>Ga0066710_100002813_pt1 | contig 14332 bp, 12 predicted proteins | sample GraSoiAngelo_159_FD_79666 | JGI IMG/M metagenome (GOLD analysis project Ga0066710, IMG submission 79666) | Grasslands soil microbial communities from the Angelo Coastal Reserve, California, USA - 14_1009_16_40cm | ecosystem: Environmental > Terrestrial > Soil > Grasslands | place: USA...
ACGAACAGGTCCCGCGAGACCTCCGTGTCGAGGGAGCCGAGGTCCGCCTCGTCGAGGAACAACGTCTTCATCCGACCGTACGTGCGGCCGACCTGCGGCATCGACGCGAGCTCGCGGGCGATCGCGAAGCGCAGCGCCGCATTGATCTGCGTCTTCTCGCCGCCGGAGAACTCCCCGACGTCGTGCCACGCCCCGTCCACGCCGAGGACGAGGATTCGGATCCCGTGGCCCCGCGCCTCTTCGTAGGTCTCGAGCTTGACCTGGGAGAACCGCCCGTCCGTGAGGTCCGAGAGGTTCCGCGAGGCCTCGATCTCCAGCGCGGGGAGGAGCTGGTGAATCGCGTACATCACGACGCCCTTCTTGTGGAACACCTCGTTCTTCAGGATCGCGAGCACTTCTTTCGCGGCGATGAGGTCGAAGAGCGCCTTCGAGGCCTCGTCGATCTTGGCGGCCTCGGCCTCGGTCTCCGCGAGGTGGGCGGCGAGCCGCTTCCGTTCTCCCTCTTTCGTGTACAGCGAACGGCGGAGCTCGTCCGCATCGCCTTTGGCGGCGTCGTGGGCGTCCTTCGCGGCGACGTACGCGCGCTCGTCGCGCTCGAGGGCCTCGAGCGTTTTCATGGAGGCCTCGACGTCGGTTCGAAGCTTCTCCTGGTCCTCGCGCAACACTTGCATCTGGCCGGCGGGGTCGCCAATCGCTTCGAGTTCCCGCCGGAGAGCATCGAGTTCCTTCCGCTTCGCCTCCATGAGGGGCACGGTCTCCCGCATCTCGGCGAGGCGTCCCTTCGCCTCGTCCGTGAAACCGAGGTCCAGCATCTTGCGATCGAGCGTCGCGAACTCCGCCTTGAGCTCTCGGCGCCGTTGCTCCTCCGCCGCGTCCTCCTCCCGCACGTGCCGCTTGATCTCTGCGATGCGCTCCCCGATCTCCGAGAGGATGAACGAGTCCCGGTTCACACGCGAGGTGTGCGCGGTCACCCCCGCCAACTCTTCCTTGGCGGTCTTCTGTTCTTGATGGAGCGCGGCGACGAGGTCCTTGTGCCCCTTCAGCCACTCGAGTTCCTTCTCGATCCGGGAAACGCGCTCGCCGAGGGCACCCTCCAACCGGAGCAGTGCAAACGCTTGGTCGCCGGATACATCCGTGGAGAGGGTCGCGACCCGTTGCTCCTGTTCAAAGAGGGATTGCTTGAGCTGACCGAGCCGGCGTTCGTGTTCCTCCTCGAGTTTCTTCCACTGCTTCTTCGCCCCTTCGAGCTGCTGTTGGAGGATTGTCGCGCGCTGCTGCAAGTCGCGGAGGGAATCTGCTTCCGCGCGCAGCGTCTCGAATCGCGCGGTCTCCCCCGCCAACGCCGTGATGTTCTCCTTGAGGACGACTGCCTTCGACGACCGATCTTCTAGCGCCGCTAATTTGGTGGTGATGTCGTTCAGGCGATATGCGCGGTCTTCGGCCGTGCGCATTGCGGCGGTGTACTCGTCGTGCTCCGCCGCGAGCGTCTTGAGGCCGACATCCATCTCCTTGAGTTTGGCGGTGAAGTCCGCCTCGAGCTTCTTCTCCAGCGCGAGTTCCGTCTCCAAAGCCGCCAATTCACTCCGCAGGATCGGAGTCCGGTCGATCCGCTCCCGCCGCGTCGTGATCTCCGCTTCCTTCGCTTTCGTCTCCGTCTCGACGATGGCGAGCCGGTCCCCCGCCAATTTGGCGGCCTTCTCGAAGTTCTCCAGGCGGAAGAGCTTCTGGAACACCGCCAACCGGTCGGAGCCGCTCGAGGCCCCGAGCCCCTTCATCTCCTCCTGCCGCACGAAGGTGCTGTTCCGGAACCCGTCGTAGTCGAGGCCGACGACGTCAAGGATCGCCTTCTCCTTCTCCGGGATCGTGCCCGGGATGATCCGGCCTTCCTCCGTGAGCTCGAGGAACGGCGTGTGGTTCGTCTGGAACCCTCGGCGGACCTCGTACGTCCTCCCGCGCTGCCGGAACGTCACGCGGACGTGGCCGCCGGGCTTGCAGATGTCTGTGATCTTCGCGTTCGCGGGCGGGTCCGTGCGTGTCGTCCGCTTGTACAGCGCGAACGTGATCGCGTCGAGGATGCTCGTCTTCCCGGACCCGGTCTTTCCTGTGATGACCGTGAACTGGCCCGGGAAGCGGATTGGCGGGGTCTTCTCTAGATAGCGCATGAAGCCGCGCATCTCGATGTCCTCGATCACGAAGCCTTCGCCGCTTTCGGCTACTGGTATAGCCGAAGAGTCCGGGAGCGTCTCGGCGTCCCCCGCCTGCGCAGCGGCCTTCACCCGATGACCTCCTTCAGGATCTGCTCGCCGTCCGCCTCGATCGCCGCCTTCCGCGGATGCTCCTTGTAATGCGCGTCGACGTACCCGCGCAAGAGGCGCATCGGGTCCATCGTGAACTCCTCGACGACCCGGAAGTCCTTCCGCTGGACGAGCCACTTCACCTCGTAGTGGAACGCGCCCGCGAGCCGCTCGTCGATGCGGCGCTGCTCGACCTTCGGGCGCAGGGCCTCGGGGAGCGTGACCTCGAGGCGAACGAGCTTGTCTCGCGCGTTGGCGGGGAGCGCATCGAGGATCTTGGCGGTAGGATCCTCATCGATTCCAATCGTCACCGCCACGCGGACCATTTCCCTGGCCGTAAGCTCAATGAACTCCCACGTCGCCTTGGCGGCGTCGAGCGCAAGGAACCCCTTCGGCTCGTCCCGCTCGCCCCAGTCGATCCGCTCCGGCGCGCCCGTGTACACGAGGCGGTCGTAAATCGCCTGGTGGCGGTGGATGTGGCCGAACACCGCCAGATCCATCTTTGGCGGGAACATGTCGCGGGTGAACGTGAACTCGTCCGGCACGACCTCGTACCCGGACTCCGTCGGGCGCGCGCCGTCGATCCAGAAGTGGCCGTAGACGATGAGACGAGCGACGTCGAGACTGGCGGTTCGGTCCGCGATCCAATCCCGCCAAATCGCGCGGGACATCTCGTACGCCTGCTCCCGGGAGACCTCTTCGTTCAGACGCTCCCGCATCCGTTTCACGATCTCCTCCGGGTGCATGTATGGGAGGAGGACGAAGCCGACTTTCACCCCGCCAAACTCGCGGACCTCGGTCGTCGGTTCGCGGAAGACTTTCACGTGCCTGTACCCCCGAAAGTCGTCGAGGCTCGTGCCGCGGGCGAACGCGCGGGGCTGGTCGTGGTTCCTCGCCAAGAGCCAGACGTCGATCCCCGCCTTCCCGAGGGGCTCGATGACATCGCGCCGGACGAGCTCGCGGAACACAGGCGGGACGTGCGTGCGATCGAATAAATCCCCGAGGACGCAGAAGAGTTTCGCTCCGTGCTCGATCGCCCATTTGGCGGCGGTGACGAAGTTCCGGTGGAGGTCAAGAGCCCGCGCGCTGACGCCGGTCTCCGGGTCCATGAGGAAGCCGAAGCCGATGCCCTCGTGGACGTCCGCCACGCACACGACGTCAGGCATCGCCGGGGCATCCCCCCTTCCCGCCTAAGGCTTCGCTCCGCGCTTCCACTGCAAGTCCCATCCTGGCTTCCCAGCGAGGCCGCGGGCCATAATCGGTCTCCGGGGGCATGTGAAACTTTCGCGTCCAAGTAACGAACACACATTCTTGATGCGGGGATGACCTCACGAGGGGCATGCCTGGCGAAGGCCCCTTCCTGTGGTTGTCGAAGAACGGCCCCCCCGCGGGATTCTGGTCCCTCCCGCCCGGCGGCATGTGCCTGAGCGCATTCCTGTTCGTGAAACAGGGCGGGAAGATCCTCCTCGGGAAGTACGCGGACGACCCGAGGTGGGAGGAGCTCGCGGGGCTCGACGGGGACCGCCGCCGCGCGCACGGCAAGGGCCTCACGGTTCCCGCGAGCCACCTGAAGTACGGGGAGGACCCGCGCGACGCCGCCAAACGCGTCGGCGAGGAAGTCCTCGGGATCGGGGGGATGACGTACACGGAACCGCGGATCGAGGTCGACCTGTACGAGCCGAAGCGATTCTCAGGTCGCCTGCATTATGACATGTGGTTTTTGGTGGACGCCACTCTCTCGAAGCCCCACGCGTTGGCGGCGCCGCCGTGGTACGCGGAGCTTGGCTGGTACGATCCAACGACGATGCCAGCCGGTGCGTACGCGCGGGGCCATGAGGACGTCGTTTCCCGGTGGCTCGAGGGGCAGGGACCGAAGTGAATGAACCTTCGGCGATGACGCGGAAGGAAACGGCGGCGGAAATCGCTGTGCGGCTCGGTGTTCGGCGGAAGTTCTATCGACTGGGGTTTGTCTTCTTCGTGATCATGTTGGCCCTCCCGATGGCGGTTTTCGGTTGGGGGAGTCCCATTGAATGGCAGTTCACTGCCGCCATCGTCGTGTTCCCTGCTCTGGGCACCGGCGCGGTCTTTTGGTGGGCATACGTTGTAAGCCGCGCCGCCCTCTACGAGGAGGTCGGACGGAGATTCATCGGGAAAGAGTAGTTTCCGCCCGCCCGCCAGAAAACTTCAAGATGGACGTTGAACGTGCCCTCGTCCCCAAGGGGGAGCACATATGGCAGACCGACCAAAACCGGGGAGCATCGTGCACGTGGAGTTCCACGTGAAAGAGCCGAAGAAGGTGGAGAAGTTTTACAGCAGCCTGTTCGGGTGGAAATTCAACCCTGTCCCGGGCATGGACTACTCGCTGTTCGAGGCGCCGAGCGGACCGCCCGGCGGCGTGGGCGGACTCCAGCCGGGGAACTGGGAGGAAGGGATCGTCAACTACATCCTCGTGAACTCGGTCGACGACCACATCAAGCGGATCGCGAAGGCGGGCGGGAAGGTCCTCACGCCGAAGATGGAGGTCCCCGGCCAGGGCTGGTTCGCGCTATTCCAGGACCCGGCCGGGACGAAGCTCGCGCTGTGGGAGCAGAATCCCAAGGCGATCGGCGGCCCGACCGACCGGCACGACGAGTGAGAAACCTTCTCGAATCCGAGAACGTCCTCGAGGGCCTCAAAGAGCGACTTGGCCCGCCAGACCGGTGAGCGCGGGCGGGAGGGCCTCGTGGGCGGCGCAGTCGCAGGAAGCCCCGGAAGTCCCGTACGGCCCGACGTCTAGGGAATGCGGAAAACCGTGGGCTTCCGCTCCTTTCATTCTTGATATTTTACGACTCGCCATTATATCCCGCACCCGACGTGGCACCTCGCCCATGTACGCGGAGACCGAAACGGGGGACGCCGGGGCGCCTCCGAAGACCGTCGACATGTACGAGTGCTCGAACTGCGGGGCTACGGTGGAGGCGGATTCGGTCATCTGTCCGCTGTGCGGGGAAGTCTTCGAGCTCGCCGCCTCGCAATTCGACGCGAAAGAACCAGAGCCCCCGGAACGGCGGAAGCTGGAGAAGATCGTCGCGGCCGCCTTGGTGCTCCTCCTCGTGGGAGTCGTTGCAGGGGCGGTCTTTGTGACGAGACCAGCCTCTCCCGCCAACCCGAACACAACGACCACGACGACTACAACGAACACAACGACCACGATCGTCCACGGCGTGACGGAGGCGTCATTCTCCGCGAGTTCGACCACGCACGACGTTCCGATGCCCGGCACGGTGGCCGCAGGCGACCTGCTGATCGTCTTCCTCGCGACCCACGGCACCCCGAACATCGCGGCCCCGGCTGGGTGGACGTTCTTCTTCGGTTGGAATAGTTGGGGAGGACCCTCGAGCAAGTTCAGCATGTACGCGAAAGCGGCGAACGGAACCGAGGGAGGGACGACGGCCAACTTCCAAACATCCACCGCGGTCAAGGGAGCGGCCCAAGTCTACCGAATTTCAAACTGGCGGAACAGCGGGGTCATCGCGAACGACGTCGAGGTCAACGTCACCGGATCGACGGACGCGAACCCGGATCCGCCGGCGCTGGATCCGACGAATTGGGGCTCCGAGAAGACGCTGTGGATCGCCGCCTACGGGGCGGACGGCGACAACGCCGCCACCGCCTATCCGGCGAACTACGGGAATGGCACGTATGCGGAATCGGACCAGTCGGCCACCTCGGCGAGCTTGGCGTCCGCGTATGTGATTCGCACCTCCGCCGCGGAGGACCCGGCTCCGTTTACGATCGCAGCCTCGTCGTTCTGGATCGGGTGTACCGTGGCCGTCCGGCTCGCGGCGTAGACTACCGAGCGGGCCTGCACGCCGTGTTGCGCATAGATTGAAGGGTGCCCCTGCCATACCCTGAGACCCCAAGGGGGAGTAGTCATGGCACAACCGAAAGAAGGAGAGCTCGTGCATGTGGAGTTCCATTCGAACGACCCGGTGCGGACGAAGCGGTTCTACGGCGAAGTCTTCGGGTACAAGTTCGAGGAATTCCCGGAGATGAACTACACGATGTACAAGGCGCCCGGCGGGCCCGCCGGCGGGATCATGAAGGTCATGGAGAACCGACCGCCGCAGGTCCTGAATTACCTGATGGCGAGCAACATCGAGCAGACGCTGCGGAAGGTCAGCGCCGCGGGCGGCGCGGTCCTCCAGCCGAAGATGGAGATCCCCGGCCAGGGGTGGTGGGCCCTGTTCCAGGAGCCCGGGGGGACCGTGATGGCGCTGTACCAGACCATACCGCGGCCGCGGCCCGCGCGGAAGCCCGCGACGCGGAAGACCGCGGCGAAGGCCCGGCGGAAGCGCAAGTAGGCGCGAAGGGTTCTTGAGCGGTGGGCAAATCCTGCCGCGTGCCCCACCGGACTCAATTGGGACAGGGGACGGAACGGCCCCATGTGCTCGCGGTCGGGATTGGCGGGGCGGGGTGCAACACGCTCCGCGCGATCTCGCCTTCCGAGACTCTTGAGCGCTTTGCGGTCAACGACCTCCCGCATCCCTCGATGGCGGGGATCAAGCGGCGTGTCTTCCTCGAGAAGACGGGGCTCCGCGAGATCGCCTCGATGGACGAAACCGCCGTGCGCGCGCTCGCGACGACCGCGGAGCAGGCGATCGCGGTCGAGATGGCGGAGGCGGACCTCGTCGTCCCGATCGCCGGCCTTGGCGGGGAGATGGGGTCGTGGGGCGCGAGCCTCGTGGCCCGGGTCGGGGCGCTGAAGGGCGCGACGGTCCTCGCGGTCGCGACGACGCCGTTTTCCGCGGAAGGGATGAACCGCCGTGGGGTCGCGGAGGAGGCGCTCCGCGTGCTCCGCACCCACGCCCACGGCGTGCTCGCGATGCCGAACGACCCGTTGCTGAAGCTCGCGCCGAACCTCCCGCTCCTCCGCGCCTTCGAAGTCCTCTCGCGGTTGGCGGTGCAGCCGATTCAAGACCTTGTGCGCGTGATGACCCGCGAGGATTTGGCGGCGCTGAAGGCGCACCTCCGCGTCGCGAAGGACTGGCGGCTCGGCATCGGCGAAGGATTTGTCGACCATCCGGAACTTGCGGCCGTCGAGGCGGCGTTCCGCTCACCGTGGATTCCGCGCGACCCCGCCGACGCTCGCGGCGTCCTCCTGTTGATGAGTTTGCCCGAGGTCTCGGACTGGATGACGAGAGCAATCGTGGAAGACGTGGATCTCCGCGCGCCGCGGGCCGACGTGCTGTGGGGTGCGTTCGAGGACCCGGCCGCGGACCGCGTGCGGGTCTCCGTCCTCCTCGGATTCTGAAGCGCCTACGCAAATCGCTCGAGCACGATCGCGCCCGCCCGGTCGAACCCGAGGGACTGGAAGTACGCGACGAGGTCGCCCGAGTACCACTCGACGAGCGTCTTCACGCGCCGGATGCCCCGCGCCCGCATCTCCTTGAGGAACGCCTGCCCGAGCTTCTTCCCGAGGCCCGCGCCCTGGTGGCGGGGGTCCACGCCGACGACCTTGATCCACGCGACCTGGCGGTCCTCCCCGAACTCCCACGGGGCGACGTCCCCGACGAGGAAGCCGCCGACCGCGCCGTCGACCTCCGCGACGAGGCACACGCCCTCGCGCGCCTTCAGCATCGCCGCCAAATGCTTCCGCAGGGAGCCGACGCGCTTGCTCCACGTGATCTGCTTCTCGATCGACGACACCGCCGCCAGATCCGCAGCACGCATCGGCCGGATTCGCACGCCCATCGCCGCCACCTCACTCCACGCGGATGACCTTCACGCGCTTCCCCACCCAGTCCGGCGGGAGGTACACGCGGCCGCTGTTCCCGCTCCGCTTCACGACCTTCTCGAGCATCTCCTGCCCGAAGACCTCGAACTTCGCGACCGCGCGTGACGCCTTCCGGGCCATCGGAATCTCCGGCGGGGATAGCTACGACGTGATTATACCCGTTGCCGTCAGTACGCCCACGCCTTCCCGACCGGCTCCCGTGGGGCGCGCTGGTCCCAGTACGGGCGCGTCGTGAGGTACTTCAGCTTCGCCTCGTAGAGGTCGCCGTAGAGCGCCTTCTCGTCCCGGTGCATCTTCGCGAGGATCCGCGACGCCGCCTGCGGGCCCACGCCGTACACGCTCATCGCGATCACCGCCTTGCGCCCGTACACCGCCACGAGGTCCGCGCCCTGGCGGGCCCGCACGAGCTCCTTCTCCTCCTCTTCGCTCAGGTCCATCCCCATCTGGCGGCGGGTGAACGCGTCGCGGATCGGCGTGCCGTGCCACGACAGCGCCGCCAAGATCGCGGAATTGCACTCCGGGCACCCGGGCTTCTCCGGCAGCGTCCCGACTTCCCGGTCGAGGTCCACGTTCCCGCAGGCGAAGCACAGGAGGTTCACGCGCTCCGTCATCAGGAACTGCCGCATCCGCTCGACGTTCGCCTCGCGCTCCGCCTCCGGGGAGAACAGCTCGGGCGCCTCGACGTACCGCCGGACGATCGGGTAGCCGAGCGGCGTGGGCCCCTTCGCTTTGAACGTCACCACGCGCAGCGTGCCCTCCCGGATGCCCCGATAGATCCCGCGGACGCCGTCAAAGTCCACGTGCTCAAGGAACGTCTCCCGGCGCGCCTCGTCCTCGATCGGCGTCCCCTTGAAACGGACCTCGAAGCTGTTCAGCTCGTCCGCCGGGATCAGAAGGCCGCGCGCAATCGCGCCGAACCGCTCCGCAATCCCCTTCATCTGGAGGCCGAACGGAATGTGGTCCCGCACGAGGATGTCGAGGCTCCGCTCGACCTCGGCGTCATCGATGCCGAATAGGAAGGCGGTGAGCTCACGCAGGTCCACGTCCTCCGTGGTCGTGGTGAGCTCGAGCAAGATGCGATGCGCGTCCGCCCACCAGAACCGGACGAGGGTGCGGCGGGCGAGGAACTCCTCGATCATGTCCCCGAACGTGTTGTTCACGACCTCGCCGAACGGGGCGTGGACGATCAGGTACCGCCCGAACGCCTCGACGAGGATCGTCCGCTCGTCCGGGATCGGGGCCTCGAGGGCCATGTGGCCCGCCACGAGGTCGACGACGCGCCGCGCGGCGGACTTGTTCAACGCCCACGCCCCCGCCAATTCTTCGGCGACATCCCCAGTCGCGTCCTCCCGCAGTTTGGCGGCGATCTCCCCGCGGAGGCGCGCCGTTTCTTGCGCTACCCCGATCGGAACGGGTAGGATGTCCCCATCCCATCCGGGGATCCGCGCGGTGGGGTCCTCGACGGGGTTCACGAACACGCGCCCGTCCCGGCCGATCTCCCAGATGCGCCACGTCCGCCCGCGGATGATGAAGCTCACGCCCTTCCGGGCGCGGTAGACCATCTCTTCTTCACCGAGGATGCCGACCGGTTTCATCCCCGTGAGATCGATGACGGGATAGGTCCGCTCGTCGCGGATCGTCGACAGGTTCTGGAAGTAATAGTCGCGCCCTTTGGCGGTGATGACCAAGTCCCGGCCATCGGCGCGAAGGAGCTTGAGGTGGACCATGAAGTCCGCGGTCTTGGTGAATCCGTCGGCGATTTGGCGGTACGGCCACGCGCGACGGACCACCGCCCGAATCCGGTCGCAATCCGCCCTCCCGCCCAGGTCGAGGACGCAGCCGACGATCTGGTGGCCGAGGACGTCGAGGGCTCCGACGTGGATCCGCAGCGGCTCGAGCTCTCCGCGTTGCGCGCGTCGGATCACCGCCAAACTCTCGAGGACGTCGTCCGCGCTCACGGCGACGATCGTCCCCTTGCTCGTCCGCGATAGCGTATGACCGGCGCGACCGACCCGCTGCACGAGGCTCGTCGCCTGGCGGGGGCTCATGTACTGGAGCGCGTGGTCGACCGAGCCGATGTCGATGCCAAGCTCGAGCGTCGAGGTCGCGACGAGGGCCTTGAGGCCGCCGGTCTTGAACTCCGATTCCGCCTTCTCCCGGGCCTCGCGCGGCAGCGACCCATGATGGACGCCGACGGAGGCGTTCAACATCCCGAAGCGGGAACTCAGAAGCTCGGCGTTCGTCCGCGAGTTCACGAAGACGAGGGACGAGCGGTGTTCTTCGATCGCGTCCTGCATGAATGTGAGGCTCGCCGCGACCTCCGGCGAGATGAACAGTTGGCGGGCAAGGGCGAAGTCCTCGTCGTTCGGCTTCGGCCACTCGACGCGGTACTCCATCTGCTTTGGCGGGGCGACCTGGACGACCTCGAGCGGGGCCTCGCCGCCAAAGAGCGCCGCCACTTCGGCGGGGTTCCCGACCGTCGCGCTGAGGCCGATGCGTTGGAACTTTCCCGCCACTTCGCGGAGCCGTTCGAGCGCGACCGTGAGCTGGATTCCCCTTCGATCCTTCGCGAGCTGGTGGACTTCATCGACGATCACGTGCCGAACCCATTTCAGGTGCGTTCGCAGCCGTTTGGCGGGGAGGATTGCTTGCAGTGTCTCGGGTGTCGTCACGAGAAGGTCGGGCGGCTTCACCGCCTGCTTTCGGCGCGCGCTCTGCGGGGTGTCGCCGTGCCGGATTTCCACGCGGATCCCGAGCTTCTGCGCCCACCACTCGATCCGTCGCTGCATGTCGCGGTTCAGCGCGCGTAGAGGGGTGACATAGAGAGCGCCGATGCCCGTCTTCTCCCGAGTCGTCAGCCGGTCGAGGACCGGGAGCAAAGCTGCCTCCGTCTTCCCGCTGCCTGTCGGCGAGATGATCAGGACATTCTCTCCCGCCAAAAGACGCGGAATGTCGGCGGCTTGGGGCGCGGTCGGCTCGCCGATCCCGAGTTCCCGGAGGAGTTCTTGGATGCGCTCCGAGAGGGATGCAAAGGCGTTCTCGCGGGTTCCCATGGAAGCGCCCGCGGAACGCAGGCATCCCTATTTCAAGGCTGACCCGAGAGGGCTGAAGCTACCCCATGAACCGATGGAGGACGCGAGGCCTACGCTTCGTGCTCGTGGTGGTGCCCTTCGTGCGCGTCCGGTGCGCCTTCGCCCTTCGGGTTGAAGGACTTGCCGCACCCGCACGTGGACCAGTTGTTCGGGTTCGAAATCAGGAAGCCGGAGCCGGCGATCGTCTCCTTGTAGTCGACCGTGGAGCCGTCGAGGTATTTCGCGGATTCGTCGTCGATCACGACGCGGACCCCGTTGTTGTGCACGACGTTGTCGCCCTCGCCCGCCTTGTTGTCGAGCGCAAGGCCGTACGACATGCCGGAGCAGCCGCCGCCCGCGACGTAGACGCGGAGGAACGAGTCCTCGGTCGTGCCGTGCTTCTGGATGAGCTCTTTGAGCTTCGCCGCTGCGGGCTCCGTGACGAGGATCTGGACCATGGTGACTCCCGGCCCTAACGAGACGGAGGCCGCACTTAAACGTTTCCCTTCTGGTTCGAACGGCGGATTCAGAGGGGTCGCCCCATGAAGATGCGTTCTTCCGCGAACCCGTCCGCCGTGTAGAGCGCGCGGGCCGCGACGTTGCTCGCCGCGACCTCGAGCTTGAGCTTCCTGTATCCTTGGGCCCGACACCAGTCCTCCGCGGCCGCGAGCAGGCGCCGCGCGACGCCCCGCCGACGGGCCTCCGGCGCGACCCACACGTCGTACACGAACCCGAACGGCACCGGGCTCAGCATCGTCGACGCGGAGCCGACGATCGCGTATCCCAAGATGCTCGCGTCCGGCCCCTCCGCGACGAGGATCGAGTTGTCGGTGGACTCGAGGACCTGTTTCGCATGCGGGCGGAAATGGCGCTCCAACGTCGCGCGGTCGAAGTGGCGGCGCTCGTCGGGCGGGAGATCGTTCCACACCGTTTCCATCGTTGCTTTCCAGATGAGGTCTTGGTCCTCGCGCGTCGCTTCTCGGATGCGGATGTCCATCCCCCTCGCCCCCCCCGTTAACGGAAGTGATAACCACGGGCCACCTCTTATATGCGCTCCTCCGAGTGGTCACCACGTGCTGGAATCCCCCTGCCCGCGGTGCGGGGAGCCGAGCACGGACGGTCTGTGCGGTCGCTGTGTCGCATACGTCCTCCGCTTCGAGCCGTTCCTCCTCCGGCCCGGGCTCCCAGGCCCCGCCATCGATCGCGAGGCGCGCCCGCCAACCGCGTGGCTCACCCTGAGTCCGAGTGCGCCCGTTCGGTTCGGCAAGCCGTCGGCCCGGCGCGAGGACGACGCGTTCGCGATCCAGTTCCTCCGTCACCTCGGTCTGCCTGACGGCGGGAAGGCCGTGCTGACGCGCGAGGACCGCGCGACCCTCCACCGGCTCCTCCGTCGATGGGCCCGGGCGCCCCCGGTGGCCGAGCCGCTGCGGGGCATGGTCCGTGCTTTGTACGCGGAGGCGGCGTCGTTGGCGGACCTGCCAGCCCCGATTGCCGCGGAATTTCGATCGTTGGCGGGGCCGCCCGCGGTGGTCGAAGAAACGGCCGGGCCGGCACCACCGCCAATCTCGATCCCGGCTCCGGAACGCGCCCCGAACCGCGAGGTCGCTCCGGCGATGCCGCTCCCGCCTCCCCCGCCGCCGCCTCCGCCCGAAGCGGATGAGGCGCACGTGCTCACGGAACTCCGCGTGGAACTCGACTCGAAGAAGGAGGAGCTCGCGCGACTCCTCGCCGATCAACGACAGGAGATGGACCGGCGCGCCGGGATGGTCGAGTCCCAGCTGCAGGAGGTTCAACGTCGAGAGGCCCTGATCGCGGAGAAGGACCGCGCCGTCTGCGAGGCGGAACGACGACTCGAGGCGCGCGCGGTGGAGTTCCAGCGCCAGGCCTCCGAGATCCAGGCGGGCGACGCGAAGCGGTCCCTCTTCTTCCGCCTCTTCTCGATGGAGGGCGTCGGTCGCGAGACCGCCAAGGCCCTCTCCGAGGCGTTCGTCACCGAGGAGCGGATCCGCACGGCCACGGCCTCCGACCTCGCGGCCGTTCCGAACGTGCCTCCGGAAGAGGCCGCCCGGATCCGCGACGCGTTTTCGGGCGGCGAAGCGCCCGCGCGGCGGGATTTGCGCGAGAAGGTGCAGGAGATGCTCGAGGACGGAGAGACGGAGGCGGCCGTCGAAGTCTTCGATGAGCTCACGCGACTGAACCCCGAGGACATTGAGGCATGGACGAACCGCGGGGAGCTGCTCGCGACGTTGGGCCAAACGGATGAGGCGATCGCGTCGTACGAGAAGGTGCTCGAGCTGGACCGAGACCAGAAGGCCGCGCGGTCGGAGCTTGCGAACCTCCTGTTCGAGAACGGGGACTTCGGCGCCGCGGCGGCGAACCTGCAGGACTTGTTCCACCAGGCGCCGGAGCAGGTCGGCGACTGGCTCCGGCGGGCCGCGACGCTCCTCGACGACGGCAAGATGACGGAGGCGACCCTCGTGTACAACGCGGTCCTCGACGGGGACCCGCAGAACCTCACCGCGGGCCTCGCGCTCGGCGATCTCCTCCTCGCGATGGGCGACGCGGACTCCGCGGACCGGGAGTACACGCGTGCCCTCCAGCACCACCCCGACGATCCCGAGGCGCTCCTCAAGAAGGGCCTTCTGTTGAACCGCCAAGGCCGGTGGGGCGCGGCGGTCCAGCTGTTCAACCGCGCGATCTCTGTCCGCTGGGACTACCGCGACGCGTGGGCCGCGAAGGGCCAGGTCCTGCTCGCGCAAGGGAAGTCCGGTGAGGCGCTCGAGTGCTTCGACCGGCTCGTCGCGTTCGACGACCGCCGCCACGATGGGTGGCTTGGCAAGGCGGAGGCGCACCTCGCGCTCGGGGAGAACAACAAGGCCGCGGAGGCCGCGGGCCGGGCGCTCGCGCTCGATAAGGGGAACAAGCACGTGCAGGAACTGCTCGAGCGGCTCCGCGAGTCTACGGACCATCCGCGGGAGGGCGCTGAGGTCGTGTCCCCGCCGCCGCAGGAGACGTTCGACGCCGGCGTCCTCATCGAAATGGCGGACGCGCTCCTCGACACGGGCGACCCCGAGTCGGCGATCCGCGCGTACAACGAGATCCTCTCGCAGAACCCGAAGGACGCCCGCGCGTGGTTCGGAAAGGGCCGGTCGCTCCACGGTCTCGAGCGGTACGGCGAGGCGGTCCGTTGC
>Ga0066710_100002815_pt1 | contig 14328 bp, 9 predicted proteins | sample GraSoiAngelo_159_FD_79666 | JGI IMG/M metagenome (GOLD analysis project Ga0066710, IMG submission 79666) | Grasslands soil microbial communities from the Angelo Coastal Reserve, California, USA - 14_1009_16_40cm | ecosystem: Environmental > Terrestrial > Soil > Grasslands | place: USA...
AGCAGCATCGGGTAAATCGGGGCGAGGTAGTACTTCTTGCCGTGGAGCGCGAACAACACTGCATAACAAACCAGATAGCTCCAGCCGAGAAAGCGGTAAGGCTTGAGTCGCGATGAGAAAAACAATGCCAGCAGGCCGGAGATCCAGATGGGCGCGGTGAACGGATGAACCAGCAGAATCTGCTGAAACAAGTATTGAAATGGTCCCAGCACTACATTGCGGCCTTCGGCTTTGATGTTGCGCATTAATTCGAGGAAGGGCCAATGGTAGTGAATGTTCCAGAGAAGGTTGGGCAGAAACACGAGGAAGGCGGCCAGACCTCCGAGCCAGATCCATTTATTACCGAAGACGCGACGCTGTTCGGTCAGCAGCAATCCGACGACGGTTCCGAAGCCGAACAGGGCGATGGAATACTTTTCTTCCATGCCCAAACCGGCGACCACGCCGAACCAGACCCAGTAGCGGGGATCGTTGCGTTTGATGGCGAGAATCGCGAAGTAAGCGCAACCCATCCACAGGTTGGGTTCGAGGCAGTTCGTGCCCAGCAGGCTGCCGTTCGAGAGGTATTGTGGTGCGACCAGTATCGTGACTGCGCTGAGAAGGAGAGCGAAGCGCCGGCCGCTGAGTTCGCGGGCGATCACGGCAGTTTGTATCACCAGTACTGAGGAGGCGAAGGCGGGAAGGAAGCGAATGCTGCGGAGGGAATCTCCGAGCAGCATTCGACTGATTCTGGCGAGGAGGGGAATGGGCGGAGGCTGATCGACGTATCCCCATGAGAGGTGGTTGGCGCACGCGAGGTAGTCGAACTCGTCGCGGAAGTATCCATAGCGGTCGTTGAAGTAGATGTGGAAGAGCAGCTTGGCGAGAGCGATGGCGATAACGATCAACATGCCTTTGACTAGGAAAGACGCAGGGGGGCGAGTTGGGGTCGAAAGCGCAGGCGCGATAGTGGCCATAAAGGAGTAAAGAATAGCCGAAGTGAGGAAAAGCTGTGTCATGGGAATCACCAGGAGGAGATGGAGAGGGAGGGTTTCCGAGAGCGACTCAAAAAAGTGGCCCTTTATCGCAGGAAAAGAACTGCCCTCTGACTTGGGGCTCGGAATTGTTTTCGTCGTGCGTGGCTGCGGTTGCGGGCGCAAAACGATGCCGACACGAAGGTAACGAGCCTAGTTGATTACCTGTTTTTTGCGCCGATAGGCTTGTGATAAGGTTTGTCTTACCGCATAGTCACTGAGGTTTAGCAGGGTTTTCGGCGAAAGTGTCTTCGTCAAATCGCAAATCCGGAATCCACGTTGCGTGGAAAACGGTCACATACCGGAGCGTAGCGCTTCTGGTTATGGCGGGCGTACTGGTGTTTCTGGGCGCCGTGCGATTAGCCTTTCCGCAATTCACTGCAAGCGCCATTCAGGCTGCCGACGGTGTCGCGGGCCGCGTTTTGGAGCGGGTGGCGGGTATGGCTCCGCAGGGTGGGACGGGGACCTCCACTGCGCAACAGGCTCACTTTACTGCATTGGATGGGACCGTGCGCGTGAAGAAGACTACCGGGAACAGTTGGGTGAACGCCGACTACAACGTTCCCTTGGAAAAAGGCGATGTGGTTCAGACCGGTTCGGAAGGCATGGCCAAGGTTGTGTTCAACGACGGCACCAGCTATACGGTGAGGCAGGATTCACTGATCGTGATCCAAGAGAACTCAGCCAACGACCAGCAGCAGACCAATATCGCGGTTGCAGTGAGTACGGGAACCGTGGATCTTTCGACCGCAACGTTCGTTCAAGGTTCGAAGTCGCAGGTGATAGTGGCCGGGGCCACGGCCTCGCTGGCGCCAGAGTCGGCTGCGCAGGTGCACAATGATCCCAAAGGCGATCAGCACGAAATCCTGCTGAAAAAAGGAACTGGCGAAGTCACCCGAAATGGGGAAACCGTCCGCCTGGCAGACTGGGAGAAAGTAACCTTCCAAGCCCAGGAAGTACACATGGCGAAGGCGAAGGAAATCGGGCCGCCTACACCTATTTCTCCAGCCAACATGATGCCTATTTTCGTTTCTGGAGAAGGCACAAAAGACGTGGAGTTCTCCTGGACGCCAATGGCTAACGCTGCTGGCTACCGCCTGCGCATTTCCAGAAATCCATACTTTTCCTCTACGCTGGTTGACAAAAGAGTTAATACTGCAGACGTAACCGTAACCAGTTTGGGAGAAGGGGCTTATTACTGGATGGTGCAGTCCTACGATGCAGGGGCCAAGGAGTCGGTGGAGAGCGAAAAGAACCGATTCACCATCATTCCCAAGGGAAAACAGACGGTGGCCATTGATCTGGAGTTGGACCCGTTTGTTCAGCATGGACATGTGATTGAAGTGACAGGTAAGACCCAGAATGGAGCGCGGGTGATGGTCAATGGCCGGGAAGTGCCAATGATTGGGCCGGATGGCACGTTCCATTTTTTTACGCCCCCGCTGCCAACCGGCGAAAGCGTGATCACGGTTACGGCGCAGACAGCACAGGGCGGGGTGAACACCCAGCAGAAGAAGATCATCATTCAGTAGCGGTAGGCTGACCGTAGCGGTAGGCTGAGGGGTGGGAGGAACCGGTTCGGGATTTAGCCCGAAACCGGGCGGACAAGAACTTTCGGTTAGTACGGAGTTGTGCGGTATCTCATAAGATTGAAGGATAGCCCGCATCCCGTGGCACAGGAAATAAACCGGGGTTTGCCCCGGTAGCACGGCGGTCGCAGGAAAAATCGGGAAAGAGTTTCTTCATGTCAACCAACGGCTTCCATTCCGGCTCAACGCGCTCGCACAATCTCAGGTCGCTGTTCAGTATCTTCTCCAGCGATCTAGCCATCGATTTAGGCACAGCCAACACCCTGGTTTACGCGCGCGGCAAGGGCATTGTGGTGAACGAGCCCTCTATTGTCGCGATCAACAAGAACACCGGCGAAGTGGAGGCCGTAGGCAAAGAGGCCAAGGAGATGCTGGGCCGCACACCGGGCAACATTGTCGCCATAAAGCCCATGAAAGATGGCGTCATCGCCGATTTTAAAGTCACTGAGAAGATGTTGAATTACTTCATTCAGAAGGCGCACAACCGCAAGATGCTGGTGCATCCCCGCATCGTAATTGGCGTGCCTTCGGAAATCACACAGGTGGAAAAACGCGCCGTCATGGATTCGGCGTACCGCGCCAAGGCTAGCGAGGTGCATCTGGTGGAGCAGGCCATGGTCGCGGCGATCGGAGCGGGCCTTCCGATTACCGAACCCAGCGGAAACATGGTAGTCGACATCGGCGGCGGGACCACGGATATTGCAGTCATTTCCCTGAGCGGCATCGTTTATTCGCGTTCCGTGCGTATGGCCGGCAACCAGATGGACGAAGCCATCATGAATTACCTGAAACGGAAATATAACCTGCTGATCGGTGAGCGTACGGCCGAGCAGATCAAGATGGAAATCGGATCGGCGCACCAGCTGGATAAGCCGATGACCATGGAGATCAAGGGCCGCAATCTGATTGAGGGTGTGCCGAAGACGATCACCGTTGATGATGGCGAAATTCGCGAGGCCCTCAGTGAGTGCGTTTCCACCATCATGAATGCCATTCGCGTTGCGCTGGAGCGCACGCCTCCTGAGCTCTCGGCCGACATCAGCGACCGTGGCATCGTGCTGACCGGCGGAGGAGCGCTGATTAAGAATCTCGACAAGCGGATCCGTGAGGAGACCGGATTGCCGGTCTCTATCGCCGACGATCCGCTGTGCAGCGTGGTGCTGGGCACCGGGAAGATGCTCAGCGATTTCAAGCTGCTGAGAAAAATTTCGATCGAATAACAGTGGTTTAGTGGCTAGTGGCCGGTGGCGAGTCGAAACGGAAGAGAGCTTTCCCTTCGGTTCCGACAGACCATTGCCAACTGGCCGCTGATCACTGACCACTGATGTTATGGAAACCGTCCTCGGCCGTTACCGCAACCTGATCATTCTGGTGGGCGTGTTGTTTTTGCAGGTGCTTGGGCTAGCAGTGCAGGTCAAGCGCACCAGCGATGCTGAATCGACGCGGCTGATTCGTGTGTGGGCCGTGGGCACAATTACTCCGCTGGAACGTGGCCTGATATGGGGCCAGACCTATAGCGGCAATCTCTGGCATAACTATTTTTATCTGCGCGGGGTACGGGCGGAGAACCGTCAGCTTAAAGAACAAATCGACCAACTGCGCCTCGAACAAGTGAGGCTCAACCAGGATGCGGAACAGGCGCATCGTTTGCAGGCGCTGCTTTCCTTCAAGGAACGGTACATCTCCAAGACCGTGGCGGCACAAGTCATTGGCTCGAGCGGCAGCGATCAATCCCGTTCCGTTTACATCGATAAGGGAATCAGCGACGGTATCGAGCAAGATATGGCGGTCCTTACCGCGGACGGGGTGGTCGGTAAAGTGCTGACCGTGTTTCCTTCCACTTCATTGGTGTTGCTGATTAACGATCAGAGTAGTGGGGTGGGGGCCATTCTGGAAAAGTCTCGCCTGCAAGGAGTGCTGCGAGGGACCCCGAACGGCGAAGTAATGCTCGAGCGAGTAATGAGCGACGAGCAGGTGGCGCCGGGCGAGACCTTACTAACGAGCGGCGGAGACCAGATTTTTCCCAAAGGCTTGCCCCTGGGCCGGGTGGCGAAAGTTGCGGGCACCGATTCCGGCTTGTTTCTCAACGTCAAGGTGAAGCCGGCAGCAAATTTGGGACGATTGGAGGAGGTTTTGGTCGTCCTCGCGAAGCAAGAGCACCAGGCGACAGCAGAAGGCACCGGCAGGGTACGGACGGTCGATATCATGGCCCAACGTTTGCCGTCAGTGCCCAATAAGCCAGCGGTGAGCGCCGGCGGCGCAGGCATCGGTGTTCCTGGGACTGCCGCAAATGACGGAGCGGCCAAAACACCCACTGTGAAGCCACAGTCCCAAACTGGCGTGAAGCCGCAGACGTCGGCGCCATCAGTTAGGCCGAAGCCAGTGGAAAGCGATACCACGAAACCGCAGGGATCGATCTCGATGACCGGTGTTGCGAACAAGGCAGCAACGAACCCCGCATCCGGGGTAACGTCTGCGGCTCCGCCAAAGACTGTGACCGCGCCCGGCAAGCCGGCAATCTCTCGACCGAAAACTGTAACCCCCGCAACTGGCACGCCCGCAAGCGAAGACGACTCCCACTAGCGTGCCCATTACTTACACATCTGGCGAACAAGTCGAAGTTTACCGGTTTAGCGTGCCGGTGACGGTCGGCGTGCCATTGCTGGCGCTTTTTCTGCAAGCTTTCGTGCCTCTGAGGTTTCCCTTTTTTTCCATCTTCGATCTGCCGCTGCTGGTGACGATTTTCTTTGCCATGGCGCGACGCAATCCCGTTTCTGGCCTTCTGACTGGCGCCCTCATTGGGTTGATCCAGGACGCACTTACTCACCGCGCGATAGGTCTTTATGGCATTGCCAAGACTGTAGTTGGATTTGGGGCTTCGTCAATGGGGGCGAAGCTGGATGCAGAAAACGCCGGCGCACGTTTCTTGCTTACGCTGGGATTTTACCTGTTGCATTCCGCAGTGTATTTCACGGTGGCGCGCGGAATGGTGAGCTTGACGCTGGATTGGAGCTGGAGCCGCGGGGTGCTGGCAGGACTGGCGAATGCGGCGGTCGGTGTGGCGCTGTATTTCGTGCTGGACCGGTGCAAGCAGAGAACGTAGAGGCAGGCTTCAAGCTTAAGGCTTGGCCAGCAAAAAGGTCCGCACTCAGTGTGAGTTGAGATCTAGCGCACCGTGACCTTGGTTACCCGAATCGCTGACCTGGTGTCGCATGTGCCGGAATACAATGGGATAACTACCCGAAAGGATGAGCCAAGGTGGGGTCCACGACAATTATCTGTATACGTGACCGGGCCTCTGAAGCCCGACGCCTGAAGCCCGACGCCTGATGTTTGGCCGCGACGAAAAAGTATCGGCGCTCCGCCTGACGGCGGCGCAGTACATCATCCTCGGCATCTTCCTGGTGCTAGCGTATGGACTGTGGCGGCTGCAGGTGATGCAGAGCGAGTATTATTCACTGGCAGCGGAAAAGAACCGCATTCGTAACGTCCCCATTCTCGCCCCGCGCGGGAAGATCGTGGACCGCGAAGGCCGCGTTATCGTCGACAACTACCCTTCGTTCTCGGCGCTATTGTTGCGCGACTCGTCGCGTGACCTTAACGCCGACGCTGATCTGATTGGGGCCGGTTTGCACATGGACCCGAAAGAGGTGCGCGAGCGTTTGCGTCACTTCTCCGCCCTGCCGCAATACCAGCCAATCTTTCTGAAAGATGACATCACGCCCGACGAGCTGTCCTTCATCGAGGCCCACCGCAACGAATTGCCGGAGTTGGACACGATCGTGGCGCATCGCCGGCTGTATCCGCGCAACGGGTTCATGGCGCATTTGATCGGGTACGTGGGCGACGTTACCGAAGACATGCTCAACCATCCCCAGTTCGAGCTGTACAACCCCGGTGACGTCGTAGGTATTTCCGGTGCCGAGCGGCAATACAACAACATGCTGATGGGCCAGAACGGATCGCGGCGCGCCTTGGTGAACAGCCACGGGCGTGAAGTGGGTCAGCTGGATACAAAGGATGCAGTGGCCGGCAAGCAGCTAAAGCTGACCGTGGACATTGATTTGCAGATTGCAGCGGAACAGGCGCTCGAAGGCAAGAACGGCGCCATCGTGGCGATGGATCCGCGGACCGGTGAAATCCTCGCTATGGCAAGCCGGCCCACCTTCGATCCAAATGATTTTGCGGTTCGGGTATCCCGCGATGAGTGGAACAAGCTGGTGAACGATCCTGATAAACCGCTTCTGAACAAGGCAATCCAGGCGCAGCTCGCGCCCGGTTCGACATTCAAGATCATCATGTCGGTGGCGGGCTGGCAGGAAGGAATTGCGCAGGCTCTGCATGTGAACTGCACGGGTGGCGGCGAGTTTTATGGCCGCCGATTCGGCTGCTGGGTGAAAAGCGGCCACGGCCCAGTGGATCTGCCCAAAGCGATCTATCAGTCGTGCGATGTCTTTTTTTACACGTTGGCGGAAAAGCTTGGCATCGACCGCATCGCAAGATACGCAACCGCTCTGGGACTGGGGCAGAAAACTGGTATCGATCTGCCGAATGAAGTGAGCGGTGTCATGCCTTCGGAAGAATGGAAGATCCGCAACTTCAAGCAGAAGTGGTTTGCCGGGGAAACGATTTCCGTCGGCATCGGCCAGGGTGCCGTTGCGATCACGCCAGTGCAGCTCATGCGTGCTATCGCCGCAATCTCCATGGGTGGTCGAATGGTTGTGCCGCACGTCGTAGACCCTACAGGACTTCCGCAGGGATATGTTGAGGTCAATCACTACACGGATGTGAAGAACGTTCCCATTGCCGCGGACGGGTGGAACCTCATCACCGATGCTATGGGACGCGTGGTACTACCGGAGGGCACAGCCCCATCGGCGCACATCCCCGGAATTGATATAGCCGGCAAGACTGGGTCGGCGCAGGTGGTCTCCCTTGCCACAAGGGCGAAGCATGCTCACGACGAGACTCTCAACCAGAATGGATGGTTCGTGGGATTCACCCCGAGGCGTAATCCGGACATCATTGTGGTCGTGCTGTTCGAAGGGGGCGAGCACGGGAGGTTGGCGGCGCGCCTGGCGACGCAGGTCATCAAGGCTTACGTGGACAAGCAGCGCCGCACGCCAACGAAGATGGTGGAGAAGCCAAAGGTTGGAGGCAAAGTAGAAATCGGAGGAGTGTGGACCGCACCTGACACTGACGGAGACAGGGAAGTCCTGGATGATGGGCGGTTCCTCGTGTCCCTGCCGAGGAAGCCACTGCCGATTGCGACCGTGGCTCCGGGGCTGCATTGAAGCCTGTATTTCCGGAGTTTAAGACACGAAAGGCAGTCTGGACGAGAACTCCTTTACAGGCTATGTGATAGTGCTCGCGGGCAAGGGTCCTTCGCGTTGCTCAGGATGACAGAATTGAGAACCGGGAATTAAGAACTAATAACGGATGGCACGCTACGTTTCATTTCGCGATTTTGACTGGCTGCTGCTGGGCTTCGTGCTCATCATCTGCGGCTTGGGCGTCATGGAGATTCAGAGCGCGACCGTACATACGAAGTTTGCCGGCTCCCACATCAAGCAAATCTACTGGGTGTTGGGAGGCGTGGGCGCGATGTTTTTGGTTAGTCTGGTGAATTATCAGGCGCTGTTGGACAGGATCCACTGGTTCTATATCGCTGGCGTCGCCTCCCTGATGGCGGTCATAATTTTCGGCCAGAAATATCTCGGGGCGCGGCGCTGGATCAAGATGCCCGGTGGTAACCACTTCCAACCTTCGGAATGGGTGAAACTCATTCTCATTTTGGCTGTGGCCAAATATTTTGCCGACCTGCAGCAGCGGGAGCTTTCCTGGCCCGATTTCCTGAAGGCGGGGGCCATCGTCGGATTGCCCATGTTGCTGGTTCTGGCTCAGCCCGACCTGGGCACGGCCCTCACCTATTTGCCCATCGCCATCATGGGCGTATTTTTGGGAGGCCTGCAGCTTCGGCAGGCGCTTGCCGTGGGTTTGCTTGCGGCAGTCGCGGTCGGGGCAGTTTTCTTTACCCCGCGGGTTCACGTGCTGAAGACCTACCAGAAACAACGGCTAACCAGTTTCCTGGAGCCTGACGCCGATCCCCAGGGGTCGGGGTACCAGGTTACGCAATCCCTAATTGCGGTGGGTTCGGGAGGCCTGTGGGGCGGTAAAGGCTCGCAAACCCACGGGGCTTTCCTACCCGTGCCCCAGACCGACTTCATTTTCGCGGCCTTTGCCGAAGAGCACGGATTCGTAGGAGCTCTGGGCGTTCTGCTGTTATACTTCATAGTGCTAATGCGTTTGACCCAGAACGCGCAAACGGCGCCCGACCGCGCTGGCACTTTCGTGGTGATGGGTGTGGTGGCTGTGCTTAGCTTCCATATCCTGGTCAACGTCGGCATGGTGGTTGGTTTTATGCCAGTCACCGGAATACCTTTGCCGCTAATGAGTTATGGCGGGTCTTCTGTTCTATTTATGTTCATGGCGCTGGGCATCGTGATGAACGTCCGTATGCGCCGTTTCGTGAACTAGGAATAGGGAAGATGACAGGAAGCAAACGCCGCACTAGCCAGGCGCGGCCAGAAAAAATCTCGATCACCCTCGCGTAAAGAGGGTATTTTTTACCGGCCAGAACAGCGATGTGAGGCCGGGCAGGATTGAAGCAAGAACGCTGCTGGGCAGGGAACGGCCCCCCGACCGGAAACGGTCTGAGAGAGCGGTCACAACCCCGGCGGACAAAAAGCGATCAGTGCAAAAGATTCCCAAGCTTGAGCAACGGATTCGGTCATGGAGGGAACTCCACAGCCCTAGCCGTCCCCTACCCGGGGCCATTGTCGCATCGCTCGATCCTCCCGATCTACTCCCGCTTTGGTCCCGGTGAAGCCCGCCCTTTGCTACTGGCGGGACCGGAGTGCGAATGAACAAGGAACTGTTTGTCTCTTCAACCCCCCACGAAACCAAGGTGGGCCTGGTGGAAGACGACCTACTCGCGGAGATCTACCTCGAACGCGAGAACGAATAAACCCTAGCTGGATCCATTTACAAGGGCCGTGTGAACCGCGTGCTTCCCGGCATGCAATCTGCCTTTGTCGACATTGGCCTGGAGCGCGACGCGTTCCTCTACGTTTCCGACTTCATGGAATTGGAGGAGCACGATGAAGATGTGACTGATGTCGTGCCCGCCAATCGTGCGGTGCCCGACTTGCGGCCTCAGGCTCCGCGAACGGAAGGGCGAGCACAAAGTGCTGAGGCAACATCGGCCGGAGAGATCAATGAATCGGCAGGCGAAGTTGAGCAGGCCTCCGATCACGCTCAAAGTGATACCGGGGGCCAATCGTTGGCAACGGGTAGCGCCGTGCCGGGTTCATCAAACGCCCCTGAGGATCGCGGCAACTGGCGCGGTCGCAGGCGGCGGCGGGGAGGTCGAGGACGGGACGGCCGTGATCGCGGGCCTGAGCCTCGCTTCGCGCGTCCTACGCCGCAAATGCCCGAGACTGCGGCACCCATCCAGGAATCAAGTCGCCCCAGAGAGTCGAGTTTCAGACGTGAGCCGGGCCGCACTCAACAGTCTGGTCCGCCACCGGGTTATCAGCCAATCCTGCTGCCGGGAGAATCCATTTCGAAGTACCAACGCCGGAGCCAGCCGGGGCGGGACCAGCCTTCGCGAAGAACGGCAGTCGACGAATCCGTTTCTGCAGCTTCTGTGGACTCTCCCGTACCGAGTGCGGCAACTTTTCCGGAAGACGAACCATTCTTCGCCTCGGCATCAACCGTTGCGGAGCCGCTGCATGAACAACATGACGATTTGCGTGCCGAGCAGGACGAAAACCTTGAGGGGGCATCGACTTCCCTGGACTGGAATCGCGAATTTCGCCGGCCGGAACCCGCTGGCGAGTCCGTGAGCACAGCGTCGGCGGCTGCTCCCGCCCGCTCCGATGTGGCATCGGAGGCACACAAGGAAGAGAAGGTTGCCCACGAGCCCTCGTCCATGGATGAGGCAGTCGAGCGTCGCACTCGCGTGGTGGAGACGGATACGCCTGCATTTGCCAGGTCCACTGGAACGATGGAAGAAGAAACCATCGATGAAGAGGAAGCCGAAGCCGTTCACTACGGCGAAGAAACCGGCGACGACGGGACCTTCGATGAGTTCGAAGAGGAAACTCGTGCCGCCGCGGAGCAAGTGTCCGGGACTCCTGGGCAGGAGATGTCGGCGACCGTCGAGTCAGTCGCTGAAATTCAGGGATCCGCATCCGTGGACATCGTGAAGGAAACCGGAGTTGCAGAGACTGCGGAAGAGGCCGAAGAGGAGGACAGCCAGGAACTGGAGCTCGAGGAGGCGCAAGCTGAAGCCGAGGCTCTACTGGATGCCGAGGCCAGGAGCGATGGCGCAGTGGATGCCCGGGTGGAAGTTAGAGCTCCGGCCGCAACCGCCAGTTATAGGCAGCGCGCGCAGCGTCCTAGGCCCGGCTTTGACCGCCAAGGCGGGCCGCGCGGCCGTCGAGGCGGTGGACGCCGATTCCGGCGTCCCTCGCAGCCGGTGCCGCAAATCAGCGAGCTACTCAAGGAGGGCCAGGAAATCCTGGTCCAGATTGCCAAAGAGCCCATCGGCAAGAAGGGTGCGCGCATCACCAGTCACATCGCTTTGCCGGGACGCTTCCTCGTCTACATGCCGACGGTGAACCACGGCGGGGTTTCGCGCAAGATCGCTTCCGAGGAAGAACGCCTGCGGCTCAAACGCATTGTGATGAGTGAGCGCGAAAATGGCCATGGCGGCTTCATCGTGCGCACTGCCGCGCAGAGCGCCAGCGAAGATGAGCTGCGAGCCGACATTCGATTCCTGAAGGGGCTGTGGAACGAAATCAAGACTCGCGCCGAAAATGGCAAATCCCCGGCGCTGATCTATCACGATTTGAACGTAGTCGAGCGCGTATTGCGCGACCAGGTGACGTCAGATTTCTCCGTGATTTGGGTTGACACCGAGCCCGAGTACGAGCGCATTCTGCGTTTCTTCAACCGCTTTCAGCCGGGGTTGGTGAAACGCGTGAAGCTCTACACGAAGGAGACGCCGCTGTTTGAGCAGTTCGGGCTTGCAGAAGAGATGAACAAGGCCCTCAAGTCGAAAGTGTGGCTGAAGAGCGGTGGATACATCGTAATCAACCAGACTGAGGCGCTGGTGGCCGTCGACATCAACACCGGCAAATACGTAGGTAAGACCGCGCGCCTGGAAGACACGATCGTAAAGACCAACGTGGACGCCATCAAGGAAATCGTGCGTCAGATTCGCCTGCGTGATCTGGGCGGGATCATCATCATCGACTTCATTGACATGGATGAGCGCCGCAACCGCCAGCGCGTGATGCAAGCTTTGGAAGAAGAGCTGCGTCATGACCGCGCTCCGTCGAAAGTCCTGCAGTTTAACGACTTCGGCCTGGTCGCCATTACCCGCAAGCGAGTGAAGCAGTCGCTTGAGCGCACCATCGGCGCGCCCTGCCCGTATTGCCAGTCGACGGGCTATGTGAAATCGGTGACAACGGTCTGCAACGAGATTTACGTGGAGATGCGCAAGATTGCCAAACACCTGGAACACGAAGACGTGATGCTGCGCGTGAACCCGGACGTGGCAAAGGAATTGAAGTCGAACAACGGCCGCTTGCTGAACGAGATGGAAGAACTCACCAAGCGCACCATCATCGTGAAAAGCGATCCGGCACTGCATCAGGAGCAGTTCGACATCAACTAGTCCAACAGTACTAGTCTAGCTTCCCGATTGTGCCATGGTTTTGACGGCCGCGTCAGAGTATGCGCGTAACTTCTGCACCGATCCATGAATGGCTTTTGCCATCGCAGCGGTATCGCTTTGCCCGGCCAGTTTCGCCGAGCTGCCGGCATCTTCGGTGACAGTGCTGGCGATGTCGAGGAGAACGACCAGAGCGTCGGCGTGAAGCTTCCACAAAGAAGACATGCTTTGACACCGCTTGAGCTCTTCCATTTCAGTGATGATACGGGCGGAAATTGAAACCAGTTGTATTAAGGTGCGAGCCAGGTCGGCGCGCAAACTCTTTTCCTCAAGATAGCTGGCGTTGTAGGCATCGGCTTCTTCGGTGGTGAGGGTCAGGTTGAAGAACCGCATCGGCACTACCTGACGATATTTCGGGTCGGCCACGCGGACGAAGACGCGGATGGATTCTTCCACCCGGCGAAGCTTGCCTTCTTCCATCGAAATCTGTTGTGGCGTTATGGCCGGGGGTTGAAACACCGCCGCTGGAATGGGTGTTTTGGCCGATGTGCGCGCCGGTTTCGCGGCTGCGCCTGCACCGCCCGAGGAGCGGGAGTTTCGGTCGCCTGACGACGTCAACAGCGATTTGCGGATGGGTGGGCGCCGGTCGAGTTCCTTCTTGAGCTTGGACACGCGCCGGAATTTTTCCAGCGCGCTGTCATAATCGCTCTGCAACATTTCTCCTTCTTCAATCGCGGCCACGTGTTCAACCGTGACCTCTACACCATCCACCGTACTGAGGATGCTGCCACCCATATCGTCCAGGGCACGCGCGAATACTTTAATCTCGCCCAACGCCTTGGCGAATAACTCATCGAATCTCGCACCGAACGCGGCGTTGTAGGCCGAGACCGTGGCCAACACGCCGGGATGATAGAAAGAAGCATCGAGCCATTGCTTCAGTTCGCGCACCCGCGAAATGATTCCGGAGTCGATCAGCGCGTTGAAGTCACGAAAACGGCCAATCTCCTCGCGCAGAGGATCGAAGCGACGCAGCAACTGCACGTGTTCTTCAGGGAGAGAGGGAACATCGGTGTCAGCCAGGATCTCAATCAGCGCAATCTCGAAAGGAGAGAGCGGCAGCGAGCCATCAAGGCCATAGCCGCGTTGCTCCCACTGGCCTTGAACCCGAGGATGGCGATAGAGAAAAGTAGCGATCAAGTCAGTTTTGTCGCGGTTGATATAGCTGGGCTGGCGGCGGCGCACAAAGTATCGGAGTAAGGCCTCGGCAACTTCGGAATCGGTTTCAGGAGTGAGTGCCTGGCGCAGCATGGCGGGGGTGATCGCCATATCCAGCAAGTGCAGCCAGCGATACATCCGCGAAAGAGTCGCGGGAAGATCGCGCTCGGAATGCCGCAGCGAGTCATCGTCGAGGCCTGCGGGGATGGGCACGTCGCCGCCCAGAGCTGCCCACATGAGCTTCTGGTAGAAACCCTGGACGGTCGCCAGAATACTCAGCTCGAACTTAAGATCCTCACCCAAACAGACTCCCGAGAGCGGGATTTCCCCCGTCTTATAAGGAATTCTTTACTAATGTCTAAGTAGAGACCAAAGTCACTTTGGTCGCAAGTTACCGGCGGAGCCAGACTGTCACGCCAGGTACTGCGGTGACTGTGGTACATGAACTTCCGGGTGAGCGTGAACGTGAGCCATCAGAAAACCACAGTTTTATTGCCGTACACGAGGACTCGGCTTTCGATATGCAGGCGGACGGCGCGGGAGAGGACAACTTTTTCCAGATCGCGACCCCTGCGAATGAGATCTTCGACCGTATCGCGGTGTGAGACGCGGACAACGTCTTGCTCAATGATGGGGCCGTCGTCGAGCACTTCGGTGACGTAGTGGCTGGTGGCGCCGATCAGCTTTACACCGCGTTCGAACGCTTGATGGTAGGGGCGGGCGCCCACGAACGCGGGCAAGAATGAATGATGGATATTGATGATCC
>Ga0066710_100002818_pt1 | contig 14326 bp, 10 predicted proteins | sample GraSoiAngelo_159_FD_79666 | JGI IMG/M metagenome (GOLD analysis project Ga0066710, IMG submission 79666) | Grasslands soil microbial communities from the Angelo Coastal Reserve, California, USA - 14_1009_16_40cm | ecosystem: Environmental > Terrestrial > Soil > Grasslands | place: USA...
ACTCCGGCTGCCGGCGTAGTTCCCCCGATGCCGCGCGTCCGCCGGTAATCGTCGCGAGCGGATCGGCGATCACGGGGTCGCCCCATTCCAGCAGACGGCCCGTGGCCGTGCCGCGCGCCGTGATGCCGCTGACTTCCGCGGCGGCGCCGATACGGGCGAGCGCGGGAGCGTCGAACCCCGCCCCCGCCGCGATCTCGACGTGACCGGCGCGGCGATCGCCCGCCGCGTTCTCCGCCAGCTCGATCGACGCGGCCGAGCCCGGCGCCTCGCGGTCTAATGCCGCGGCGAGTCGCTGCAGCGCGGCCACCGATTCCGGCAGCAACTGACCGGTGATCGCCGTATCGCAGAGCTGGTGTGTCCCCTCGCGGTAGAACCCGGCGCGGGGACCGCGGACGTGACAGCGGGCGCGCATCCGGTACCCGCGCTCGGGCGACGCGGCCACGTCGATCGGCTGCTCACACGGGATGCGCCCGAGACGCGCGAGCGCATCGCGGATGATGTCGCTCTTGATCGCGAGCTGGCGCGGATACGCGATGTGCGCGTACAGGTTGCCGCCGCACAACGGATCGGCCGCCGGCGCGCGCCGATCGGCCGAGGCCTCGACGACCGCACGCGTCGCGGCGTACGCCAGCCGCTTCTCCGCGCGATCCACCAGCGCGCGCACGCGCTCCCCCGGAATCGCGCCGCTCACCAGCACGACCTGCCCGTGATGACGCGCGATCATTCGCCCGCCCGCGGCCGGCTTCTCGATCGCGACCTCGATTTCCTGGCCTTCGTGGAGCATGAACCATTCCCGATGCTCGACGTACTTCACTGCAGAGAAAACAGAGAGAACAGTGAATTGAGACCCTCATCCTCTTTAGTCGAACGCGACGATCGGCAGCCCCGCGGCATCGCGGACGAGACGGTCGAATGCGGCATCGACGGCGCGCGCGAGCGCCCCCGCCGGCATCCGCGGCGCGAACGGCGCCAGTTCCTGTTCCGCGTCCCGCCGCAACCCGTCACGCTCGGCAGACGAGAGATCTTCGGCCGCGGCGCCGACGAGCTCGCGATCGAGCGTCGCGAGCCGCTCGATCAGCCGCATGCGGGCTTCACCGCGAACGCTCTTCGCGCTCCCCTTCAGGCGATCCAGCTCGCGGACCGCTTCGTCGAGGGCGCGATCGAACCGATCCGACGCGCGTCCGCCGGCGCGCCGCGCCGTCAGCCTCGCGATCGCCCGTTCCAGGTGCGCGGGCAGCGTCTCTCGGCGATCGGTCCCCGGCGCCGGCGCCGCAACGCCGACCGCGCGCCGCCAGTCGTCGAACAGCTCCAGAATGTCCGCTTCGCAGAATTCGATCCGCACGGGCCGGCGCCGCGCGCCTTTGGCGTAATACCGCTCGCAGAACCGATCGATGCCCCGGAAGGCCACGGCCAGCGGCACGCCGTCCCGCGCCCAGCCGGTCACCTGCTCGAACACGGGACCGACGATGCGGATCAGATGGCCCTCGTTCTTCCGACAGAGATACGCTTCGAGCTCGCGGCAATAATGAGCTTCATCCATTGCCGATTGTCGATTGCAGATTGAAGATTGGATTATTGCTGATTGTAAACTGCCGATTCCATTGGCGATTGGCGATTTGGGTGATTGGTGATTGGTAATTGGTAATTGGTAATTGTTGATTGGGATTACCGATTTCAAATGGACGAATCGCCAATCGACGATGCAATCTGCAATCCGTAATCGGCGATTTTTGAGTCGCCACTCGCCAATCACCGATCGCCAGTCAGGATCGTTCCCAGATGAGTCGGAGGCCGTTCAGCGTCAGATCCGCATCGACGTGCTGGATCGTTTCGCTGTCGCCCGCGATGACGTCGGCCATGCCCCCCGTCGCGATGACGACCGCCTCGTCGCCGCGCGCCAGCTCTCCGCGCATCCGGCGCACGATCCCGTCCACCATCGCGACGTAGCCGAAGAACAGCCCCGCCTGCATCGCCGTCACCGTCGTCTGGCCGATGATGCGCGACGGTTTGCGCACCTCGACGCGCGGCAGCCGTGCCGCGCGCTGAAACAGCGCGTCGGCGGAAATGCCGATGCCCGGACAAATCACGCCGCCGAGGTACTCCCCGTCCCCGGAGATCGCATCGAACGTCGTCGCCGTGCCGAAGTCGACGACGATGAGCGGCAGGGCGTGCGCCTGCCCGTACCGATCCCATGCCGCGACCGCGTTGACGATGCGGTCGGCGCCGACGTCGGTAATGGGCGCGTAGCGCACCGGCATCCCTGCGTGCGCGGGATCGACGGTCAGGGGCGTACGGCCGAACGTGCGCTCGGCCATCTCCTCCATCGGATGGGTCAGCGGCGGAACGACGGAGGACAACGCGACGCCGCTGATGCTGGCGAGATCGATCCCGCTGCGTTCGAAGAGCTGCGTGACCATCAGGCCGATTTCGTCGGCGGTGCGCTCGCGCAGCGTCGCGAGGCGCCAGCTGTGCGTCAGCCGGACGCCGTCGAAGACGCCGAGGACGATGTTCGTGTTCCCGATGTCGATCGCGAGCAGCATGAATCGTCGTCTCGCGCAGCGTGAGCGGCGCGATTCCTAGAGCCAGCGTATCTCGCCGGAGATGATGCGTTCCATTCCGGTGCCATTGCGAACGAGCAGCGCGCCGTCGGCGTCGAGACCGGCCGTCACGCCGGCGCGGACGCCGTCTGGGGTGTCCCACTCGACGGATGCCCCCGTGGACGAAGGGGCGAGCGCGCGCCAGCGGCGGAGCACCTCGTCCACCCGCCCGCCCGACAGATCCATGACGGCGCGATTGAGCGCCACGAGGACGTGGCCGAGCACCGGCCCGCCATCCACGGGACGCCCCAGCTCGACTTCGAGCGACGTCGCTCGATCCCCGAGCTCCGGCGGGAACGCGTCGGCCCGCACGTTGATGCCGAATCCCAGGACGACAGACTGCAACCCGTCCGACGTGCTCGACGCTTCCGCGAGGATCCCCGCGAGCTTGCGGCGTGCCCGAAACGCCGGCCCGGCGGTCGCGACGACGTCGTTCGGCCATTTCAGTTGCACCGGCAGGCCGGTGGCCGCGCGCAACCCCTCGGCCACGCCGACGCCGCCCGCGAGCGTCAGCCACGGCGCAATCGCCGCGTCGCGAAGGACCGCGGACACGTAGAGTCCCGCACCGGGGGGCGAGTACCACGTGCGCCCCAGCCGTCCGCGACCCGCCGTTTGCGCGGCGGCGATGACGAGCGTGCCGTCCGGCTCGCCGCGCTCCGCCGCGAGCGCGGCAACGTCGTTGGTCGAACCTGTCTCGGTGAAGTAAAAGACACGCGTGCCGAAGATGCCGCGCGCGGATGCCGTCGCGCGCAGCGCGGCGTCGATCTCGAGGGGAAGCGGATCAGCCGCCATGTGAGGTGCAGAGTGCTGTGGCCGGGAAGAGCAATCGCTCCACGTTCATCGATCGGGCTCCAGCTCGAAGCTCAGATCCGCCGCGGGCGCGGAATGCGTCAGCGCGCCGACCGAGACGTAATCGGCCCCGGTCGTGGCGAGCTCGGGCAGCCGCTCCAGCGTGACGCCGCCGGAGATCTCGATCTGCGCGCGGCCGCGCGCGCGCCGGACCGCTTCGCGGATTTCGTCGATCGAGAGATTGTCGAGCAGCAGGATGTCCGCGCCCGCGGCCAGCACCTCGTCCACCTGCTGGAGGCTCTGCGCCTCCACTTCGATCGGCATCTCGGGATCCGTCGCCTTCAATTTCTTCACCGCCGCGGCGACGCCCCCCGCCAGCCTGATGTGGTTGTCCTTGACCAGGATTCCATCATCCAGACCGCCGCGATGGTTCGTGCCGCTGCCGGCGCGCACGGCGTACTTCTCGAGCGCGCGCAGCGTGGGCGTCGTCTTGCGCGTGTCGAGGATCGTGATGCGGCCGCCCGCCGCCTCGACGAACCGGCGCGTCAACGTGGCGATGCCCGACAGCCGCTGCAGGAAGTTGAGCGCCGTCCGCTCGGCGGTCAGCATCGAGGCGGCGAGCCCGTTCACGTCGGCCACGACGTCCCCCGGATGGCAGCGATCGCCGTCCTTCTTCATGGTGATGAACTCGCACCCCGGATCGAGCTGGCGGAATGCTTCGGCGGCGACGTCGAGTCCCGCGATCACGCAGTCGCATTTCGAGAGGATCACGCCGCGCGCCCGCGTGTCGGCCGGAACGGTCGCGTCGGTCGTCACGTCGCCCCAGCCGAGATCCTCGGCCAGCGCGCGCCGCACGGTCTCGCGATAAAGCGCGGGGTCGAGCGCGGCGAACGGCACGGACCTCATGCCGCGCTCTCTTTCGGCACGATCTCGACATCGAACGCGGGATCGGCCATGAACTGGATCGCATCCGTACGGGCCGCCGCCTTCAGATCGTCCAACGACGGAGCCAGACGGAGCTCGAGGTCCTCGTTGTTGCGAACGCGCACGATCTGCAAAGGCGCGCCCGCAGAGAGGCGTTGCTCGGATTTGCGCTTGCGGATGGCGGCAAGCACCTCGGTCGTCCGTACGTAAAGACCAAACGCTGTCTCATTCCCTGACTCGATCAGCGACAGGACGTCGGCTTCCACCGGCCAGTGGCTGCGATGCACGCTCCCGGGCCGCCACCATGACCAGATTTCTTCCGCCACAAACGGGATGAACGGCGCGAACAGCCGATTCAATACCGACAGGATCGCCAGCATCGTGGTGTTGGCAGACCCCGCCGCCGCTCCGCCGAAGTCGCCGTAACGCCGCGCCTTGATCAACTCGAGATAGTTATCGCAGAAATCCCAGAAAAAAGATTCCGTTCGTTGGAGGACCCACGCGTAGTCGTACTCTGCATCGAGACGCCGCGTCGCGTCCGCAACCAGGTTCGCCAGATTCGTCAGAATGCCGACGTCGAGCGGGTGCGCAACCTCGCCGATTGGCTCTGGCTTCGACAGCACGAACTTCGAGGCGTTGAGCAGCTTGATCGCCAGGCGCCGGCCGACGCGCATCTGCGCGGGGTCGAACGCGGTGTCGGCGCCCGGCCGTCCACTCGCGGCCCAATAGCGCACGCCGTCGGATCCGTGCTCGTCGAGCAGCGCCATCGGGGTGACGACGTTGCCCTTCGACTTCGACATCTTCTTGCGATCCGGGTCGAGCACCCAGCCGGAGATCGCGGCGTGCGCCCACGGCAGCGAGCCGAACTCGAGGTGCGATCGGAGCACCGTCGAGAACAGCCAGGTCCTGATGATGTCGTGCGCCTGCGGCCGCACGTCCATCGGAAAGACGCGGTTGAACAAGTCCATATCTTCCAGCCAGCGTCCCGCGATCTGGGGGGTCAGCGACGACGTCGCCCAGGTGTCCATGATGTCGGGGTCGCCGGCGAAGCCGCCCGGCCGATCGCGCTGGTCGGCGCGGAAGCCGTCTGGAACGTCCGTGGATGGATCGATCGGCAGCCGATCCTCGGATGGCACGATCGGGTGCGCATGGTCGCGCGTGCGATCGGCGAGCACCGGATACCAGACGGGAAACGGGACGCCGAAGAATCGCTGCCGGCTGACACACCAGTCGCCGGCGAGGCCGTTAATCCAGTTCTCCAAACGGGCCTGCATGTACGGCGGGTGCCACTGCAGCTCGCGCGCACGCTGCATCAGCGCGTCTCTGAACGCCATCGTCTTGATGAACCACTGCCGGCTCGTGACGATCTCGAGCGGACGATCCCCTTTCTCGTAGAACTTCACCTGATGGGTGATCGGCCGCGGCTCGCCGACGAGGTCGCCGCTGTCCCGCAGCAACTCGACGATCTTCGCGCGCGCCTTCGCGGCCGACAGGTTCGCGAGCTGATCGTACGCCTGCTGCGCGCGCGCGGGATCGGCTGATTCCCATCCGTCGCTGCCCCACGCGACGGGGCGTAATGCGCCGTTCGGCTGAATGATCGCGCGCACCGGCAGCGACAGCGCGCGCCACCACACGACGTCGGTGACGTCGCCGAACGTGCAGATCATCGCGACGCCGGACCCTTTCTCCGGATCGGCCAGCTCGTGCGGCTTGACCGGCACGCGGACGCCGAAGAGCGGCGTGATCACGTCGGTCCCGAACAGCGGCTTGTAGCGCTCGTCGCCGGGATGCGCCACGAGCGCCACGCACGCGGGGATCAATTCCGGACGCGTCGTCTCGATCTGAACGTCGCCGCCGCCGGGCTTCAGGAATCTGATCCGATGGTACGCGCCCGCGATCTCGCGATCCTCCAGCTCCGCCTGGGCGACGGCGGTACGGAAGTCCACGTCCCAGAGCGTGGGCGCCTCGAGCTGGTAGGCGTGTCCTTTGTGAAGCAACCGCAGGAACGACACCTGCGAAATTCTCTGCGACCGGCGATCGATCGTCGCGTAGTTCATGCTCCAGTCGACCGACAAACCGAGGCGACGCCAGAGGGCTTCGAACGCCTTTTCGTCCTCGGCGGTGAGACGCGCGCACAGCTCGATGAAGTTGGGACGCGACACCGAGACGGTGTGCTTCCCGGGTTTGTCCGGCGGGGTGAACGACGCGTCGTACGGGAGCGACGGATCGCAGCGCACGCCGAAGTAATTCTGCACGCGCCGCTCGGTCGGCAGGCCGTTGTCGTCCCAGCCCATCGGGTAGAACACGGCGCGACCGCGCATCCGCTTGAAGCGGGCGATGACGTCGGTGTGCGTGTAGGAGAACACGTGGCCGACGTGCAGCGACCCGCTGACGGTCGGGGGCGGCGTGTCGATGGCGTACACGTCGTCGCGCGGGCGCGTGCGGTCGAAGCGGTAGACGCCCGCGTCCTCCCACCGCGCCATCCATTTCTGTTCGAGCCCTTCGAGGGCGGGCTTGTCGGGTACGTGAATCGGGTGATTCAGCTCGAAGCCGTGCGGCATCACCGATTCTGCTTCAGACGTTCGATTTCGTCGCGCACGAGCCGCTCCGCGATCTCGAGAACCGCGGGACGCATCGTGTCCAGATTGAGGCGCGCCGCGACGCGCCGCGCGATGTCGTCAAGCGTGCGCTCGTCGAGCGCGTCCCCTCCCGGCACGGCGCTGCCCGACGGCGAGATCGGCGTTCGCTGCTCGGCGGTGAGCAGCGCCGCGAACGCGTCCACGAGCGAAGGCGGCGGAACCGCGGGCGCTGCCGGCGCCGCGGCGGGCTGCGCGGGCGCCGTAAACGACGTCGACGCCGGCGTCGGCGACGGCGGCGTCCATGCCGGTGCGGACGCGGCGCGGTCCGCCGCAAACGTGGGCGGCACCCGCTGCGCCGGATCGCCGGTGAGATCCGGATCCCACGCGCTCAGATCGTCAACCGGCTGCGCCGCCGAAGCGGAGGGCGGCATGTAGGGGACGGTCGGCGGCGGAGCGGTCGGCGCGGGCTGCGCCGATGGGGCTGCCGGCGGCATCGCCGCCGCGGACTGCACGGCCGGAGCATCGGCCGCGTCATTGGCCCCCGAAAACGCCGCGTCGAGTCGATCGAAATACGCCTCGAGGGAATCGCCTGTCGGCGCAGGCGCGCCGGACGCGGGCCCACGATCCGAATCCGCGCGACGCACCGGGCCTTGCGCCGCCGGCGACGCGGCCCACAGATTCGCGGGACGATGTCCCGCGAGCAGATCCCTGACGCGGCTGATCACCATCTGCGGCTCGAAGGGTTTCACAAGAACGCCGTCGCAGCCGACGGCGCGCGCGCGCGATTCGTCGATCGGCTCGAACGCGCCGGTCAGGAGCACGACGGGAATCTGCGCGAGCGCGGGGTTGCCCTTGATGAACGCCGCGACCTCGTACCCGTCGCGTTCCGGCATGCCCACATCGGCGAGCACGATGTCGGGCCGCTCGCGCTCGACGCGCTCGATCGCCTGCTTGCCGTCGCCGACGGCGATCACCTGGATGTCTTCGTCGGCGAAGGTCAGCTCGATGACCCGTTGAATGGTCACACTGTCGTCGGCGAGCAGCAGCTTGCGGGGCATGGAACCATGATACCTTGCCGCTGCCGTATTTTCGCATGAGCTCACGACGATTCCGGATCGCGACGGTCGCGATCACTTTTCTGGACCTGGCCGCGATCGTCCTGGCCAGCACGGCGCTCGTCGAAACCCTTGGCGGCCGGACGCTGATTCGCCCGTTTCATACGCGGCTGCTGCTGGTGTCGCCGTGGCGGCCGATGCTGTATGGCGCCGGACTCGTCGTGCTGCGCATCCTGTTCGCGCGTCGCGTGCCGCCGCTGCCCGCGTTGCGCGATCCCGCCGTCGCCCTCCGCCTCGCGGCCGAACGCGCGCGCTTCGCCCAGCCGGAACCTCCGCCGCCCGAGCTGAAGTTCTATGCGGTGGCCGTCGTGCTCGCGTCGCTGCTGTGGCTGACGCCGCACCTCATGCATCCGCGCCGCGTGCCGGATCCAGGGGACCCGGTGTTCTCGGCGTGGCGGCTCGCGGTGATCGCGCACCAGCTCACGCACGACCCGCGCCACCTGTTCGACGCCAACATCTTTTATCCCGCGCCGAAGACGCTGACCTATTCCGATGCGACGCTGCTCGAAGGATTCGCCGCGGCGCCGTTCATCGCGGCGGGCGCCGATCCGCTCCTCGTGTCCAACCTGCTGTTCTTCGCGGCGTTTCCGGCGTGCGGTCTTGCGTTCTTCTACGTGTCGTGGCGGCTGACCTCGGATCTGCGGGCGTCTTTCGTCGCCGGCGTCCTCGGGGCGCTGTATCCGTTTCACAGCGAGCACTACAGCCATCTCGAGCTGCAGTACTTGTGTTTCGTGCCGCTGGCGTTCCTGGGGCTCCTGCGGATGTTCGCGGCGCCGGGCTGGCGCACCGGGCTCGCGTTCGGAAGCGCCGTCGCCGCCCAGTGGCTCGCGTGCATGTACTTCGGCATGATGCTGATGACGGTCCTGCTGCCGTTCACCGCGATGGTGCTCGCGGCCTGGCGCATTCGGCCGACACGATCGCTTGTCGCGGCGCTCGGCGTCGCGGCGATTCCCGTCGCCGCCGGTCTGCTGTTGCTCGGCGTGCCCTACATGCAGTCGCGCGCCGAACGCGGCGAACGCGATCTGACGGCGGTGAGGTTCTACAGCGCGACCCCCGCCGACTACGGCCACCCGCACGGACGTCTCGCGTCCTATCAATGGGTCAGCCGCGCGACGAACCGGCCGGAGCGTGAAATCTTCCCGGGGTCGATGCCGCTCGCGCTCGCGGCGGTGGGGATCTGGCCGCCGCTCGGCGTCGCGCAGGCGGCGACGATCGTCTCCGGCGCGCTGGCGTTCGACTGGTCGCCCGGCGTCAACGGCCTCCTCTACGATGACCTCTATCACTATGTGCTCCCGTACCGCGGGATGCGCGTTCCGGCGCGGTTCGCCGCCCTGGCCGGCTGCGCGCTCGTGCTCCTCTCCGCTTACGGCGCCCGTCGCCTGCTGCGGATCGCGCGCGCACCATGGCTGCAGGGCGCGCTGTTCGCGCTGCTCGCCGCGCTGGCGCTCGTCGATCTCCGCCCCACCGCGCGCATGTATCCGTATCTCACCTCGATGCCGGCCATCTACGCCTCCGTCCGCCCCGAGATGGTCCTCGCGGAGTTTCCGTCCGCCGAACACGAATTCGATTACATGTATTTCTCGACGCGGCACTGGGCGAAGCTGGTGAACGGCGCGAGCGGCTTCGCGCCGCCGTGGTATCAGGACCTCGACAAGGCGCTGATCTTTCCGTGGCCGGCGTCGATCGAGATGGTCCGCGGGCTCGGCGCGACGCACGTCACCGTGAACTGCGCGTTCCTGTCGGACGTGCGGTGCGAGAACGCGTTGAAGGCGCTGGATGCGAACGCCGCGCTCGCCCTCGCCGCGACCTCGAAATGGCGCGGCGCGGAACAGCGGCTGTACCGGGTCAAGTAGGACGCGGCGTTGGTGAATTGGTGGATTGGCGAATTGGTGAATTGGTTTTGGGGAAACGATCGAAACGACTTCCTCAGGCAGTCACTAATGACATCGCCCACGCGGTTTGCCAATGAGGATCGTGTGAACGTGAATCCCGCCAAACGGCCGTACGCGCAACGAGGTCGCCGGAAACCGGCGACCTCGCTGAGCGCGATGGTTGGACGACGCGCCTCCACCACTATCGAGAGCCGCGGCGCCTCGGTAGATACTCGTAGGTGGCTCGCCAGCAGCTCGCTCGTGGCGAGCGGCTTGCGATGACGCTACAGGGTGCGGAGAAAATGGCGCGTCGCGGGCTGTCGCAGGTCCCGGAACGGACTGTCCCATGTGACCGGAACCGTGATGCCGAACTCGCGCGGTCGCGCCTGCACGGCGTGCCACCAGTTCACCGGCAGGAACAATCCATCGCCGGGTTCCACGACGACGTGGTACGGACGGATGTCGCGGTACGCCGGCGCCTGGGTGACGTCGACGTCGTAGACCTTCCACTGCGTCCGGTGGATCGGAACGATCTGATCCCAGGATTCCTGCGTGGGCGGCAGCAGCAGGACGTCCTTCGTGCCGAGCACCTGGCACATGATCGCCTCGGCGCCCGGGTGGAAGTGCCAGTCCGAGTAGCTGTTCTTGTAGAACATCAGCGCCCAGCCCGAATAGAACAACCGCGGACGCGGCGGATGCGGCAGGAACGGGAACCGCTCGCCCGCCGACGCGAGATCGTCGCCCATCGTCCGCACGCCCGCGTCGGCCGGGCGCAGCTCGATGAACAGCACGTCCGCGTCCGGGGTCCGCAGCCGCGGCAGCCACTCGCGCACTGTCCGCGCCGGAAGTCTGGCGTCGGCCGTCATCCGGCTGGCCTGCTCGTCCTCGGCGGGAGTCCGCAGGCCGAAGCCCTCCATCCTCGGCCGGCAACTGGCCTGGACGTCGACGTTTCCGATCTTCGACGTGACGTAGTCCGGATCCGCCCATCGGCGAAACGCCGGCCATTGCGCAATGGCGCCTTTGATCAGGCACGGGCCGTTCTGCAGCACGTACCGGTCCTGGAACGTGCGCGCGTCGAGCCGCTGCCCGTCTTCGACGTCGACGGCGGGAGCTGACGCGAAATTGGGCACCGCTTTGATATCCCACGGGTACTCGTCAGTCATGTTCTTCTCTCCCGGTTGGATCTCCCACGGCAACGGATACGGACCTCGTCCCGCCGAGCAGATCGAACGCGAACGGCGCCATCGGAAACGCGGGCCCGGGATCGAGCTTCCGCCCGGGCGCGATATCGTCGTGCCCGAGCACTTCTTCGACGCCGTACTGCGCGTGCAGCGTCCGGGCGACGGCGAGCGCGCGATCGATCTGCAGCGGCGGGAACTCGTGCCAGCCGCGATCGACGGACTCGTGCTTGTGGCGCGCGATCCGCACCTGACCGTCGGCCACCGCGTGGCCGGCGCCATCCGTCCACGCTCCTGCCGGCGTCCGTTCGAGGGCGCCGGCATTCACGAGCTCGATCCCCAGGGCATGCGCGTTCAGGTCTTCGACGCCATGCCAGCGGCTTCGGCCCGCATGCCAGGCGCGGCGATTGAACGCCACCATCTGCGCGATCCGGCCGTTGCGTCCAACGATCACGTGAGCCGACGCCTTCGCCGCGGCGTCGAGGAACCACGCCACGCAGTCGCGGATCGTCAGCGTCGCGGTGTAATGGATCACGAGATAGCGCGGCTCGAACCTGTCGCTCTGATGCGGTGACTCGATGAATGGCACCGGCGTGCCGTCGTCCTCGTACAACCGGTGCGCGTCGATGTACATCAGTGCGCCGAATGCGAATGCCTAGGCCGAGCGGTTCGTGCGCTCCATCAGAGAGGCGTGCCTCTTCCTGACCGACGGGGCGATGGCCCGAATACGGTCGCCGGAGACGCGCAGCTGATCGATGGCGTTGCGCTGCTGTTCTTCCCCGTAGTGAGAGGCCAGCAGCTCCGCCGGGGGGATCCGCCGCAGACCGAGCGCCGCGGCGACTTCCCGCAGGATGGCGCCGTCTACGTCGGCCTTCACGTCGGCCGGATGCGACAGAGCGGCCGAGAGCGGCGTCCCCGCGCCAAGGAGACGGTGCAGATGCCAGGTGCGATGGCAGCAGAGAGCGCAGTCCTCGCCGCCGATCAGGCCGGAAAGAAATAGTTGATAGGCAGTCTCGAGCTGCACGTTCCGGCTACGGGCGGCGTTCCTGCCCGCCAGCGGGGCTTTCGGCGCAGCGATGAGGCTGGCGAGAAACGTGCTCTCGAAGAGATCGAGATCGCGCGGTGGCTTCTGGAAGTGGCGCTCGCTCGCCGCGGCGCATCCCCACGCGCCGCGGCCCCACTCGATCACGTTCAAGTACAGCTCGAGGATGCGTGCCTTCGACAGCGCTCGATCGATGCGGAAGGCCAGCCACAGCTCGTACGCTTTGCGCACGGGGGAGCGCGACGGCGACAGATACAGATTGCGCGCGAGCTGCTGCGTGATGGTGCTCGCGCCGCCGACGATGCGGCGCGCGCGCACCGAGGCGCGCAGGCTGCGCCCCATCGCGTGCCAGTCCGCGCCATGGTGACTGAAGAATGCGCGGTCTTCGGTCTTGACCACGGAGGCGGCGAGCAACGGGCTGATCTCCGTCAACGGCGTCCACACGCCCACCTCGTGACGATCGGGACGCGCATCTCCGGCCGCGAAATACTGCATGAACGCGGTTCGGCGTGGATTCTGCGTCGCGAGGGCTTCTACGGAAGGCTCGACAGATCGGATCAGCCGCATCGCCGTGGTTCCTTTCGAGCGGCACCGAGGAGGGTGGGTCGCGGATGCTACGCGTCAGGTAATGCTACTCGTCCCTGAGCGCCACCAGCGGATCGACGCGCGTGGCGCGAACGGCTGGTACCAGGCTGGCGGCGGCCGCCACGGCGGTGATGAGCGCCGCCACGCCCGCCAGCGTCGCGGGATCGCTCGGGCGGACTCCGAAGAGCAGCGTCTCCATCAACCGCGTCAGCACGAGCGCGCCGGCGAGGCCGGCCACCAGGCCGACGCACGTCAGCTTCAGGCCGTCCCCCATGACGCTGCGGAGCACGAGTGCACGCTCGGCGCCGAGCGCCATCCGGATCCCGATTTCACGCCGATGCTGTGCGACCACCGACGAAAGCACGCCGTAGGTGCCGATTGCCGCCAACAGCAGCGCAAAACCGGCGAACGCCGCAAGGAGCTGCATCAGCATGCGCGGCCGGCGTACTGAATCCCGGAAGACGTCCTCCATGTTGCGCAACCGGATGACCGGCAGCGACGCATCGGCCTCACGCACGGCATTCGTGATCGACGGCTGCAACGTGGCGGCCGGCAGCGCGCTCCGTAGCATGATGTGCATGCTCCCGAGTCCCAACACATTGCCGAGCCGAGCCCCTGGAACGGCCGGGAAGATTCGCGGTAGCTGGTCGAACAGAAAGTACAGTTCCGTGCCCGTCGGCTTGTCGACGCCGGCCTGTTTGACGTCCTTGGCCACGCCAATCACGTTCACCCACGGCGTCTGGTCACCAAAGCGCGGTCTCACACGCTGGCCGAGCGGGTCGACGTCTTTCCAGAAGGTGCGCACGAACGCCTCGTTCACGACCGCGACAGGCGCGCCCGTGCGGTCAGTCGCCTGAAACGCACGGCCTCGCACGATCGGTATCCTCATGGCTTCGAAATAGCCGCTGGTGACCGTCTGGTAATACTCGACCAGCTCCGACTTGTCTGGCGGCGGCGTATAGTGCTCGATGTCGGTGCCGAAGAGGTTGCGTTCACGTTGCGGCGGCAGACCGGACACAACCGCCGCGCCCTCCATCTCGGGCATGGCGCTGAACCGATCGACCAGGCGGCTATACAACTGCACCCGCTGATCGAGCGTCGGGTAGGTCGCAGCCGGAAGCGCGACGCCGAACGTCACGAGCCGGGATCGCTCGAATCCAGCATCGACCTTCATCAGGTTCACGACCGTCCGCACCATCAGTGCCGCACCCGCCACCAGCATCACCGCGAGTGCAACTTCACCGGCAACCAGAGTGCGGCGTACCAACGGCCGCGCCGTCGTGGCAGGTGTCCGATCATTCAGCAGACGGCCCCCGACGCGTTCGGACAGATACCGCAGCGGCGCCAGACCGAAGACCACACCAGTGAAGGCCGAGACGAGCAGCGTGAAGCCAAGCACCGCCGGATCGATGCGAATGTTGCCGACGCGGGGAAGACTCTCGGGATAGCCGACGGTCAACGCGTGCACGCCCATCCAGGCGACGACGAGGCCAAGGGCGCCGCCGAGCACCAGGAGCACGAGCCCTTCGGCGAGGAACTGAGCGAGCAGCCGCCGCCGGCCCGCACCAAGGGCCGTACGAATGGCCACCTCGCGACCACGAACCTCGGCACGGACCATCAGGAGGCTGGCGAGATTCGCGCATGCG
>Ga0066710_100002820_pt1 | contig 14325 bp, 11 predicted proteins | sample GraSoiAngelo_159_FD_79666 | JGI IMG/M metagenome (GOLD analysis project Ga0066710, IMG submission 79666) | Grasslands soil microbial communities from the Angelo Coastal Reserve, California, USA - 14_1009_16_40cm | ecosystem: Environmental > Terrestrial > Soil > Grasslands | place: USA...
AGCTGCTGCGGGAGCTGATCCTCGATCCGACGCGCGACTACCAGCGGCAGTCGGCGTGAGCTCTACGATGCGCGCGAATCGGTCTCCGATGTCTCGACACATCGTCGCCGATGTCTCGACACACCACACTGTGAGCCAGGAGGGATTCGAACCCACGACCAAGGGATTAAGAGTCCCCTGCTCTACCGCTGAGCTACTGGCCCGTTCAAATGGTAGTCGCGTAGCCGCTGGCTGCGCTCATCTGCTCGGCGTGTGCGCTTCGCGCAGGCCGCACTAACGACCAGCAGGTCGTTGTGGACGATGTGGATATGTGGAGAACTGCGCGACGGATCAGCCGCGCGCGTGCGATCCTCGTCCGCTCTTCGGTTCGCTGATTCCCTTGATGGTCTCGCCGACCTCACTCGCGTTCCCGCGTCGAGCCAGCTGCGCGGTCACAAGGATGCCGACGAGATGTCCGTCTTCTACGACGGGTAGACGCCGGACCTGGCGGTCAGCCATGACCTTCTCGGCTTCATCCGCGCTCGAATCTGGCGAGAGCGTGACCGGATCGGCGCTCATTGCCGTGGACACGGGCGTCACTTTGGGGTCCTTGCCCGCCGCCACGACGCGTACGACGATGTCGCGGTCGGTGACGATGCCGACCAGCATTCCCCCATCCGAGACGACCGGGATCGCGCCGCAGTCCTGTTGCTTCATGAGCGTCGCCGCCTGCGACGTGCTGTCCTCGGGCCGAACGACCGCAGGGTTCGGGGTCATCAGATCCTTGACCTTCATTTTCGCGCGCACCTCCGACCACTCGGCCGGCAGCAGGAACTAGGCCGCGCCGATCTTGAAGATCTTGGTTCCGCAGACCGGGCAGGAGCCCTGCGTGGCGGGCCGCCCGTTCTTCATCGTGATCGGTTTCGCGTCCTTGATCTCGCGCGAGGCCTTGCACTTGACGCAATAGCCGTTCGCCACGACCTCACCTCCACGACGGTCTCGGACCGAGGCATCGTACCCTAGGCCCCCCGACCCCCTAGAGCCACAAAACCCCGCCTTTCGGCGGGGTCTCGTGGTGAGGAAGGGAAGGGTTGGGATTTCTTGAGTTGTCGCTTGTTGCGAGAGCAAGTGGCGTGCCAGCACCACGAGCAAGGAGGTGAGCGAGTGCGCGCCGAGATCCTTTCTATCGGTACCGAGCTCCTCCTCGGTCAGATCGTCGACACGAACGCGCAATACCTCGCCAGCCGCCTCGCCGATCTCGGCATCGACTGCCTGTACATCTCGACTGTCGGTGATAACCCCGCGCGCTGCCGGGAAACGCTGGAGCGAGCGCTTGGTCGCTCGGACCTCGTCATCTCTACCGGCGGTCTTGGACCGACCGAGGACGATCTCACCCGCGAGACCATCGCCGCCGTCCTCGAGGAGGAGCCCGTCGTGGATGTGACCCTCGAACGCGAGCTGCGCGAATGGTTCGCTGGCCGCGGTATTCAGATGCCGGAGCGCAACCGCAAGCAGGCCTGGCTCATTCCGTCAGCGCGCGCGCTGCCGAATCCGAACGGCACGGCGCCCGGTTGGGATGTGCGCAAGGGCGACAAGCGGATCGTCGCGATGCCTGGTGTGCCGCGCGAGATGACTTACATGTGGGAACACCACGTCGAGCCGACGCTCGCCGCGGGCGCGGTGCTGCGGTCGCGAACACTCAAGCTGCTCGGCATCGGCGAGTCGCTGGCAGAAGAGGCCCTGGGTGAGCTCGTCCGTTCGACAGCGCCAACGGTCGTGACGAAGGCGAAGAACGACGGCGTTCACGTGCGGATCACCGACAAGGACGCCGATGCCGCGACGATGGACGGACGCATCGCGGGCATGGAGGCGTTGGTGCGCGAGCGACTCGGTCGGTACGTGTGGGGGGCCGATGACGAGACGCTCGGAGCGGTCATCGGACATGGCCTGAGCCAGCGCGGCTGGCAGCTCGCGACGGCCGAGTCGCTGTCAGGCGGCGATGTGGCGCGCGCGCTCGCCGAGTCGCCGGAATCGGCCTCCTGGTACGCCCGGGGCTTCGTGCGTCCGATGGCGAAGGCCGACGAGCTCACCCGTCTGCTCGATGATCTCCGGCCGGCGCCTGAGGTGCGTCTCGTGGTGCCTTACGGCGAACAGAGTGCGGAGCTGCGGATCTGGACGCCCGACCGTCCGCGCAGCGCGACGATCCGTTTCGGATCGCCCGTCGAGGGACGCCGCCGCGCGCTGCTCGCTGCCCTCGACCTGCTCCGCCGGGCGATCCAAGACTGATGAGGAGATAGCGGAGAAGGCGAAGGCCGTTTTCGAGCGAGAGAGGTCTCCCGCTCCGCATGTCAACCGAAGAGAGCCGCGCCAGGCTCAGTCGCGGTCGCCGCGCTCTTCCGACGCCTTGTTATCGCCGTTCTTGTTCTTCGCGTTCTTCTTCGCCCGCTCCGCCGCCGCGCGCGCCTGCTCCGCATTGCGACGCACGACCTCGGCGGCTCGGGCCGCGCGCGGCTGCGGGCTGGCGCGCGGCGCCGCCGCGAGCGTCGTCTGCGAGGCGAGGTCCTCGGCGACCCCGGCAGCCGTCTCCGCGATGCGCTGCACGCCGGAGAGGCCGGGCGCGAGCGTCGGCGCGGCTACGACCTGGAGGATCCGCGACGCGCGCACCGTGGCGGGATCCGCCGACAACTTGGTGGCGAGCAGCTGCACGCGTGAGCGCTGTTCGTTGAAGCGATCGTCCAGCTGGGCGGCGAGCGCAACCACTTCGGGTTGCAGCTCCTCGAGCTCGGCCAATTCAGCGGCCGCCTCGGCGATCTGCTGCGAGTACGTGCTCGACGCGACGAGCGCGTCTTCGTCTCGGCCGTTCGTCGCGAGCGCTTCAGCCTCCGCGAGGCGATGCTCGGCGATCGAAAGCTGAACGGAGGCACGATCGTTCGCGCTGAGCGCGAAGGTGAGACGAAGATCTTCTCCCGCGAGCTTGAGCGAATAGAGGGGATCGTCGGGAAGCGTGTCCGCGCCCGCAACCGTCGCGCCGGCGATGGTCGCGATGCAGAGCGCGCCGATCGCGATCACGCGCACCGCATACGGCGCCGGCTTGGCGAGCACCTCGAAGGCGACCAAGGCGCGATCCGCGAACGTGGGGCGGCGCGGTCGCAGAGAACCGAGCACGCGGCTCCGCATCCGTTCGCGCGCGAGGGCGTCGAGTCCGCTCTGCGCGTTCATATGTATACGAAGCGCAACGCGCACGGCCTCGCGAAGTTTCGCGTCGTGAATCGACGCCAGTTCCCGCTCCCCACGTGCGACGTTCTCGATGAGGCGATCCAGCTTCTCTGGGCGGCTTGCTCCCACCACGGTCGTCTAACGCCTTGCTTGTCTGCCCGTTATCTCGGGTAGTCACCCGCACGGGGGAGCTTTCGTCGCGGCGCGGTCGCGTGTGGCCGGCGCTAAAAAACGCGCGCGATCATGGCGTCGGCGTCGCGGCCACAGGTCCACCCCACACCGGCGCGTAGTGGCTGAAGTACGTGTCCAGATGCAAGACCTTTCCGCCGTCGTACACCGTGCGCGTGCGGACCACGTCGCGTCCCGCGACCTTTGAGCCGGGAATGAACGCGGGATCCGCGGGCTGATCTGCAGGCACGTCCACGAAGTTGCTCTGCACCGGTGCACTGAAGCTCACGGTGCGGCCGGTGGGCACGCTCCACACATCGAAGCTCACGCTGTTGAGGTCGTTCCACGACCACAGGAAGACGGGCGCCTCGGTGTCGTTCTTCCACTTGAAGTCCACGCCCGGTTCGAACACCGCTGCGTCGAGGCCAAGCGGATAGCGGTCGATGAGATAACCGTGCGCGTGTCGCTCGACGATCTCGTACCCAAGCCTCGAGACTGCGTTGAACATCGTCGTCGACACTTGGCAGAGGCCCCCGCCGATGACGTTCTCGTCGGAGCGGTTATTGATGATCGCGCCGGCGTACGCGTAGCCGCGCTCGACCGTCACCGGCCCGAGCAGCTCCCAAAACGAGAAGGTCTGGCCCGGAAGGATCACGATCCCGTCGAACTGCGACGACCCCGTCGAGATGTTCGCGTGCCGCGAGGGATTCGATGGGTAGTAGGTCGTGTACTCGGACGTGCGCGAGATCTTTGGCAGCCACGAATTCGCCTGCTCGGTCGAGAATGCCGGCGTGTCGATGGCCGCGGGCACCGCGACGTTGCGCGTGCCGACGGCCGCACTAAGGAGGTCCGTCGTGAGCTGCGCGATGAGCTTGTCCTGTGAGACGCGGATGCCGGTGGCTCCGGGTACGACCGACGCGATGCCGTCGGGATTCACCGCGTAGCGCGCGCTGAACGCCGGACGATCGAGCTTGGCGGCAACCGCGGTCACCCAGTCCTTCAAACGATCCTGTTTCAGTGACACGACGTACCGGTAGCGCGCGGCCGGAGCGAGCGCGTCGACCGGAAGAGCCGGTAGATCGCCTGGCCGCGCCGCGACGCGCTCGATCGAGAGCAGTGTCGACAGAGCCGCAGCGTCTTCGGCGATCCGTCGATCCTCGACGGTCACCTCGAGCGGCGTCACGACCGCGGTGGCGCGGGCAACGGCGTCGCGATAGCCTGACTCGTCCACGGCGGGGTAGATCGCGCGAACATGCAGGTCGATCTCACGGTCATCGAGGGTCGGCGCCGCAAGCACCGAGTCGGTCGCCGCGACGCGGTCGAGCTCGCGGCCGAGGACTGGATCGGTGAACGTCAGGCCCTTCGCGCTCAGCGTGATCTCACCGGAGACCGCGCGGCGATCGACAGCGGCGGCAACACTGGCGACCCACCGGTCGAGTGCGTCGCCCTGTGCCCGCAGCGCTAGCGGGATCTGCGCCTCGCCGCGCAGCGCGTCGACCCAGGCGTTGGCGCGCTCCATGAACGAACCCGTCTTGCCGTAAGCGACCGCAGTCGCGATGGCGGTGTCGACGTCCGGTGACACGGCGAGGTCTCCGTTGGTCGTGCGCCAGGTCTGGCCGTCGTACACCGCGACCACGGCGCGCTCGGCCCATGGTCGCGTGAGCTCGCTGTCGAGTCGATCGCGGATTGATGCGGCTTCCAGCGAGCCGACGTGCACGCCCGCGACGGTCACGCCGGGAAGCGCTCGCTCCGCGTACAGGTAAGGAGCCGCGAACACGATCGCCGCAGCAGCGGCCACGATCGAGAGCGGGAGCAGCACGAACCTCAGCGAGAGGCTTCGTCGCGCGCCGCGATCACGGTCTCTGGCGGCTACTGCCATGCCGGGAAGCCTCTCGATCTGGTGCCCCACCAGCACCCTGAATTCATTCTGAAGAGACGAACGAAAGGGTCGCTTCGTTCCTTTCAATCCGCGTCAGATTTGTAACCAACAACTCGTACGCAATTTGTGGTCCAGATGACAGTTGTGTCACAAAAACACAAAAAGAAGGCCCGGCACCCCAGGGGAGCAGGGAGTGCCGGGCCATCAAGGCGGACTGGCCAGCGGGCGGGCCGGCCAGAGCCTGTCTTAGGGAGTTATGAGCACCCGGTGGTTTCCCCGCAGTTCTCGCACTTGTGGCAGGTGCCGCTTCGCACCGTGAGCCAACCACAGCGAGGACACGGCGGTGCATCGGGTGTCGAATTGAGCCGCATCCCCCGAGCGGGGGACGGGCTCGCGATGGTGAAGTTCTCGGTGATCGGCGGTGGCGTGATCGAGACGATCTGCTCGAGACGCTCTTGCTGCGCGATCGGGTCGGCGATGATCTCGCTCGTCCGCGTGAGACCCATGTACGTCTTCTCGTCGGCGCTGAGGAAGCGGTGACCGAGCCAGCGGAAGACGTAGTCGACGATCGACTTCGCCATCCCGATCTCGGGATTGCCGGTCCAGCCCGAGGGCTCGAAGCGCATGTACCCGAACTTCTCGACCAGATGCGAAAGCGGAACTCCGTACTGGAAGAGAAGTGAGACGCTCGTCGCGAACGCGTCCATCATCCCGGACAGGGTCGAGCCCTCTTTTGCCATCGTGACGAAGAGCTCACCCGGCGTACCGTCGCCGAACTTTCCGACGGTGATGTAGCCCTCATGCCCCTCGATCGAAAACTTGTGCGTCAGCGAGTCGCGCGTATCCGGAAGCCGACGCCGCTGCGGCCGGTTCACCTCGACGATCCGCTCGACCGTGACGACCGACTCCGCGACCTTCTTGGTGTTGCTCGCGTCGGCGTTCACCGACAGCGGCTGGACCTTCTTGCTGCCGTCTCGGTAGATCGCGATCGCCTTCACGCCGTGCTTCCAGGCCTCGAGGTACGCGTCGGCGACGTCCTCGACGGTCGCGGTCTCCGGCAGGTTCACGGTCTTGCTGATGGCGCCGGAGATGAAGGGCTGGACCGCGCCCATCATCTTGATGTGGCCCATGTGGCTGATCGAGCGCTGGCCGTTCTGCGGCTTGAACGCGCAGTCGAACACGTCGAGGTGCTCGTCCTTCAGACCCGGCGCCCCCTCGATCGTGCCCAGCTGCTCGATGTACGTGGTGATCGCTGACCCGGCGGTCTCGGTGTATCCCAGACGCCGCAGCGCGGCGGGGACTGTGCCATTGACGAGCTTCAGCATCCCGCCACCGACGAGCCGCTTGTACTTCACGAGCGCGATGTCCGGCTCAACGCCGGTCGTGTCGCAATCCATCATGAAACTAATCGTCCCCGTGGGTGCGAGGACGCTGGCCTGCGCGTTCCGGTATCCGGTGGTCTTACCGAGAGAGACCGCGTCGTCCCACGCTTGACGCGCGGCGGAGAGCAGCGTCGGCGGCACGAGGTCGGCGATGATCCGGTACGCCGCCGCGCGATGCTTCTCCATGACGCGGTCGTGCGCGCTCTTGTTCTTCGGGTACGCCTCGTACGGCCCTACTGCGGCGGCCAGCCGTGCCGACTGCGCGTAGGCCTCGCCGGTCATGAGCGCCGTGATCGACGCCGCGTAGGCGCGACCCTCGTTCGAGTCGTACGCGAGACCGCGCTGCATGAGCAGTGCACCGAGGTTCGCGTAACCGAGTCCGAGCTGGCGATGGCTCTTCGCGTTCGCTGTGATCGCCGGCGTCGGATAGTCCGACGAACCCACCAGGATCTCTTGCGCGGTGAACACGACGTCGACGGCGCGGGCGAAACGCGCGACGTCAAACTCGCCGTCGGCGTGCAGGAACCGCATGAGATTGAGCGAGGCGAGGTTGCAGGCGGAGTCGTCGATGCTCATGTATTCACTGCACGGATTCGAACCGTTGATGCGACCCGACACTGGGCTCGTGTGCCAGTCGTTGATCGTGGTGTCGAACTGCATGCCCGGATCACCGCACTGCCACGTCGCTTCCGAGATCTCGCGCAGCAGCGCGCGCGCGTTCACGGTCTCCAGCACCTGGCCGTCGGTGCGCGCGGTGAGATTCCACGGCTCCCCGGCGACCACGCTCTTCATGAAATCGTCGGTGGCGCGCACGGAGTTGTTGGCGTTCTGGAACTGGATCGAGTGCCACGCCTCGCCATTGAGGCTCATGTCGTAGCCCATTTCCCCGAGAGCCCAGGCCTTCTTCTCTTCCTTCGCCTTGCACCAGATGAACTCATGGATGTCGGGGTGGTCGCTGTCGAGCACGACCATCTTTGCCGCGCGCCGCGTGGTCCCACCGGACTTGATGGATCCGGCCACTGAATCCGCGCCGCGCATGAACGACACTGGCCCCGACGCCCAGCCACCACCTGAGAGCTGCTCCTTGCTCGAGCGAATGCGCGACACGTTGATGCCCGAACCTGAGCCGCCCTTGAAAATGACGCCTTCGTTCTTGAACCAATCGAGGATCGAATGCATGTCGTCCTCGACTGCGAGGATGTAGCATGCCGCCGCTTGTTGGACGGCTCCGTCAACGCCGATGTTGAACCACACGGGTGAGTTGAACGACGCGTGCTGATTGACCATGAGGTGCTTCAGCTCGTGATTGAAGATCTGCGCGTCGTTGTCGCTCGCGAAGTAATCGCCCTCGATCCCCCATGTGGTGATCCGGTCGACGACGCGGTCGACCATCTGCTTCACGCTCCACTCGCGCTCCGGCGAGGTGAGCTTGCCGCGGAAGTACTTCGAGGCGACAACGTTCGTCGCGGTCGCGGACCAGAACTTCGGGACCTCGACGCCTCGTTGCTCGAAGACGTTGCCGCCGTCGCCCGGGATCACCGCATCGCGGAGCTCCCATTCGATCTCGTCGTACGGGTGTACGCCCTCGTGGGTGAAGTAGCGCTCGAGGCGGAGGCCTTTGCGTGGCGCCGGCGCGGAGACGGACGGCTGCGGTAGCGCGGTGATGGCCATGAGAACCCCCCTTAACGGGCCGAGACGGCCGGTACGCGGTGTGACGCGGTAAGAAGGAGGAGGACGACCACCTGAGCGCTTTGGGTCCCCAGGGCGCGCATCAGGACGGTCATGCAGCCCTCCTTCTCTCAATCCCCTACACCTTGTGGCGGTCCGCCCTGGCGCCACAACCTGTGGGGTGGTTGAACCTACGCCCGTGAAATGGGCGTGTCAAGACTGAAGTGTCATCAGCGAATTGCAAGCACGTGTCGAAGCCGTTGCCCGCTGGGCCGCTACCGAGAGTGGACGCTCCCGGAAATATCCGCCACTGCGGTCATAGGTCGGAGTACGTAACCGGAGCGACGTATCGCGTGGATCTCCACGCCACCACCGGCCATCGCGATCTTGCGACGCAGGCGGGCCACGAGGACTTCCGTCACGTTCGAGCTCACGTCGCGCTCTTGATCTGGTCTCCGATCGAGCACCGTTCGTGATGTGAGACCGGGGTACGCGCGGGCGAGCTCGATGAGCACAGCGCGCTCGCCGTTCGTCAGCTCGAGCTGGCGTTCGGCAAGCCACGCGTCACCGGTCGCAAGCGCGATGCGAAGTGGACCGATGCGCCGGACGGTCTGGCGATCCGCGCCACGACGCAGGATCGCGCGGACGCGCGCGATGAGCTCAGTTGGATCGCACGTGCGCGCGACGACATCGTCGGCGCCAAGCTCGAAGAGCGCGAGCTTGGTCGTCACATCCGATTCGGCCGAGAGCACGAGCACCGGCACGTCTCCTACGGACGGCAACTCGCGGATGCGTCGGCACGCTTCGGTGCCTCCGCCGTTCTCCAGCGCGAGGTCGAGGATGACGACATCCGGCGCGACCTCCTCGACCCGGCGCACGGCATCTCGTTCGCTGCGCGCTTCGTGGACGGTGAAGCCCGCGCGCGCGAGATGGCTCCGCAGCGCAGCGGCGACCTGAGGATCGTCCTCGACGAGCAGCGCCGTGCCGGGTACCTGCATCGCCTACCTCCCCCGACGCTGTAACAACGCGAGGAAGATGCGGACGACGCTGAACGAAGGCTTAATCCGGGCTGACATTTGGTGTGCGAAGGCCGTCCCGGGCGGGATCAGCCCGGTGTCAGGCGGGGGTCGCCACCCCTGCGCTCTGGTGCGCCTCGACAAGGGCGCGGACGCCACGCCGCAGGTCGTCCTCGGAGATGTTGAGGGCCGGGATGAAGCGCACTGCCTGATCGTGCGCGCCGCAGGTGATCAGCAACACATCGCGCTCGAGCGCTCCGGCGATCGCGGCCTTCGCAGTGGCCTTCGCATCGAACTCGACCGCGACCATCGCACCGAACCGTCGGATCTCGCGAACGCGCGGATCCGATCGCAGCGGCGCGAGCTCCTTCACCATCAGCTCGCCCAGGCGCTCCGCGCGGGCGACCAGTCCTTCGTCTCGGATGATCTCGAACGTGGCGAGACCCGCCGCGCATGACACAGGATTGCCGCCGAAGGTCGAGCCGTGCGTCCCCGAGATCCACTTCTCCTGCATCGCGCGCGAGGTCACGATCGCCCCGAGCGGCAAGCCGCCGCCGAGCGCCTTCGCGAGGACGAGGATGTCGGGATCGACACCGTGCTTCTGCGTCGCGAACCACGCGCCGGTGCGGCCGAATCCGGTCTGCACCTCGTCCATCACGAGCAGCGCGCCGATGCGGGTCGCGATCTCACGCAGCGCCATCAGGAACGAGCTCGGCGGCGCGACATAGCCGCCCTCGCCAAGCACGGGCTCGATGAGGATCGCCGCGACATGCTCCGGCGGCACTTCATGCTCGAACATCGTCTCGAGCTCCGCGAGGCAGTGTTCCGCGCAAACCTCCATGTCGTGAGCGGGCTTGATCGGACACGTCATCGCGTACGGATACGGTGCGATGTAGACCTCGGGCAACATCGCGCCGTAGCCGAGGCGATACGAGGCCTTCGAGGTCGTGACGGTGAGCGCGCCGGCGGTGCGTCCGTGGAAGCTGCCGCGGAACGCGATGATCGCCTGGCGCTTCGTGTACTGACGCGAGAGCTTGATCGACGCTTCGACCGCCTCCGCGCCGGAGTTCCCGAAGAACACGGTATCGAGGCCGCGCGGCGTCACCGTTCCCAGAGCCTCGGCGAGCGCGACATTCGACTCGTATGTCGCGACGCCGGTCGAGATGTGCAGGAGCTTCGCGGCCTGCTCGCTGATCGCTCGGACGACCTTCGGATGCGCGTGCCCGACGTTCGTGACCGCGATGCCACAGGTGAGATCGAGAACGCGGCGACCATCCTTGGTGATGAGCCAGCTTCCCTCTCCGCGGTCGAGCGGCAGCCAGGTGTATCGGCCCGGGAGCGGTGAAAGGACGCGCTTCGCGCGACGCTCGAGGTCTGAGCTCACTGAGCGAGTCTAGAGGCTATGCACCGTATGCACGACGCTCAGCCCGGTCTGCGTTCGTCCGATTCCGAAGCGACGAGGATCTGCAGCGTCTTGCGATCCTCGCCTATCACGCGCACGCGATAGCCGGGCAGGCCGGCACGAAGCAGATGCGCGAGGCGATCCGCGCCAGTGAAGCTGACGCGTACCTTCAAGACCGAGTGTCGGTAGTACTCCGTCTTCAGCTGGCCCACTCCGCGCACACGCCGCAGCGCGAGCTCGAAGCGGTGCCAGTCATCGGGCGTCGGGAGCGGTGTCACTACGAGATCAGTCTCACCCGGACCGGGTGGCGTTCGCGTGGACGGGATCGCGGGCTCGATGCGCTCGTCGATCGGCGGGATCGGCGACGGCCATTCCATCGAGCCCGGATCTTGCGCAGACTTCGGCGCCGGAGCGGGCGTCGCCGCACGCGAACGCTCCTCGCGCGGCCGCTCTTCGCTGCGGCGCGGCGGCAGTGGAGCGTCGAGACGGGACGGCGGTGGAGGCGCTTTCTGGGGCGGCGCGGGGGGCACGGTCGGCGGCGGCTCGGGGCGTGCGCCGATGCGCGCCGCGAGGTCGACGGGCGCTTCCTGGTCCTTGGACTTCTTGTCCTTCTTCGCCACCTCTGAATTGTGTACGCTGGGGCCGCAAGCGGGGAGAGGCGAGGAAGAAAGGCGGTCCACGTTGGCCGAAGGCCGCGTGAATAGCTCGAACGACGTCGTCGCCGCCCTGTCTTTGCGGGTGGCCGAGCTCTCCAAGCGCGTCGCGCACCTTCAGTCCGACCTTGAGGCCGCCCAGCGCCGGGTGGGCATTTACGAGGAGTACGACGCCACCGCCCAGGAGGCGCTCGCGAACGCCCTGCGCGCCGCATACGAGATCCGGGAGCGCGCGGAGACGACGGCATCCCAGATCCTCGAGCAGGCCCGCGAAGAACGTCGGATGCTCCTCAAAGAGATCGAGCGTCTGCGCGAGGAACACGATCAGCTGCAGGACGACATCGCTCAGCAGCGCCGCGGCACGATCGCGCCGCTCGTACGCCACGCCGCGATCGACTCGAGCGCTCCCGAGCTGCGCGCCGCGGCGTCCGATGCGCTGCGTGGTCTCTTCGAAGAGCTGATCGTCGAATACCGTCGCACACCGTCCACGCCGTTCGAGCAGACCGCGCCGGCCGCGGCTCCACACGCTGCACCTCGCATCGAGGAACCCTGGCCGACGGTCGACGAGGCCGTCGCGGCCGCCTCCCAGGTCGCTGAAGCACCAACGGCACAAGAGCCGTTCGAGGACGACGAGGCGGTGGTCGAGGAAGCGCACGAGGTCGAAGATCACGAGGCGTTCGCGGTCCTCGAAGACGAAGAGATCTTCCCCGTCGTCGACCATGCCGCGCTGGCGCAGCAGGCGGAAGAAGAACGGATCGCGGGCGAAGCGCGACGCATCGAGGCAGAGCGCGAGGCGGCGGAGATGCGCGCTGCGGAAGAACGGCGCGCGGCCGACGAGGAAGCACGCCTCAGGGAAGAAGCACGCGTTGCGGAAGAAGCACGCGTTGCGGAAGAAGCACGCGTTGCGGAGGAAGCACGCGCCGCGGAAGAAGCACGCGTCGCGGAAGAGCGGCGCGCGGCGGAGGAGGCGCGGCTCGCGGAAGCGGAGCGCGTCGCCGCCGAAATGCGCGCAGCGGAAGCACGCGCGGCGGAAGATCGTCGCCTCGCCGAAGAGCGGCGCGCCGAAGAAGAGCGACGCGCGGCGGAGGAACTCGCCGCAGCCGAACGGGCCGCGGCCGATCGTCGCGCGGCGGAAGAGCGCGCGGACGAGGAGCGCGCCGCCGCGGAACGTGCCGCCGAGCAGCGCCGCGCGGCCGCCGAAGCGCGAGAGCTCGACGAACGACGCGCCGCCGAGGATCGCGCCGCGGCGGAGCGCGCCGCGGAGGAGCGGCGTCTCGCTCAAGAGCGGCGCGCAGAAGAAGAGCAGCGTGCCGCGGCCGAGTACGCGGCGCTCGAGCGCGCGATCCAGGAACGCCAGGTCGCGATGGAGCGGCGCGCGCAAGAAGAACAGCGCGCCAGCGACGAAAGCGCCGCCGCCGAGCGCGCGGCCGCGGAACGCGCCGCGGTCGAGCAAGCCGCGGCAGCGCGTCGCGCGGAAGAAGAGCGCGTCGCGGTGGAGCGTCGCGCCGCCGAAGAGCGCGCGGCCGCGGAGCGACGAGCGGAAGACGAACGACGCGCCGACGAAGAGCGCCGCGCCGCGGCTGAGCGCCGCACCGCAGAAGAACGACGGGCCGCTGAAGAACGGGCCGCGATGGATCGCGCGATCCAGGAGCGCCGTGCGGCCGAAGAGCGGCGAGCACAGGAGGAGCTTCGCGCCGCAGCGGAGCAGGCCGCCGCCGAGCGCGCGCGCCTGGAGCGGACCGAGGCGGAGCGCGCCGCGGCACAGCGTCGCGCCGAAGCAGAGCGAGCGCTCGCGGAGAGCGCGGCCGCGCAACGCGCCGCGGAACAGGCGATGGCCGAGCGTGCCGCCGCCGAACGCGCCGCTGCCGAGCATGCCGCCACTCAGCGAGCCGCGGCCGAGCGTGCCGCCGCCGAGCGAGCCATGGCGGAGCAGGCAGCGGCCGAAAAGATGGCTGCCGAGCTCCAGGCCGAGCGCGAGCGACGCGCCGCCGCGGCGCGCGCTGCGGCCGCCGCGCAGCCGGTCCCGCCGCCCCTCCGAGCCCTCGAGGGCCGCGAAATACCTCCGGCGAGGGTGGATGCCGGAGCCCCCTTGACCGACCTTCAACTGGTGCTTTCGCCGGTCCGGTCCTTCGCCCGCCTGGTCGAGGTCGAGCGGCGTATCCAGTCGCTACCAACCGTGCGGTCTCTGTACGTCCGCGACTTCCGAGGCGGCATAGCGACACTCACCGTGGCGCTGCGTTCTCCTATGACGACGGAGGAGTTCGCCAGTGGGCTGGGCGTGATCGACGAGCCGCAACTGCGTCTCGTGTCCGGTACACGCAACGTGCTCGAGTTCCGGATCGAGGGCGAAGCGTCCATCGCCTAGGCGACGCGGAAGGGGAAGGTTTGAGCAGCAGGTCCAGCGCCGACTTCTGGTCGGCGCGCCTTGCGCACCTCGCGGCGCTCGGTCACGTCGACGGCATCGCCATTGTCCTGCCGGGCCAGTCGGGTCTCTCCACCTACGTGTCGCACAACATCCCCCAGAGCAGCTGGGATGGTCCCGCGGGCGAGGCCCTTGTCCGCGTCGTGCAGACGGGCTCGACCGAGCGGGTCCAGAACGGCACTCTGCAACTTGCCGACGGGCGCGAAGCGCAGACCCTGCTTGCGGCGCCGATCGTCTGGCGTGATCAGATCGCGGGCGCGCTTGCGGCGTTCGTCGCGGGCCGCGACATCCGCGACGACGACATGCCGACGCTCACGCGGCTCGCCGAGCTCGCGGGCATCGAGCTCGCCGAGGCGAACGCGCTCTGGCGCAGCAGCAAGACGACTCAGGAGATCCAGGCGCGCCTCGATCAGGCCGAAGACGATCGGAAACAGGCGATGGTCCTCTTCGAGCTCTCCCGGCTCGCGACGCTCGGCACGGACGTGCAGAGCGATCTCGATGGCGCGGCGATGATGCTCGCGGGTGCGCTCGGTCACGACG
>Ga0066710_100002821_pt1 | contig 14325 bp, 8 predicted proteins | sample GraSoiAngelo_159_FD_79666 | JGI IMG/M metagenome (GOLD analysis project Ga0066710, IMG submission 79666) | Grasslands soil microbial communities from the Angelo Coastal Reserve, California, USA - 14_1009_16_40cm | ecosystem: Environmental > Terrestrial > Soil > Grasslands | place: USA...
TAGAACGAAGGGACAGGCCCAACGCTTGTCTCGCCTGAAGTTTTTCATTGCTTCACGTCGGCAAGCAAGTCTTCATAATCGTTGATGGAGACGCGGTCGATTTTTCCGGGCAAGGTGATGTCAATTGGTTCGCTGGAGTGCGTCACGCCGAGCGTTCCCAAGCGGACCGTCTTGTCACCCATGTGCGCATAAAGCGGCACCGTGTCCTTCCATGTATCCGGCACGCCGGAGCGAGTGAGTTCTCCCTGGATGTGGGTCTTGCCGTCGGAGGTAGACTCGACCGATGCATGAAAACTGTACTGCGGGATTCCCGTGCCATATACATATTGGTTGAAGAACCAGTCCATCTTGTGGTTGCCGTCCAGATCCATGCCCTGGGTCATGTGCTTTTCGACCATGGCCTTGAAGTCTTCGGTGGAGGCCGCTTTGTTATCGAACGTCTTGCAATAGTCCTGCATCATGTCCTTGAAAAGGTGGTCGGGATCGGGGTTGCGGGAGTCCACAAGCTCCAAATGAAGCATATGCAATACATAGGCGCCCTTCGAGTAAATCAAGTCCTGATACGATCCTGGCCCAGTTGCGGAAGATCTGATCCGCCGGCCCATCCAAATGGGCCCGAGCGATTCGATTACGTGACCATTGAGGTCTTTGTTGTGAAGTAGTTCTTTCTCTTTGCGCCAGCGTGTAAGGGCTTCCTTCATGTTTTGGCGATACTGCACGTAGAGAATCCCAGAGAAGTCGGCAAAACCCTCCGAAAGCCACTGATCATGGTAGCTTTTCCACCCGACACGGTGGCCCCACCACTGGTGGGAGCTTTCGTGCGCTCGGAAAAAATCGGTGAGTTGAACGCCGTCAGGAAGACCAATCTCGTGGCGCTGAGTCGCATCCAGAAAAGAACCCGACCACAAGTAAATCAGGCCAGGCCAACCCTGACCGTAAGAATAGCTGATGGGGAGACTGGTGACCGAGAGATGCTTGTAGGGATAAGGACCGAAATAAAGAGAAAACAGCCGGATCGTGTTGGCCATCTCCTGACCCATGGTCTTGGCCATGGCAGAAGGCGTAAGATGGCCGACCGCGCCTTGAACTGCGCCGGATTCAAAAATCCGTTGCACCTGAGCCATTAGGTCGTCGGGCTCTCGGTTGGCGTAGATAACGACGGCGACTTCGCCGGCCTTGTCGTTAGCGACCTTATAGTCGCCGTAGCCGAAACCGGCGACCGCAAGTGGAACCTCACTCTTCCAAATGGTGACGCGCGTGTTTCCATCCACGGTTTCGCTGGTTTTTTCTCCCGTGGCTACCAACACCGAATTCTTCGGGCTGTGAAACGTTAGCTCAAAGTCCGCGCGCGCCGAGAAACTGTTGGGGCGCTCGGGATACCAGCCGGAGCTCTCGCAAAAGTAATTGCCGTTGCCGGCCTTGCGAATGGCACGTTTGCCCGCGTAGTGAAATTCAAGCGACTGTGGCTCGCCAAGCTGCAGGGGTTGAGCGAGTATGACAGCAACATAGTTGCCGTAGGACTGGAAGCGGTCTTTGTTTTCGCGAGACTGGTAAAAACTCAGGGCGCTTCCCTTGGAGTCTTTGATTGAATCAAGTCTGAGATTGGAGTCCAGATCGAAGATAAGTACTCCCTGGCCGGAGAGACGAGGCTCGATATCAACCCGCGTTGTGGCGTTCAGCTCGGCACCCGAAGTAACTCCGGCGTTAATGTGGTAGCTACGGATAGAGAAATCTTCTTTAGCCTGCGGATCCTTCCAGACCTCAGCGCTCGTCTTGCCGCCCGCCGGAAAACTCATCCAGACATCAAAGAGTTTGACAGGCCCGACGTCCACCCAGCGGCCGACACCAATCTCTTCCGGGTCCAGGGCGTCCACATGAAATTCCACCCAATCCTTTCCCGCAACCTTCAAGTCCGCGAGGAAGTAAGCGGTGCGAGCGCGGTCCGCTGACAAAACTCCCTGCAACAAGCGCGGCACCGCGGACTCGCCAAGGTCCTCGCGATCCTTCTGGCGCTTGGCGTAGATATCGTCATTCGGGCCGCCGGAAGCCTGCCACTTCACCTGCTTTTCGACTTCTTCGAAAAGACCGTCGGTGAAGCTGAGGGTGGCATCGGTGAACGACATATCCAGCTTGTCTTGCTTCTTGAACAGCTTCAGTTGCTGTGCCTCGATGGGGTTCGGCGGCTCAACCCACACTCTCCCTCTCCCGTGAAATGCGGCTCCGAAAGTCACGCCGTTCACCGGCTGGGCAAATTGAATCGTGCCGTCAAGCAGGACGATGTGCACGCGATCACGGACAATCTCGACGTTCTCCGCGTGCGCAGACCTTGCGGGATCCATTGCTGGAGTGGACAGGGTATTCCATACACTGGCCGCCGGCGAAGAGGCGGGAGCCTGTGCGTAGCTGCAGGTCGCAAAAATTGATGTAAGAACGATCGAGCGGAAAGCTCGGCGAACCATAAGGAAGTCTCCCGGTGCCCGGCGAGAAAATACATCGTCTTAGCTTCGCAGGCAAGTACCGCGCGATGAAACTGAGACATGAGGCCGTAATAGCGGATCTTGACGAGATATGGAATGCAGGCGGGCGAAGACCCGCACGTTCGGGAGAATGAGGGGAGTTGAGGTAGTCTAGGCGGGCCATGATAGCGATCAGCCAGGTCGAAGAAGGACGCGAGAAGAAGCGGGCCGCGCTCCTGAGCGTGGGTTCGGCTCTGCTGTTGGTCTCCCTCAAGACGTTCTTGGTCGTCCGGACGGGAAGCTTGGGCGTCCTTTCGGAGGCGCTGCATTCCGGTCTGGACCTGCTTGCCGCGATCATCACTTTTCTCTCCGTGCGAATGTCCGACCAGCCGGCGGATGAGAAGCATCCCTACGGGCACGGAAAGTTTGAGAACTTCTCCGCCTTCGTCGAGACCGGGCTGCTGGCGCTGACGGCTCTGTACATCGTTTATGAGGCGTTTCACCGGCTGTTCTTCCGCAGCGTGCACATTCAGCCGAGCATCGCCGCGATCCTGGTACTGCTGGTCGCTTTGTCGATCGATCTAACGCGGGCGCAAGCCCTGGGACGTGTCGCTCGAAAATATTCCAGCGACGCGCTGGAGGCCGACGCGCTGCATTTTTCGACAGATGTATGGAGCACCATCGTCGTTATCGCTGGTATTGGGCTGGTCTGGGCGGGTGAAACCTGGAACTTGCCCGCGCTGATCTACGCCGACGCCTTGGCGGCCCTGACCGTTGCGGCCGTCATTTTGTGGGTCGGCGCCCGGCTCGGCAGACGCACGCTGGATGCCTTGCTGGACGCAGCACCGCAAGGGTTGCAACAGGAAATCGCCAAGGCCGTTGCGCGCATGGATGGCGTGCTGGATGTCGATCGTGTACGCGTGCGCCGCGCCGGCAATCGCCACTTTGTCGACGCGACCGTGAGCGTGGCGCGGACGGCGAGCCTCGAACAAGTCCATGCCTTAAGCGACGCCATCGAAAAGCGCATCGGCGAGATCGTCCCCGCGGACGTGATGGTGCACGCGGAACCTCGTGCACCTCAGGGCGAGCACTTATTCGAGGCGATTCGCGCGGCGGCCCAGAGCCTGGGCCTGGCGATTCATGACTTAACCGCCGTCCAACAGGAGGGGCAACTCTTCATTGAGCTGCACCTGGAGGTCGATGAAAATTTGAGCTTGCGCGAGGCGCATCGCCAGTCCACCGAGCTGGAAGAAAAAATTCGCGAGCTGCGTGACGGGCAGGTGGAAGTTAATATCCACATCGAGCCGCTGGGCAGGCATATTGCCACGCCGGACAAGGGTGCCGGCGAGATGAAACAGCTTTCGCGGGCGATCGAGGAGTTTCTCAACCGGCTGCCGTCGGAATTCGACGAGCTTGTGAATTGCCACGACGTGCGCGCGCGGCAGGTAGAACGCCACATTCTGGTTTCCTGCCACTGCACGATGAAGAGCGCGCTGCCCATCACGCAAATCCATGATGTGACCGCGGTATTGGAAGACCGAGTGAAGGAAAAGTTTCCGCAGATCTATCGCGTCACAATTCACCCCGAGCCATTTGAGCAAAAGTAGTAGCGCAGGATTTATCCTGGGCGGTTTTGCGGCGGAAGAAAAGAGCATAGACTAAAGTCTGTGCTACTGGACTTCGGAACGACGGGCAAACACCTGCGCGCCGAGCGCAATCAATACCGGAAAACAAACTAGCACATAGCGTGGCTCAGGCGTTTCCAGTGTGGTCAGAAAGGCCGTGCGGAGCACCGCGAATAGCCCCAGGAACGCGACCGCAGGTCGGGCCGCTGGATTCGAGCGCCAAAGCCGCCCAGCGCCCCACACCCCCAGCCCTACATAAAATAAATTCAGCACAAAAAACAGACTGGTGACTTCCTGATCGACGGGATCGTCCTCGCGCATTTGCGCAAGGGGAAAAACGTGTCCTGAAACTGGCAGCAATTCAAGGCGTGGCGTAAACCAGATGGTGACCGCGCGCGCAGCAGGCAACCAGAGGTACGTCCGCAAGGGATGGCGCGCGGTGCGTTCGCGCGCCAGTTGAGCAAAGGCGGCGTCTTCTTCCGGCGTCAGCGTCAGATCATTATTGTACTGCTCGAGAATCATCGCCACGCGCTGTTTTTCTTCCGGCGTGTCAAAGGCGCGCGCGGGAATGTCATCCACAGAAATGGATTCTTCGTTCAGCTTCCACGGCACCAGGTAGCAATCGCGGATACGGTAGAGCCAGGTCTTTTCCCAGGCCATGAAGCCGTCGGGAACCAGTTCCCGCGGCAGATTTGAGTTTTTGGGGGCGAGGAATTGGGGTTCGCCCAGTGTCACCATGTTGCGAATCGCCCAAGGAGAAAGAATCATCAAGCATCCGAGTGTCATGGCGAGGCAAACCCACAACCAGCGCCGGTAATTTCCGTGCAGAAAAAATAACCCGCCAAAAACAATGGCTGCTGCGATGAGCAGGATCGGCGTTTCGGGACGAAACAGCGTCCCCGCGCCAACGATCCATCCCGCTCCCAGCGCGCTGTATTCCACGCTCCTCCGAAGAGGCAGATGGGACCCCGTCACGAGAAAGCCAGGCCTCTGGACTCGACGAAGAGCGAGTACAAGGGCGCGACAGGCGAGTCCCGTCCACAAAGAAGCAAAAACTTCGGTCAGCGGTACCGCCGTGTAGTTCGCGGTGAAGGGGCACCAAGCGGCGAGCCAGAGCGCAATGGAATACGCGCATTTGTTCGGCACGGAGTCTTCGGGGGTGCACGCCAAAAGGGCCGCCAGCCTGGCGATCACCAGACAGGAAAGAAGGTCCACGCCGATCTGCGCCAGCATCACCCAAGTGTGCGCCTCCGCGCCCGTGCGTCCGGTGAGAGCGTAGATGATGGCGAGAAACGCCGAATAACCCGGCATGCGCAGATCCACCGGCGTGATTTCGCCGCCGACCGTCATCGCGTAGACGTGGTGCTTCAGCCAGTTCGTGGCGATCTGCTCGTAAAGAACCGTGTCGCCGGAGTTGGCGGGAAACTTCAGCACGAAAAACAGGCGCAGGCAGAGGCCCGCGGTTAACGCGGCAAGGGGATGCGAGAAAATTCGCTTCATCAATGTCACGCATCTTACAATAGAGCGGACGGAATCGCGCAGACGGACTCGGCCCCCGCCTGATGTATATTGGCCTGCCGCGCCGCCGGGTTGAAAGGTGAAATGAAGGAACGCGGTCCCATCTTTTACGACGCGGAGCGTGTCCGCTGGCGCCGCACCCGGCGCGTAGTAGAAATCACGGGCGCGCTCTTGACGTTGCTGCTGGCCTATTTTTTCGTGACCATCGCCGTCAGCGTGGAATTGCCCGCCGGACTTCTGCCGGACACCAAGCCCGCATACCATTCCTTGAAATCGAAAAAGAAGCCAGTGTCCGCGCGAGAAGGCCGGCATCGCCGCGTGGCGAATATCGGAACCGTGCCCGCGAGCTACGATCCGTTGCGCGCGGCGTTTTTCGTGAGCTGGGATCCCAATAGCCTTGCTTCCCTCAAGAAACATTACAAAGACATCGACCTTCTGATCCCCGAGCAACTGCACGCAGTCACGCCGGACGGCGCGCTGACTGTCGTGGATTACGAACGCGGCCAGAACCGGGTGAAAGCCTCTCCCGCCGAGGCCATCTCGCTGCTGAAGGACGACAAGCTGCACCAATGGATGAAGTCTTTCAATCCCCCCATCGAGCTGCCGCTGATGGGTCTCGTCAACAACTACGACGGCGTGGAATGGCGCATCAAGGAAATGGCTCAACTCCTTGCGAGTCCCGCCGCGCGCCAGAATCTCGTGCGGGACATTGTCGAATTCGCTGTGGAATCGCACCAAGCCGGCATCGTTGTCGATTTTGAAGAAGTGCCCGACGCGAGCCAGGTGCACTTCCGCGCCTTCATCGGCGGGCTGGCACCTGCACTGCACTCCGTAGGGTTAAAGCTAATGATCGCCTTGCCCGCGCGCGATGACGCCTACGATTACGAATTTTTCGGCAAGCAGTGCGACGCCATCGTGCTGATGAATTACGACCAGCACTGGCTGACCTCCCCGCCCGGCCCCATCGCGTCACAGGACTGGTTTGTCGAAAACCTGCGCCAGGTGTTCGACGTGGTTCCCGCGCAGAAAATTGTCGTCGGGATCGCGAACTACGCCTATGACTGGTCCAACGCCACTGGGAAAGACTACGAGCCGGCAGCGGAGTTCAGCATCCAGGAGGCCCTGCTGCACGCCGAGGAATCCGATGCGGACGTCGAGTTTGACAGCACTTCGTTGAATCCGCACTACTCGTATTACGACGAGCACAACCACGTGCATAAGGTCTGGATGCTGGATGCCATCACCGCCTACAACGAACTGCGTGCGAGCGACCGCTTGGGCGTGCAGGGCACCGCTCTTTGGCGGCTGGGTTCGGCGGACACCTCGATGTGGCCCATCTGGGATGCCACCCGGCCTGGCGACGCGGGACGCCAGAAACTCACCGACTTGCAGCCCGGTCCCGACCTCATCCTCGAAGGCGAGGGCGACATCTGGCACATCGCGGACACGCCCAAGAGCGGGCGGAGATCATTTGAATACGACGCGGCGAGCGATCTCTTCACCGATGAAACGTACGACTCCATTCCTCTCTCCTTCAACATCGATCAGATTGGCGCGGCGCACAAGAAAATCGCTTTGTCCTTTGACGATGGCCCTGACCCGCAATGGACACCGAAGATATTGGATATCTTGAAGCAGAAAAATGTTCCCGGCGTATTCTTTGTGATCGGAAACATGGCCAGCCAGCGTCCGGACATCCTCAAGCGCGAATACGCTGAGGGCCACGAAATCGGGAACCACACGTTCACGCACCCGAAATTCGACGAGATCTCGCACACACAGGTGCGATGGGAACTAAACCTCACGCAGCGGCTGATCGAAAGCACCCTGGGCGTGAAATCCATTCTGTTCCGGCCGCCCTACGGCATCGATCACCAACCGGAATATGCGGAGGAGGTCGCACAACTGCCTTACCCGCAAGAGTTGGGATATCTAATCATCGGCCAGCGCATTGATCCGGATGATTGGAGCCTGCGGGACGGCCAGCCGATCCCCGCCAAGGAGATTGTTGACAGCGTTCTGGGCCAAGCGAACAAAGGCAATATTGTTCTTCTGCATGACGGCGGCGGCGATCGCAGCCAAACCCTGGCCGCGCTGCCGCAGATCATTGACGTTCTTCGCTCCAACGGTTACCAATTCGTTTCGGTTTCCGACCTGATCGGAAAAACGCGTGCGGAAGTGATGCTGCCGCTCTCTGCCGAAGAGCGGTTTGAAGCCCGCGCGGACGGCTTCATTTTTTCACTGTATCAGTGGTTCCGTTTCTTCATCGGGACCATCTTTATCCTCGGCATCGTGCTGGTGAGCGGGCGCGCCGTGATCATCGGCCTGCTCGCTCTGATCGAGAAGCTGCGGCCGGACCATGCCGTGACGCCCGATCCTCCGCCGAGCGTGACCGTACTGATCCCCGCGCACAACGAAGAGCGAGTCATTGTGCAGACGATCAACTCGGTCCTCCTCTCGGATCTCCAGGGCTTGCGGATCATCGTTGTGGACGATGGCTCCACGGACAAAACGAGCGAGTTGCTGGGTGCGAACTTTTCGCATGAGCCGCGCGTCCGCACCATTCACCAGGTGAATCGCGGAAAAGCGGCGGCGCTGAATGTGGCCATGTCCCTGGCGGATACCGAAATTGTGGTAACCATCGACGCGGACACGGAAATTGAGCCGGATGCCCTCGGCAAACTGATTCGTCACTTTTCGGATCCCCAGGTTGGCGCGGTCGCCGGTAACGTAAAAGTCGGCAACCGCTCGCGCTGGCTCACGCGCTGGCAGGCGCTTGAGTACATCACCAGCCAGAACATGGAGAAGCGCGCGTTTGACCTGTTGAATTGCATTACCGTTGTGCCCGGAGCGCTCGGTGCCTGGCGCAAGAAAGCCATTGAAGCCGCCGGTGGCATCACTGCGGACACCGTCGCCGAAGACGCCGATCTGACCATTGCTATCCGCCGCCTCGGTTGGCGGGTCAGCTACGACGAAGAGGCCATCGCTTGGACGGAAGCCCCGGAAACGGCCGGGCAGCTCATCCGCCAGCGTTTCCGCTGGACTTTCGGCACTTTGCAGTCTTTCTGGAAGCACGGCGACACGCTTCTCCGACCAAAATACGGAACACTCGGCTGGATCGCGCTGCCGAACATATTTGTATTTCAGCTGGTGTTGCCCCTGATTTCCCCGGTCATCGACCTCATGTTCTTTGGCTCGCTGGTGCTCTGGGTCCTGGCGCAGTTCCGTGTCACGCGGCTGCCGCAACTGTGGACCACCTCGGACGTGGAAAAGTCGGTCCTCTTTTTCCTGGGCTTTCTACTCATCGACATACTCACATGCATGCTGGCGTTTGCCTTGGAGCACAAGGAAGACTGGACGCTGCTGATCCCCGTCTTGTTGCAGCGCTTCTACTACCGCCAGTTGATGTACGTGGTGCTCTTCCGTTCCGTGAAGGAAGCGGTGAGCGGGCGTCCCGTGGGCTGGCGCGGCGTCGAATCGGAAGCGCCGCCACAAACTCCCAAAGTCCGGCCCAAGCCCGCTCCTGCTGAGGGAAACTGAGTTTGCTCACGCCCGGGACGCCGGGCGTCTGATTCCCTGGGGGCTGTCTACTTGTCCTCAAACGTTTCACGCCGGAACTTCCTGAAGACTTCCGCCGCGGCCGGCGCCAGCCTGCTCTTGCCTTTCCATATTTCGGGGCATGCTCGCAATTCCAAAAGCGCAGGCCCCTGGGCAACCGCTCCGTTTTCTCCCAACGCCTGGCTGGAGCTTTCCACCGGTGGGGATATAAAGATCTGGTGCGGCAAATCAGAGATGGGACAAGGCGTTCGCACGGCGCTCGATGATCGTAGCCGAGGAACTTTCCTGCGACTGGCGTCGCGTCCAGGTCGTGCAGGCCGACCTCCATCCGAAATATGGTGATCAACTCACCGGCGGCAGCGGCAGCGTTCGCGATTCCCACAGCAATCTGCGCAAAGCAGGTGCCGCCGCTCGTGAAATGCTTCTCTCCGCCGCCGCCGCTCAATGGAATGTGCCCCGCTCCGAATGCCGCGCCGAATCCAGCTTCGTCACCCACGCACGCACGCGGCGCAAGCTGGCCTTTGAACAACTCTTCGCCGCGGCTTCGGCTCTTCAGCCCGCTGCCGATCCGCCGTTGAGAATCCTTCGGACTTTACGCTCATCGGCAAGCCCACGCGCCGCACCGACTCACTCGCCAAAACAACCGGCGCCGCCAAGTTCGGTCTGGACACGCGCCTTCCGGGAATGCTCATCGCGTCAGTCGAACGCAGTCCCGTTTACGGGGGCGCGCCGCGCCGCTTCAACGCCGACGAGGTGAAATCGGCCCCTCCTGGCGGCACTGCGGATCTTCGCCATCCATCGAAACTTTTTATAACGGCACTGGCATTTCACCTCAAGCCGCGGCCCAGGTCGATTCGCTCGACTTTCCCGCGCTCTTCATTCCCAACTTTCGTCTCGAATTCACTGTCGCCGAATCCGGCATGCCCCTCGGCTATTGGCGTTCCGTGGATGCCTCTGGCAATCAGTTCGTGGTCTCGAGTTTCTTTGATGAGGCCGCGCATGCCGCCGGCCGGGATCCTGTTGAATTCCTGTTCGCCGCGTTTGGTCCTGCGCGAAAGATCCCCGTGGGAAATGGAGAGACGCTCGATGTGGGCCGCCGCCGCGCGGTCCTCGAGCTGGCCGCGGAGAAGGCTGGTCGGCACAAGCCGCTGAGGGCGGGCCGAGGACGCGGCATCGCCGCCGCTTTTGGCTGGGGCAGTTACGTCGCGCAAGTCGCGGAAGTTACCTGCGACGCGAAGAACGGCGCTCTGCGCGTCGATCGCGTCGTTTGTGCCGTGGATTGTGGCACCGCCGTGAATCCCCTTAGCGTGCAAGCGCAAATGGAGGGGGCAATCAATTTTGGGCTGGCGCAAGCCCTGAAAAGCGCAATCACCGTTTCTGGTGGGCGTGTGGAACAAAGCAATTTCCACGACTACGAGGTGCTGCGCATGAGCGACGCGCCCCCCATTATCGAAGTCCACATCGTGCCCAGCGCCGAGGCGCCGGGCGGCTGTGGCGAGCCGGCCGGGCGTTCCTGCAGCTGCCCCCGCTCTTGGCAATGCCATTTTCGCGGCGACGGGAAAACGCGTCCGGCGGCTGCCGATCCGTGCCGCCGACCTGCGGTCGGCTTAAACGAGCTTCCGTGGATTTTCATCTTGACCGGTAGTTGTTGTAGGATATCGGTCTGCTGGAGGGAGGTCCCCCATGGCCATTAGTTTCACCTTGAACGGCAAAGCACAATCCGTCGACGTCAGCCCGGACATGCCGCTGCTCTGGGTCTTGCGCGACACGCTGAACATGACCGGCACGAAGTTTGGGTGCGGCATGGCGCTCTGCGGGGCTTGCACCGTGCACATCAACGGCGAAGCAACGCGCTCCTGCATCACTCCGGTCTCAAGCGTGGCCGGCAAGAAAATAACCACCATCGAAGGTCTCTCTGCCGATGGCAGCCATCCCGTCCAGCAAGCCTGGATGGAAGAAGACGTTCCGCAGTGCGGCTACTGCCAGTCCGGACAGATCATGTCCGCAGTGGCGCTGCTTTCCAAGAAACCCAACCCCACCGACACCGACATCGACGAGGCCATGAGCGGCAACATCTGCCGCTGCGGCACCTACCAGCGCATCCGCAAGGCCATCCATCGCGCCGCGTCCATGCAGGTGGGCAAGGCGAAATCAGCCGCTTGATTTGTCGCAAACGCACAGACAGCGTTACTCTCTGAGGTGTCCCATGGCGAATTCTTCCGTTGTAAACCGTCGTGATTTTCTGAAGAGCGGTGCTGCTGGCGGTATGGCCCTGGTCATCGGCTTCCATCTCTCTTCGCGCGCCTTTGCTGATCAGGCGCAGGACCAGGAAAAGAAGGTTGCTAACCCCTTCGACGCCTGGGTCCGCGTCACTCCGGACAATAACGTCACGCTGATTCTTGGTAAGTCCGAGATGGGTCAGGGCATCATGACGGCACTTCCCATGATCCTGGCGGAAGAGCTGTGCCTGGATTGGAAGCGTGTGAAGATCGAGCAAGCGCCCACAAATCCGAAGATTTATGACCATGGCACCGGGGGCAGTGGCAGTGTCGCGGGTTCGTGGCTGCCTTTGCGCCGCGCGGGCGCGGCGGCGCGTGAAATGCTCGTTTCTGCCGCGGCCAGCCGCTGGAACGTAAGTCCTGATACCTGCAAAGCCCAAGACGGCGGCATTCTCCATGGCGCGCGCAAGAATTTTCTTACCTACGGTGAACTAGTCTCGGATGCAGCCAAACTCCCCGTGCCGGACTTCAACACCGTCCCGCTCAAGAACGCCAACGATTTCAGCATCGTCGGCCATGACACGCGACGGTTCGAAGGCCGCGACAAAGCTACCGGGGCGGCCATCTTCGGCCTCGATTCGCGGGTGCCCGGCATGCTCTACGCGGTCATCGCGCGATGTCCGGTTTTTGGTGGAAAAGTGAAATCGTTCGACGCCGCAAAAACCAAAGCTATGCCTGGCGTTCGGGACGTCTTCACGATCGATCCCGTGGGCCAGGGTGCGTTCACCGCCGGCGGCGTGGCTGTCCTTGCAGATAATTCCTGGGCGGCTATTCAGGGCCGCAAAGCCTTACAGATCACCTGGGACGAAGGTCCGGCCGCATCGGAATCTTCCGCTTCGCTCCGCCAGCAGTTTCTTGACAACGCTGCCAAGCCGGGCAAAGTGGTCCGCAACGATGGCGATGCCGGAGCGGCTTTTGCCGATGCCGCTAAGAAAATCGAAGCCATCTACGAATTCCCTTTTGCGCCTCACGCCACTATGGAGCCGATGAACTGTACCGTGCATATGCGGCCTGACGGTGCCGAAGCGTGGGTGCCGACGCAGGCCCCGCAATGGGCGCAGGAGGTAATCGCTAAGACCGCAAACCTGCCTCCCGAGAAGGTGATCGTGCACACTACGCTGATGGGCGGCGGCTTTGGCAGGCGCTATCAGGCAGACTTCGTCATGGAAGCGGCACAAGTGGCGAAGGTTTCTGGCAAGCCGGTCATGGTGTTTTGGACACGCGAAGACGATATGCAGCATGGCTTCTATCGCCCCGCCTCATATCACCATTTTTCGGGCGCTCTGGACGCAAAGGGTAATCTCGCCGCCTGGAAACATTTCCAGACTTCCACTTCCATCGAAGCAATGTGGAATCCCAAGGGCGAAGAGAGCCCCGAAAAGTCCGAATTTGCCACCGCCGCGTTCATTCCCTATCAGACGCCGAATTACCGAGTCGAATACACGCTCGCAAAATCTTCCGTGCCGCGCGCCTGGTGGCGCTCCGTCGAACATTCCACCAGCGGCTTCGTGGTCGAATCGTTTGTGGATGAGCTTGCAGCGGTCGCCGGCGCCGACCCGCTGGAATTTCGGCTGCGCCTCATTGGAGAGGATCGCAAAATACCCGATTTCACCAACCCCAAGGAGAACAAGCCTCTCGACACCGCTCGCCTCAAGGGCGTGTTGCGCCTTGCCGCTGAGAAAGCTGGCTGGAGCAAGCCGCTCCCCAAGGGTGTCTCACGCGGCATCGCCGGATACTATTCTTTTGAGAGCTACACCGCTGCTGTCGTTGAAGTCAGTGTGAAAGACGGCGCCGCGAAGGTGCAACGTATCGTTTACGCCGTGGACTGCGGCCGGCCGATCAATCCGGAAGGCGTCCGCGCGCAAGTCGAAAGCGCGGCTATCTACGGCCTCTCTGCCACTTTGCACGACGCGATCACCATCAAGGGTGGCCGCGTCGAGCAATCAAATTTCCACGACTATCAGATGCCGCGCATCAACGAGACTCCGAAAACCGAAGTTCACGTGGTCATGAGCAAGGAAGAACCGACCGGAATCGGCGAGCCCGGATTGCCCGTGGTTGCTCCCGCCATGTGCAATGCGATATTCGCGGCGACCGGGAAGAGAATTCGCCGGCTCCCTGTTCGCGCGGAAGATCTGGCATAGCGTTCCGTTTCCACCTTATTGCAGAATAGCGCGTGCCTCTGAATCTAAACTTCCTTGCTGCCATTCCTCTTGCTATCTGGCTTTATCTCCTTCTCGCGCGCGGAAGTTTTTGGCGGTTAAGCGAAGATAAAATCGAACCGAGGCGGCTCGAAAACTGGCCGCATGTAGTTGCTGTCGTTCCAGCTCGCAATGAGGCCGCGACTATCTCCCAAGCAATTTCCTCCTTAGCGAAACAGGATTATCCCGGAGAATTCTCGATTATCGTTGTTGACGACCACAGTGACGACGGAACAGCCACGTTCGCGCAGCAAACTGCAAATGCATTTGGCGCATCGCGGCGCGTGAAAATTCACGCCGCGGCGCCCCTCTTGCAAGGCTGGACTGGAAAACTTTGGGCGCTGAACGATGGCATTTCTGCGACAAGTGAAAAAGGAGTGGAATTCTTTTGGTTCACGGACGCCGATATCGAACACGCGCCGGACACGTTGCGCCGCCTGGTATTCCGCGCGGAGAAGAATTCGCTCGACCTCACATCGCTAATGGTACTGCTCCAGGCGAAGACATTTGCTGAACGTCTGCTGATTCCGCCGTTTCTATACTTTTTCCTGCTGCTGTATCCACCGCGATGGATCGCGGACCCGAACGCGAGCACAGCCGGAGCCGCGGGCGGATGTATTTTGTTGCGGCGGAACGTGCTCGCGCCCATCGGCGGGATTGCCTCAATTCGCGGTGAGGTGATTGACGA
>Ga0066710_100002823_pt1 | contig 14318 bp, 14 predicted proteins | sample GraSoiAngelo_159_FD_79666 | JGI IMG/M metagenome (GOLD analysis project Ga0066710, IMG submission 79666) | Grasslands soil microbial communities from the Angelo Coastal Reserve, California, USA - 14_1009_16_40cm | ecosystem: Environmental > Terrestrial > Soil > Grasslands | place: USA...
CCGCCTTGCCGATGCCCTTGCTGCCGCCGGTGACCAGCGCCGCCTGTCCCTTCAAGCCGAGGTCCATGTGAGGCTCCTTCGTCGCGCGGGATTGACGCCCGCGAGTCTATCAAATATTGATAGGCGCGCAGGAGGAGCCTCCATGGCGAAGTATCTCGAGGGGACCGACGCTCAGAAGAGCCGCGCGTACTCGCCGGCCGTCATCACCGAGGGCGGGCGTATCGTCTGGCTGGCCGGACAGACCGCGACGGTGGACAGCGAGGGCAAGGACATCGCCGGCAACTTCGAGGCGCAGACCCACCGGGTCTTCGCGCTGATCGACCAGACCTTGCGACGAGCCGGCGGCACGCTGGCAAACCTCGTCACGATGACGGTGTTCATCAAGGAGCCGCGCTATGGCGACCGCTTCGTCGAGCTGCGCCGCCAGAAGTTCCCGGACGGCAACTATCCGGGCAGCGCCCTCATCACCGTGACCAACTTCGCGCGCCCGGGGATGGAGATCGAGATCCAGGCGATCGCGGTGATCGGCGACCGCGCCTGAGCGCGGCGCCGGCCGCCGGGCTCGGCCTTTACCTTCGGGGCCGAGCGCTGCGACCGCATCGCGGCCGCCGTGCCGATCTAGGGCACCAGCACGATCTTGCCGAAGTGGCCGTTCTCCATGACCACCTCGTGCGAGCGCGGCGCCTGGGCGAGCGGGATCTCCTGCTGAACGACCGGCCGCAAGGTGCCGTTACGTAGCCCTTCGACGAGCGCCGCGTGGATGCCGGCGAGCTGGACGGGTGTGGCGTGGAAGAGCGCGACGCCGAGGATCGCGGCGTTCTTGTTCATGGCCAGGCGCGCGTTGAACTCGACGGAGCCGCGGTTGCCGATCACCGCGATGCGCCCGCGCATCGCGAGCGCGCCGAAGTCGTTCTGGAGATTCACGTTGGCGAGCATCTCGAGGATGACGTCGACCCCCTGCCCACCCGTGAGCTTCACCACCTCGTCGAGATAACCCGGAGCGTTGTGGTCGAGGACGTGGTGGGCGCCCCGCTCCGCCACCATCCGCCGGCCCTTCTCGGTCCCGGCGGTGCCGATGACGGTGAGGCCGCGGGCCCGGGCCAGCTGGACGGCGGCGATGCCGACACCGCCGCTGGCTCCGTGCACGAGCACCGACTCGCCGGCCTCGCCGTGCGCCCGGTGGAACAACGCGTGGAACGCGGTGGCGTACGGGACGTTGATCGCCGCGCCCTGCGCGTAGCTGACGCTCCCCGGCAGCTCGTGGACCTGGGTCTGCTCGCAGAGCGTCATCTCGGCGTACGCGCCGGAGAGCGAGCCGCCCACGTAGACGCGATCGCCCTTCTTGACGCGGGTGACCGAATCTCCGACGGCCTCGACCACGCCGGCGGAGTCCGAGCCCGGCGTGTACGGAAGCTTCGGGCCGCGGTTGTCGGTGTTGGAGCGCAGGTACGTGTCGACGGGATTCACGCCGACGGCGTGGTTGCGGACGAGCACCTGCGTGGCCCCCGGCTGCGGCGCGGGGACCTCCTCCAGCTTCAGCACCGACGGACCGCCGTACGCTGAGACGCGGATCGCTTTCATCGCGGCACCCACTGGATCGACGAGACCTCGCCGAACTCCCGCCAGAGCTTGCGCCACGAGTCGCCCCCGTCGTCGCTGCGATAGAGATAGCCGTAGCGGCTGGCCGCGAACATCGTGTCGGGCGCCGCGTCCGAGATCGCCACGGTCCAGATCGCCGAGTTCGGCTGCACCGGGAACTTCAGGGGCTCCCACGTGACACCGGCGTCGCGCGAGCGCATCACCGTCCCGATGCGCCCGGGCGTGGAATCGCCGAGGGTCAGGAAGACCGTGCGCGGATCGCCCGGCCTGACCGCGATGCCGCGCGGATAGTGCCAGGGGAACACCTCGCGGGCGCGCGCGGCCTGCCAGCTCTTGCCGTCGTCCGTGCTGCGCCAGATATCGTCGTTGACCACGGTGAACACGGTCTTCGGCGGGCCCTCGACGACGAGCACGTTGTGAACGTCCTGGTTCGGGATCTGGCCGTTCACCTTGGACCACGTCTCACCGCCGTCGGTGCTGTAGCGGACGCCGTCGACCTCGAGCCCAACCCACACGTTTCGGTCGTTGGTGGGATCGACCGCGATCCCGGTCGGCCGCGGGACGCCGACGTTCGGGCAGTCGTCGGCGATCTCGACGGAGAGCCGCGCCCAGCTCTTGCCTTCGTCGGTCGATCGGAAGATGCCGGGCCTGCTCGGCGTGCCGGTGCCGGCGAACATCACCGCGCGGTCGATCGGATCGATGGCCATGCTCCAGACCACGGATCCCTTCATCGGATTCTCGAGCAGCCGCCACTTCCCGCCCCCGTCGTCGCTCCGGTAGAGGCCGAAGTCCGTCCCGGCGTAGACGACCTCGGGGCTGCGAGAATCCGCGCGCAGCATGCGGACGATGCAGTCCGAATGCATGCCCTGGCGCACGCTGGCCCGCGTCCAGCTTTCGCCGTCGTCGGCGCTCATCATGACGCCCTGACCAACGGTCCCGACCAGGATGTTCCCCTTACTCGTCATGGTCTGCCCTCCTCGGTCGTGCGCCGATCAATTCGAATACTCGGGTCGCAAGCCGCCCCGACTATACACTGCTCGCCACCGCTCGGCGTGCCGCGGCGATTTCCGATGCCGCCGCCTCCGCGCCGGGGAACTCGCGCTCGGCGCGCTTGTACCAGCCGCGCGCGTTGTCGAGATCACCCTCGAGGATGTGCACGATGCCGTGAATCCACGCCGCCACCGTCGACTTCTCTTTCTGGACGATCTCGTGCGCCTTCTTCCAATCGCCCGCCGCCAAGAGCTCCACCGCCTGGCCGAGAGACTCGCTCATGTCGTCCTCCTGGTTTCTCGTTCTAGAGGCTCGGCGCCGACCCCCGGCCGAGAATATCCTCGCACCACGCCGCCACCGAGAGAAGCGGGGCTTCGGTGAAGGCGCCGCTCACGAGCTGCATGCCCAGCGGCAGACCGGACGTCGTCGATCCGCAGGGCACCGTGATCGACGGCAAGCCCGAGATCGACCACGGGAGCTGGAAGCGCGCGTCGCCCGTCGCCATGCCCTCCGGAGCTTCTCCGGGCGTGGTCGGCGTCAGCAGCACGTCGTAGCGCTCGAGCAGCGGGCTCATCTCGCGGCGGAACTGGCGTCGGATCCTGAGCGCGCGCACGTAGAGATCGCCCGGAATCAGCATCCCCATCTCGATCGAGCTCCGGATTCCGGGTCGATAGAGATCCGCATTCAGCGCGAAGCGTTCGGCGTGGACGCTCGCCGTCTCACTGCGCGTGATCACGTACGCCGCGGCGGCGACGGCGCGGAACGTCGGCGGCAGCTTGGCCTCTTCGACATCGGCGCCGGCCCGCGCGAGCCGATTGACCGCCTGCGCGGTAACGTCCGCGACCTCCGGGTTGGCGCGCTCGAAGAACTCGCGCAGGAGACCGACGCGCGGCGCGCGCCGGCGGGCCAGCGCCGCCAGATAGTCGGGCACCGGCACCCGCGAGGAGCTTGGATCCTCGGGATCGTGGCCGGCCGCGATCGAGAGGCCGAGGGCGATGTCCTCCACGCTCCGGGCCATGAGCCCGACGTGGTCCTGGGTGTAGCTCAGTGCCATCACGCCGCGCGTGCTGATCCGGCCGAACGTCGGCTTCAGACCCACCAGGCCGCAGTACGACGCAGGGCGGACGTTCGAGCCGATCGTCTGGGTGCCGAACGCCAGCGGAATCATGCGCGCCGCCACCGCCGCGGCCGAGCCACTCGACGAGCCGCCGGGCGTGCAGGCAAGGTTCCACGGATTGCGCGTGGGCGCCGGATCGGTGGTCGCGAACTCCGTGGTGTGTAGTTTGCCGAGCAGGATCGCGCCAGCGGCCTTGAATCGCGCCACCGAGGTCGCGTCGTAGTCGGGAACGAAGCCGGCCATCACCTTCGACCCGGCCTCGGTCCGCAGCCCGGCGCTGTAGAAGATGTCCTTGGCGCCGAAGGGCACCCCGTGGAGCAGGCCGCGGAACGAGCCCCGCGCGGCCTCGTCGGCCGCCTGCCGAGCCGCGCGGCGCGCGCCCTCACGGTCCACGAGCGCCCACGCCTGCACCCGCCCGTCGATCCGCTCGATGCGCTCGAGCAGCGCCTCGACCAGGTCGACGGGCGACAGCACCTTCTCGCGGATCGCCCGCGCCGCGTCGATGGCGTCCAGCGTGTGCAGGCTCACGGGTCCGCCTCGAGGTAGAAGGCGGGCGGCTCGTCCGCCCCGACGGGAAAGGTCGCCACCTCGGTCATCCAGCCCGCGACGTCTTCGATGGTCTGCGCGAGCTCCTGGGCGCGCGCAGCCCCGAATCGTCGCTCGGCGGCGGCCCGGAGCCACGCGGCGTACTCGGCGCGCTGACCCTCACAGTCCATGGCTGAGGATCATCTCACGCCCGACCAGTCACCGGCGCTTGAGCTTCACGTCCTCGTAGGGCGCCGAGAACCCGTAGCTCCCGAGCAGGCCGAGCCCTGATTCCTCCACGCGCGGCCCCACGCCGTGGAGGAAGGCGAAGTCCCAGACCGGCGCGAACATCGCCCGCTCGTGAATCAGCTGCTGGATCTTGTGAAGCGTCGCCTCCCGCTTCGCGCGATCCAGCTCGACCGCCTGCTCGCGGAAGAGGCCGTCGATGTCGGGGTAGCCTCCGTACGCGTAGGTCCCCCCGGAAATGGCGAGAGGTTCGAGCCACGTGGCGGCGTTGCCCGAGGCGCCGATGAACAGATAGACGAGGTTCTTGTACTTCTTGTCGGCCACGCCCTTGAAGAAGGCCGCCCGCTCGAGCGGACGCAGCTTGAGCTGGATCCCCACCGCCTTCATGTCGGTGAGCATCGCTTCGCCCCAGGAGCACACCTGGAGGTCACAGAAGAACTCGCCGGCGTCGAATCCGTTCGGGTAGCCCGCCTCGGCGAGCAGCCGCCGCGCCCGGGCAGGATCGTGAGGGTACGGGGGCGCGGGCCAGTAGAAGTCGAAGCTCGAGGGCACGATGCTCCCGGTGATCTTGGAAAGCCCGAGAGTTGCCGCTTCGTTTAACGTGTTGCGATCTATCGCGAGGTTCGCGGCCAGGCGTACGCGCTTGTCGTGCCAGGGCGATTTTGGATCGAATTGATCGGCGAAGATGAGCCAGTGATTGGAGGGGAAGACGGCCTTCAACGTGAGGCCTTGTGTGCGCCGGACCTCTCCGGCCAGCTCACCGCTGATCAGGTAGACGACGTCGACGTCGCCACGCTTGAGCGCCGCCAGCCGCGTGGCGTGGTCGGGCATCACCTTGAAGACCAGCCGCTTGACGCTGGGAACTTTTCGCCAGTACTGCTCGTAGGCCTCGACCACCAGCTCCACGCCGGGGTTGAAGGAGACGAAGCGATAGGGACCGGCGCCGATGGGCGCCTTCTTGAAGCCGTCGTCACCCACTCTCTCGACGTACTTCTTCGGCACAATCCACCCGGCACCCGACACGCGGCTTCCGTAGATCGTCATGAAATCGGGCCAGGGCTGCTTGAGCCGGAAGCGGACGCGGCTGGGATCCGGAATCTCGACCGCGACGACCCGCTCCTTGAGGGTCTTCGCGAAGGTGCCTCGATAGCGCTCGAAGGAGAACCTCACGTCCTCGGCGGTGACCGGTTCGCCGTTGTGGAACCGGACTCCCTTGCGCAGCACGAACTCGTAGACGAGCCCATCGGGCGAGGCGTTCCACGATTCGGCGAGGCTGGGCGCGACGCTCCTCCCGGGCAGCGGCTTCACGAGAGCGTCGTGCAACGCCAGCTGGACCATGAACGGCGTCTGCTGGATGTTGTCCGCCGGGTCGAGCCACGCCGGCACGAGCGTCGTGTGCACGGCCCACGTCATCTGGCCTGCGGGCGCTTCCGAGCGCCCCTCGGGCGCGGCTCCCGCCGTCCCCGACGTGACGAGCAACATCGAGACAAGAGCGACAAGAAAAACCAGACGACCGGGCCGTGCCGCGACTCGGCTCATACGGGCCGGACCACTCTCATGGAAGCCCCCTTGTTTGTCCATCTTGTTTTCTTATTTTCGTTTCAGCTTCACATCCTCGTACGGCGCGGAGAAGGCGTATCCGGTGATGACCCCGATTCCCGACTCTTCCACGTTCGGCCCGAACCCGTTCAGGCCGGCGTTCAGCCAGATCGGCGCGATCATCGCCTTTTCGTGGATCAGCTGCTGGATACGATGCAGGGTCGCCTCGCGGCGCTTGGGATCGAGCTCGGTCGCTTGCTCCAGGAAGAGCCCGTCGATGTCGTTGTAGCTGCCGTAGACGTAGGTGCCGCCGGTGGCGACGAACGCCTCGATTCTCGTGGCGGCGTTGCCGAAGGCGCCGCTGCCGCCCTGGATGAGCCCCTTGAGCTTCTTCTCCGCCCATCCCCTGAAGAAGGCCGCGCGCTCGATCGGCCGGAGCTTCACCCGGATGCCGGACGAATTGAGATAGTTGACCACCGGCTCGCCGACGTACGCGATCGCGGCGTCGCAGAAGTAGTCCCCGGCGTCGAAGCCATTGGGATAGCCGGCCTCGGTCAGAAGCTGCTTGGCCTTGGCGGGATCGTACGACTGGCCCGGCGGCTGCCAGTAGAACTCGAAGCTACTCGGAATGATGCTCCACGTGATCTTGGAATGTCCGAGAGCGTCCGCCTGGTTCATCGCGTTCCGATCGATTGCGTAGTTGGTGGCCAGGCGTACGCGTCGATCATGCCACGGCGACTTCGGATCCCACTGATCGGGAAAGTTGACCCAGAATGTGGCCTGGCCGACGTTGGGCTTCAGGGTCAGCCCCGGGCTTCGCCGGAGCTCCTCGGCCAGCGCGCCCCGAATCCCGTATGCGACGTCGACCTCACCGCGCTTGAGCGCGGCCAGCCGCGTCGCCTCGTCCGGGATCGATCTCAAGATAAGGCGCTTGACGTTCGGCACCTTGCGCCAGTACTGCTCGAACGCCTCCACGACGAGCTCGATGCCGGGGCTGTACGAGACGAATTTGTACGGTCCCGCCCCGATCGGCGCCTTCTTGAAACCCTCGTCCCCGACCTTCTCGACGTACTTCTTCGGCACGATCCAGCTGGCGCCGGTGGCGCCGATGTAGAAGGTCATGAAGTCGGGCCACGGCCGCTTGAGCCGGAAGCGCACGCGTCCGGGGTCCGGCGTCTCGATCGCCGCCACGCTGTCCTTGAGCGGCTTGGCGGAGGCGCCGCGGTAGCGCTCGAACGAGAACTTCACGTCCTCGGCGGTCACCGCGTCGCCGTTGTGGAACCGGGCGCTCTTCCGAAGCACGAACTCGTAGACGAGCCCGTCCGGCGACATGCTCCACGACTCGGCCAGGCTCGGGGCCATCGGATTGCCCGGCAAGGGCTTCAGCACCGCGTCGTGCAAGGCGTAGAGCACCATGAACGGCGTGATGATCCCGGATGTCTCGGCCGGGTCGAACCACGTGGGAGCGAGCGAGATGTGAACTGCCCAGGTCATCTGACCGGTGGGCGCGTCAGGCGCCGCGGCGGCGCTCGGTGAGACGCCGGCGGTCAGGGCCGCGAAGACGAACAACGAAGCGAAGAGGCCTCGAACGGGTCGCATGGAAGCCTCCTGTTCTCGCGTGAGCTGTTACGTCAGGTGTTTGGCGTGATGAGCCTCGTTACTTGTTTTTGAGTCGCACGTCTTCGTAGGGCGCAGAGAACGCCCAGCCGGTGATGAGGCCGAGACCCGACTCGGCCACGCGCGGACCGTGCGCGTGGATGAAGCCGAGCTCCCAGACCGGCGCGTACATCGCCTTGTCGTGGATGAGCTGCTGGATCCGGTGCAGCGCGGCTTCGCGGCGCTTGCGGTCGAGCTCGGCGGCCTGCTCGCGAAAGAGCCCGTCGATGTCGGGGTAGCTTCCATAGACGTACGGTCCGCCGCCGACCGTGAACACCTCGAGCCGCGTGGCCGCGTTGCCGAAGGCGCCGCTGATGCTGTAGGCCAGATTCTTCAGCTTCTTTTCCTGGTAGGCCTTGAAGAAGGCGGCACGCTCGAGCGGGCGGAGCTTCACGCGGATGCCGACCGCCTGCAGATAGCCTATGAGCGCCTCGCTCATCGTGGCGGTCGGGGGCTCGCACCAGAGATCACCCGCGTCGAACCCGTTGAGATAGCCCGCCTCGGCGAGTAGCTGCTTGGCCCGGGCCGGGTCGAACGAATAGGCCGGCGGCTGCCAGAAGAAATCGAAGCTCGCGGGAATGATGCTCCAGGTGATCCGCGAGAACCCGAGCGTGAGGGCCTCGTTGACGGCCTGGCGATTCATCGCGTAGTTCGCCGCCAGGCGCACCCGCCGGTCGGCCCACGGTGACTTCGGATCCCACTGGTCGAGGAACACGAGCCAGTGCGTCGACACGATCGGCGTCGGCTTGAGCGTGAGGCCGGGCGTCCGTCGCACTTCTTCGGCGAGCTCGCCCTGGAGCAGGTAGATGACGTCGGCCTCACCGCGCTTGAGCATCGCCAGGCGCGTGGCCTCGTCCTGGACGGACTTGATGACCAGGCGCTTCACGCTCGGGACTTTCCGCCAGTACTGCTCGTGAGCCTCGAGCACCAGCTCGATTCCCGGGTTGAACGTAACGAAGCGATAGGGGCCGGCGCCGATCGGCGCCTTCTTGAAGCCGTCGTCGCCCACCTTCTCGAGGTATTTCTTGGGGACGACCCAGCCGGCGCCCGTGGTGAGGCTCCCGTAGTAGGTCATGAAGTCGGGCCACGGCTCCTTGAGCTTGAAGCGAACCCGGTGCGGGTCCACGACCTCCACGACCGGCACGCGCTCCCGCAAGAGCTTGGACGCGGCGCCTCGATACCGCTCGAACGAGAACTTCACGTCCTCGGCCGTGACGGGATCGCCGTTGTGGAACTTGGCCCCCTGACGCAGCACGAACTCGTAGGTGAGGCCGTCCTTCGAGAGGCTCCAGGACTCGGCCAGGCTCGGGGCCATGGGGTTGCCGGGCATCGGCTTGACCAGCGCGTCGTGGAGCGCGTAGAGGATCATGAACGGCGTGCCGATCCCGGGTGTCTCGGCCGGGTCGAACCACGTGGGGGCCAGCGTGATGTGCGCCGCCCACGTCAGCTGCCCTGTCGGCGCGTCCGGCGCCGCGCCGGCCGGCGGCGTGACGGCCAGCACGAGGGCCAGCACGAGCAACGAGGCCAGACGGCTCATCGCCGCACCCCTAGACCGGCTCCGTTCGGCCCCACACGACCGCCAGGACCGTGGCGCCGTTCTTCGTCGTCACGGTGTGCACGCAGCCGTTCGGTCGATAGTTCATGTTGCCGGTGGTCACGGGACCGGATTCGTCCGCGTTAGCCCCTTCGAGGACGAAAATGAGCTCGTCGCCGACGTGCCGGTGGGCCGCCAAGGTGGCGCCCGGCTCGAATTGCGCGAGGATCGCGCGCCGCTCTTGTGTCCCGGTCTTGTCCTCCCAGATCCTCTTCTGGCGCACACCCGGCCGCGCCTCGATCCACGGCAGATCGCTCAGCGCGAAGATCTGCGACGGGAGCCCGCTGGTCCGCTGCGCCAGCGGCTCCACCCCGCCGGCGAGGATCGCCAGGACCGTCGCGCCGTTGGGCGCCGACACCGTGTGGACACAGCCATTCGGCCGGTAGCCCATGTTCCCCGAGGTGATCGTGCCGAACTCGTCGTGAATGGCGCCCTCGACGACGAAGACCAGCTCATCGCCGACGTGCCGATGCAGCGGCAGCTTGGCGCCCGGCGCGATCCGGGTCATGACAGCCCGTCGATTGCTCTCCGGATGCTCCCAGATGTTCTTGCCGCGCACCCCGGGCTGGCGCTCCTGCCACGGGAGATCGGCGAGCGAGATGATCTGCGAGGGCGGCGTTTTCGTCGTGCTCATCGTGTCTTCTCCTGGCTCACGGGGCGTCGTGCGGCAGAGTAGCGCGCGCCGTGGGCGGGGGTCAACGAGGGCGCTATTTTGCCTTGAGCTTCAGATCCTCGTAGGGGGCCGAAAAGGCGTAGCCGGCGATGAGCCCGAGCCCGGGCTCGTCCACGCGCCGGCCGACGCCGTTGACGAAGGCCAGCTCGTACATCGGCGCGACCATCGCCTTGTCGGTCACGAGCTGCTGGACGCGATGGAGGATCGCCTCGCGCTTGGCGCGGTCGAGCTCGGTCGCCTGCTCGCGAAAGAGCCCGTCGACGTCCGGGTATCCGCCGTAGGCGAACTGCCCGCCCGAGATCATGTAGGCCTCGAGACGCGTGGCGGCATTGCCGAAGGAGCCGCCGATGATCTGGACGAGGTTCTTCAGCTTCTTGTCCGCGATGCTCTTGTTGAAGGCGGCGCGCTCGAGCGGGCGGAGCTTGGCGCGTATTCCCACGGATTGTAGATAACCGATCATCGCCTCGGCCGCGTCGGCCGACGTCATGTCGCAGAAGTACTCGCCGGCGTCGAAGCCGCCCGCGTAGCCCGCCTCGGCCAGGAGCCGCTTGGCGCCGGCGGGATCGAAGGCGTAGGCCGGGGGTTGCCAGAAGAAATCGAACGAGGTCGGAACGATGCTGAACGTGATCCGCGAGAGACCGGACGTCCTCGCCTGGTCGATGGCCTTCCGGTCGATCGCGAGATTCGCCGCGAGCCGGACGCGGCGATCGTGCCACGGCGACTTCGCGTCCCACTGGTCGACGAAGTAGAGCCAGTGCGTGGACGGATAGACGGCCTTCAGGGTGAGCCCCGGCGTGCGCCGCACCTCGTCGCCGAGCTCGCCGATCATGGAGAAGGCGATGTCCGCTTCGCCGCGCTTGAGCGCGGCCAGCCGCGTCGACGGATCGGGGATCGTGCGCAGCACGAGCCGCTTCACGCTCGGGCTCTTGCGCCAGTAGCCCTCGAACGCCTCCAGCACGAGCTCGATCCCCGGCGTGAAAGAGACGAAGCGATAGGGGCCGGCGCCGATCGGCGCCTTGCGAAACCCGTCTTCGCCAACTCGCTCGACGTACTTCTTCGGCACGACCCAGCCGGCGCCCGTGGCGAGGGTGCCGTAAAAGGTCATGAAGTCGGGCCACGGCTGCTTGAGCCGGAAGCGCACGCGCCCCGCGTCCGGCGTCTCGAGCGCGGCGACTCGGTCCTTGAGGGCGCGCGCGAAGATGCCGCGATAGCGCTCGAAGGAAAATTTCACGTCCTCGGCGGTGACCGGCTCGCCGTGGTGGAATTTCACGCCCCGGCGCAGCACGAAGTCGTAGACGAGCCCGTCCGGCGAGACGGACCACGATTCGGCCAGGCTGGGGGCGAGCGTCTTGCCGGGCATCGGCTTCACGAGCCCGTCGTGGAGCGCGTACAGCACCATGAACGACGTGATGATCGTCGTCTCCGCGGGATCGAAGTAGGTCGGCACCAGGGTCGTGTGCACCGCCCACGTGATCTGCTCGGCGGGCGCGTCCGCGCGCCCCGCGGGCGCTTCCGAGCGCCCCCCCGGCGCGTCCGCGGCAGCGCCCGCCGCGGGCGCCAGGAGGAGCAGCAGGGCGACGACGGGCGCGAGGAGTTTCATCGCGCGAGCTGGCGGCCGATGAAGTCCCGCATCATCGCGATCGCCTTGTCCGCGTCGGCGCCGGGCTGGCCGATGAAGCCGTGACGCGCACCGGGGAAGTGGACGCGCTCGATCGCGCCGCCCGCCTGCTGATAGGCGTGGACGAAGGCGTCGGTGATCGCCGCCGGCACGTTGTCGTCGAGCTCCGGGTGCGCGAGCCATACCGGCGGCAGCGCCCGGGTCTCACGGGCGGTCACGATGCGCGTGACGCTCGCCTCGGCCATCTGCGCTTCGCTCAGAAAGTAGCCGTGGTGGGCGGCGATCAACCGCTTGGCGTCGAAGCCCGACCCGTCGTCCCGGCGTCCGATCGCGTAGCGGAACCGCGCGAGCGGATCGGCGACCGGATAGAGCGCCAGGACGAACGCGACCGACTCGTCCCCTCGCGCGCCGTCGAGCGCGCCGTCGGGCGACACGATCGGCGTTCCCGCAAGCTCGGGCGCGCCGGGCCTGAGCCCGGCGAGCAGCGCCAGCTGACCTCCGCTCGAGCTTCCCACGATCCCGACGCGCCGGGGATCGACACCCAGGCGTCGCGCGTGGGCGCGCACATAGCGGATGCCCGCCGCCACGTCGGCGCTCGCCGCCGAATGCTTCGCCTCCGAGCCCTGCCGGAAGTCGAGCGAGACGACCACCAATCCGGACGCGGCCAGCGCGCGGCCGTGGAGCACGCCCACCAGCCGATCGCCCCGGCTCCACGCTCCGCCATGGACGTCGACCAGCGCCGCCAGCGGCGCCTCGACTTCGCCGCGCGGCCGGTAGGTCCGGGCCAGGAGCTCCTTGCCCTCCGGCTTCGCGAACGGCGCGTCCGCTTCCTCGACTTCGTACGGCGCGGCCTGGTCGAATCGAACTTTCATCGGTGCCCTCCTTGATGCTCGGGGCCTTCGATCAGTCTCGAAGGGCGGGCAAGACTTCGGCGGTGAATCGCTCGAGCTGGGCGAGCTGATCGTCGCCCACGAACCGGATGCAGAGATCGCTGACCCCGGTCGCGGCGTACCGTCGGAGCGCGGTGATCACCACGTCGGCGGGGCCGAGCCCCATCGTGCCGCGCGAGTGGACGCCTCCGCCGTAGTAGGTCGCCAGGAACTCCGTGGTGACCCGCTCGGCGGTGCGCGGATCGTTCTCCATGCGGACGGTCGTATAAACGCAGAGCTCGAAGCTCGCCTTCGCGCGACCGTGTCGGGCCAGCGCTTCCTCGGCCCGCTCGCGCACCAGGCGGCACTCTTCGGCGTGAACATAGGTCGTGATGATCCCGTCGCCGAGCCGGCCGAAGCGGTCGAACTGCGCGTCGAACATCTCGCCGCGGTTCGCCGCCGTGATGAGGACCGGGGGCCCGGCCGGGTTCCACGGCAGTGGACCGAGCGTGTGATCGGTCAGCTCCACGTCGCCGTTGCGATGGGTGACCGGCTCGCCGCGCCAGAGCATCCGCCAGATCTCGACGTGCTCCTCCAGGCGGCGGACGCGCCGCTTGTGGTCGGCGCCGCACGCCGCCCACTCGCGCTCGGCCGACGGCAGGCTCCAGCCCACGCCGAGCCCCATGACCACGCGGCCGCGCGAGATCTGGTCGACGTTGGCGATCTGGTGGGCGAGCACGACCGGGTGCCGCAGCGCCGGCAGGAGCACGGCCGTCCCGAGCCTCACGCGAGTCGTGATTCCTGCCAGATAGGCCAGGGTCGTGAGCGGCTCGAGCCGCGGCTTGGCGACGATGCTGTCGCCGACCCACACGGCGTCGTAACCGGCGCGGTCGGCGTGCCGCGCCATCGTCCAGCATTCCTCCACGGGAGGTCGATGCGCGGACCGCATGACCACACCGCGGGTCGGAATGAGGACGCCGAGACGCATGCCGGCCGCTAGTGTACTCCGGCTCCTCAGCCCAGGAGCTTGCGAAGCGAGCCGAGCAGCCGGTCGGGGTCGAGCTCGAGGTCGGTGCGCCGCTCGGCGATCCGGCCCTTCTCGTCGACCAGCACCACGAGGCTCCCGTGCACGATGCGCTCGCGCGCGGTGGCGTTGGGGCCGAAGGCGCGGACCACGCGGCCCACGTCGTCCGACGCACCGGTCAGGAGATGCCAGCTCGCCAGATCGAGACCGTAGGCGTCCGCGTAGCGGCGAAGGACCTCGGGACGGTCGGTGGCCGGATCGAGCGTGATCGAGACGAAATTCACGCGCCCGTCGAGCTTCTCGGTGCGGACCCGGCTCTGGGTCCGGGCGAGCTGCGCCGTGATAAGCGGGCACGCCTCCGCGCACGTCGTGAAGACGAAGCTGACGACGAGGACGCGGCCACGGAGGGTCTCCGACTTGACCACCGCGCCGGTCTGATCCACCAGCTCGAACGTCGGCATCATCTCCGCCTGTCCCCTCGAGCAGGCGGACAGGAGCAGAAGCCCGGCGAGCGCCGCCGCCAGCGCTCTCACGTCGCCGCCACCGGCCACGCCGGGACGAGCCCCCTCGCGCGGGCGAGAATCGCGAGCATGACCAGCGCGTATCCCACCGGGATCAGCACGGGCTCGAGCCGCTGGAACCACTGGAGCGTCGTCGTCGACACACCCGACACCGCGAGGAGCACCCCGAAGGAGCCGAGACCGCAGTGCGTGAGCGAGGACACGCTGGCGCCGAGCAGGCCGACGATGCCGGCTCCGCTCAGCGAGCCGACCGCGCCCCAGCGCGTCGCCAACCCGCCGATGCCGAGGTACAACCCGACGAGCGCGGAGAACGAGACAAAGAAGACCAGGTTCGACCACGTCAGCTC
>Ga0066710_100002824_pt1 | contig 14318 bp, 14 predicted proteins | sample GraSoiAngelo_159_FD_79666 | JGI IMG/M metagenome (GOLD analysis project Ga0066710, IMG submission 79666) | Grasslands soil microbial communities from the Angelo Coastal Reserve, California, USA - 14_1009_16_40cm | ecosystem: Environmental > Terrestrial > Soil > Grasslands | place: USA...
GGACGATCGAATCGTGCTCGAGACGGGCGGGGTCGGCTACGAGGTCTTTCTGCCTCCGATCGTCATGCGGCAGATCGAGCCCCTCGCGGCCGCTGACGGCGAGAAGGCCAGCGAGCTGAGCCTCGTCACCCACTATCACGCGACCCGTGACCAGCCGCGTCCCGTGCTGATCGGCTTCACCGCCGAGCTCGACAAGGAGTTCTTCGAGAAGCTCATCACGGTGAAGGACATGGGCCCGATGGTAGCTGCGCGGGCGCTGGCGGTGCCCGTCGCCGAGATCGCCGCCGCCATCGCGCGACAGGACGAGAAGTATCTTCGGTCGCTCCCCGGTATCGGCCCGCAGAAGGCCAAGAACATCGTCGCCCAGCTTCACGGCAAGGTGGCGAAGTTCGCTCTGCTCCAGGGCGAGGTCGCGCCGGCAGCCGCTCCCTCGGTCGCCGTCTCCGAGGGCGCTGACGGATTGCGCGAGCTGGTCTGGGAGGTGCTCGTCAAGCAGCTCGGGCACCGGCCGAGCGAGGCGTCGCAGCTCATCACCGATGCCCTCAAGCGCCGGCCCGGCGTCATGAGCGCAGAAGAGCTCTTCGACGAGATCTACCGCGGGGCAAAGGCCTCGTGAGCCCCGCCGCCGCGCCCCCACCTCCAGATGACCAGACCGTCGGACGGATCCTCTCCCGGGCCGCCGCGCCCGAGGAGGCTCAGTTCGAGCGCCAGCTACGCCCGCGCTCGTTCGCCGAGTACGTGGGCCAGGAACAAGCACTGGCGAGTCTGCGCGTCTCGGTCGACGCTGCCCGCGGACGTCACGAGTGCGTGGACCACGTCCTGCTCTACGGCCCGCCCGGCCTCGGCAAGACCACGCTGGCCGGGGTGATCGCCAACGAGATGGGCACGAACCTCGTGACCACGTCCGGTCCCGCCGTCGAGCGGGGTGGTGATCTCATGGGGATCCTGTCCAACCTCAACCAGCACGACGTCCTGTTCATCGACGAGATCCATCGACTGCCGCGGGTCGTGGAGGAGCTGTTGTATCCGGCCATGGAGGACTTCTCCGTGAATTTCGTGATGGAGCGCGGCATGTATGCGCGTGCCATCAAGCATCGTCTATCGCCCTTCACGCTGGTCGGAGCCACCACGCGGCCGGGAATGCTGTCGGCGCCGTTGCGCGAGCGCTTCGGCATCTTTCACCACCTCGACTTCTATTCGGAGACGGAGCTGGCGCGGATCGTTGTCCGCTCGGCCGAGATCCTGAGCGCGAAGATCGAGACCGGCGGCGCCGGCGAGATCGCGCGGCGGGCCCGCGGCACCCCGCGCATCGTGAATCGTCTGCTCCGCCGCGTGCGCGACTACGCCCAGGTGGCCGGCGGCGGCGTCATCACGGGCGCCATTGCTCACGACGCGCTCGACAAGGAGGGTGTGGACGCCCGCGGTCTCGACCGGCTCGACCGGCGGTTCCTGGGCGCAATCATCGAGCACTACGGGGGCGGCCCCGTGGGGATCGAGGCGGTCGCGGCGACCATCAACGACGAGGCGGAATCGCTCACGGAGATGGTGGAGCCGTATCTACTGAAGATCGGCTTCGTGGTGCGCACGCCGGCGGGCCGCCGCGTGACGCGCGAGGCGTACGTCCACCTGGGCAAGCAGCCGCCGGCAGCGTCGACCGGCCAGGGCGGCCTGTTCGAGTGACGCCATGCCCGATCTCGGGCGTGCTCTCGTCGTCATTGGTGTCGTCATCGTCGTGGTGGGGCTCCTGCTGATGCTGGTCGGACGCGTTCCCTGGATCGGCCGCCTGCCCGGAGACATCCACGTCCAGCGGGGGAACTGGTCCTTCTACTTCCCGCTGGCGACGTCACTCCTCCTGAGCGTGATCCTCACGCTGCTGTTCTGGTTGATCGGCCGCAGGTGAGACCCCTGCTCGGGGTGTTGGCGCTGCTGGTCGCCTCGCCAGCCGCCGCCTTCACCTCTGGCACGATCCGCGTCGCTCTCGTCGAGTCGGTCCGCACGGCCGAGATCCGAGGCGCCGACATCGAAGTGACTCCGCTGGGTGGCGCCTGCCCCCGCTGTGCCGGCCTATCCTGGCGGGCTGACGTCGTTCGCGCTGTGGCCACCGCGACCGGAGTGGAGGCCGACGGCCGCCCCGCGACGGCGTTCAGGCTCACGAGTGACCGTCCATTGCGGCTCAATGGCCGCGAGTATGCCTCGCCGCTGGAGATCATCCGTAACGGTGGAGGGGTGACCATCGTCAACGAGTTGCCGATGGAGGAGTACCTGGCCGGAGTGTTGCGAGGAGAAACAGGCGAGCGATGGCCGGCCGAGGCGCTCCGGGCTCAGGCCGTCGTGGCCCGCACCTACGCGGCGTATCAGCGCCAGATCTCGGCGGGCAAGCCCTATCAGATCGTGGCGTCGACGGCCCATCAAGTGTTTGCCGGGCGCGTGTCGCCGGCGTCACCGGCATGGAACGCCGTGCAGGACACGGCGGGTCAGGTGCTGCGCTGGGAGGGCGAGCTGTTTCCGGCCTTCTATCACAGCGAGAGTGGCGGCTACACCGAGGATCCGCGCACCGTCTTCGCCGCTCACAACATTCCGGCGCTGAAGCCGGTGGTGTGCCCGTTCTCGACCGGTTCACCGCACTACTACTGGAATCTCGACGTACGGCTCGGCGAATTGACGGAGCTCCTGCGCCGCGGCGGCGTGGAGGTCGGTGTCGTCAGCGCGATCGAGGTGACGGAGCGCACGCCGTCGTTGCGCGCGTCGGTGGTGACGGTGCGGGGGACACGGGGCGCGGCTCGGCTGCGGGGCAACGACCTCCGCCGCATCGTGGGGTTCGAAACACTCAAGAGCACGCTCTTCGCCGTCGCGGTCGACGGCGAGTCCGCGCACTTCGCGGGCCGCGGCTACGGCCACGGCGTGGGTCTCTGCCAGTGGGGCGCCAAGGGTATGGCCGAGCAGGGCCATACCGCCCGCCGCATCCTGGAGTTCTATTATCCCGGCGCGACGCTCGGCTTCCTCGACGGCAGGTAACGATCATTCCGATCACCTGGCAGGACTTCGAGAAGGTCGACATTCGTGTCGGCATCGTGACCGACGCCCGCGAATTTCCCGAGGCCCGCCGCCCGGCGTACCGGCTGCGGATCGACTTCGGGGCGCTCGGCGTCAAGCGCTCGAGCGCGCAGATCACGCGCCACTACCGTGCGGAGGAGTTGATCGGCCGCCGCGTCGTCGCCGTCGTGAACTTTCCGCCCAAGCAAATCGGTCCATTCGTGTCGGAGGTCCTCGTCCTCGGCGCCTACGACGAGGCGGGTGAGGTGGTCCTGCTCCAGCCCGACCGGGCCGTGGTTCCCGGGGCCCGGATCGGCTGACCGGCCGCCATCGCCCGTGACTCGGCCATGTACACTCACGGGTCGTGGAGCTTCACGAGTTCGATTATGAGTTGCCCGGCGACGCCATCGCTCAGACACCCGCCGCCGAGCGCGACTCTGCGCGCCTCCTCGTGATCGACCGGGCTCGCGGCGCCCTCGAGGATCACGTGTTTCGCGAGCTGCCCGATCTTCTCCGTCCGGGAGATTGTGTCGTCGTCAACGACTCGAAGGTCATCCCGGCTCGCGTGCTTGCTCTCGACGCCGGCCAGCGCCGCGTGGAGCTGCTCTTCGTCGAGCCGCAAGCCGATGGAACGTGGCGCGCGCTGGTGCGGCCGGGGCGGCGGTGCCGGGCCGGGACGATGCTGGCCGCTCCGGGGCCCGTCGGGGCCCGGCTGCGCATCGTGGCCGTCGAGCCGGACGGGCCGCGCATCGTCGAGCGGCTGGACGGCACGATCGAAGACCTCCTGGCGAGCCACGGCGTCCCTCCGCTCCCGCCCTACATCGCGCGCCACGCCGAGCCCTCGCCGGCCGACCACGAGCGGTATCAGACGGTGTACGCGCGGCCACCCGGCTCGGTGGCGGCTCCCACGGCAGGGCTTCACTTCACTCCCGCGCTCCTCGACCGCGTGCGTGGACGGGGCATGGAGGTCCACGCGCTCACGCTTCACGTCGGGCCGGCGACCTTCCGGCCCATCAAGACCGAGCGCGTGGAAGATCATGTCCTCGCGGCCGAGCGGGTGATGATCGGCGAGAGCGTCGCCGATGCGGTGAACTGCGCGCGGGCGGACGGCCGTCGCGTGGTCGCGGTGGGAACGACGACGACCCGCGCGCTCGAGTCCGCCGCGGGGCCCGACGGTCGAGTGCGACCCGCGGTCGGAGCGGCCGACATCTATATCACGCCCGGCCATCGGTTCCGCGTCGTGGACGCGCTCCTGACCAACTTCCATCTGCCGCGCTCATCGCTTCTCGTCCTCGTCTGTGCCCTCGCCGGGCGCGAGCTGATCCTGAAGGCCTATCAACACGCGCTCCGTACCGGCTATCGCTTCTACTCCTACGGCGACGCCACACTCATCGTGTGAGACGCGAACGCAGCCGGAGGCTCCAGGTGATCACGGCTCCCGGCGATCGGTTGATAGCCGGACGGAACCAGCTCTGCGCGCTCATCGATTCCCTCGCCGGCCGGAGTCGCGTGTCCGAGTCGATCAATCGGGCAGCCGGACGGAACCAGCTCTGCGCGCTCATCGATTCCCTCGCCGGCCGGAGTCGCGTGTCCGAGTCGATCAATCGGGCAGCCGGACGGAGCCAGCTCGGCGCGCTCATCGATTCTCTCGCCGGCCGGAGTCGCGTGTCCGAGTCGATCAATCGGGCAGCCGGACGGAACCAGCTCGCACCCAGAACAGCCCACCCACGGCGCAAGCCGGCCTCCCACGCTTCGATGCAATGAGATTCGAAGTCCTTGCGACCGACGGTGCCGGGCGGCGTGGCCGGCTGACGACGGCGCACGGTGTGGTGGAGACGCCAGCGTTCATGCCGGTGGGCACCCGCGGGACCGTGAAGGCGTTGGGACCGGACGATCTGATCGCCGCCGGTGCTCAGATCGTGCTCGCCAACACCTATCACCTCCTCCTGAAGCCTGGCCACGAATTGATCCGAGACCTCGGCGGGCTGCACGTCTTCATGGGGTGGGATGGCCCGATCCTCACGGACTCGGGCGGCTTTCAGGTCTTCAGCCTCTCGAAGATTCGGACGCTCAGCGAGGACGGGGTGGAATTCCGGTCGCCGATCGACGGCTCGACGCACGTACTCACGCCCGAGCGGTCCATCGAGATCCAGCACGCGCTCGGCGCGGACATCATCCACCCGCTCGACGAGTGCCTCGCCTATCCGGCCACGCGGGAGGCGACGGAGCGATCGCTGGCCTTGACGCTACGCTGGGCCCGCCGCTCCCAGGCCGCCCACACGGCAAGCGCGAGCGCGGCCGCGCTCTTCGGGATCGTGCAGGGTGGCGCCTGGGAAGATCTCCGTGAGCGGGCCGTCGCCGAGACGGTCGCGCTGAGATTCGACGGCTACGCCATCGGTGGAATGGCCGTCGGCGAGCCCAAGGCATTGATGTACGGCCTGACGGCGGCGATCGCCGAGCGGCTGCCGGCAGCGCAGCCGCGCTACCTCATGGGCGTGGGCAAGCCCGAAGATCTGATCGAGGCGGTGAGCCAGGGCGTGGATCTCTTCGATTGCGTGCTGCCCACGCGGAACGCGCGCAACGGCCAGTGCTTCACCCCCGACGGCCCGCTCGTGATCAAACACGCGGCATACGCCCGCGATGCCCGATCTCTCCAGGACGATTGTGGCTGCTACGCGTGCCGGCGATTCTCCCGAGCCTATCTCCGGCATCTCTTCGTGTCCGACGAGCTGCTGGCGTTCCGGCTCCTGAGCCTGCACAACATCCACTTCTTCCTCGGACTGATGGCCGACCTCCGGAGCGCGATCGCCGAGGGGCGTCTGGCGCCATTTAAGACTCGGTTTTTCGAGCGCTATCCTGTACGATCGGTTGTCGTCTCGCTCGACTCAGAGTCCCGGACGGAGGTCTGATTTCGCAATGAACGCCGCCCACGCCGCTGAGCTTGCGTTCGCGGCGTCTGCTCCACCCGGCGCCGCTGGCGGATCGGGCGCCATGATGACCCAGGTCCTGTTCTTCGCCGCAATTTTCGCGATCTTCTACTTCCTGCTGATCCGGCCTCAACAAAAGCAGAAGCGCGACCGCGAGCAGATGCTGACCGCCCTCAAGAAGGGTGACCGTATCGTCACCACCGGCGGACTGCACGGGACGGTGACCGGGTTGAGCGATCACACCGTCACGGTGCGGGTCGCCGACCAGGTGAAGCTGGAATTCGATCGGAGCGCGGTGGGGAAGATCCTGGTGGGAGGCACGGCGGACAAGGATGCCTAGACGGATCTGGGTCAGGATCACGGTCGTTGCTGTCGTCATCGTCGGATCGCTCTGGTACCTCTACCCGCCGAAGAAAACGATCAACCTTGGGCTCGATCTTCAGGGGGGGATCCACCTCGTCCTCGGAGTCGAAACGGACAAGGCCATCGCGAGCCAGACCGATCGCGCCGCCGAGGACCTCAAGGCCGCTCTCGAGCGCAAGGGAATCGGGGTGACACGCATCGCCCGCGAGGGCAGCAACGCGATCGCGGTGCAGCTCGCCTCGCCCCAGAGTTGGAACGATGCGCTGACGGTGACCAACGAGCTGGGCCGCTTCCAGCGGAGCAACGAAAACGCGGTGGCGGGCAGCTTCAGGCTCATGCTCACCGACGCCGAGGTCAAGCGCCTCTCGGATCTCGCCGTGCGCCAGGGCGTGGAGACGATCCGCAATCGCGTCGACCAGTTCGGCGTGGCCGAGCCGACCATCACCCGTCAGGGCCAGGACCGTATCCTCATCCAGTTGCCCGGCGTGCAGGATCCGGAGCGGGCCAAGGCGCTGATCGGCAAGACCGCGCTGCTGGAGTTCAAGCTGCTCGACGAGCGCACCTCGGTGGAGGACGCGACGGCCGGACGCCTCCCCGAGGGTTCGGAGCTCCTCTATCAGCGCCGTGTCGACAAGCAGACCAAGGTGGAGCGCAAGGTTCCGTACGTGGTGCAGAAGCGCACGCTGCTGACGGGCGCCGAGCTCAACAGTGCCGAGGTCCAGGCGGATCCCAACTCGCCCGGCAACTGGCAGGTCGCCATCGAGTTCAATCCGGTGGGCACGCGGATCTTCGGCGAGATCACCGAGCAGAACGTCGCCAAGCATCTCGCCATCATCCTCGACGGCAACGTGTACTCGGCCCCGCGCATCAACGAGCGCATTCCCGGCGGCCGCGCGGTCATCACCGGACAGTTCGCCATCGACGAGGCGCGTGACCTCGCCATCGTCCTGCGCGCGGGCGCGCTGCCGGCGCCGGTCGTGGTCCTGGAGGAGCGGACGGTGGGGCCGTCGCTGGGCGCCGACTCCATCCGTCAGGGTCTCTTCGCCATCACCGCCTCGGCCGCGGTCGTCTTCGTGTTCATGCTCTTCTACTACCGGATGTCGGGACTCATCGCCGACGTCGCGCTCGGCCTGAACCTGCTGATTCTCTTCGCGTGCATGGCGGCGTTCGGCGCCACGCTCACGCTGCCCGGCCTGGCCGGCATCGCGCTCACCGTGGGCATGGCCGTCGACACCAACATCCTCATCTTCGAGCGCATCCGAGAAGAGCTCAAACTGGGCAAGACGCCGCGCTCGGCCATCGAGGCGGGCTTCACGCGCGCCCTGCGCACCATCATCGACACGCACCTGACCGTCATGGTGACGGCCGCCATCCTCTACAACTTCGGCACCGGCTCGGTGAAGGGCTTCGCCGTCTCCCTGTTCGTGGGACTGGCCGCCAGCCTCTTCACCGCGTACTTCTTCACCAGGTTGCTGTTCGACCTCGTGTTCGTGCGCCGCCGGACGCTGCAGGCGATCAGCATATGATCGAGCTGTTTGCGACCCCGAGCTACGACTTCATCGGCAAGCGGAAGTGGGCCTACATCGTCTCGATCACCATCACCCTCATCGGCATCGCCTCGATCGTCGCGCACGGCGGGATGCGGTACGACATCGACTTCACGGGCGGGACGCTGGCCCAGGTGCGCTTCGAGCGCGCGCCGTCGGTGGCCCAGATCCGGACGGCGCTCGGCAAGGTCGGCCTCGGTGACGCGGTCATCCAGCGCTTCGGGGATCCCAACGAATACCTGATTCGCGTGGGCCTGACCTCGACCACCCCCGAAGAAGTGGGCCGACGCCTGCAATCGGCGCTGGCGGCCGACCAGGGCCTCGGCAAGTTCGAGATCCGCCGCGTGGAGTTCGTCGGGCCCCAGGTCGGCCGCGACCTGCAGATCCAGGCCATCTACGCCGTCCTGGCCGGGCTGGTCGGCATCATGCTCTACATCGCCATGCGCTTCGACCTCAAGGGCGGCGTGGCCGCCGTGGTCGCGGTCTTCCACGACGTGCTCGTGTGCCTGGGCGCGATCTCCATCACCAATCGTGAGTTCTCGTTGCCCGTCCTGGCCGCGCTCCTCACCATCATTGGCTACTCGGTCAACGACACGATCGTGGCGTACGACCGCCTCCGAGAGAACCGCGGCAAGCTCGGCCAGCACAAGGGGATCACCTTCGCCCAGCAGATGAACCTGGCCGTCAACCAGACCCTGTCCCGGACGATCCTGACGGCGCTGACCGTCTTCTTCTCGGCCGCCGTCCTGCTGTTCTTCGGAGGCAAGACGCTCGAAGACTTCGCCTTCGTGCTCTTCGTCGGGGTCATCACGGGCACGTACTCCACGACCTACGTGGCCGCCGCCATCGTCGTGGATTGGACGCAGCACGTCGAGAACCGGGTGCGCCGGACGAAAAAAGCGGTAGCAAAAGCCTGATCGCCCCCGTAAAATCATATGTTTAACCAGGGTTATCGACGCCTTGACCCAACTCGAGACACTGATCGAGGAGATTCCCAAGTATCAGCCCGGCGCTGATCTTGATCTCCTGACGCGCGCCTACCGGTTCTCGGAGGCGTCGCACCAAGGCCAGCAACGCGCCTCCGGCGAGCCGTACCTGAGTCACCCCCTGGCAGTTGCCCACCTCCTCGTCGACTTCAAGATGGACGTGACGACCGTCACCGCCGGCCTCCTTCACGACGTCCTCGAGGACACCGGCGCCACCAAGGATGAGCTGGAACGCGAGTTCGGCCTCGAGATCGCCAACCTGGTGGACGGCGTCAGCAAGATCGGCAAGCTCGCCTTCTCCTCGCGGGAGGAACGGCAGGCCGAGAACTTCCGCAAGATGCTGGTGGCGATGGCGCGCGACCTGCGCGTCCTGATGATCAAGCTCGCCGACCGTCTACACAACATGCGGACGCTCGATTACCTGCCGGCGGAGAAGGCCCGCAAGATCGGTCAGGAGACGCTCGACATCTACGCCCCGTTGGCCCATCGGCTCGGCATGGCCAAGGTCAAGGCCGAGCTGGAGGACCTGGCGCTCCGCACGCTCCACCCCGAGGCCTACCTCGACCTCCAGAAACGGGTGGCCAAGCGACGCCTCGAACGCGAGGCGGAGATCAATCAGGTCATCACCATCCTCGAGCGCAAGCTGATCGAGGTAGGCATCGAGGCTCAGATCCGGGGGCGGCCCAAGCACTTCTTTTCGATCTGGAAGAAGATGCATGATCAAGGTCGGGAGTTCGACGAAATCTATGACCTGACGGCCGTGCGGGTCATTACGAGCTCCGTCCGCGATTGCTACGGCACCCTCGGCATCATCCACTCGCTGTGGAAGCCGGTGCCCGGCCGGTTCAAAGACTTCATCGCGATGCCGAAGGTCAACATGTACCAGTCGCTTCACACGACGGTCATCGGGCCGAAGGGCGATCCGGTCGAGATCCAGATCCGCACGTGGGAGATGCACAAGATCGCCGAGGAAGGCATCGCGGCCCACTGGCTCTACAAGGAGAAGAAGGCGGGGAAGGACAAGCTCGACGAGTCTCTCGTCTGGCTTCGCCAGCTCATCGAGACGCAGCAGGACATGAAGGACCCGCGGGAATTCATGGACACCGTGCGGGTCGACCTCTTCCCCGACGAGGTCTACGTCTTCACCCCCAAGGGAGACGTGAAGGCGCTGCCGGAAGGGGCCACGCCCATCGATTTCGCGTTCGCCGTCCACACCAAGGTCGGGGAGCACTGCGTGGGGGCCAAGGTCAACGGCAAGCTGGTGCCGCTGCGCACACGCCTGCGCCAGGGCGACATCGTCGAGATCGTGACGTCGCCCAACGCCCATCCCACCCGGGACTGGCTGCAGATCGTCAAGTCGACGCGCTCGCGCGCCAAGATCAACCAGTGGTTGAAGGTCGAAGAGCGCGCCCGGTCCATCGAGCTGGGGCGGGAGCTATTCGAGCGCGAGGCCAAGAAATATCGGCTCAACGGCTCCACCATCCTCGGCGGCGAGGATGCCCGCAAGGTGGCCGCCGATCTCGGCTTCCCCGGCGTCGACGACCTGCTGGCCGCCATCGGCTACGGCAAGAGCTCCGTCCACCAGATCGTCAACAAGCTGGCCCCAACGGCGATTCTGGAGCCGCTCGACAAGCCGCGAGCCGCGACCAAGCCCAAGGCCGAGCAGGGCGTGCGCATCCGAGGAGTCGACGACCTGCTCGTTCGCTTCGCCCGGTGCTGCAATCCTCTGCCCGGCGACCAGATCGTCGGCTTCATCACGCGCGGGCGCGGCCTCACCGTCCACACCCGCGACTGCCTGACGGTGGCCAAGAGCGTGCTCGACCGGGAGCGCTTGATCGACGTCGAATGGGACGTGGAAGAGGAGACGTCGACGCGACCCGTCCGCATCGCCGTCTACATCGGCCGCGATCGTCCCGGCCTGCTCTCGGAGATCACCGGGGCCATCTCGTCCCAGAACGGCAACATCACCAAGGCGGAGGTGACGGTCACCGACGACCGCCGCGGCATCAACAACTTCGTGGTCGAGGTGGCGGATCTCGACCAGCTCCAGGGGATCATGGCCGCCATTCGCGATGTCCCGGACGTCATCAACGTCGAGCGCGTCCGCGGACTGTAGCCGCGCCCGCCGTCGATGACGAGACGGCAGTTCGAGGCGCTGGTGGAACGGTCGCTGCGAACGCTGCCCCGTGTGTTCAAGGAGAAGCTGACGAACGTGGTCGTCGTCGTCGAGGACTGGGCCGACGACGAGACCCTGGCCGAGATGGAGATCGAGCCGCCCGACACGCTCTACGGTCTCTACCGCGGCGTGGACAACACCCGGCGTGACTCGTCGTACGGCAACGTCTTGCCCGACACCATCACGATCTACCAGGGGCCGATCGAGGAGGATTGTGCCGACGAGGAGGACATGGCCGACCTCGTGCGAGAGACCGTGATCCACGAGATCGGCCACTATTTCGGCCTCGACGACGAGGCCATGCACCGCATCGAGGAGGAGGAGGACACCTAGCGGCGGACTTCGTTGACAGCGTTCGCGCCCGCGTGTGAGACTTCACTCGATTTGGCGCTCACGGGGCGGGGTCTCGCAGCAGATCTTTGCTCGAGCCAGGATCAACGTCGCTCGTTCAAGATTCAGCGCCTCAATCCCCCGGGGATCCACAGCTCCAAGAATCTCTCCTCGCTGACCCCGTCCCTTCCGCTGGGGCTCGCCTACGTGGCCGCCGCCCTCGAGCGGACCGGATTCAGCGTCGGGGTCATCGATGCGATCGGCGAAGCTCCAAGCCGCGTCGAAAAGGAAGGCGTGTTCCGCCGGGTAGGCCTCGGCACCGCCGACATCATTCGATGGATCGATGCGGACACGAGGGTGCTCGCGCTCTCCGTCATGTTCTCCTTCCTGTGGCCGTCGACGCGGAAACTCATCCATGGCATTCGCGCGGCTCGGCCCGACCTCGTCATCGTCGGCGGGGGCGAGCATTTCACCGGGCTGACGGAGGCGTCCATGGAACAGGCGCCGCTCGACTTCATCGTCATGGGTGAGGGCGAAGAGACGGCGGTGGTGCTGATGGACGCCCTGGCGGCCGGCCTCACCGATTACGAGCGCGTGTCCGGCGTGGCGTGGCGGGACGGCGGTCGAATCCGCGTGAACGCCCGCCGGAGCCGCCACCGCGACGTGGACGATCTTCCCTGGCCGGCCTGGCACCTCTTCGATGTTCGGGCCTACGACGAGCGCGGGCTGGTCAACGGGATCCACAAGGGGCTCACGATTCCGATCCTGGCCACCCGAGGCTGTCCGTACCAGTGCACGTACTGCTCGTCGCCGTCCATGTGGACTCAACGATGGCTGCCCCGCGATCCCGTGGACGTGGCCGAAGAGATCGAGCACTACGTCCGCACCTACGGCGCGGCCAATTTTCCGTTCGCGATCATCCGCAAGGACTGGACCGTGGCCTTCTGCCGGGAGCTGATCCGACGAAAGCTCGAGGTCGTGTGGCAGTTCCCGTCCGGCACGCGGTGCGAAGCGATCGAGTCGGTGAACCTCCGACTGCGAGCCGAAAACAACTTTTGTGAGCACCTGTCAGCGTCGGCGTTCACCTTCGCGAAGTACTGGGTGTTTCTGAACTTCTATCTGGCCTCCCTCCTCGCCCGGCGGTCGCCACTAATGAGGGTTCTGTCCAGCCTCTGGACGTCTCGCGAGGATTCGAAGCTCGAAGCCTTGGTCCAGGAGATCAAGCGCCGGTTCAAGGTCTCTCTGAGGCTCGCTCAGACGCCGTAGTCCCGGCCTTCCTGGCCGGTCCGCCGCGCTGTCAGCCCTATCATCCCGGGAGTTCTAGACCACGATAATAACTTTCATCTTGACAAGGAGTTTCAGTAGTCCGTATGGTTTCAGCGGATGCTGAAAGAGTTGGAGCGAGAGAAACATGCTGAAATCCGAGGAGATCAGGCGACAGGCGGCGCAGCGCCTTCGGGAGCTGTTTCCTCGGGCCAAGGGCTGGGAGGAGAGCCAGAGCGTTGCCATCGGCGGCCAGACAGCCGATTTCATGGCGAAGTTCCGACTCGGCGACCAGGAGCATCTGTTGATTGCTGAAGTGTGCTCCCTCGGGCAACCGCGGCAGATTCGGGCGGCCGTAACCCGGCTGAGCGAGATTCGCCGGGAGGCCCCTGGGGCCTACGCGCTGGCGGCGGCCGTGTACATCGCGCCGGCAAGCGCTCGGATCCTCAAGACCAACAACTTCGGATACATCGACCTCTCCGGGAACTGCTACGTCGCGCTGGAGAATGTTCTCATCGAGAAGGAGGGCAAGCGTAACGTCCGGCCCTCAACCCGGCCGCTGCGCTCGCTCTTCGCGCCACGGGCCACCCGCGTCGTACGCGCGCTGCTGAGCGAGCCGGTGCGGCCGTGGCGGCTGGGAGAATTGGCGCGGGCGGCCGTGGTGAGCCTGGGTCACGCTCATAACGTCATCAAGCGCCTCGAAGAGTTGGCGTGGGCGGAACGCGATGAGAGCCAGCGTCTTCGCCTCACCAAACCGGCTGATCTCCTCGAAGCGTGGGGTGAGTCGTACACCTATCGCGAGAACGAGATCCAGTCGTACTTCGCCCCGGAGCGCATCAGCCGCAAGTTCATGGGTGACGTGGCACGGGCGGCCGAGGCAGCGGGCCAGCGGTACGCGTTCACGCTCAACGCGGGGGCGTCACTGGTGGCGAGCCACCTGCGCCTGCCGAACGTGCACTGCTATCTCGACGGTGATCCGGAAGCAGTGGCGAGCGCGCTCGGCGTGCGAGCGGCCACGGAGGCCGACGGTACGCTTCATCTCCTGGCGCCATACGACTCCGGCGTCTTTTCCGGTGTGCTCGAAAAGGGCGGGCTCAAGGTTACGTCGCTGCCTCAGCTCTACGCGGACCTGTTGCACTACGAGCGCAAGGGGCCAGAACAGGCGGAGCATCTCCGCCGGGAGGCGATGGGGTTCTGAGCCTGGGCGGAAGGGGGTGAACACTCCATGAAGAAGAAGGCGGCCAAGAAAAAGAAGAAGTAGGTCAACCGCGGTTTTCGAGCCGATAACGCAAAGGAGGGGAGGAGGTGAGAGGGCTCATGGCGAAGAAGAAGGCAGCGAAGAAAAAGAAGAAGTAGGCCGCTGTTTCTGGGGTGGGGGGTGGCGGCCTCCCACCTTGCAACCAGTCGGGAGGGGGCTATTGCCCCCTCCCGTTGTGCTTAAATGACCTTCGTGACCTTGCCGGCCTTCAGACAGCGTGTGCACACTCGCACCCGCTGAGTTCGACCGCTGATCTGGGCACGCATGGACACCAGGTTCGGGAGCCAGCGCCGCCGCGTGAGCTTGTGTGCGTGACTGATCGTATTGCCCACGGAAGGGCCCTTCCCACAGAGGTCGCACCGCTGAGCCATTCACTGCTCCTTCATCGAATGAACGTCGTCGACGAGCGAGCACTTTTTATAGCACGGGCCCACC
>Ga0066710_100002825_pt1 | contig 14317 bp, 16 predicted proteins | sample GraSoiAngelo_159_FD_79666 | JGI IMG/M metagenome (GOLD analysis project Ga0066710, IMG submission 79666) | Grasslands soil microbial communities from the Angelo Coastal Reserve, California, USA - 14_1009_16_40cm | ecosystem: Environmental > Terrestrial > Soil > Grasslands | place: USA...
CCGCGGTCACGACGACATCTCCGCGACGCGGACCCGGATCACCTCGGAGGCGGCGCGATCCGGGCTCTCGAGGCGCGCGTCATCGACGATCTTCCCGTCGACGACGCTGATGATCCGGGCGGCGTGGCGGGTCGCGATCTTCGCGTCGTGCGTCACCAGCAAGATCGTCTGACCTTCACGATTCAGCTCGCTGAGGAGCTCCAAAACCTGGTCGCCGCTGCGCGTGTCGAGCGCACCGGTCGGCTCGTCTGCGAGTAGCAGAGTCGGCCTGTTGATGAGCGCTCGCGCGATCGCGACGCGTTGCTGCTGTCCGCCGCTGAGCCGCGCGGGGTACCTATTCGCGACATCAGCGATCCCGAGCTCGTCCAGCAGCGCCTCCGCCCGCCCCGCCACGATCTTGCCCTTGAGCTGAGCTGGGATGAGCGCGTTCTCGAGCGCGGTGAGGTTCGGGAGGAGGTAGAAGAACTGGAAGACGAAGCCGATGTGGTCGCGGCGAAACCTCGCGAGCGCCGCCTCACCGAGGGTGCCGAGGTCCGTGCCGCCGACCGCGACGCTACCGGACGTCGGCCGGTCGACCCCCGCGATCAGGTTGAGCAAGGTGGACTTTCCGCTCCCAGACGGTCCCATGATCGCCGTGAATTCGCCCTTCTCGATCGTGAGCGACACACCGCTCAGGGCTCCGGTAATCCCACCCTGGTAGACCTTCGTAACGTCCTTCAACGTGACCAACTCACTCACTTCGTTCTCTCCCCTTCCGTTCCAAAGCGCTCGGACGCGAGCTCGTCCACCCATTTGAGGTCCGCTTCCGTGTGAAGCAACGCGCCGCGCACGAGACGCGCAAGATCCACGCGACCATCACGGCGTGCGTGCTCTTCGAGGCGATTCAGATCACGAAGGCGTTGCAGGTAGCTGCGCTTCTGCCGCGCAAGCATTCCCTGCAGATCGCCATTCGCGATGCGCGCCGCAAGAAGCAGCTTCACGTAGATGTCCTCCCGCAACTGCTGTGGCCCGGAGTCGGGCTGCCCAAGCCATTGGTCGAGGGCCTTACGACCATCGGGTGATAGCTCGTAGGTCTGCTTGCCGCGGTCGCCACGCGGACCTATGGGGCGTACGAGTCCATCCCGCTCGAGGCGCTGGAGGGTCGTGTAGATCTGCCCGACGTTGACTTCCCAGGTCCCACCGAGCATCGCCTCAAAGCGGCTCTTCACCTCATAGCCATGGAGCGGCTCTTCCTTCAGAAGGCCGAGGACGCCGTACTTAAGCGACAATTGCCCGACTAAACATACTTGGTATCGATACTGAGTATGTATGAGCACTGCCGGATGTCAAGCGACCGGGGTGCAGGTCGCATCGTCATCGCTCGGCGCCAGCACCATCGTCTGCAGTTTTGGTAATCGGCTAAGTGCCGCGGGCTTTCCGCCGACTTTCCCGAAATCCGCAACGACTGGTCAGCGCGTCGAAACTCTAAAGCGCTTGCGACTGCGAAGAATCGCGCACGCCTCTTCTTCGAAAAGCCCACCCGACTCTGTGCGTGAAGCGAGCGGCCTCAACGCGCTTTATCGCTGAAGCTGTAAGTGAGTCCGAAAATTCGCCGATCTGACTCTCGAGGAGGCCGAGGGCTCAGATTCCGAGCTGGTCGACGCCGAAGCCATAGGTAGAAGACGGTGATGACCTGCCACCCATCCCCGGTTCTTTCTGCCCATAGAGCAATGGTTTGACGGTGTTCGATGCCGGCTTGCACGGATCGCGTTTTGTGATTTTGCTAGGAAACTCGCACTGTGCCGAGGGCCAGAATCGAACTGGCGACACATGGTTCTTCAGACCATTGCTCTACCAACTGAGCTACCTCGGCGGGGTTCTCATTTTACTGGACATTCGCGGCGCCGGAGCCGCGCGAAATAGAGCAATGGTTTAGACGACTATGTCGAGCGCGGAGCGCAATGGTCTGCGCTACTCAAACACGATCAGCCCGAAACCATTGCTCTATTTCGACGTCGCAGACCGCCGAGACCATTGCTCTGGTTAACCATTTCCGCAGGACAGAGCTAGGGACAACCGCGATCCCTCGCAGGCAAGCCGGCACGTTGATCGTCACTTCACGCATCGCGCAGGCCTCTAGCGTCGTGGAGGTCTCGGAGGGCGAGGACCGGGATTTTGGTCGACACGATATAAGGCGTTATCAGTGGTTCGTCGGTCACCAGGAGCGGACGTATCGTCCACTTAGAAGCATCGTCGTCGATAGCGAGGAACGACATCGCGTCGGCGAGGTGCTGGCGCAACCAGTTGACCCGGTCGAGGTGCTTGTCGATGTCGCAGCGATGGTCGTCAGCGCCCACGAAGATGTCGCGGATCTGCTGGCCCATCTCGAGCGGTGTCCTGGCTAGGCCGAGATCCTTAGTCTCTACGGCGAGCAGCACCCGCGACTTCGGGTCAGCCGCGAGCACGTCGATGTCGCCGAGGTCAGCGCCACTTTCGCGCATGATGCGCAGCTTGCCGATCTTCTTGACGTTCGTTCGTACGACGAAGCCATGCGCGCCGATCCGGTCGGCAACGGCGGCGTTGAAGGCGCGCGTCTGTGCGGCGCGGACGGTCGCGATCGCCTTCTGCATCTCGGATGTGCGCGCGCGCAGCCGGCCTTCCTCGCAGAGCTGGATGAGGTACTGGTTTCCGTCCTTCAGGTGCCTCGTCGCCCAGATCAGTTCCGGACCGCTCTCCGTCGGCAGTTCGATCAGAGGGCGTCGCAGGTAGGACAGGCGGCGGTTCATCCGCCACGGATAAGCGTCGGCGGCCTCAAAGCCGTCGGAAGCATGACGCAGGCCGTCGCGCTGCCTCAGTGCGAACAGTTCGAGGGCCGCGTCTATATCCGCGAGCTGCCACCCGAGCCGCTGCGCGATGGTCGCGACGAGCTCGCGCCGCGGTACACGCTTCACCTCTCCTTCGACCTTCTCAAGTCCGAAGGCACCGATCTCGACGCACAGGGTCGTCAGCTCCGTGAGCGTGAAGCCGAACTCGAACTTCGCCGCGTGATCGAGTGCGCTCCCTTCCCACTCGTCTGGTGTCGCCGCCGCGCTGTCCCAGTGCTTCGGGAACGTACGCGTCGCATGCTCGAGCTCGACCTGCGCCATTACGCCGAGGTACGTCGTTTGCCCGGTGTAGAACGGGCCCTCGTGTGGCATGCCCAGCCTGCCGCTAGGCAGGATCGAGAGCGGCACGTCGAGCAGCGTGTTCTGCAGCGCGTCGCGCGCATACGCGCGGTTGATGCCCTCCTCTGCGAGGGCGATGAGCCGGTCGTGCGTCGCCAGGCTCATCGGCCGCAGCCCGTGCGGCGGACTCGCGACGACGGCCTCGATCACGATCCGCAGCGCGAACGCCGTCCGCAGCAAGCGCAGGCGCTCCTCGTCGAGGCGCCGCGGCAGGTCGTCGAGCGTCGGGTAGCAGGCGAGGTGCGACGGCGTGCCGAGCCGCGCGTTGGCCTGGCGCGAGAGGATCGCCTCGTGGTGGAGGACGAGCCAGTTGAAGAGCCCCCCGGGGGCGAGCGTCGCGATCTCCCGCTCGAGCTCGCTGAACGACCAGTCCACGGCCTCCCGCAGCACGTCGAGCCGATCGCCGGCCGCGATCGGACCGACCGCCCTGCCGCGCCTCCGCAGCACTTCGCCAAGCTCGTCGAGCACCTCCGAGAAGTCCGGGTCCTGGAGCGGTCGCGCACGTGGCAGGCCTTCATCCGCGAGCGCGAAGTTCTGCGCGAGGCTCACGTGGAGAGCCTTCTTCTTCAGGTCGAGTGGCGCGTACTCCTCAATCCACGTGTCGATGGTCGCGTCGGACGGCGGTGCGTAGCCGCGCGCGGCCGCCGATGCTCGGATTCCCGCGAGGAGCGCGCGCACGAAGGTGCGCTCGCCGCTGTTGTCGCTACCCGCGAGCGCGTTCGTGAATGAGGATGGGATGCGCAACACGACCGCGTCAGTCTCGACACGCGTCGCGATCTCGCCCGGCCGCACGTCCGTCGGGCCGTCGAACTCGGGCCCGACCTCGAGCTCGAGGACGACGCAGAGCTGGTGACCGTCGGACGCTGCCTCGAGCATCCGCACAGCCGCAGGCTGCAGCTGCCACAGCCAGTACGCGGCGACACCGGCGTACGAGAGCGCGACGCTCACCGCGGAGTCGTGCTGCGGCAGCGCCACCGAGACCCAGCAGTCGACGTTCAGCTCTGCGAGGAGCCGCACGTAGCCGCGCTCGGGCCGACTCTCGCGGTAAAGGGGCACGCGCACGTCCTCGTCCAGCAGTTGCACGAGCGCGTACTCGTGCCGGCCGGGGAGCTCGACAGCGTGCGCGTCGCGTTTCTTGTGGGCAGCGATGCGCGCTTGCTCGGCCCAGCCGTCGTCGATGACGACGAGCGTGGGCGGGTCGTCGCCGAAGTAGAAGCTGTGCTCATGGTGGCGGTAGATCTGGTACGGCGCGAGAGTGCCGAACGCCATGACCTGCGTGCGCTCGTGCAGCGCGCGCTTCGCGCGCGCGAACTTCAGGAGCGCGAGCGGCTCGTGCGCCTCGAGCACGGAGATCACGGTGAGCTCCTCTGCGCTGAGGAGCAGACGTGGCGACTCGAGCGGCGCAGGCGGGTCATCGAGACCCATCGCGAACGGACGGCCGACGCCTTGGACGACGAACAGGTGCAAGATCGTGTTCGGCGCGTCCTCCACCCGCGACGAGAGGCTCTGTTCGGCCTCGAGGGAGCGCCGCTCCATTTCGTCCACCAGAGCCTGCGCGTCGCGCCACGCGCTGTCGAGTCCGTCGACCTCGAAGCCGTCGAGGCCGTCGACCGCGACGTGCACCGCCAGCGCCGCGTCCGTATCCACCTGCGTCGTCATCGAGACGACGCGTTCCGGTGCGTCCCAGCGGTCGCCCTCCCACGGCCCGCGCAGGCCAAGTTCGCGCAGCGAGTCGTGGACCGACTCGCGGACCGCGGCACGGAAGCGCAGGGCGAGCTGAGGGCGCAACGCGCCGGCGCGCGTGATGAGCAGTTCGGTCAGCGCAGGCAGGATCAATCCCGGCAGAGCAACGACGAGTTCTCCGTCGCTCACCAGGAGCGGGTTGTGGTGTAGCGGACCGCTGAGCAGACCGCCGGGCACGGCGCCCCCCTGCGCGTGCGCGACCGGCAGGACGAGATCAACCGCGCGGGGGCCGAGCAGGCCCCGCAGCTCCGCGGTCGTGAAGCGCACCGCCGACCGCAGCTCGTCGAGGCGAGCCTGTTCCGGGACCACGACCGCATCCGCTGCGCCGTCGGCGGCGCTCGTGCCGCGCGCGACTCGAGCGCGCGTCGCGACCGCGTTGGCCAGCACAAGCAGCGCGCCGCACTGGGCGAGCGCGTCGCCTGTGAACGCCGGCTCCATCGGCGTCGGGCCGCCGAAGATCGCGGCCATGAGCGCCGAGATGACGAACGGCGATGCCGGGTCGCGACCGCAGAACGCCGTCGTCGGCCCTACGTCGGGCGGCATGAGCGAGACGGTGAAGAGCCCCTCGAACGGATCGCATGTCATCTCGAACGCGCGGATCACCGCGGCGAGATCCGCTTGGCGCACCGTTCTCGTGCGGGGCGCGCGGAGCGTAGCGACAAACTCGGCCGCCGATTCCAGGATCGCAAGCGCGCCGGCGTTCTCCGGCATGAGCTGGAGCGCCGCGAGCGCGATCGAAAGCTCGAACGGATCGCTCTTTGCGATCGACCGTCGGAGCTGGTCGTACTGATCCTCTGACACGACCTCATTCTGTCGGCTGCAAGCCTTCGTGTGCCGTTGCGGAACCACTGAAACGTCACGAGGTCATTCCGTGCGGCTCCGGTTCGCTCGAACCACCCCAGCCTCTCCAGGAGCCTCGCGCTCGGCTCGTTCGCGAGAAGCACATCCGCGAACAACGCCTCGAAGCCAAGCTCATCGAATGCATGGCGAACAACCGTTGCCACCGCGCGCGTCGCGTGACGTTGACCCCGGTGTGCGCTCGCCACGTAGTAGAGGAGCGCGGCGTGTCCTGGCGCGGCCTTTGGTCGACAGCCTCACGATTCCGCTCGGGTTGCCACTCATCAACGGCGATGCGACGACCGTCGCCATCAAGGCACGGCGCGCTCAGTTCTGTCGTCTTCTGGCGACAGGCTTGACGCCCCCGCCCCTGTTAGTAGCGTTGGAGCCATGACGGTCGCACCGAACCTCGGCCAGCACCTAGTGCCGCTGACCGAAGGCGCGGCGCTGTTGTTGGGCGCCAATCGTGGCCGCCGCTGGGCGGATGGCAGTCCGCTGGGATTCTTCGAGTTCCTCGGAAGGTATTTTCCACCTGAGTACGCCCATCCGATGCTCTCCATCCATCCGGAGGTCACCGACGCTCAGAACCTACTGCAGCAAGTACTGAGCGCGGGGCAGCGCGGCCATTCGGTTGCCTATCTCGATCTGGTCCGCGCTCGCGTGGTACGACCGATCACGACGACACGGTGCGTGCGCGAGGTGGACAACGAAATTCCGCGGGTTGCACTCGGCGAGGGCGTTGATCCGGCGGTCATCGAGAAGTTCTGGCGTCCGCTGCGGGCGCGTCTGCGTGTCGTCGATGTCGCGCCGACAGTGCCGTACCCAACCGATCTCGACGCGCGCAGGCGGAGCGACGCGCCGAGCGACCGGGATCTGGCGCAGCTCGCGACGCTGCTTGGGGTGCGCGCGATCTCCTGGGATCTCGACTTGCGCGATTTCGGCCTTGCCGAGCCGTTCGATCTCGAGGTCGCCTTCGCCATCGGTGAGCTCGCGAGCGGTAAGTGCACCGCGCTCGTGAGCTTCGGCCTCACAGCGGAGGCGACCGCCGCGCTCGTGCGTCTGGCGCGCGGGTGCCTGCAGTGGGCGGTCCGCAATCCGCTCCTCGCGACGGGCATCGTGATCGGTCTCGCTATCGTGATCACGCGTCTCCGCAAGAGCCGGGAGCTAGTGGCGTGGCTAGCGTCGACGGAGTGGTCGTCGGTGCTGACGCAGGCGCTCCAAGCGGCCGGACAACTGATGACGGCCTACCGCCAGATGTCTCTGCGGATGCCGGAGGCCCCAGCGCTCTCTCTCGCCTTGCCGACGGACTGGAACCTCGGCCGTCTGCTCGCCAATGCGGCAGGTCCCCTCTCGGCGCGCGAGATCGCCGCGCACTTTCAGCGGCACGGTTTGGCCGTGTCGGAGAAGCAGGTGCGCGATCTCCTCCGCGCCCAGCCGGCCCTGTTCGCGCGCAATCCACGTGGGCAGTGGCAACTTGGCCACGGTCCGACGTAACCCGAGGCGTTCAGAGGCGCGGCGTCCGTCGTGCTGCTCCGTCGGTACCTGGGAGATCCCGGTGACCGCGACCTGAGGACCTGTCTGAAGCCACTCAGCCGAGTGTTGGTCGGCTCGTAAACGAGTGGTTCAACTAGTCCGCTATTTGCCTTCTATAGCTATCCGCGCTCATACATCCTCCGCAATCTCGGGGTCCGCGTCGTGGACGATCTTGCGGAGCTTCGCCAGCATCGCGCCGCGCCAATCGCGCGTCTTCGCGATCAACTTCATCGACCGGTCCCGCTCGTGTCATGTCAGCGCCACACTCCTTCGTCCCAGCTACTCGAGACGTCCGATCGCGAGCACTTCGTTTCGATCGGGCCAACCAAGGGTCCCCGCGGCCACGAGCAGCGCGACGCCGTACACGTAGGTCGTCATCCCATACGGCCCCTGACGCGTGGGCGAAGGCTCCTCGAGCTGCACGCGGATCCGTGCGCGACGGACGTCCTCAGTTACGCGATGCAGCCCGATCTGTGAAGGGTGCGCCATCGTGCTCGACATGCGATATAGCAAGGCATACCAGCCGCGGAAGGACATCAACTCCGTGTGCTCGCCCATCTCCTTGAGGACCTTCTCCGCCCAGTGCCCGTCGGCCTCGATCGCGAGTTGCTCGAGCTTGAGTCGAGCCCCATGCATACTCTCGATCTTTGCCTTGAGTGCGGCGACGCCGGCGTCGTCGATCATCTCCACGCCGTGAGCGGCCATGTCGTTGTACGCCGCCAGCCGCTGGCACAGGTCCTCGCGCTGCCAGCCCTCGACACGAGCCGGCGAAGGCTCGGCCGCGAGCCACGCAAAGTGAACGGCGTGCTCGTAGAGGCTTCGAGCGAGCGTGGCGCCGTCGGCCTCGAGACGCGCGAGGTGGAGCTCGAGCAAGTACCGAAGGGTGGTCGTCATTCGGCTGAGCAGCGCTGTTGCGATGGGTGGCCAGAGATCCGCTCCCGGTCCGACGCCGAACTCCCGCGGGAGATGCGGCTCGACGAGCGCGATGAAGGCCCTCCCGCGTTCCTGGATCTTGCGCTCGCGCAGCTCCCGCGCATCGTCGTTCAACGCGTCCGGCGTCGCACTCTCTCGACCGCGTCGAAGATCTGCAGCCCGAGTTCAGGCGGCAAGCGAGTCGATCCGGCCGCCGTCGCCGCGTCGTCGTGGTGTGGCTCACGCAAGCTCGAAGGAAAGCTGTTGATGTGCCGCGAGTACGGATTGTGGATCAGCGCCGCCGTCTGACCGGAGTAGACAAGTGCCTGGATCTTGGGACCGGTGCTGAAGCTGAACACATCCGTCACGAGAGTCTGATCGTCGCGCACCCAGCGACGCGTCGCGACGTACACCTGCAGATCGGTCGAGAAGCTCGCGCCGAACGCGGAGACGGGCTGGTAGTCCGGGAGCGGACGTTCCAGGGCGTCGCGCAACCGACCATGAATCGACCCCCATGCCGACCAGGTCGCGTCCGCGAGGGATCCATACGTGTAGATCGTCGGCACCGACCCGTTCGGCCAGATCTCTCGAAGATGCGAATCACGGACCTCTGCGATCGCCTTTGCGAGGTCGCGCGGGCGCAGTTGGGTCACCGTCCACCCTCACCTCCCTGCGGTGCTTTCCGGAAGCGATTGTGCCCTTGCGCCGGTCCGGACAATAGAGGTAGAGCGGCGGGCCGGTGCGCCCGATCGGTGCCTCGCTCGTGGCTTCGATCCGCGAGGCCGGCCATCCGTCTCGACCTATCGAGGAGGGAGCGTGACGGCGCGAAACGCCGCGTTGCGCATCACGTGTGACACCAAGGTCGTCATTGACGCTCTCGACGGCACTCGTCAGGCGGCCATCTCGCTGTTCGAGCGGGCGCGCGCCGGCGAGATCGACGTCGCATTCTCTACTCGGCTCGAGTACGAGCTACAGAGCCACACGCTCGACGAGGTCCGGGCGCTCGTGGCCCGCGACATCGAACCAGTCGGCACAGCCGGCCGATACGGCGCAAGTCGATATGACGCAGGCGATACCTACGCGGCGGAGCAGTCACCGCCGCAGATGCTGCCGCCGACCTCTTGGCGCCTCGGCTTGGGAACTCTTGGGGTCGACACGTATCTCGGTGGAGTCGCCGGTGACCTCAGTACGCCGACGCTGGACGGGATCGGCATCTTGGGCGGGATCGATAGCGACCACCTCGAAGGACACCGTCGCGCCGGCCGAGACGTGTTCGTGACGAGCGACCTCAATCTGATCAAGGCTGCCCGCAGGCGAGGTATCGATGCCGTGACTCCGGAGACCTTGCTCGTTCGCGTCGAAGGTGCGACGTGAGGATCAGCATCGCCCGCTGGAAGGACGAGACCATAGCTCTCGGTAAACCATTTTCGTAGCACGCTTTGCTCAGTCGATTAGGTCGACCGGCGGCGGCTGATCTACAGTTCCGCACCCGTGAGAGGCCCTCGGATGCAGACGATTCGCGATTTTCCGAAGAAACTCGCATGCCCCTTCGCGAAATAGTCAGGGGAGTCAGACGACCTACAAAGTCAGGGTCGGAGGAACGACCACTCCTCTCCATCTGGTCCACGTATCGCAGCGCTGCAGGATCCCTCGATGACCCGCCCATGCACGCCTTGCTCGACCAGCAGGCTCGCGACGGTGGGCCGCAGATCGTGGAACGAATCCGCGGCAAGGTGCACGCGCTCGAGCAGCGGTCGCCAATGCCGCGCAGCGCTGCGCAATGACGACGTCTTCGCCAGCCTTTCTGAAGAACCATGTCGTCGCCAGTTCGATTTGGCCCTCGGGCACAGAACTTAACGCGCCATAACTTTGATAATCACGCCGGCACTGGCCATACCCGCAGAGGCGAACCATGCGTTGAGCCCCAGGATCATTCGGGTGCCGGACTCGAGCTAGGGGCGACCGGTAGCCCTTCTAGGTCCTACCGTGGCATCGAATGAAGACGTCTGTCACTGGCCCAAACGGCCAGAAACAGTTCGAACTGAGCTTGAAGATGGCCGCGTACGAGGCCCTCGACCGTCTTTCCCTGCGTATCCGCCCGGAACGGCCGCTGGCTGCACTTATCGGTGACTGGTCGAGTGGTTATGTCGGGGTCTTGAACGGACGCGAGTTCACATTCCGCCGGGCGAGGAACATTCCAAATGCTTGGGCTCTTAAGGCGTTCGGATCAGTTAATGATCACGAGAGCGGTAGCGTCGTGACGTTGAGGTTCGGGCGAGGCCGCTGGGCTAACGAGGGGATGTGGCTTCTGCGGTTCTTCATGGCCGTGCTGGTCATCGTGGGATTGATTGCGGTTTCTCGGCAGCCCGACTTGCTCGCTGTGGTTTTCTTGGGTTTAGTGATCGTGGGCACGAGGCTATGGTTGTACCGTGAGCGGGAAAGTGATCGTGTAGCCCTTCGAGAGTTCCTGCTTGAGACATTCGCCGACAGCTCGAGTGCCGCTTCCGGATAGGGCACGCAGCTTCTAACGCAGCGCTCCTAGCCTGACCGTCGCGACGGATCCGCGTCTGTGGATCAGCGCGGTCAGGACGACGTTCTTGTGCGAGCGACGGGACAATCTCAGGGCGCGCTCAAGTGCGACTACCCCTTCGGTGGAACAATCGGCCAGATCACCTCGTACGGCTCCTCGCCCCCGTCAAATGAGTAGTGCTGGCCCGCGTGACCGGAGGGCCGGGTGCAGTCGTGGGTCACATTGCTAATGTGCAATCGCGCCTCGCATTCACTCTCGCGCTGAGTGATTAGATCGAGTTGATCGAGTTCAGGCCGCAAGAGCGAGAAGTCTTTCTGACGAGCTTCGTCGAGATCTTGTTCAGACATGACCGAACGATATCTCCATCAAGAATCGCCGGTCTCAAGAACCAGCCGGTCCCCGTGACGGTGCGTCGTCCGGATTGTTACGAGCAGAGCTCTCGCGCCTCAGCCCAGATTCTTGTCGGTGGCCGTGTTCACACCTTGAGATGCGCCGGGACAAGGGGCCCAGCCCTGAGTAATGCCTTTTCAACCTCGGCACGCAAGACTCGTCGATCAAGGTACGCGCTGTACTCGAGAGGGACCTGGGTAAGAAGAAAGATCACAGCAATGGCAACGCCGAAACGCTCTTCCCTGCGAGATCGTCAGTGCCGCGAGCATCGCGCCGAGGACGGCGAAGAAAACGACGTAGACCGATCGGAACATCAGGGCCAATGAGCCGAGTCGGAACCGGCCGACGACGCGAGAGCCTGCATCGGCCTTCGACACAACCAGATCGAGCCGCAGTGCGCCACTGAAGCCCGAGAAGGGCCTCTTCTTTTTCTTACGGACACGCGGCTCGGCGCGTCGGTCGAGCCGACGAGCTCGGTATCTGCGTCGTCGACATAGAAGAGATTCGACGACGTTTCCGGCGTGATGGCCCTCCAGCGAGCGAATGACTGTGTCCGGCTCGGCTTGCACGTCGTACGTGAACGAATTCATGAGCGTCACTAAACACTCAGGGAACGCACAGCGAGACGCTTTTCTGGAGCAATCAGTCCGACTCCCGGTTTGAGCCGCCCCGTAGGGTGAAGACCCATTCGGTCACGGGTGTGGACGCGCGACGCTGACGTGCCCCGAACGGTGTCTTCTGCAACCCTGTGGCAGCGTCGCCGACCTGAAACTCGTACGAGGCCAGTCGGTCGGAAGGCGATGCAAGCCTGACCTGCCCGCGGAATGGCAGAGTCCACTGGCTCTGCTCGTCCCCCCAGATGAGATCTCCGTGAATTTCGGCCGTGAGCGGCGAAACTGTCTCGATCGAATCCTCGAGCAAATCATCCACCCACCAGTAACGAGACCAGCTCTCCTCGCGCTGGAGAAGCGCACCGGTCAGCCACGCGACGGTGTTGCTCAGGTCACGTCCGCGTTCACGCTTTCGTTCGTCGTTTTCGACTGCGAGGTAATGGCGAAGCGCCTCTGCGAGCTTCGTCTCAAGGTCCTCGATCGAACTCAGTCCCATGAGCAGCGACGATACGCACGCGGATAAACGAGTTGAAAAACTACCCCGTCAACTGCGTCGTCGTCGATTCCAGAACGGTCCCGTATCCAATCCGCGTCGGCGGTCCAGATCGCTAGCGGGAAACCGGAACTGCGAAGGTGAAAGTCCAGGGACCAGGCACATGCATGGCGCCCTCCGAACCTGGAACCCCTCGGAGCTCAGCGATCGTCAAGGTGAACGCAACTCGTTCGGCGTCCGCGGGGATCTGCGAACCATCGAAGCTGAACACAGAGACGAGTGGCTCTCCGTTCCACGGCCCGCTACTGAGCGGACTTTCAACGGCCCGCACGACCCGGTAAACGTGTCCGGCGCTGTCGGTCGCCGAGCCTGGTTGGAGCGGCGCTCTTGCCGGTGTCGCTTACGAGCTCATGGGTAGCTTCTGGGCGACGGTCACCGTCGTAACGATCGTGTCAGAGATTCCCGTGCGCATCGCTCCGCGCGCGACCGCTCGGGCGATCGCGATCGCGAAAATGGTTCCGGAGGTTGCTGCGATGACGGGCGCCATCGCGGGCGGCGCGCTCGCATCGATCGCGTCGGTCCGCTCAACGCTGTGGGCGAGCTTCATCGTCGCTGTGGCCGGGTGCCTTCTCATTCTCGCGCTTGCTCGCCAGGGCCACGCCGATGACGCTCGCTGCTGACGCCCGAACAACGCTCCTTGCATGGGACGTTGGCAACTAAATGAGATCTGCGGTGATCCTGGCATGAGCTCTACAGATAGAAGGAGGTGGGTCAGTACTGATGACCACGGCGACCGCAATCACAAGTCAGGATCGCGAAGCGACCGCGAGCTGCTCAGTTCGGTCGTCGTCGTTGCACTAGCCAGAAGGCCGTGGGGAGTGAGATGAGGCCCAGAGCGCCGAAGATCGCGGCCTCATAGGATCCCCAGCCCAAAGCCATCTCGTCGGTAATTCCGACGATCACCAGCTGATAGCCGTGAGCCGCCAGCCACACTCCCGCGGCGCTATCTTGCTGATCATCCGCCTTCGGTAGCGGTACTCCCCCTGCCGTCGCGATCCTCCGAGCCTGCTGAAAGGAGATCTGTTGTCCCTCGGGGGTTCTCCATTCGTATCCGGTCGTTATCGATCGCGGAGCAACGACAACCTCGCCCCCTTCCGGCGGCGCCTCGCCGATGACGACTGGTGGGAGACCAGCTCGCCATGCGTCTTTCGCGAGGCCCGACGCAGTCAGCAGGGTGAAGCAGAGGACACCGCCGAGCACAAACGCGGGAAGTGCTCGTCCCAGGAGTGCCCCGGCGAACAACCCGATGCCGAACGCCGCGAACGCGCGGATGAGCACAAGTGGGCCATGGAGACCGAGGTCCACCGATGCAATCCCGCCCCACGCCTCTCGATCCGCCGCTACGGGGCTCGCAGCAAACGCCGCGAGGGCGAGGCTCAGGCCGAGCACCAGGGCGACCGGCGCAATCTGCCGGAGCAGCCACATCGCTCTAGATGGGAAGAGCGACCACGCCGTTTGTGCTGTCCGTGCCTCCAACTCGCGTGCGATGAGGGGGACGGCGCCGAGGAGCCCGACGACAAAGGGGAGCAACGGCATCGCAGCAAAAGGGAGGGGTCCTTGGCCATTCAAGATGCCTTCGCCGGTATACAGGACGGATCCCCACTCGCGCATCGCGCCGACGCAATCTTCGCGTCCCGCCGGTCCGGTTATCAGCCAATCGTCGATACACCGAGCGGGGACGCCGAGAGAAGTGAGACGAAATTCAGTCAGGAGCGCCCATCCAGCCACGGCGATCGCTGCGAACGCTCCGAATGCAATCTCGAAACGGTGCTGCTTCAGGGTTACGAGCGCGGCCGCAGTCATCAGGCCGCCTCTGCTTGGCTTCGCCGTACTGAGGCAAGATGACCGAGCACGATTTCCTCGAGGGTCGCGTTCCCGCCCTCCGCTGACCGTATGAGTGCGAGTTGTTCCCCCCGGGGACCACTGAAGAAGCCGACCGCGTCCCGCCCAGCCAATTCACTCGCACGAATCGTCGAGTAGTCAGCCTTTGCGAGCTCTATGGACG
>Ga0066710_100002826_pt1 | contig 14316 bp, 13 predicted proteins | sample GraSoiAngelo_159_FD_79666 | JGI IMG/M metagenome (GOLD analysis project Ga0066710, IMG submission 79666) | Grasslands soil microbial communities from the Angelo Coastal Reserve, California, USA - 14_1009_16_40cm | ecosystem: Environmental > Terrestrial > Soil > Grasslands | place: USA...
AGGCTTTCGCCCATTGCGCAAGATTCCCCACTGCTGCCTCCCGTAGGAGTCTGGGCCGTGTCTCAGTCCCAGTGTGGCTGATCGTCCTCTCAGACCAGCTACCGATCGTCGCCTTGGTGAGCCGTTACCTCACCAACAAGCTAATCGGCCGCGGGCTCATCCTCGGTCGGAGGCCGAAGCTACCTTTTCTCGCGAGCTCGAGGGCTCGAGAGGCCATCCGGTATTAATCCGGGTTTCCCCGGGCTATCCCGGAACCGAGGGCAGATTACCCACGTGTTACTCACCCGTTCGCCGCTGTCCCCGGCCCCGAAGGGCCGGTTCTCGCTCGACTTGCATGTGTTAGGCGCGCCGCCAGCGTTCGTCCTGAGCCAGGATCAAACTCTCCGTGAAATCGGTTTGCGTTCGGAGCCGAAGCCCCGGTTGCAAGCTGATTCAAGTTGAGCTTGGAGCTCAAAGATGTCATCCCTTCCCAAAGGAAGGGTTGACGGGTGTATTTCGTTCGGCTCCCGAGCCCGAAGGCACGGGAGCTTCTCGACGTTCACGCTGTTGAGTTTTCAAAGACCGGGCCGGCTCGACTGGCCATGAAAAAAGGCCCTCCGGTCGCACAGGGGGCCCCTCGATGATGAATCCTGGTCGTATCAGGCTTCTACCGAAGAGATCTCCGTGGTCGCGGGTTGTCTTCTTTCATGCGCAGCCGTACAGGCGGCCGAGGAATAGTAGCAGCATCGGAGACCCTGTCAAGGCGCCGCGAAACCCCCGCAAAGCCTCGTAACCAAGCCGCTTGCGCCTTGTTGGAGCCTACATTGGGAGATCTCGTGCCGAAAGGTACGCAAAGCGGCGCTTCCCGGCCTGGACAAGCGTGTGGTCGAGCTGCGACGCCGGAAGGTCGAGCTCGAAGATCGGCTCGCCGTTCAGCTTGACGCCACCCTGCGAGATCAGGCGGCGCGCCTCGCTGGTCGACCCGACGCCGAAGTGCTCGACCAGCACCGTCGGCAGATGGACAGTCCCGTTCTTCGCCTCGACGACGACCGAGTCGACCTCGTCGGGCACGTGCCCCTCGCGCACGACGCGCGTGAAGTATTCCTCGGCTGCGCTAGCGGCCTCCTTGCCGTGCGAGCGAGCGACGATGAAGCGGGCGAGTCGGAGCTTCGCCTCCATCGGGTCTCCGGCGAGCGGGTCCTCGTCGGACTCCATCACGAGCCGGTAGTAGTCCGGAAGCAGGTCGTCGGAGATCCGCATCGTCCGGCCGAACTGCTCGTTCGGCAGGCTGCGAAGCCCGATGTAGTTCCCGAGCGAGGCGCTCATCTTGCGGCCGTCGGGACCCAGGAGCAGGGGCAGCGTCAGCGCGACCTGCGGCTCGAGGCCGTATGCCTGCATCACCTCGCGTCCCGCGAGCAGGTTGTACAGCTGGTCGGTGCCGCCCAGCTCGACGTCGGCCTCGATCGCGACCGAGTCGTAGGCCTGCATGAGCGGGTAGAGGAGCTCCGAGACCGAGATCGGCGCCTGCTCGGCGAAGCGCTTGGCGAAGTCGTCCCGCTCGAGCAGCCGGGCGACCGTGATCGTCCGCGTCAGGCGCACGACGGCGGCGAAGTCGAGTCGACTGAGCCACTCACCGTTGTTGCGAACCTCGAGGCGACTCGGATCGGTGTCGATGATCTGCGCCGCCTGCTCGAGGTAGGTCTTGCCGTTCCTGTCGATCTCCTCGTCGGAGAGGACCCGCCGTTCGGCCGAGCGCCCCGAGGGGTCGCCGATCCGGGTCGTGTAGTCGCCGATGATCAGGACGCCGACGTGGCCGGCGCGCTGGAACGCCGCCATTCGCTGCAGCGGAATCGCGTGACCCACGTGGATCTCCGGCGCGGTGACGTCGATGCCGAGCTTGACCCGGAGCGGCCGCCCGACTGCGAGCTTCCGTTCGAGCTCGCCTTCCGGGAGTACGTGGACGGCGTTGCGGGTCAGCTCCGCGAGCTGGTCTCTGTCCCTCATCGGCGACCGATGATAGAGCCCGGCCCGCGCTGACCCGGCCCCGCACGGACCCTCTAGAACACGTACGGGGCCATGTGGAGCGCACCGAGCGCGTACCAGACGCCGAACGCCAGGCTGCCGAATCCGAGCACCGGGGCCAGGTAGGCGAACGACCTGCCGACGCGCTCGCGGGCGAGCGTGAGGCCGAAGCCCGTGGACAGAGCCGCCATTGAGAGAGCCGTGCAGGCAGCGAAGAGCGCGAGCGCCACCACGGCCAGTGCGTGACTCCCCACGGCGGCGAGGAGCAGGATGCCGACGCCCGCGCTGCCGCCGATCCCGTGGACGAGTCCGATCGCGAAGGCCTGTGCCGGGGTCCGCGCACGCGCCGTGTGGTCGTGAGCGCCATGGCGAAACCCACCGCGGCGCCAGCGGACGAGGAGCCAGACCGCAAGCGCGATGATGACGAGACCGACCGCCGTCTCCGCGCCCGCCTGAACCGGCTCGGGAAGGAGGGCGCGGTAGAGCACGACGGGGAGGCCGAAGGCGAAGAGCGTGGTCGCGTGCCCCACGCCCCACGCGAGCCCGAGCCCCCCGGCGCGCCGAGGCGTCGCGCCCCCGCGCGAGGCGACGAGCGTCGTCACGGCCGCGAGGTGGTCCGGGTCCGTTGCGTGTCGGAGTCCAAGAAGGACGGCGACGAGCACCACGACAAGCAGGGTCGTGCCATCCGAGAGCGAGGCGATCGTGTGGTCGAGACCGAACATCCGGTGCTCCTTTCAGGCGACCGCGGGCAGCGCCCGTGCGGTCATGACGAGGCCGAAGGCGAGAACCACGAGCGCGCTGACCGCCGGCAGGAGGCGGAGGAGCCGTCCTTCGAGGCTCACGCGCGAGAACGCGCGCCTCGCCGTCACGGCCACGAGGCCGATGGCGGTCATCGCGCCGGCGAGTCCGACGCTGAACGCGAGGATGAGGACGAGGCCGTAGCCGACGCGGTGGAGGGAGATCGCAGCGAGCAGGACGACCAGCGCGGTCGGGCAGGGCAAGAGCCCACCTGAGACGCCGACGCCCACCAGGCCGCGCCAGCCGTCGCCCTGCGGAGGAACGTGGTCGTGCCCATGTGAATGACCGTGCTCGTGTGCGTCCTCGCGGGCGTGCGCGCGCGAGTGACGCCAGTCCCGCAGGCGCCAGCGGAGAATCCCGAAGCCCACCGCGACCACGAGCAGGGCCGAGGAGAGGTTGAGCCACGGGTAGAGCTGCTCCGGGACGATGAACTGCGAGAGCGCGAGCGTGACGAGCCCGAGCGTGAAGACGCCGATCGTGTGCGTCACGGTCACGATCAACCCGAGCAGAGCCGCGTGACGGGCGGTCCCGCGCGAGCCGACGAGGTACGCCGCGACGATCGTCTTCCCGTGCCCAGGGCTGAAGGCGTGCGCAGCGCCCCAGAACATCGCCAGCAGGAGCGAGAGCACGACGATCCCGGCGCCCAGGTGGTCGCGGACGATCAGGCGCGCGAAGCCGCCGTCCGTCGTCGCGACGGCCACGCGGGAGCGCAGGTCGGCCGCGGAGAGAAGCGCGGGCGGGGTCCCGGAACCACGGCCCGGTACGAACGTGGCGCGAGCTTGCGTCACGTCGAGCGGACTCTGGAGCAGGTTCTTCGGGTAGGCACGCAGCTCGTCGCTCCGGCTGACCGACGGCGCCGTCGACGAGACGACGCGCGTGCCGGAGTCGGAGGCGAGCACCACCTCCCTCCAGCCGATCCGGCCGGCGTAGTTCGTGTCGCGAAACGCCAGCGCGAGCGGCGCAGAGGCGGTGAGCGGCGGTGTCTCGTAGAGCGCCTGGAAGCGGAGCGTCGCGAGCCCGCCCTGGCCCGGCGGGAACGCGAGCGAGTGGTCGAGCGCGGTCAGCGTGAGCCGGCGGCCGCCGACCGAGAGCACGAATCCCCGCCCGATCCGCGCGGTCGCCTCGCGCTCGTAGGCGGGCAGGCTCCTGATCTTCTGCCGCTCCTGGAACGTCGGGATCTCGGCCATGTCGAGCACGTAGTGGACGTAGATCCGGTCACCCGAGAGCTGGACGCCGCTGAAGCGGTTCACGGTGAAGTTGCCGAGTGGGTGAGCGCTCGCTGCACCGGACGCGCAAAGGGCGCCGGCGAGTGCGAGTAGGAAGACGAGCCGCTTCATCGAGCGAGCCTCCTTGCGGTCGGGGCGTAGAGCAGCGAGAAATGCGGATTGATCGCGAGCGCCTCGTCCAGGAACGCGCGCGAGGCGCCGGCGTGACCGAGACAGCGCTCGATCATCCCGCGGTGGAAGAGCTTCAACGCGTCTCTGGTGCCCAGCCGGAGAGCGCGCGAGGAGTGTCGCTCGGCGGCGACGCAGTTGCCGTTGCGGTAGAGCGCCCAGGCGAGGACGTCCTCCGCGTTGATGCTCGGCGCGGCGATGAAGGCGGCCCGCGCCCGAGTGAGGGCGCTCCGGACATCGCGGTGATGGTCGAGATCGAAGAGCGCGGTCTCGAGCTCGGTGCGGACGCCGTTCGCCCGGAAGAGCCGCTCGATCGCCCCCACGAGCGCGTACGCCCGCCGGGCGGCCCCCTCCCGGCCCGCGACGCGCTCGACGTCGCCGAGCGCGATCACGTACTGCGGGAGCGGCACCTTCGCGATCGCTCGCCGGTAGAACGATGCAGCCCGTAGGAGCTCCCCGCGGGCGGCGTCGACGCGGCCGAGCCCGGCGAGCGCGTGGACGTAGCCCGGGAGGCGCTCCAGCGCCTGACGGTACGCCCTCGTCGCGGCCTCGACATGCCCGGTGTCGAACTCGAGCGTCCCCAGCTGCGTCAACGTCCAGGCGGTGTTCTCCGCGTTTCCGGAGCCGGCGGCGACGGCCATGCGCATCGCGTCGATTCCCCCCGCCGGCCGTCCCAGCAGCTCGCGCGCGTAGGCGACGCGCACGTACGCCGCAAGGCTCGGCTTCAGCCGCGCCATCCGGTCGAACGCAGCGAAGGCCTGGCGGTAGCGGCCGAGCTCGACGGACGCGTCGCCGAGGACGGCGTCGACCGTCGCGTTGACCGGCGCAAGTCTCTGGGCATGGCGAGCGAAGGCGAGCGCGTCTTCGAAGCGATGGCGCGATGCCGCAAGCGAGGCCAGGCCTGTGAAGATCGTCAGGCGGTCGCCGCCGAGCCGAAGGCCCCGGCGGAGAGCCGCCTCGGAGCGCGGGTAGTACGTGGGATCGGCTGTCTCGCGAGCCCGCTGCTGGTATGCAAGCCCGAGCTGGACGAGCGCCTCCGCGTCATCCGGCTCCGCCGCGACCTTCCGCTCGAGCGCCGCGACCTCGGCCGCGGTGTTGTCGGGCGAGACCGGCGCCTCGAGCGGGAGCATCGGAGACGAAGCCGACCTCCGGGCGTCCCGGGGCGCGGATCCGCTGCTCGCCAGCGCGAGCGAGGCGGCGGCGATTCCGGCCACGAGCCCGGCCGCAACAAGAACGAGAACTGGTCGTCGCATCGGTCTCCCCTTGACGGGAGCGATGGGCCCGCGAGGATGCGGGCCCATCGCCCAGGTCGTTACGACGTCGACGGGAACGGCGTCCCGTGGCTGTCCGCAAAGCCCTCGTGAGGGATCGAGACGTAGGGGAAGTGCGCGAGGAACATCTTGTCGTTCGCGTCCACGCCGTCCCCCAGCGGTGTCGTGTTCCCGATGAGCGCCCCGACGAGCGCCTGCTCGGTGATGTCGATCACGTCGTCGCCCAGCCGGCGGCCGTTCGGGTACCCGGCGTTGTCGCCGCCGAGCACGCCGAGACGGTTCGGCGTCCTGGCCGGATCGATCGACACGTTGAGCCGGAGCTCGTCAGCTCTCGTCGGACCGGTGAAGTTCAGCCCGTTGACCCCGGTCAGGAGGATGTGCACGAGATCCGAGCGATTCGTCTCCTGGATGCCGAGGTTGTAGAGCTGGTTCAGGACCGCTGCGAGAGCCGGGTTGCGGACGTACTTGGAGAACTGGATGTCGCCGCTCGGGCCGACCGAGTTCCAGTAGTCCTTCCTCGCCGTCGGGATCAGCAGCTCGTTCACGAGCGGGTTTCCGAGGCGGGACACCTGGACCCAGCCACCGTTGTCGTCGATGCCCAGCTTCCGGCGATAGACGGCGCCCCAGGACCCGACGATGTCGCCGGCGCCCTTCACGTCGGCGATCGGAACCTGAATCGCGATCGTCTGCACGTTGAAGCCGCCGAACGCGTCGATGCCGCCCCCGTGATCCCCGATCCCGGCGCTCGGCCGGAGGGCGAGGACGTCGAACGCAGCGCCGATGTCCCCGAAGAACGGGTCGTCGCGCTGGCCCGCGAACACCTTGACCCCGCCGGGGAGCTGGGTCACGCCTGTCCCCGCGTTGATCGGTGGGTTGTTGGTGCGCGGCCCGATGTTGTTCGGCGCCGTTTGCAGATCCTGAGCGATCTGCACTCGGTCGCTCCCGTGGACGCGCCAGACCGAGTACGTCTGGACCGTGTTGCCGAGCGGGAGCGTCTCCGACTTCGGGGCGTTCCTGAACCGGAACAGGTAGCTCGTCTCCGCGCGCCCGTTGCCGTTCGTGTCGACCCTGAACGCGTAGAGCGCGTTCGGGGAGAACCCGTACCAGTTGGGGCCCGCCGACGGCTCCTCGAACGGGTAGACGTTCATGGCGAACGTAACCGTGGACGGCGCGTCCGGGCTTCGGAACGCGTAGTAGTCGGTGACGTCGGCGGACGGGTCGTTCGCGATCGCCGGCGCCTCCCGGTGACTCGACGCGAATGCCGCTCCCGCGCCCATGAGGGCGACGAGGACGGCGGCGAACGCCGCGCCGAGAACTGCAGGAATCTTGCTCATACACTCCTCCTCTTGCAGATATCGGCGCCTTATTCGCTCGATCGAGGGACTCGGTTCGGCGAACCGGCGAGCGCGGCCGTGCGAATGCCGGGCGATGGCCGTGTTAGCGTTGCCCGCGCGCCCGCCTGGGCGCATCCAGATGCGCCGCGATCTCGCACACCTCTCGGACGAGGCGCTGGTCGCACTCGTCGCGCGGGGCGACGACCGAGCCCTGGCGGAGCTCTATGACCGCCTCGGCCGGGTCGCCTACGGTCTGGCCCTTCGGATCGTGCGCGACCGGGCGTTGGCGGAGGACGTGGTGCAGGATGCGTTCCTCGCCGTCTGGCGGTCCGCGTCACGTTTTCTCGCCGAGCGCGGCAGGGCGCGGACGTGGGTGCTCATGCTCGTACACCGGCGTGCGGTCGATCTCGTCCGGCGTGAGGAGCCGCGCCGCGGAGAACCGCTCGAGAGCGTCCCTGCCGAGACCGGCGAGGCGACGGAGGACGAGGCGTGGCTGCGACTGGAACGGGAGCGGGTCCACTCGGCGCTTCGCCGCCTCCCGGATCCCCAGCGCGAGGCGATCGAGCTCGCCTACTTCGGCGGGTTCACGCAGTCGGAGCTCGCCGAGCGGCTGGGCGAGCCACTGGGCACAATCAAAAGCAGGATGTTCGCCGGGCTCGCGCGTCTGCGCGAGCTCCTCGAGGACACCGGAGTCGAGGAAGGACCATGGAGCACGACGACCTCAGAGCACTGACCGCGGCATACGCGCTCGACGGGCTCGATCCGGACGAGGAGCGCGCGCTCGAGGAGCACGTGCGCCATTGCGCCGAGTGTCGCGCCGACCTCGCTTCCTTCCGGGAGACGGCCGTCGCGCTCGCCACGGACGTGGAGCCGGTTCCGCCGCCCCCGCACCTACGCGAGCAGATTCTCCAGACCGTCCGCGCCGAGCGCGCGACCGTGGTGCCGCTCAGGCGCCGCCTCGCGCTGCCGGTGGCTGCAGCCTTCGCCGCCGCCGCGTGCGCGGCGGCCGTGGGGCTCGGCGTGTGGGCGGTGTCTCTGTCGCATCGCCTCGACGCACGCCCCCAGGCCGTTCAGCTGGTGGGTGCACAGGGGCGGCTGGTCGTGACGCCTTCCGGCGAGGGGACGCTCGTCGTCTCCGGCCTCCGGCCGGCTCCGACCGGGAAGACCTACGAGGCGTGGGTCATTCGCGGCGGACAGGCGACGCCGGCGGGAACGTTCCACGGCGGCTCCGGGAGAACCGCGGTCGCGCTCACGGCGCCGATTCCGGACGGCGCGGTGGTCGGTGTGACGCTCGAGCGGGCGCCGGGCGCGTCCCAACCGTCGCAGGCACCCCTCTTCACCTCACAACCGGTCTGACGTCGGCCGGCCGGGGATAGAATCCCCCGCTTCGTGCTGTTGCGAAGACGCAGGGACGCGCCGACGGTTCGGCGGCGCCGGATTCGCAAGCTCCGCTTCCTCGTCCTCCTCCTCCTCCTCGGCAGCGTTGCGCTCGCCTCGTTCTCGTTCGGGCTCGTGAGCGCGATCGCGACCGAGATTCCGAAGCTGGATCCCGCCAGGACGACGAACGTCGAACGCAACGGGTACGTCTACGCGTCGGACGGCAAGACGGTGCTTGCCGTCCTGCGCGGCTCCGAGTCCCGCGTCCTCGTTCCCTCGGATCAGATCGCGCCGGTGATGAAACAGGCGATCGTTTCCGTCGAGGACAAGCGGTTCTGGGAGCATCGGGGCGTCGATCTCCGCGGCATCGTCCGCGCCCTCTGGGCCGACATCACGCACAAGGGCCTCGTCCAGGGAGGCTCGACGATCACGCAGCAGTTCATCAAGAACACCTACACGACCGACGCGCCGACGATCAGCCGGAAGCTCCGCGAAGCCGCGCTCGCGTGGCAGCTCGAGAGCGGGCCGCGCCACTGGACCAAGGACAAGATCCTCACCGCCTACCTGAACACGCTCTACCTCGGCAACGGCGCCTACGGGATCGAAATGGCCTCGCGCGTGTACTTCCACAAGCACGCGAGCGAGCTCACCCTCGCGGAGGCGGCGCTGCTCGCCGGGATCCCCGAAGACCCCTCCGCGTACGACCCCGCCGCGAACCCGCATACGGCACGTGCGCGCCGCGCGCTCGTCCTCGAGCTCATGCGTCAGCAGAGCCTCGTCACGCGCCCGCAGTTCCTCCGCGCGCTGCACGCCTCGATGCCCAAGCCGGACACGATCGGGCTGCCGCGGGCACCGCAGGGCCCGGCTCCCTATTTCGCCGAGTACGTCAAGCAGCAGCTGATCCCGGTGTACGGCTCGGGAACGGTGTTCGGCGGCGGCTTGAAGGTCTACACGTCGATCGACCTCGGCCTCCAGAAGATCGCCGAGCGGTCGATCGAGCGCTGGCTCGGCCGGCCCGGCAATCCGTCGGCGGCCCTCGTCGCGATCGACCCGAGGGACGGGCGGGTGCTCGCGATGGTCGGTGGAAGCAACTTCGCGAAGAGCCAGTTCAACCTCGCGGTGCAGGGTGAACGGCAGTCGGGCTCGGCCTTCAAGCCGTTCGTTCTGGCGACCGCGCTCGCCGAAGGCGTCTCTCCCGCCACCCATCTCACGTCGGGTCCGGTCACGATCGATGCCGGCGGAACCCTCTGGCGCGTCCACAACTACGAGAACTCGTACCTCGGCTCGATCGACCTGAACGCGGCCACGACGTACTCCGACAACACCGTCTACGCGCAGCTCACGCGCCTCGTCGGCCCCGGGAACGTGGCGCGGATGGCGCACGGACTCGGGATCACGACGACGCTTCACAACTACTTCGCCATCGGGCTGGGCGTCGAGCCGGTGAATCCCCTCGAGATGGCCCGCGCGTTCGGGACGTTTGCCAACGACGGCGCCCGCGTCGACGGGAAGGTGCTGGGCGACGAGCCTCGCGCGGTCCTGCGCGTCACGGACGGCAAGCGCATCGACGACTGGAACGCGCCCGTCACGAAGCAGGTACTGGATCCGAACCACGACGCGATGCTCACGTCGATGCTCGAGCAGGTCGTCCAGCAGGGCACGGGTGTGCGCGCACAGCTCCCGGACCGATTCGTCGCCGGCAAGACGGGCACGACGGAGAACTACGGCGACGCGTGGTTCGTCGGCTACACGCCGCAGCTCGTCGCGGCCGTCTGGGTCGGCTATCCGAACAAGCTGAAGCCGATGATGACCGAATTCCAGGGCGGCCCGGTGGCAGGCGGCACCTTTCCGGCGCTGATCTGGAAGAGCTTCATGACGCCCGCTCTGCGTCGGCTCCACGACCCACCCGAGTTCTTCCCTGCGCCGGCCTCTCAGTACGCCGTTCCGCGCATGGTCGTCTACCGGGACAACCGCTGGCAGCTCGACAACGGGAACTGCCGCAGCGCTCAGGAGGTCGTCTACGTGGAGGGTTACGGGCCGAAGGCGACGGCCGACTGCAAGCCCAACGAGGTGGACGTCCCCCGGGTCGTCGGCCTACAGCTCCAGGCTGCCGAGGACCGCTTGGCGAGCATGCCCCTCACACCGCAGATCATCACGCGGCCGGCGAAGGCAGGCGAGCGGGTCGGGATCGTCGTCTCGCAGTTCCCGCGAGGCGGCACGCTCTCGTCGTGGGACACCGTGCGGATCATCCTCCCGAAGGCGATCGGAGGTCTCGTGCCGCGGGTCGTCGGGCTCTCGCTCCTCCAGGCGCGCAAGCGGCTCACGAGCCGCCGCCTCCTCCCGTTCGTCGAGGCGTTCGCGAACGGCAAGCCCGGATTCGTCCTTGCTCAGATCCCGCGCGGCCGGCGCGCAGCCGTCCCGGGCATGACCATCAAGCTGATCGTAGGGCGCGGCTGAGAAAGCGCGAGCCCGCGAGGCCGTAGCGCCAGGGCTGCTGGGCTGCGCGCGAGACCCCGATGCGGGGCCCGCGCGCGACCTCCACCGGCGCCTCGGCCGGAAGGACGGCGAACGGGGGCCGGTCGAGCGGCAGGCCGTCCTGGTCGCGCGTCACGGCGAGCGCCTGGCAGAGCCGGCCTGGGCCGGCGCAGAGCAGGCGCGCGTCGTCGATCCCGCGCCGCGAGCGCATCACGTCGAGCCCGTCGGTCGGCTCCAGGGCGCGGACGAGCACCGCGGCAGCGATTCCTTCCTCCTCGCAGACGAGGTTCAGGCACCAGTGGATGCCGTACGAGCGGTACACGTAGGCATGCCCCGGCGGTCCGAACATCGAGCGGTTCGTCCGCGTTTCGCCCTTGTAGCCGTGGCTCGCCGGGTCGGTCCCGTCGTAGGCCTCCACCTCGACGATCCGGCCTCCGAGACCGTCGACGAGAAACGTGCAGCCGATCAGGGCGGGCGCCACCTCGTGGACGCTCCGCGCGAAGAACTCGCGCGGGACGCTCACTCGGCTTCGTCGAAGAGCGAGGCCGGCTCGGGTGGCCTCGCGGTCGCCTCGAGCAGGCGCCGCGCGCGGCGGCCGAGGTCGTCGAGGTCGATGCCCGCCTCGGCCAGGATGGACCGCTTGACGAGCGGCCCCGCCTTCTCGGCGTCGGCCGCGACTCGCTCGGCCAGCTCGAGCGCTTGGTCGATGAGCGGCGTGCCGATCGCCGCACGCTGACCGATGTCCATCAGGATCGTCCGCTCCGTCCGCGAGGCGACGATCGGCTCGGGGATGCCCTCGACCCAGACGAGCGTCCTGCGGCCCCCGCCGCGGTCCTTGCCGCGGATCGGCTCGAGAGCGTACACCTTGTCTGCGCGGGCGTACTTGCCAAAGCCGAGGAAGACCATCTTCGGCTGCCCGTCTGCCACGACCATATTATGGCCGCCGCGGCTCGAACGGGCTCCGATGTTCGTGTCATTGGAACCGGCGGCCGGGCTCGTCTTCGCGTTCGACAGCACGAACAACGGCCGCGACGGAATCGCCTCCTGGGAGAGCCACTCGGTCGACCGGACGCTTCGCGTCGCGGCCGGGTCGTACCAGGTGATCGTTCAGGAGGCCGTCACAAGCACCACGACGATCTTCAGGCTCGACGACTGGACGCTCACCGTCGAGTCGAACGCCTAGGAACGGCTGAACGTCTCGAACGGGAGCGCGTGCGTCCAGGGCGCGCTCCTGTTCACGTTCTAGAACCTGTTCAGCGCCGCCCCGAGCGCGTCCGTGACGCGCTCCTGCTCCTCCGCCGTGATGCGGCCGTGGAACGGAAGCGCAAGCGTCCTGGCGCTCGCATCCTCGGAGACGGGCAGCATTCCCTCGCGGAAGCCGTAGCGCTCCCGCATGTAGGTCTGGAGGTGGATGGACGGCAGGTACGGCGCCGTCGCGATGCCCTGGGTGCGGAGCTCACGCGCGATTCCGTCGCGGTCGACGCCCTGCGGCAGCTTCACGACGTACACGAACCAGGAGCGCTTGTGATCTGGATCGTCGAGGAGCGGCGCCTCGACCGCGTCGGCTCCGGCGAGCAACCGACCGTAGCGCGCGGCAGCCGCGGCCCGAGCGGCGAGCATGCGATCGAGCTTCTCGAGCTGGGCGATTCCGAGCGCTGCCGAGACATCGTCGAGGCGGTAGTTGAACCCGAGCCGCGCGTGCTGGAGCCAGGAGCTCGTCTCGAGCCGCCCCTGGTTGCGCAGGGAGACGTACAGCTCGTGCTCGTCCGCGGAGCCGGTCGCGATCGCGCCGCCCTCCCCCGTCGTCATCTGCTTGTTGGGATAGAAGGCGAAGACGGCCGGATGACCGTGTGAGCCGATCGGAGCGCCCTTGTACTCGGCACCGAGAGCTTCACAGGCGTCCTCGACGAGCGCGAGACCGTGGCTGTCGCAGACCGACCGCAGCTCGTCCAGCTCGCACGGGTAGCCGAAGATGTCGACGGCCACGATCGCCTTCGTTCGCTCCGTGACGGCTGCCTCAGCGGCGCTCGGGTCGAGGTTCAGCGTCCTTGGATCGATGTCGGCGAACACGGGGGTCGCACCCGCGTAGATGGCGCAGTTCGCCGACGCGGCGAAGGAGTACGGCGAGGTGATCACCTCGTCGCCTGGGCCGACGCCGGCGACGTGGACCGAGAGGTGGAGGCCGGCGGTTCCGCTCGAGACGGCAGCGCAGTACGACGCTCCGACCGCCTCCGCGATCAACGCCTCGAAGCGCGGGCCCGTCGGACCGAGGGAGAGCCGGCCCGAACGCAGCACCTCGAGGACGAGCTCCTCGTCGCGCTCGTCGAGCCAGGGCGCGGAGAGCGGGATCTCTCGCGTGCCGGAGCGGATGGAGGTCACGACCCCGGCAGCGCCGGCGTCTTCTCGACGTACTCGAGCCAGTGCGACCAGCGCTCGCTCTTGCCGCGCACCGTGTCGAGGTAGGCCGTCTGGATCTCCTTCGTGAGCGGCCCCGGAGCGCTGACCTCGTGGTCGTCGATCGAGCGCACGGGCGTGACCTCCGCCGCGGTGCCGCACATGAACACCTCGTCGGCGAGATAGAGGTCGGATCGGATCAGCTGCTTCTCGCGCACGCTGTAGCCGAGGTCCTGCGCGATCTGGATCACCGTGTTCCGGGTGATCCCCGGAAGGATCGACGAGGCGAGGTCCGGCGTCGCGATCTCACCGTTCTTGATCACGAAGATGTTCTCGCCGGACCCGTCCGCGATGAAGCCTTCGTCGGTCAGGAGGATCGCCTCCTCGTAGCCGGCCTTCGTCGCCTCTATGACTGCGAGCATCGAGTTCAGGTAGACGCCGGTCGCCTTCGAGGCGTGCGGGATCGTGTTCGGCCCGACGCGCATCCACGAGGAGATCTTGGCGCGGACCCCGTTCTGCAACGCGTCCTCCCCGAGGTAGGCGCCCCACGGCCAGCTCATCATCGCGACGTCGACGGGGTTCGAGCCGGGCGAGACGCCCAGCTCGCCGTAGCCGTAGAACGCGATCGGCCGGATGTAGCAGGCAGGGAGGCCGTTGACGCCGATCAGCTCCATGCAGGCGCCGTGAAGCTCCTCGACGGAGTACGGGAGCTCCATGTGGAGAAGGCGCGCCGAGTTGTGCAGGCGCCGGAGATGGTCCGTGAGCCGGAACACCGCCGTGCCCTTCGGCGTCTCGTAGGCCCTGATCCCCTCGAAGACGCCCGTGCCGTAGTGGAGGCCGTGGGTCCCGACGTGAACCTTGGCGTCGGCCCAGTCGACGAGCTCGCCGTTCATCCAGATCTTCTCCGTCTCTTGCACCGGCTCGAAGATTACTCGCTCGCCAAAGCGGGTCACTCGTCCTCGGCGACCGCGTCTATCGCCTGCGCGCGTGTCAGTCGAACGAGGTCGGAAGGCGCGATCGCGGCCATGTGCCGGCTCGTCCCCGCGCCGACCCAGACGACCTCGTGGCCCAGGAGCGCGTGCTCGATCAGCACGGTCTGGATCCCCGGAAGGGGGAACGGCGCGACCCCGCCGGCGGCGAAGCCCGTCCCCTGCTCGACCTCGTCCGACCCGGCGATCTTCAGGCGTGCGCAGCCGGCCCCCGCGGCGACCTTGTCCCGGTCGGCCCGCCGGTCGCCCGGCACCAGCACGAGGATCGGCCGCCCGTCGCACA
>Ga0066710_100002827_pt1 | contig 14315 bp, 9 predicted proteins | sample GraSoiAngelo_159_FD_79666 | JGI IMG/M metagenome (GOLD analysis project Ga0066710, IMG submission 79666) | Grasslands soil microbial communities from the Angelo Coastal Reserve, California, USA - 14_1009_16_40cm | ecosystem: Environmental > Terrestrial > Soil > Grasslands | place: USA...
CTTGCGCACGCGCGGGGCATCAGCGGCCGCTTCCAGCGCCGGATACAGCTCAGCGCCCCAGGTGCCCGCCACGCAATGCACCGGCCAGATGCCGCCGTCCTTGGCGAAATGCGGGGTCGACTCAGGATGCCAGTCCTGTGTGAAGATCACCGCGGCCCCACCGTCGGTCGCGTTGCGGATCTCCTCGTTGACCCGCGGCACGATCCGGTCACCGCCGCGCACCGCCAGGCTTCCGGCCGGGTCAGCGCAGTCGTTCTGCACGTCAGCCACGATCAACGCGGTCCGCTCGTCGTAGGTGGCCATAACCCAGATGGTAGCCAGGATCGGTCCGAGTAGGATGGTCGTCGATGGGTCGACATCGAGGCCTTCGGCTCCGAGCCATCGCTCTTCTCGCGGTCACCCTGGCGCTTGCTGCTTGCACACAGCCGCCCGCGACCGTCGAGTCCGACAGGGTCCAGGGTCTCTACAACCTGTTCCTGGTTGCGGCCGCTGGTGTCTTCGTTGTGGTCGCCGGCCTGATCGGCTGGAACATCGTCCGCTACCGGTCGCGTGGGGACGAGTCGCTGCCGGTGCAGACCAACACCAACCTCCTCCTCGAGATCATCTGGTGGGCGCTGCCCACGCTGCTGGTGATCGGGCTGTTCGTGGCCAGCGCGGCCGTTCTCAACACCAACGACGCGCGACATGCCGGCTCGCCCCTCCAGGTCAAGGTGGAGGGGTTCCAATGGCAATGGCGCTTCACGTACCTCGAGTCACGCGTTCAGCTGACGGGCGCGCCCGGCTCTCCACCCGAGCTCGTCCTGCCAGTTGGTGCCACCATCGACTTCGAGCTCGCCTCCGATGACGTGATCCACGCCTTCTTCATCCCCTCGTTCCTGGTCAAGCGCGACACGGTTCCCGGCGTCGACAACCACCTCCAGCTGACGATCGACCAGCCTGGGACCTACACCGGTCAGTGCGCCGAGTTCTGCGGCCTCCTGCACGACCAGATGCGCTTCACCATTCGAGCGGTTAGCCCATCCGAATTCACCACGTGGTTGGCGTCCCAGAGGGCGGCACCATGACCACCGCCGAGCTGCAGCAGCGAGCGCGGGGGCCGGTGCTGGCCGGCGAGCGGGCCGGCATCGTCGACTTCCTGACCACCACCGACCACAAACGCATCGGTCTGCTCTACCTCTTCACCGGCCTCGGATTCTTCCTGCTCGCCGGTGCGCTGTCGCTGGTGATGCGAGCGGAGCTCACGTTCCCCGATCTGCAGTTCCTGGACGAGGCGACATACAACCAGCTCTTCACCATGCACGGGACGGGGATGATCTTCTTCTTCGCGTCTCCGGTCGTCTTTGGCCTGGCCAACTACTTCATCCCACTCCAGATCGGCGCCCCGGACGTCGCGTTCCCCCGCCTCAACGCGCTGACCTACTGGCTCGCACTGGGCGGCGGGCTGATCGCCTTCTCCGGGTTCCTGGTCGGCGGCGCGGCAGCGTTTGGCTGGACCGGCTACGTGCCGCTGTCGGGCCCGATCTTCTCGCCGGGAAGCGGCTCGAACCTGTGGATCATCGGCCTCGTCTTCGCCGGAACCTCTGGGATCCTGGGGGCCGTCAACTTCGTGGCCACCATCTTCAGCATGCGGGCACCGGGCATGACCATGTTCCGAATGCCGGTCTTCACCTGGAACATGCTGGTCACCAGCCTGCTGATCATGCTCACCTTCCCGGTCCTCACCGGAGCGCTGGCGCTGCTCTTCATCGACCGCACCCTGGGTGGCCACGTGTTCGACCCGGCTGCGGGCGGCAGCGCCATCCTGTGGCAGCACCTGTTCTGGTTCTTCGGCCACCCCGAGGTCTACATCTTGATCCTGCCGTTCTTCGGCGTGGTCACCGAGATCATCCCGGTCTTCTCCGGCAAGCCGGTCTTCGGCTACCGCGGCTTCGTGTTCGCCACCATGCTGATCGGCGTGCTCAGCTACAGCGTGTGGGCGCACCACATGTTCACGACCGGGGTGGTGAGCAACCTGTTCTTCGCCATCACCTCGATGATGATCGCCATCCCCACGGGGGTGAAGTTCTTCAACTGGATCGCCACCATGTGGCGCGGCCGGCTGCGTTTCCAGACTCCGATGCTCTTCTGCATCGGGTTCCTGCTCATGTTCCTGGTCGGCGGCCTGACCGGACCCTTCCTCGCGTCACCGGCGATCGACTACGCCGTGCACGACACGTACTACGTGGTCGCCCACTTCCACTACGTGCTGTTCGGCGGCTCGGTCTTCGCCGCGTTTGCCGCGCTGTACTACTGGCTCCCCAAGATGACCGGACACATGCTCGATGAGCGGCTGGGGGTGGCCCACTTCTGGCTGACGCTGGTGGGCATGAACCTGACCTTCTTCCCGATGCACCTGCTCGGCCTGGAGGGGATGCCCCGCCGCATCGCGGACTACCCGGCCAGCTCGGGCTGGACCCTGCTGAACGTGATCATCAGCGGCGGATCGGCGATCCTGGCTGTGTCGATCCTGGTCCTGGCCTGGAACGTCGTCGCCTCCGTCTTCCTGGGGCGGGGTGCGGTGGCGCCGGATGACCCGTGGGGCGGCTACTCGCTGGAGTGGGCTACCAGCTCTCCGCCGCCGCACCACAACTTCACCGCGCTCCCGCCGATCCGCTCCGAGCGCCCGGTCTTCGACGCACGCGTGGCTGCCTCAGCCGTTCGGCCGGAGGCCGCCGAGCCCTCGGTGCCGACGGACCCGTCGGCGGACCAGGAGACGGATCGTGGCTGAGGAGCTGCGCTTCTTCCTGCGCACCGCGGCGTACACCGCGGTCATCGGGATCCTCTACTGGATCCTCAGCTACGAGTGGGCCGGGAGCGTGATGCTGGCCTTCGTCGCGGTCGCCACCGGACTGGTAGTCGTTGTCTTCTTCCTCGTGGTGCGCGCCACGCGGGGGCCGCTGGGCGATGGCGGCGGTGGGAAGGTGCGGCGTGCCGGTCTCGCTGTGGCGCGGCTGGTGGGATTCGCCGAACCCCGTGGCGCGGCCGGGGCAGAGCCTCTGGCGGCCGGTCTGGAGCCGATCCCCGTCGGCAGTGTCTGGCCGCTGCTCGCCGCCGCGGCGGCGAGCATGATCGGCCTCGGGCTGGTTTACGGGCCGTGGCTATCGCTGCCGGGCGTGGCGTTGGCGGCCATCACCGTCTGGGGTTGGATCACCCAGCTCGACGCCCGCAACTGACGCGCCTGCGCCGGAGCCCTTCAGGGAACGGGCGAGCCGCCGCAGCGGCTCCATTTCCGTTCGCAGTTTCTCCCAGGTCGCGAGCAAGGCGCGGTCTCTACCCTCGAGATACGTCGCGAGCGCGGGACTCTCCAGCTCGCGGGCGGCGGCCATCAGATCGGCCATCCACGGGGCCAGCTGACCCATACCCCATTCGTAGCCGTCGCTGATCACCCATTCCGCAATCGAGCCGCCAGGTGCGGCACGCGCGACGGCCTCGGACAGGAAGTAGGTCGGCGTTTCTCGCTGCAGGTCGCGACTCCAGCCCAGCATGTCGTTCAACATCTGATGCCATCGGCCGAGCAGGTCCACAAAGCCGGACCAGGGTGCGACGAGATCGGACCTGTCGTACCGATGGCAGACGGCCGCGATCGGGATCTTGGCGCCGGCTACCTTCCGCGCGCTGCCCGCCAGGAAGTGCTCGCGTGTGATTCGCCGCTGCCCGGCGTCTCGTGAGGCGGTCTCGGCAGCCTGGTACGAGCTGCGGGCCAGGACATCCCAGAACGCGTGACCCGCAGGGAAGTAGCGATAGTAGGTCTGCTCGAATTCCGCGTGGAGCACGATGAGGAGCGGCACAACTGGAGGGGCAACCGGCTCGCCGTCCATCAGGTCGTCGGTCAGGCGCACGAAGTAGTAGCCCGCGACCGTCGAATACACCACGTCGCGCTGGAAGGCGCGGGACGGCTGACGACGGACGGCCGCTTCCACGAGCCAGGGGAGCAGGACCGCCGGAAAGGCCCGCGGATGCAGGAAGTAGCGCTCAGCGGGAGCATCCCCGGCGAGCGCTCGCATCCATTGGTCGGCGTGATCCCCGAGAGCCGGCGCGTTCCGCTTGACCCGTGTAATGAGTCGCACAGCCGCGTCGCGCGTGAGCGCCTTTAGCGGAGCCGGATACGGGTCTGGGTCGATAGCCGCCTTCATCGTCCACGGCCCTCAGCGGTAACCGGGTCGCGCGCGGCCAGATCGAGGGCCGCCAGTGCGCGCGCCGCCTGGATGCCGCCAAAGACCTCGCGTGCCGACTCGAGATGTACCGCGCGGTCGGGGTCGTTCGCGTCGAGATGACGACCTATCTCATAGTGGGCCAGGCCCTGCTCATATGGCATCTCCAGCTTCGTGGCGGTCGCTAGCGCGCTGCGCCACAGGCGAAGGGCCCGGCCTCTGCGACCCGCGAGCCATGAACGGCGTCCCTCGAGGATCGCCCATCGCGGACGTCCCACCGGAAAGACGCCGGCGAAGCGCTTCATGCGCGCGATCGCCTCCGCCGAGCGCCGGGGCTCATCGCGGAAGGGCTGGTCGCGCTCCCATGCTTCGAGGTACACCTCGGCTGGCCCCACGTAGCCGATGAAGGTACCGGCATACGTCGGCCGGTCACGCGTCAGGCGCATGGCTTCGTCGCTGGCAGCGCGCGCCTGCGCCCAATCGCCGCGGCCGAGGTGGATGAGCGCGAGCAGGCCCTGCGACTTGGTGCGCAGCTCATCGGTCAGGTAGGACTCGTCGGCAACGATCTCGCGAAAGTCCGTGCATGACTGCAGCGCGGTATCCGCGTCCCCCATCTGGAGCGCGCAATAGCCCTTCCCCACGAGGCCCTCCGCATGGAAGCGACGATCGTTGCGCGCGGAGGCGGTGGTGATCAGCTCGTCCGCAAGCTGGGCACCGGCCGCAAACGAGCCCTGCATGGTCTCGAGCTCCATCCCATTCGAGAGTGAGTCCTCCACGCGTCGTCGATCTCCGAGGCGTCGCGCGATCTTTCGCACCGTTCGGAATTGCTCACGCGCGGCCTCCCAGGTACCAACCCCAACGTAGTAGAACCCCACCACGATTCCCACGATCTCGTGGGTCGTCAGGTCCTCGACACGGCCCAGCTCTGCGAGGGCGCGGCGCACGTACGACTCAGCCACCCGCGGCCACGGGACGAGCCCCAGCAATGCTCCGGTACCCGCGAGGCCTCGCGCGATCTCGGGTGGACTCTCAGATGCCTCGGCCACGTTGAGGATGTGAATCGCGCAGTAGAGCGCAAGCAGGGGCTCGCCGCCGTAGAAGGCGGCTTCTGCCAGCCGCTCGTAGGCGCGGCTGACTGCAACCAGCTCATCCCGTTCCGCATCGGTCAACGCTCGGACCCGACGAATCACTCCAGCCCGGCGCAGAGCCTGGCGCACCAGCTCCGCGATGAGCGAGACAATCTGCTGCCAACCGCTCGCGGGTGCTGTCCGTCTCATCAGCCGCAGGCCGACCTCGATGTGGTCACGGCCCTCCCGGTACCTGGAGAGTTGGACGAAGGCGTCACCAGCCTGCAGGTGCCAGCGTGCCTGCCGCGACAGGTTCGGCTCCGATGAGGTCTCCCCATCCAGAGAGATGGCTTGTTCCAGGAAGTCAATCACCTCGTCGTTCGCAAACGTCCGCAGCGCCTGGAGACCGGCCTGCTCGAGGTGATCGACCGCTTGCCCGGGAAGGCCCGCTTTGCGCCAGTGGTACGCGAGAAAGGCGTGGAAGGGCGAGAGGTCCTCCGCATACGACCGCTCATACCACTCCGCAAGAGCCCGATGCAGGTCCTTTGACTGGGCCGGCGGCATCAGTTCGTAGGCGACCTCCTGGGTGATCTTGTGTCGGAACTCGTAGGTGGGTTCCGGCGCCGCGGTGACTGGAGCAACGAGGTCGAGCCGAGTCAACGCCTGCAGATGGTCCAGGAGCCGGTCAGCCTCGCCGGGCAGTGGGTAGATGTCCTGCAACGTCCGCAGGGCGAACCGGGGACCGATGACGCTGGCGACCTTGAGCGTCATCGCCTGCCCCGGCGACAGGTGATCGAGGCGTGCGGTGATGACCCGCTGGACCGTGTCGGGGATGGGCGCGCTGTCGAGCGTCTCGGCACCCGCCGCAGGGCGGAGCAGGCCGTGATCGACCACGATCCGCCCGGCGTCGCGCATAGCGTACGTGAGCTGTTCGATGAAGAGCGGGTTGCCCTCGGCGCGCTCCCGGACGAGCGTGGCGACGGGCCCGGCCAGCTCGGCGGCGCCGGTCCGCTCCGCGGCCAGCGTCACCGCGTCCTGTGGGGAGAGCGGCGCAAGACGCAGCCTGGTGGGCGCGACGGACAAGATTCCTTCAGGGTCGGCTGGGATCTCCTCGGTCGGGCGCATGGTCACCAGCAGCAAGGCGGATGGAACCTCGCGCCGGACCTGGGTCAGCAGAAACCACGATGCCGAGTCGAGCCAGTGCGCATCCTCGATCACCAGCATGAGCGGTCCCCTGGCGGCCCCTTCACCGATGAGCGCGGACAGCAGGTCCCGGGTGTTGTCGCCTCGGACCGCGCCGGTCATCTGGGCTGTGGAGTCGTTGTCCGGGAGGTCAACCGAAAGGATCGGGCCCAACAGCGGCGACAGCCGGAGACTGTCGTCATTCCCACCCAGCCGGTCGAGCAAGCGGGCCTTGCGCGTTGTCGGGTCCTTGATCCCATCGAGGCCGAGCAGTGCAGCAAAGATCGGCCGCCAGGCGTGGTACGGCGTCGAATCGTCGATGTCGGACCCGGCTCCCACGAGGGTCGTGACCCCGTGCTCGTGGGCCTGGCGCAACCACTCGTATGCCAGGCGCGATTTCCCGATGCCGGGCTCACCCTCGACCGTGACGATGCCACCCTCGCCCGCTGCCAACGCCTCCATCGCCTTGCCTGCCGCCGCCCGCTCCGCGGTGCGGTCGACCATCGGGTGCTCCACGGATGTGGCGGCAGCGGTAGCCACGCGGTAGACGTCGGTTGGGCCCGCCATGCCCTTGAGCACGAACGCAGGCAGCCGCTCGAAGTCGCGCCTCCCTCGTGCGGTGTCATGTGTGGGTGTGTCACACAGGACGGCGTCGCCGCCCGAGGCCAGCATGAGGCGCGCGGCCAGGTTGACGTGGCCACCAAGCATCGCGAAGTCGCGCCGCGTCGCATTTCCGACCGGTCCGCAGAAGGTCGGTCCGGTCGCGACGCCTACACCCGCGGTGACGCCCAGATCGCGGAGCGACGCCTGGAGCGCGACCGCGGTGTCCACGGCCCGAGCGGGGTCGTCGTCGTGTGTGAAGGGCGGTACGCCGAAGCAGGCAACCAGGGTGGTCCCCTTATCGTCCATGGTGATCTCTTTGAGCCAGCCGCCGTAGCGGCCGATGACTCGCTGCGCCTGCTGGGTGATCCCCTGCAAGAGCTGCAGCGTATCGGCGGTGACATCGCCGATCCCGAGAACATTGGCGAAGACCACCGTAGTCCGCCGAAACTCGGCCAGCCACGCTGCTTGGCCGGCGTCGAGCCTCGAGAGGAGGACGTCCGGGACGTACGCCCGCACCGAGTGCTCTTTCTCGACCGGAATCGAGAGCGGGCGCAGCGGGCGGACAGACGGTTCGTGGCGATTCGCGGTCAGCCGGAGGTGACCGGCCTCGAGACGCTGGCCAACGAAGCGATCGGAGATGAGATCCCAGGCCTCGGGCGATGCGATCACGTCTCCGGTCTGTAGCACCTCCTCGATGATCGAGAGCTGCGCGACGCCGCTTCCGGTGATGAGGAAGAGCCACTTGCCGTCGAGGCCGCCGACGTGGGTCGCCTCGATCTCACCCGCACACAGTCCCACCTTCAGCGAGAGGCGCAGGTTCGGCTCCACCTCGAGCTCGCCAAGGCGCTGAGCAATCTCCAATCCACAGACCGCGGCGCGCCGGGTGACGGTCGCGAGATCCTCATCGGTCGCGGGCCAGATCGGAATGAGCGCGTCGCCGACGATCTTGGCGATGTCGCCGCCGTGTTCGGTGATCAGGTCGGCGATCTGCCCGAGGTAGGTGTTCAGGGAGCGCGAGAGCTGCTCCGTGCCGGCCGCGCCGCGTCGGATCGCTGCCGAGGTGATCTGGGTGAACCCGGTGATGTCGATGAGCAGCAACGCCGCCCGAAAGGATTCGGCTGAAGGCTCCGACGGCAAGGTCGGCAGGGAAGCGACATAGTCGAGGACGGCCCGGGGCAGATAGCTGGCGAGGATGCTGATCCGATCCGGATCCGGGAGCGGCACCGCCTTATCAGACTCCGGCTGTCAATCAGTCGCAGCAGCCAGTCCGTCCGCCCCTCGCGCGAGCGCGTCGTAGCACAGTGCCGTGGTCAGGAGCGTGCTCGAGTACCAGCTCACCGATCGCCCGCGATTTGGCGCGGCGGCAAAGGGTTCCCCGATCCAGCTTCCATCGAATCGCTGCCGTTTGAGCACCTGTACGAGCCAGGCAGGATCGAGCAGATCCTCGCGATTGGCGTCGTAGCACGCCAGCGTCAGCAGCGCCGCATCCTGGGGCCCGTCGGGCCTTGTCTTGGCCGCGAGCTCGAGTGCGCGGCTTAGACTTCCGCGCGCCGTCCTGGCGCGCCTACGTACCCCTGGCCATAGAGATTGAGACTCCAGCTTTCCCAGGAGGCGAAAGAAGACCCCCAGCGCGTACGCCGGCGGGTAGTTCACGTTGGCTCCCAGTCCAACCTCCGCGATGCGATTGACAAGGTGCCGCGCTCCGGTCGAGATCGTTTCGCGATGCCGACGGGATGGAACGGCGGTCAAGCCGAGCAACAGGTGAGCCGCGACCGTTCCGCAGCCTCCTCCCAGCGCAACGACCTGAGCTCGATCGTGCTCCGATTCCTCGCAGCCGGTGATCCAAACGGGGATGGCGCCGGACTCGTTCACGTTTCGGTCAAGACAATCGAGGACGAGAGCCACACCCTCGCCGTACTCATTGCTGGGGGTTGCATGCGGCAACAGCCGAAGGAAGACGCCAACTGTGTCGGAGTCGACGCCCGATAACGGATGGTCGTAGTAGCGGAATCCGTTTGACAGCGTAAAGTCCAGAAACTCATCGACGTTCCGTTGGACGTCGTGCTCATGCCTGCACAGGATCTCCATCACCAGTCCGGCGGGAAATCTCGACGCGACCTCGGGCACGCCGAACATGCCCTCGCGGTGCATCTCCCAGCTCTCCCGGAAGGTGAGATCGCCGAGCAGGAACCCTTCCGCCATGGCGAGCGCCTGTGGCACTACTGGGGTGGAGTGCCTTAAAAGTGGAGGACGATGCTCCGCTTGCCCAGGTCCTCCACCGTGCGACGGCTCGCCGGCGGTCCGCTGCCCGAGGGTGGATTCGGCATCGGCCAGGAACGCGGCGAAGGTCGGCAACGCGAGGCCGATCGCCGCTTGGCGAGCCTCGAGGAGCCGAGCACGGACCGCTTCCACCATCCACTTCAGCGACCCGGTCGCCACCATGGCTCCGAGAATGACATCCGGGTTCGGACGCGGACGAAGCGGAATCCGCGCAGCACGAGCGACGACTGCGATCGGGTAGGAAAGCCGGCCTTCCAGCGAATGGCGATGGACCGATCCTACGTCGGACAGGATCTGGAAGGCTTTGGCGGCATCGTCCAGCATCTCAAGGACTTGTTGAGTGGGCAGGTCCCGGCGAGTAGATGCCATGACCGCGGACGCCGCCAGCCTCGCGGCGGACGACCAACCGTTGTTCAGCAATGCTTCCGGTTCTTCTGGCGCGTCCGTGTCGGTGTCGCGCTCCCATCGCTGGAGGAGCCGCCCCGCGTTCTCGAGGCTGATCGCCTCGTACCGCTCCCAGAACGACGAGTCTCGCGACATGACACACGCAAATTCGCCCGATGCACGATCTGATAGCCACTGCACCAGGGCGATCCGATCACCCTCAGTGAAACCGCCCGGGTCGCGGATGCTATCGATCACCTGCGCGCGAACTGCCAGCAGGATGGAGGCGGTGAAAAAGTGCCGTTCCTTCTTGTCGCGCGCCGCGTTGGAAGGGACCCTCAGGTCGTCGAGCAGCCAGGTTGCTACCGAGAGGAGCGGAAAGAAATCAACGCCCGAGAAGACGTCCCGGAACTGGCCGGTTGCCGAGTACCGAAGCGCGAGATCGTATTCGAGAAGCTTGATCTGCCGAAAGAGGAGGGGAGGTAGCGCGGCTATCAGGCGATCGATGTCGTCCCACCATCGCCCTCTCGACCGGCGTTCGGCCTCCAGCCACAACGCTAGAGCTCCGGGATCTTCTAGGTGACAGCCGCCACATCGGCGCTGAATCCCCCAGCGCCTGCAAGCTTGTTAACTGCGTCGATTGAGTTGTTCAGCTCTGCGAGTATCTGGTCATTCCCTGTAATGCCGACCTCGCCCAGGGCCAGTAGCTGCGCGTCGGGATGATCTTGGTCCATGATCCGCTCACGGAATTTCTTGTCCGTGAGGGCCCGTCCAACCAGGGCATAGAACGCGGACGGGTCTTTCGCCAAGGCTTGGTCGTCCATCGAGTGCCACCTCCGTCGCCCCCGCTTGCTCCTGCGCATTGCGAGTATAGGTGCGACGTTCGAATCGGCAATCCTCTGGGTCTCATCTCGTCACGGTGCCTCGTGCAACCGGTTCGCGGTCGACTCCGCGACCGCGCAACAACGGGCGAGCCTCGCGGCTCGCCCGTTCGCGGTTGCTGGATCGCTAGCAGGCTCAGTCGAGCGAGACGGCGATCTCCCCCGGATGACCGGAACGGTCTTCAGGCCGCTCGGCGGCTTCGCCAAAGTGCTGGCGAAGCGGCTGCTCGTGGAGGAAGGCCACGCTCAGTGACGCGATCGCCAGCGCTCCCACGCCGAGCCACATGGCGTTGGCGAGCGCGAGGGAGAAGGCGCGATGGAAGCCCTCCACGAAGATCGCCTGGAACTGCGCCGGGATCTGGCCCATGAAGCTCGGTCCCGAACCTCCCACGTTCGTGAGCTGCCCGGTGTCGAAGCCCGCGGGTGGCGTGCTCGGCACGAACTGCGCCGGCGCACCGGCACCGACCAACTGAGTCCGGATCGCGCCCCAGCTGAGGAAGTTGCGGAACAGGGTGAACGCGAGCGTCAGGCCCACCGTCCCGCCGATCTGGCGGAAGAGGGTCAGGTCGCTGGTCGCCGCCCCCAGCTCGGAGAAAGGCACGGCGTTCTGGACGATGATCGTGAAGACGGCCATGGAGGGACCGATGCCCAGACCCGCAAGCGCCATCCAGGACCAGAGCTCGAGATCCGGGGTGTCCGCGCGCAGCTGCGTCATCATCCCGACGCCGATCGCCGCGAGCGCCAACGCACCCGCCGCGAGCCACTTGTAGTGCCCGGTGCGGCTCACGAGCTGCCCGCTGATGACGGAGCTGAGGATCAGCCCGAACAGGAAGGGCAGCAGCTTGTATCCCGACTCGGTGGCGCTGGAGCCCTGCACGACCTGGTACCAAAGTGGCAGGAAGACCACGGCGCCGAAGAAGCCGAACATCGCGGTGAAGACGGCGACCATCGAGATCGCGAAGCTGCGGTTCCTGAACAGGTGGAGCGGGATCATCGGCTCCTTCGCGCGCGATTCGACCCACACGAAGAGGGCCAGGAACGCGATGCCCAGGAGTAGCAAGCCCCAGACGCCTACGGCGCCCCAGTCGCCGTTCTCCGCGTTGGTGAGGCCGATGAGGATCGGCACGATGCCAGCGGCGAACGTGAGGACACCCGCGTAGTCGATGTTGCGAGCCGCATCCGGGCGCTTCACCGTCGGCAACAGCCAGGCGATCACCGCCACGGCGATGAGCCCGATTGGCAAATTGACGTAGAAGACCCAATGCCAGCTGAAGTTGTCGGTAATGGTCCCGCCGAGGCCCGGCCCGACCAGGAAGGCGATGCCGAAAACCGCGCCGAATAGACCCTGGTATTTGCCGCGCTCGCGAGGCGTGAACAGGTCACCGATGACGGCCAGGCTGATCGGGAAGAGCGCGCCGGCGCCGAGTCCCTGGATCGCCCGGAAGGCGATCAGCTGCCACATCGTCTGGCTCAGGCCTGAGAGCGCCGAGCCAAAGAGGAAGAGACCGATGCCGATCAGCAGCATCGGCTTGCGGCCGAACAGATCGGAGAGCTTGCCGTAGATGGGCACCGTCACCGTGCTGGTCAGCAGGTAGGCGGTGACGACCCAGGTGTAGTAGTCGCTCGCGTGCAGCTCGGAGACGATGCGCGGCAGGATGGGGCCGACGATCGTCTGGTCGAGGGCGGAGAGGAAGAGGCCAAGCAGCACCGCGACCAGGATCTCGATCCGGGCTCGATTGCTGACATGGACCGGGGCGTCTTCGGTGAGCGCCGCCGCGGCGGAGCGTGCGGTCATGAGTGGAAATGCTCCTCGTAGTTCGTGTCGTAGGGTTGCTGGGCGTGGTCACGGGCGTGAAGTCGGCCATGCGCTGAGGTGAGGGTCCTGAGCGCGCCCAGAACAGCGTGCTGCTCATCGGGGGTCAAGGCACCCACGAGCTGGCGCATGTGCTCGAGGCGCGTCGCTTCGACCTTCTGGACGACGCCGCGCCCGAACGGGGTCAGCTGCGCGAGGACCACGCGCCGGTCATCGTCGTCGTGCACGCGCTCGACTATCCCCCGCTCTTCCATGCGGCCGATGATGCCCGTCAGGTTCGAGAAGGCGACGCCGAGCTGGTCGGCGAGCCGGCTCATGGGCGTGGGCCCATCGGCCTCGAGGACGGCAAGGACGTGGAAGTGCGTCATCGACAGGCCGTGTGCCTGGCACTGCGCGGCCCACTTGTGACGCTGGTGCGCGAGACCGTTCTCGATCTCGGCGAGGATCTGGTCGGTCATTGAGCCGACCGCGGTGGAGGACATCGGTCTCCTTCAAGTCGCAACGATGATTCTGCGAAGCCCGATGATTATGCCGTAATGAATCATTCTGTCAAGCGGCAGAATCGCGCGGAGTCCCGGGGCGGTGCCCGGTTCAGCAGGGATAGTCGGCGTCGAACCCGGTGCTGAAGTACTGCGTCAGCTGGATCGTCCCACCGGTGAGCCCGGGGCCACCGCAGCCGTTCCTCGCGCCCTTCAGGGTGCTCGCCCCTGCCACCCAGCTGGGCAGGTCCGCGAAGGCGGCTGACCCGCCCACAACCTGGCTCCACATGTGCGGGGCCGAATAGATTCCCACCGACGCGACCCCCACAGACTCGAGGTAATCGACGGCCCCCTGCAGGGCAGCCACGTTCAGCGAGGTGTCTTCGCGCCACGAGTTTGCGGTCTCGACGTCCAGCCACCAGTGGTTGGCGACCGGCGTCCGCGTTGCTCTGGGCGACGCCCAGCCCAGTGAGACGTACGCCGCCACGGCGTTGGCGTACGAGTCGGAGGCGGCGTTCCAGCCGTAGTCATAGGCGCAGTCCGCCGTGTCGGGGTCGGGCTTGGTTTGCGTGGTGCATTCGCGAGGCGCGGTTTGCCCGCTGGGCCAGTGCGAGCTGAGCTGCGGGCCCGGATTGCCCGTGTTGGCGTAGAGCTGGGCGTTGGGCCCGGCCCACGCGAGCTGACCGGCGGCTTTGGACGAGGCCCCGAGGCACGGGTTGGCGCTGAAGACGATGCCGCGGTTGACGCCGACGATGCCGAACGCCGGATTTGCCGGATATCGGCTGGCGCACTGGGGGTACGAGATGTCATAGCCGATCTCGGCCGGCGGCGGCTTCGACCGGGTGTCGTGGCCATCAGCGCGCTCGACGCGCGCGGCGGCAGGTCCGCTGAGGGTCCCCAGGAGCGCGACGGCCAGCAGTGGGGCGATCAGAAGGCGCGCGCCGAGAGGCAGCTCGGGTCGGGGCACATGGGTCATCGGGAAGTCGAAAGGGTAGCGAGCGAAGCCCGCTGGCGCAAGCCGCCGCGGTCGCTCGACAGCCCGTACGCGGAGCCTGCGCTGGGCTACATTGCCCTCGTGAACCGGCGCTTGCTGACCGATGACGACCTCGCCCTGCGACCCTCCGGAGGCAACCGCAATCCATGGCTCCGCGAGGCGCTGGCGGATGAGGGCAATCCACCTCCAAACCCTCCGTTGACCGGCAGCACCGATGCCGAGGTGGTCATCGTAGGAGGTGGGTATACCGGAATGTGGACCGCCTATCGGCTCCTCGAGCTGGATCCGCAACGCCGCGTGATGCTCGTGGACATGGACGTCTGCGGCGGCGGACCTTCCGGCCGCAATGGCGGCTTCGTCAATGGCTGGTGGGACGAGCTCGCGCTGCTCCGCGATCTCTTCGGTGGCGAACAAGCCCTCGCCTGCGCTCGTGAGGTCGCCA
>Ga0066710_100002828_pt1 | contig 14315 bp, 12 predicted proteins | sample GraSoiAngelo_159_FD_79666 | JGI IMG/M metagenome (GOLD analysis project Ga0066710, IMG submission 79666) | Grasslands soil microbial communities from the Angelo Coastal Reserve, California, USA - 14_1009_16_40cm | ecosystem: Environmental > Terrestrial > Soil > Grasslands | place: USA...
CTGCTGCGCGCGGTCGCAGGGCTCGAGCTGGTCGACCTGCCGAACTCCGACTGGTGCTGCGGCAGCGCCGGCGTCTACAACCTGACGCATCCCGACATGGCCGACCGCCAGCTCGAGCGCAAGCTCGACTCGATCGAGCAGGTGGCGCCCGAGCTGGTCGTGGCTTCGAACCCGGGCTGCATGCTGCACATGGCGCGCGGCGCCCGCGCGCGGGGCTCGGAGGTCCAGATCGTGCACCTGGTCGAGGTGCTCGGCCGCGCGTACCCGCCGCCGCCCCGGCCGCGATGAAGCGAACGGTGGCGCATCCAACGCGCAGCGCCGCGGCGCGGACAGCGGGCGGCTCCGAGCGGCCGGCGCGGGACGGCTCCTCGCGGGCGGCACCGGGCGGCTCGGCGCCGGACGGCGCGAGGCGGCCAGCGCGAAACAGCTCGGCGCGGCCGGCGCGCAACGCCGCGGCCCGGCCGATCGCGAAGCCTGCCAGGTTCCCGCTGCGCGCGGCCGCGGCGCTGTTCATCCAGCGCCAGCACCTCGATCGCCCGCGCGGCCGCCGGCTCACGGCCGCCAACCTCGTGCGGTTCACCCGCGACGCGGGCGGGATCCAGCTCGACTCGATCAACGTCGTGGACCGGGCGCATTACCTGACGGCGTGGAGCCGGTTCGACGCGTTTTCCCACGCGGCGTTCGACCGGATGGCGTGGCGCAAGCGCGTCCTGTTCGAGTACTGGGCTCACGCGGCGTGCATGGTGCCGCGCTCGGATCTCCCGGCGTGGCGGCGAGCGATGCTCGACTTCGAGCTCCGGCACACGGGCTGGGCCCGCTGGCTGCGCAAGAACCAGCGCGTGCTGGACGGGGTCGAGGCCGAGATCCGCGCGCGCGGCCCGATGGCGAACGCCGACTTCCGCGAGCGGCGGCCGGCGCGCGGCGTGGGCTGGTGGAACTGGAAGCCCGCCACCCACGCGCTGCACTGGCTGTGGATGACGGGACGCACGCTCGTCCACTCGCGCGTGCACTTCCAGAAGCGCTTCGACCTGGCGCAACGCGTGCTCGAGGAGTTCGATCGCGTGGAGCCGCTCACGCGCGAGCAGTTCGCGGCGTGGCACCTGCGCCGGTCGCTGCACGCGATGGGCGCCGCCACCGAGACCGACCTGAACATGTACCTCACGTTTCCGCGCACACGCGCCGTGGAGCGCCGGCGGACGCTCCAGAGCCTGCTCGGAAGCGGCGAGGTCGTGGAGGTGGAGATCGCGGGCCACCGCGGGCGCTGGTTCGCGCTCGCCGAAGATCTGAAGTCGCTCGCCGCGGCTGCGCGCCGGCGCCGGGCGGCGCGGGGCACGACGCTGCTCGCGCCGTTCGATTCGCTGCTGTGGCACCGGGATCGCGTGAAGCGCCTGTTCGGCTTCGACTATCGCATCGAGGTCTACACGCCGGGGCACAAGCGGGTGCACGGCTACTACTCACTGCCGATCTTCCACGACGGCGTCTTGATCGGCCGCGCCGACGCGAAGACCCATCGCGCCGCGCGGCGACTGGAGGTGAAGGTGGTGCACTTCGAGCCGTGGTTCGCGGCCGGCGAGCCGCCGCCCGCCGCGAGCTGGGGAGCGCTGGATCGCGCGGAGGCGGTGGCGGGCGTGGGCGCGGCGCTGCGCTCGCTCGCCACGTTCGTGGGCGCCGGCAGCATCGCGCTCGGCCGCGTCGAGTCCTCGCGGCTCAGGGCGCCCCTGGCGCGCGCGCTGGACTGAGTGCCGCGGCATGGGACTCCCGAGTGCCAGGAGCCGCGTCGACAAGCTCGGCGTGAAAGGTGGCCAGCGCGTGTCGGTGACGGGGCTCGACGACGCCGCGTTCGCGACCGAGCTGGCCGACCGGACCGATCGGGTTCACGTCGGGAGGATCGTCAAAGGCTCGGGCTTGATCGTTCTCGGAGTCACGACCCGGCGCGATCTCGGGCGGCTCGAGGTGGCGCTTCGATCGCTCGACCGCGACGGCGCGGTGTGGGTCGTGTGGCCGAAGGGCCGGCGCGAGCTCACGGAGGATCACATTCGGGCCGCCGCGCTGGAGGCGGGGCTCGTGGACGTCAAGGTCATGGCGTTCTCCACCGCCTTGAGTGCGCTCAAGCTCGTGATCCCGGTCGCGAAGCGCTAGCGATAGACCGCGGCAATCCTTCGTCGGCTTCGTTCAATAGTGGAAGTTTGCTCCCAGGCCGACGTAGATCTGGACGTAGCCGGGGTGGATAGTGACGGCGCCGCCACCGAGCTGCTGCGGCACGTTGAAGCTCTTCGCGAAGCGTGTGCCGCCTTCGACGAACCAATTTCCAAAATTGAGATCCGTAGCTGCGTTGAGGTCGTAACCGAACACCGTGCGGTTCTCCGAGCGCAGATTCTGCCGAATCTCGTTCTCGCGGTTGCCATCGTCGGGGACCACAACGTCAGTGCTGATGCCATAGTTGACGAGCGCTACGTGGACACCAACGTGCGGCCTGAAGAACCCGTGCCCGTGTGGCCCGATTTCGGGGCCGAGGTACAAACGGAAGTACTCCTGGTTCGTCTGCTGCTCGACACGCAGTCCAGTCTCGGGGTCCTGGAATTCATGGGTTTCGGAGAGCATGTTGACCATCTCGATGCCGACCGCGCCGGCGAGGAGGTTGCCCAGTTGGGGAACTGGAAAGCTGGCGTGCAAACCGCCACCGTAGGATGCGCGGCTGAAGTCCTTGGCATCTTGGTCCGAAGGGTCCATGTGCATGCCATAGATGCTCACGTTGACGCCCGCTCGGGCGGCCACCGGATGTGCCACTGCCGTCGCGAGAAGCAATGCGAGCGACGGGAACCAAGATACTCCGCGACGGTCCATCTCGGCCTCCACAGATATGAGACTACGAGCTTGAGACATTTCCGAAAACTAGCGCATCGTAGCACCTGCGCCAGCTTTTCCCCTTCGCCTCGTCAGATGGGACGCGGTCTGGCCCTCCGTGTTACAGTACTTGACCGTCGTGGAACCGCCCCCGCGACGTTCACGCATGCTTGTCTGCGGTGGGTGGTGTTCCGCTCCACCGGCTGAGGGCCGGTGGTCAACCCGAGAGGTCGCCATGGCCGTGCCGACTCCCATTCTCCCGACCACCATTTCGAGACTACGCTCGAGCGCTCGCGCTTCGCGACGAGGCGCCACTCCGGCCGCTTTCTTTCTCGCGTTTGCATTGACTCTGGTCGCTCCGCTGAAAGCCGCTGCGGCCGGAGTGCGCGAGGATCACCCGAATCTCGTCGGGGGCGAGCTGCTGGGCCGCGGCCTCGTGCTCACGCTTAACTACGAGCGATTCCTGAGCAACCACTTTGGTCTGGGTGGTGGCATCATGGCGATCGGAACGTCGGATGGCGCGATCGGCATCGTGCCCTTGTATGCCTCATTCCTGACCGGAGACGCGCACAGCCTCTATCTCTCGGCCGGGGGAGCGTTCCTCGGTGGTGGCGGATCGGTCCACGATTACGAGAGCACGTGGATCATGCAGGCATCCGTCGGCTATCAGTTCCAGTCCCCGGGCGGCTTTTTCGTGAGACCGCTCTTCACATTCAACCAGGCGACGTCAGGGAGCGGCGGGGGCTCTCTCGTCTGGCCGGGGCTGACGATCGGGGGAAGCTTCTGAGTTGTGGTGGGACGCGCATCGGCTCCACTTCCAGGTAAGTCTCGAAGTCGCCGATTGAACGGTCGCGGAACCGGATCGCTTCGGTTTCCTCGAACAACCCCACCGCGTGCTCTCGCCCGCAATCCGGACACCGGTGCGTTCCGTCAAGCGCCTCACATCAGGCTTGCGCCCAAGTCATTACGGAAATCTGAGAGCAGCCAAAAAAGATCTTGCGACGACCGGCAGCGCGCCTATCATTCTTAGCGGTAGTTGGCTCGCGACAGTCCCCTTCATCGAGGTGCGCCATGCTTACCTCGCCACATGTTCGTTCGTTCGCCTTCGCAGCTACCCTCATCACGAACATTCTCATCCAAGTGGCACGCGTCGAAGCCGTCACCTGCGGCGCCTGGTCCGCGATCAATGGGGCCGGCCCCGGGGACAGACGCGAGGCGCCCATGGTGTTCGATCCCGTACGCAACCGCATGCTGATGTTTGGCGGTTACCGTATCAATCAGGGGGCCCTCAACGACGTCTGGGAATTCGACCTCGCGACGTTGCACTGGCACCAACTCAACCCGTCGGGAACGGGACCGTCTCCGCGAGCATCGTCCAGCATGGTCTACGATGCGCCCCGCGACCGTTTGATCATCTTCGGCGGGACCGACTTCGCCAGCCAGCCGTTCGCAGACGCATGGAGCTTGTCGCTGGCGGGACCTCCAACATGGCAACCGCTCCTGACCACGGGAGCTTCGCCCCCCGGTCGTGAAGAGGCTTCTCTCGTCGTCGACCCTGGAAGAGACCGGCTCCTCCTCTATGGCGGGCTCATGTTCACGGCTCCGGGGGTGCTCGGTGATCTATGGGAACTCGACCTCTCCGGAACTCCGTCATGGAATCAGATCGTGCTTTCCGGCGCCCCACCGGGTCGATATGGTCATGGAGCGATCTACAATGGATCCCGAGACCGGATGATCGTCTACGGGGGAGCCGTAAACGGCATTGCTGCGGGAGATGTCTGGGCGTTGAATCTCGCGCCCACGCCTTCGTGGCAAGAGCTCATGCCCTACGGCGCCGCTCCGGCAGGCCGCGTCGATGCGACCACGATTTTCGATACGGCTCGATCGCGCATGCTGGTATTCGGGGGCTACTCGACCCAGGATCTCAACGACACTTGGGCCCTGTCGCTCAAGTACGACCCCATGTGGGTGCAACTCACGCCGGAGGGACCCCCCGAAGCGCGCATCCTTCAAAGCGGCGCCTGGGATCCGGGGGGTGAACAACTCGTGATCTACGGGGGCTACACGCACACAACCGAGAGCGATCTGGGCGACGGTGCGCGGCTGGTGCTTGCGGGAGGTTATGCTCTCGACCTGGCGGTGCAGCCACCCGAGGGTGGAGCGGTCACGCGCATTCCTGACCAGGACTGCTACACCCCGGGCCAAATCGTCACCCTGACCGCCACGCCGGCCATAGGCTACTTATTCGCCGGTTGGGCAGGTGACGCGGGCGGCGATACCAATCCGTTGTTGCTCACGATGGATGGACACAAGGCCGTGCTTGCACGGTTCGAAACAAATCCCACTCCCACCCTGCTGCTGCAGTTCGAGGCCAATCCGCGCGACGCGGGCATCGAGCTCGTCTGGCGATTTGGGGAGATCGGCCGTGTCGCTTCCGCGTCGATCGAACGCGCGATCCATGCGGAAGGTCCATGGAACCCGATCGCACTCGACACACGCGAGCGAGCAGGGGCCACGGTGGCGCTCGACCGTGACGTGGAACGGGATCACACGTATTGGTATCGCCTGTCGGCCGCACTCACGGACGGCAAGCGCATCGTGTTCGAACCCGTCTCCGCGATCGCCGGCGGCTCTCCCCTCGCGAGCGCGATCACGACGGTCTCCCCCAACCCAGGTGCGGGACCGATCGCCGTGCAGTTCGCGATCGCTCGACAGGGTCGTGTTCGGGTGTCGATCTTCGATCCCATGGGACGTGAGGCTGCCATCCTCGTCGACGAGCCGAAGAGCGCCGGCCGCTATGCGACGACCTGGAAGGTCGATAGCGCAGGGCTCCGATCCCGTTCCGGGCTCTATTTCGTTCGCCTCGCTGCGCCGGATCGTACGGAGGTCCGCCGAATCGTGCGCTTCAATTGATGTCCCGGAAGCCTCCGGCGACCCCCGCCTCCACGTCGAGCCCGAGCCCGCGATGCAGTAGTCGCACCACGCGATCGGCGTCGGCCTCGCGCACCACGAACGACAGGTTCACCCGCGAGGCGCCCTGGGAGATCATCTCCACCGGCACGCCGATGCCGCCGATCAGCGTGAACAGATGCCCGGCGAGCCCCACGTGCTGCGGCGCGCCCTCTCCCACCGCGGCCACCACCGCCAGCCCGCGGCGCACCTCGACGTTCCCGATCCCCTCCAGCTCCGCGATCGCGGCGTCGAGCCTCGAGTCGTCGTCGACCGTCACCGAGATCGAGACCTCCGAGGTCGTGACGAGATCCACCACGACGTGATGCCGCCCGAACACCTCGAACACGCGCGCCAGGAAACCGTGCGCGAGCAGCATGCGGGTCGAGACGATCGTCACGGCGGTGATGCCTTTCTTGCAGGCGATGGACTTCACGCGCCACGGCGAGCCGTCGGCGGCGGCCGCCGCCGCGATCAGCGAGCCCTGGTCCTCGGGGTGCCTGGTGTTGAGGATCCGCACCGGGATCTGGCGATCGATGGCCGGCAACAGCGTCTTGGGGTGCAGCACCCGGGCCCCGAAGTACGCGAGCTCGCTCGCCTCCGCGAACGACAGCCGCGGGACCTCGCGGGCTTCCGGCACGATGCGCGGGTCCGCCGACAGCATGCCGCTCGTGTCGGTCCAGATCTGGATCTCCTCGGCGCCCAGCGCGGCGCCGACGAGGGCCGCGCTGTAGTCGGAGCCGCCGCGCCCGAGCGTGGTGGGGCGTCCGTCGAGCGTGCGGCCGATGAATCCCGTGACGACCGGAAGCGGCGGCCGCCGGGCCAGCGACCGCCGCAACTGCTCCGCGGATTCCGGAAGTGGGTGCGCCGCGCCGAAGCGGTCGTCGGTGACGAGCCCCGCGGCTCCGGCATCCACGGCCACGGCGTACACCCCCAGCGCCTCGAGGCCGGCGGCGAACAGCCCGGCCGCCAGCCGCTCGCCATGGGACAGGATGCGATCGCGGGCCCCCGGCGAGACAGCGGCCGCGCCCGCCCGGCCCAGATCCTCCTCGAGCGCGCGGAGCTCCGGCTCGATGCATCCCGGATTGAGGCCGATCGCGCGGGCATGATGAACGTGCCGCTCCCGGAGTGCCCCCGGGACCGACGCCCGCACCGCCCGCCCGCCCTGGCAGAACTCGACGAGCTGGTTCGTCACCCCGGCGAGCGCGCTCACCACGACGATGGGATCCTGGGGCAGGAGGCGGAGGACCTGGTTTACTGCAATCCCGAAGGGCTCGGGAATGCCGACCGAGGTGCCTCCGAACTTCATGACGATCACGGCGATCTCCTTGAAGCAGCGCGGCCTGGGCGGCTTGACCCGCTAACCTAGCACTTGGCTCTGGCGCTGGCACCATTCCCGCATCTAGAATTTCCGGTGGTAACAAGTCCCGCCCGGTCCCGGCCGCCGCCGGGTCCCTAACCCGGCCACTTGGTCGGCGCCAATCCCCCGGCAGAAACGAACTCGAGAGTTGGAGTCACGCGATGCGTCCTGCAACGAGGGTGTGGGTGGCCGCGGCGGCTGTCGTCATTGTGGGGGGCGCGCTCGTGGCGCGCCACGTCGCGCCGCTCAATCGTTCCAAGCCGCCGCGCAAGCTGAATTCGTCACGGCTGATGAGCGCGCGCCCCAGCCAGTGGTGGTTCGAGCAGCGCTCGTTCCCCACGGGTGCGATCCCGGTGGCCGAGTACGAGGCCGCGCTCCAGCAGGCGTTGATGGACCACGAGCAGGCGCGGCTCACGACCAGCTCCACGTTCCTGACGTGGCAGTTCCAGGGGCCCGACAACATCGGCGGGCGCATCACGGCGCTGGCCGTGGCCCCGAGCGGGAGCCCGATCTATGCCGGGTCCGCGAACGGCGGCGTGTTCAAGTCCACCGACCTCGGCGGCACGTGGACGCCGATCTCCGACGCGTTCAGCACCTATTCGATCGGCGCGGTGGCGCTGGACCCCACCAATCCCAGTGTGGTCTACGTCGGAACCGGGGAATCCAACCCGGCGATCGACACCTATGACGGCAAGGGCATCTACCGCAGCACGGATGCCGGAGCCACATGGCAGTACCTGGGGCCCGACAATCTCAAGCGCGTCGGGCGTATCGTGATCGACAAGAACAATCCGCAGCGCATCCTGGCCGCGGGCGCGGGCTCCATCTTCACGCTCAACAACGATCACGGCATCTGGCGCAGCGAGGACGGCGGCCAGACCTGGGAGCACGTGCTGTTCGTGGACAACGTGACGTACGGCGCCGACATCGCCATGAACCCGGCGCACACGGAGTCGCTGTACTGCTCGATGTGGGATTTCGGCCCCAGCCCCACCAGCGAGTCGGCGATCTACCGCAGCACCGACAGCGGCACGAACTGGACGCGGCTCGGTCCGGCCGACGGGCTGCCCGCCTCCAACGACAGCACCGACCGCATCGCGCTGGCCTACGCGCCGTCGCGGCCGACCACGATCTACGCCCAGATCATCGGCGGCTCGGCGCTGGGCTACACCGGGCGCGGCATGTACCGCTCGACCGACGGCGGCGCCACGTGGACCAAGCGCGACGCCGGTTCCAACTTCAAGAACAACTTCGGGGGCTTCGGCTGGTACTTCGGATCGATGGGCGTCCATCCCACCAAACGCGACACGGTCTATGCCCTGGGGGTGGGTTTCATACGCTCGTTCGACGGCGGCGTGAACTGGGGCACTGCCGTGTCGGGGATCCACACGGACCAGCACGCGATCTGGATCGACCCCGCCGCCCCGTCGGACATTTTCGTCGGCAACGACGGCGGCTTCTACCTGTCCACCAACGGCGGCGGTGTCGGCTCGTGGACCAAGGGCGGCACCCAGCCGTTCACGCAGTTCTACCAGATCACGGTGGACCCCTCGAACGCGTCGCGGCAGATGGGCGGCACCCAGGACAACGCCACGCTGATGTCCGCAGGCTCGCCGGGCTCCTGGACTGCGGTGTTTGGCGGCGACGGATTCTACTGCCTGATCGACCCCACGAACGCCAACATCGTGTTCGCCGAGTCCCAGAACATGTCGGGGGGCACGGGCCCGCAACGTTCGTCGAGCGGCGGTGCGGCCGGCACCTACGTGACGCCGTCGGGCTTCAACAGCTCCGATCGCTACAACTGGGACGCCCCGTTCGTGATGGATCCGACCAACCACAACATCCTGCTGGCGGGCTCGCAGCATGTCTACAAGAGCACCACTAACGGAGTGTCGTATTCGGTGGTGAGCGGCGACCTGGCGTTCAACCCTTCGAGCAGCAGGCCCAACGGCACGATCAGCACGATCTCGATCTCGGCGGTGGACCACCTCACGTATTACACCGGCTCCAGCAACGGCAAGGTGTACCGCTCGACCGATGGCGGGGTGAACTGGGACGACAAGAGCTTCGGGCTGCCGCTGCGCTACGTGACCCGCATCGTCGCCGATCCGTTCGACGCCGGCACGGTCTACTGCTCGCTGTCCGGCTTCAATGGCAGCAGCGAGGTGCCCGTGCACCTGTACAAGAGCACCGACAGGGGCGACACCTGGACCAACATCGCCGGCAATCTGCCGGACGCGCCGGTGAACGACATCGTGGTGGACAACCTCAATCCGCAGCGGCTCTACGCCGGCACCGACCTCGGCGTCTACGCCACGCAGAACGGCGGGGCGAGCTGGTACCCGCTGGGGCAGGGACTGCCGCTCCAGGCGGTGTTCGATCTCTACCTGCACACCGGGTCGCGCACGCTGTTCGCGGGCACCCACGGGCGCTCGATGTGGAGCCTGAACTTGAACGAGATGCCGACCGCGGTGGGCGCCGCCGCCCAGGTCACCCGGCTCGCGCTGTCGGCGCCGAGCCCGAATCCCAGCCGCGGCGACGTGAGCTTCACGCTCGGCCTGCCCGCCGACGCCCGGGTGCAGGTCTCGGTGTTCGACGCCCAGGGCCGGCGGGTGCGCTCGATTCACGAGGGTCCGCTCGCCGCAGGTCGTCACGCGTTCCGCTGGGATGGCCGCGACGCCGGCGGCCGGCTGGCGCGCGCCGGTGTGTATTTCGTGCGCGCCGACGCCCCGGGCGGCATCCAGTTCAAGCGCCTCATCCGCGAGCAATAGTCGGGGCTCGGTGGTCAGCGGCCGGCGGAGATCCCTCCGCCGGCTTCGTCTTGCGTTGGGTGGTTCCCGCGGGGCCAACGCGGGCCGCTGCAACTGCCAGTCGCAGGACCACGCGCATCGAGTGAGCCGCGCGACGAGCGAGCAGCACGCCGAGTGGACGGACGCGAGCCGCGCGCGCGAGCGAGAGTCGGCGGTCGCGAGTCACGCGCGCGAGCGAGGGTCGGCGGCCGCGAGCCGCGCGGGACGCGGGCCCGGCTTATGCTCCATTCGGATCGCGAAAAATCGGGGCGAAACCGCGGCCGCGCTGAAAAATGCCTTTGAAATCGCGGCTGGAATTGCTATACCCGGTCTTGGCTAGGGCGACGGCCCGAGCGGCTCATGACCCGCCGGGGGAGCACTACGAATCGTGAGCAGCCCGGGGCGCGCCCGTCCGATCGTGCCGCAGGACCCCAAACAGAGAGAGGACACACGATGGCCAAGATGATGACGAAGTCCCAGATTGCGGGCCACCTCGCAAACAAGTTCGAGCTCACGAAGAAGCAGAGCACGCAAATCCTGGAGGAGCTGGCGACGCTCGCCGCGAGGCAGGCGAAGAATGGATTCGTGTTTCCCGGCGTCGGCAAACTCGTCGTCGTCAAGCGCAAGGCCCGCATGGGCCGCAACCCACAGACCGGTGAAGCCATCAAGATTCCTGCGAAGACCGTGCTCAAGTTCCGCATCGCGAAGGCCATGAAGGAGCTGGCCCTGAAGTAGACGCCGCCCCCGATTTGTGAGAGAGCCTCGGCGCCCGAGCGCCGAGGCTTTTTCATGGCGCCGGGGCCGGTCGAGCCGCAGCGGCGCGTGCGGGTCGATTCGTTGATCCGCCGCAAGGCCTCTGGCACGATGCGCCGCATGATCGCCGGCATCGTCGTCGAGGGGCTCGCCAAGAGCTTCCGTCGCGGGCGCGCGGGCGCGCGCGTGCGGGCGCTCGATGGCGTGTCGCTCTCGATCGGCGCGGGCGAGGCGTTCGGCATCATCGGACCGAACGGGGCGGGCAAGACGACGTTCCTGGGCTGCCTGCTCGGGTTTCTGCGACCCGACGCAGGCAGGGTCACGATCGACGGCCACGACCCCGACGACCTCTCGGTGCGAGCCGAAACCGGCTACCTTCCCGAGCGCCTGGTGATGGATCACTGGATGACGGGGCGCGACTTCCTCGCCTACCACCACGGCCTCGCGCTCCTGCCGGCGTCCACCCGCGACGCGGACGTGACCCAGGCGCTGGAGCGAGTGGGGCTCGACGCCGAAGCGGGCGAGCGACGGCTGCGCAAGTACTCGCGCGGGATGCTGCAGCGGATCGGCTTCGGCCAGGCGCTGCTGGGGAGCCCGCGCTTCGTGTTCCTGGACGAGCCCGCATCCGGCGTGGACCCGGCGGGCGTGATCCTGTTCCGCCGGCTGCTCGGCGAGCTCAAGGCTCGAGGCGTCACGGTGGTGCTCAACTCGCACCAGCTCGAGCAGGTCGAGCGCGTGTGCGACCGCGTCGCGTTCGTGAGCCGAGGCAAGGTCGAGGCGATCGAGACGATCGCGGCGGGCGCGGCGGTCAGGCGCGTGCTGCGCGTGCGCTGGGCGGCGGGCGCGAGCGTGACGGCCGAGACGCTCGCCCGGCTGGCCGAGCAAGCCCAAGCCGAGCTGCGCGACTCGAGCGCGCATGCCGCGCGGTTCGTGGTGGCCGATGACGGCGCCTCCGCCCGGCTGCTGCAGGCGCTGGTCGGAGCCGGGGTCCCGGTGGCCGAGGCGACGCCGGAGGAGAGCCGGCTCGAGCGTCTGTTCCTGGAGCCGGGGCCGGAGGTCGTGACGTGAGCGGGCACTACCGGGAAGGCCTGCGGGAGCTGCAGCGGTGAACGGCACCCTGATCACGGCGCTGCTGCGCCAGCGGCTCACGAGCCCACTGCGGCTCGCGTTCCTGGTGATGGCGATGACGTTCCCGCTGCTGATCGTGGCGGCCGACCCGTCGTCGGGATTCGCGGCGGTCGAGACCAGTCTCGTGTTCGCGTGGATCTTCGGCGCAGGGATGATCGGACAGGACACCTCGTCGGGCGTGCTGCAGCTGTTGCTGGCGCGGCCGGTGCGGCGCGACGTCTACGCGTTGAGCCGCTGGTTCGCCGTCTCGCTCGCCACGGCGGCGGCCGCTGTGGCGCAGGTGGGCCTCGCCGCGCTGATCCTGTCGGCGCGCGGCGCGCGGCCGGAGCCGGGCGCCGTGGGGTTCGCGTGGGCGAACCACGTGACCTCGGCGTTCGGCGCCACCGCGCCGCTCTTGTTGCTGTCCACGTTCACGCCGGGGATCGGTGACCTGGGGCTCTTGTGGCTGATCTACATGTGCGGGGGGATTCTGCAAATGGCGGGCGGCGCGTTCCATTCACCGGCCGTGTTGCAGGCGGGCCACGAAGTGCAGGATTTCCTCAACCCGATGATCGACTTCGCGAAAGTGATCGGTCCCGCGACGTCGTGGTACGAGGTTCTCGCCTACCTGTCGAGCGTCACGCTGTCGCTGGCGCTCGCGATCGTGATCCTGAACCGCAAGGAGCTGTCGTATGCCTCCGCCGCCTGAACTCCCGCGCGGCCCGAGCCGGCGCGCCCCGCTGCTGCTGCTCGTGATCGCCGCGGCGCTGCTCGTGGCCCGCATCGGCTCCGGCGTGTGGGAAGGGCGCCACCCGCCCGACCTGCCCGACCGGATGCCGTGGCATGGGATCGCGAGCGCCGAAGCCGATTCGCGCGCGTCGGGCCGCCTCGTCCTGTACGACTTCAGCGCGGCCTGGTGCGGGCCCTGCAGGCAGATGGCCACCGAGGTGTTCGCCGACGAGACCAGCGCGCGCAAGCTCGGCGCCATGTTCGTTCCCGTCCACGTCGTCGATCGGGCGCGCGAGGACGGGCGGAACCAGCCGGACGTGCAGGCGCTCGAGGATCGCTTCCGGATCGAGGCGTTCCCGACGCTCGTGGTGTACGCGCCGGACACGGGACGGCACGTGACGATCACCGGCTACGGCGGCGCCGCCTCCCTGATGCAGGAGCTGACGCAGGCGACGCTCACGCTGCGCACGGGCGGCGGGAGGCGCGACAGCCTGTAGGCCCGGGGCTCGCCCGCGGCGACGCGCTGGTATCGCTACGCTCGCGAGTTCGGATCCTCGCCTTGCGAGCGGCGCGCGCGGCGTGTGCCCGCGCGACGGCGCCGGCGGCGCGGCGTGGCGTAGCGCACCTTGAGCTGGCCCCAGGTGGCGGGGAGAACGGGCACGTACTGCCCGCAGGTGCCGCTCACCGACAGCACCGGCGGACCGTAATGGTTGGCGTTGGCGGCGCAGTAGTCGGCCCTGAACAGTCCGCCCAGGTCGAAGTAGTAATTGAAGTACTTGCACGGCTCGCACAGCGCGCTGTCCGCGATCACGAGATTCGTCTGGTTGCCCCCGGCGGGCGGCACGCAGTTCCCGAACGTGTTGAACGTCATCCCCACGAACGCGGGATGCGCAAGAATCACCGGCTGCGGGAGCGTGAGGTCGAAGTGCGGGGCCGTGCTCGGGTCGAACGACGGAACGCCAGGCAGGTCGAACGCGAACGGGCCGCCCAGGAGCTGGCCCGTGTCGGGCGCCGCCGTGCAGACTCCGGCCAGCGGCCGGGTGCCGAGGAACGTGACCACGACCGGCTGGGTACAGGACACGGGGAAGGCGAGGTCCACGTGGACCTGAGTGACCTTGAGCTGGGAATCGGGTGCGCAAGCGCTGCAGGTCGCGGGATCGACGAGCGAGTAATAGGAGTCGGCCCCACCGACCGGGTCGAGATAGCCGTCGTAGATGTCGAACGGGTCGAAAGCGGCTCCCCCGCTGCACGGACCCTCCGCCGGGCCCGCGGGGCCGAGGCGGATGATCGGTGAGCTGCCCGTGAGGCGATGGACCTCGGGGCGCGTGGGGAGTGGCTTCGGCTTCTTCGCCTCCGCCGTGCCGAAGAATGCGGCCGTGAACACGACGACCAACGACAGCAACTGCAGGCGCGGATATCGCGTCATGGAAATCTGGAATCTCCACACCGTCGGAGGACGGTGGCTGGGGGACGCAGGTCCGGCGGTAAACCGTGGCGAACCGGGGTGCTCCTCACAAGCGTGCCCCAGCGGGGGCCTGACCGTCAACGCAAAAGCTTCTCCGGTCGGCAATTGGCGGCCGCCGCCCCGATGACTTGACGCCCGGCGCCGCCCGGCGCCAAAGATTTTCGCTTGTCTACTGCACATATGTGCAGTAGACTGGCCTCGCCATGCGACAGGAGAGCATCGACGAAGCCGTTCCGGTGCGTGCGGACTTCAGAGGCGGCGTCGTCACGCCGCTCGCGTTCCGGCGCGGCGGCAGCGAGCACCGCGTGGCGCGCGTCAA
>Ga0066710_100002829_pt1 | contig 14315 bp, 14 predicted proteins | sample GraSoiAngelo_159_FD_79666 | JGI IMG/M metagenome (GOLD analysis project Ga0066710, IMG submission 79666) | Grasslands soil microbial communities from the Angelo Coastal Reserve, California, USA - 14_1009_16_40cm | ecosystem: Environmental > Terrestrial > Soil > Grasslands | place: USA...
GCCGCCGATGTTCACTCCGCTGCGTTTACGCGAACTGGTGTTGGCCAATCGGGTCGTCGTCTCGCCGATGTGCCAGTACTCGGCCGAGGACGGCACGCCGAACGACTGGCACCTGGTCAATCTGGGCAGCCGCGCCGTCGGCGGCGCCGGGCTCGTGATCGCCGAGATGACGGACGTGAGCCGCGACGGCCGGATCAGCCCGGGGTGCACGGGCATGTACAAGCCCGAGCACGTGACGGCCTGGAAGCGCATCGTCGACTTCGTCCACACGCATTCGCCGGCCCGGATCGCGCTCCAGCTCGCCCACGCGGGGCGCAAGGGCTCGACGCGACGGTTGTGGGAAGGGATCGACGAGCCGTTGCCCGACGGAAACTGGCCGTTGATCTCGGCGTCGGCGATCCCGTACTTCTCATATAGCCAGATCCCGAAGGCGATGGACCGCGCCGACATGGAGCGCGTGCGCGACGACTTCGTCCGCGCCGCCGGCATGGCAGAGGCGGCCGGCTTCGACATGCTCGAGCTGCACATGGCCCACGGCTACCTGCTGGCGTCGTTCGTCTCGCCGCTGACCAACGCGCGCACCGACGACTACGGCGGGACGCTCGACCATCGCCTGCGATATCCGCTCGAGGTCTTCGCGGCCGTGCGGAAGGTGTGGCCGGCGGCCCGCCCGATCTCGGTCAAGATCTCGGCGACCGACTGGGCCGAAGGCGGGCTCACCGCCGAGGAGTCGGTGGAGTTCGCGCGAAGGCTCAAGGCTCAGGGGTGTGACCTCGTCACCGTCTCGACGGGCCAGACGGTCCCGTATCAGCAGCCGTCGTATGGTCGGCTCTACCAGACGCCGTTCAGCGACCGCATCCGACACGAGGCGGGGATCGCCACGATGACCGTCGGCGCGATCGCTTCCTACGGAGACGTCAACTCGATCCTCGCCGCCGGCCGCGCCGATCTCTGCGCGCTCGCGCGCGGACACCTGTACGACCCGTACTGGACGCGTCACGCGGCGCGGGAGCAGGACTGGGACGTGACGTGGCCGGACCAGTACGTTTCCGTGAAAGGGTTCACGCCCCGTCTTCTGTAAACGTCACGCGGCGGGCGGGCGCCAGGACGGGGGGCCGAGCCGGCGCTTGCCGTCGGTCGCCATGCGAACGTCGGGCTCGTCCGGCGCGATCTGGCGATCCCAGAGCTTGCACGTCACCTGCTTGTGATGCTGGTCGAGTCCCTCGCAATAGTTCGTGAACTGGCAGCGCCTGACCGAGTCTCCGAATCCAAGCCTGATCTTCCTGAACCAGTCGGGGTCGGCGAGCGTCTGGCGGGCGGCGGCCACGAAGTCGGCGTCGCCCCGCTTCAGAATGCCCTCGGCCTGCTCGAACGAGTGGATGCCTCCGCTGGTGACGATCGGTGTCCGATGTCCGGCCGCGCGAACCGCGCGGCGGATGGCCGTGGCGAGCGGAACGTTGCGGCCGAACGGCCCGCGCTCGTCGCCGATCACGGTCGGCATGCACTCGTAGCCGGACACACCCGTGTACGGGTACACGGCCTCGCCGATCTTGGGCTGGCGCGCGTCCTCGAAGCGCCCTCCCTTGGAGATCGAAAGATAGTCGGCGCCGGCCGCGGCGAACTTCACGCCGTACGCCACCGCATCCTCGAGCCGGCTGCCCCCCGCCACCACGTCGTCGCCGAGGTAGCGGATGCCGACCACATAGTCGCCGACGCGGGAACGAACGGCCGCGAGTGTCTCGAGCGGCAGCCGGACCCGATGCTCCAGCGACCCGCCGTAGCCGTCGTCGCGCTCGTTGAGGCGCGAGAGGAACGACGCCATCGTGTAGGCGTGGGCGTAGTGCAGCTCGACGCCGTCGAAGCCGGCCTCGCGCGCACGATGGGCAGCCTCGGCGAAGAGCCCGGGCAGCACGCGCGGCAAGTCGCGGATCCACGGCAAATGCGTGTCCCAGACCCGCTCGCGGTACCCGTAGTCGAGCGACTCGCGCTCCCGCTCGTCGAGCACGGCGTCGATCACCGAGCGGTCGGCGGCGGCGAGTTGAGCGCGGACGTCGGGCTCGTCGGCCTTCAGCCAGTACTCGTCGTCGAGCTTGCGCGTCATACGCTCGCGGAGATGCGGGCTGATCTGAAGATACCGGCCGAAGAACGTGGCCGGCTCCGGCCGCCGTCGCACGGCGAGGAAGTCGAGGATCTGGATGAAGAGCCGCGTGTGGCCCTGGCTCCGAGCGCGGACGGTGTCGACGAGTCGCCGCAGCCCGGGGATGAAGCGATCGTCACCGATGCGGAGCAGGGGACCGCTCGCGACGTCGCGGATGCCGGTGGCCTCGACGACGAGGACACCGGGCTGCCCCTCGGCGAAGCGCGCGTACCAGTCGAGGACCTCGGGCGTGACGAAGCCGTCTTCGGTGGCCCGCCACGGCACCATGGCCGGGACCCACGTCCGCTGCTCGACGGGCAGATGGCCGATGTGGGTCGGGGAGAACCAGAGCGAGGCCGCGGCTTCGGCTTCGGTCGGCCAGCGCGCGTCGGGCACGGAATGCTTGATGCGCTGGCTGGTCACTCCTGACTCTTCGGGTCGTAGGGCACGACGTCGGACTGGCGGAGGACGTAGCGCTGGATCTTTCCCGTTTCCGTCCGCGGCAGCTTCGGGAGGAACTCGATCACACGCGGATATTTGTAGGGCGCCAGCTCCTGCTTCACGTGATCTTGCAAGCGGGCGACGAGGTCGTCGGAGGGCTGATGCTCGGGCTTCAGCACCACGAACGCCTTGACGACGAAGCCGCGCGTGCGGTCGGGCGCCGCGACGACCGCGGACTCCGCCACCGCGGGATGCTCGTCGAGGACGTGCTCGATCTCCGGCCCAGGAATCTTGTAACCGCCGGAGACGATCATGTCGTCGGACCGGCACTGGTAGGTGAAGGAGCCGTCGGCGTCCATCACGAAGACGTCGCCGGGCACGTTCCAGCCGTTCCACCTCACGTATTCGGCCTGGCGGTCCGGCTTGCGCCAGTACTTGCAGCCCGTCGGTCCCTTGATGGCGATGAGCCCGGCCTCGCCTGGCGCGAGCTCTCGGCCGCTTTCGTCCACCACGCGGCAGTCATAGCCGGCGACCGGCACGCCGGTGGCACCCGGGCGCACGCGTCCGCGCCGCGACGACACGAAGATGTGGAACATCTCGGTCGAGCCGATGCCGTCGAGCAGCTCGCCGCCGGTCGTCTGGCGCCACTCGTTCCACGTGGCTGCTGGAAGCGGCTCAGCCGCGGAGACGCCGTAGCGGAGACTGCCGAGGTCGTAGCGCTTCGTCATGTCCTGAACGCGGAGCATCAGCCGATACGACGTCGGGGCGCAGAAGCAGATCGTCACCCGGTGACGGGCGAACGTCTCGAGCATCGACTCCGGCGTGAACGACGGGGACAGCACCGTCACTGCGCCGAATCGCAGCGGGAACACGAGCAGCCCGCCCGTGCCGAACGTGAACGCGAGCGTGGGATGGCCGCCGAAGCGGTCGTCGGGAGTCGGGGCCAGCACGTGGCGAGCGTAGCTGTCGGCCGAGGCGAGGATGTCACGATGGAAGTGCGCGCAGCCCTTGGGCACGCCGGTCGAGCCCGACGTGTAGGCGATCATCGCGAGATCGTCGCGCCCGGTCGTGACCGCGCCGAACTTCTCCGGCCGCCCGATCATCAGCGAGGCGAGGGTCGTGTCGTTCTCCTTTGCCTTGCCGACGACGATCAGACGTTCGAGGACGGGCGCCTGGGCTCGCGCGCGCTCCAGCTCGTCGCGCAGCTCGCCCCACACGATGGCGGCCTTCGTCCCGGCGTCCTCGGCGATGTACGCCAGCTCGCGCGCCCGCAGCATCGGCATCGTGCCGACGGTCACGATCCCCAGCTTCTGGCAGGCGAGCCAGGCGACGATGAACTCGGGAACGTTGGGCAGCCGGAGCAGCACGCGGTCGCCCGTGTCGAGACCCGCGCTCCGCAGACCGTGACAGAGCCGATTCACCTGCTTGGCCAGCTCGGCGTAGCTCAGGTGGCGCTCGCCGGCCTGGATCGCGATGCGACCGCCGTGATCCCCCTCGGCATTGGCGTCGAGCAGCGCTTCGCCGACGTTCAGCCGCTCGGGATAGCGCAACTCCGGCAGCGTGTAGATCCGGTCGGGCATGAGCGACGGTGGTGGGAGCGAGTCCGGGACGTCGGGGATCATGGCAGCACGGCGACGCCTTCGATTTCGATGAGACAGCCGTCGGCGGCGTCGAAGAGATCACGCGCGCCGACGAGCGTCATCGCCGGAAAGTGCTTGCCGAAATATTCGCGGTACACGGCGCCGATGGGGCGGAGCTGGGCCTTGTAGGCGGGGACGTCGAGCACGTAGATCGTCAGCTTGACGATGTCGGTCATAGCGCCACCGCAGCTCGTGACCACGGTCTTGAGGTTCTCGCACACCTGGCGGAACTGAGCGACCACGTCACCGCGGCCGACGACGTCGCCGCGATGATCCTTGGCGACCTGGCCGGCGATGAAGAGCGTTCGGCCGCCGCGCGCCTCGAAGCCGTGAGAAAAGCCGACGGCGGGCATGAGGCCGGGCGGGTTGACGGGCTCGATGAAGCGACTCATGACCCTGCCTCCCGGGGGATCGGTCCAGTGCCGTCGAGCACAACCGTCTCGCCGTTGATGGCGCCGTCGCGGACACAGCGCACCGCCGCGGCGGCGACCTCCATCGGCTCGATCAAGCGGCCGCCGGGGTTCGTCTTTGCCATCGCCGCGACGGCCTCGTCGAACGAGCGCCCGGTCTTCGCGACGATGTTCCGCGCGCCGTTCCACACCATGTCGGTGGCGACGTATCCGGGGCAGATCGCGTTCACGGTGACGCCCTTGGCCCCGACTTCGGCGGCCAGAGCGCGGGTGAGCCCGACCAGCGCGTGCTTGGACGCGGTGTAGGCGCTCACGTAGGGCGCGCCCATCAGGCCGGCGAGCGACGCAATGTTGATGACGCGGCCCCAGCCGCGCTCGAGCATGCCGGGCAGCACGTGGCGCGTGAGCAGGAACGGGCCGGTGACGTTCACGCTGAGATGTCGCTGCCACAGCGCAAGCTCTGTCCTGGCCAGGGGCGCGGCCTCGGCCATGCCCGCGTTGTTGACGAGAACATCGACGGCTCCCAGTGACTTCGTCACGTCAGCGACCGCACGCGCGATGGCGTCGGGCTCGGTGACGTCGAGCTCCAGCGCCAGCGCTCGAATCCCAGGCTGGCGAATCGCCGCCGCGGTCTCTTCGACCTCGCGAACGGTGCGCGCGGCGACGGCGACGGCGAGACCTTCCGCGGCCAGGGCCTCGGCGATGGCGCGCCCGATCCCGCGCCCCCCGCCGGTGACGAGCGCGACGCGCGAGGTCACGGCGACTGGAGACAGAAGAGGAAGAACGAGGGCGGCGGCGCGCCGGTCGAGCTCGCGGTGCCGAAGCGATTGTCCGAGCAGCCCGTGCGTGCGCCCCCAGTGGGTCCGGCGCCGGCACAGCCAGCAAAGAGGAGGAGCGCAAGGCCGAGCACGAGGAAGCGGGCGGCGTTCATGGCGCCATTCTAGCGTCGGTTCGGGTATAAGAGGCCATTCATGCGCCCATTCGCGAAGACGACGCTCACCGGCGCCGTCGAGAGACTGGCCCCCGGAATGAAGGTGCTGCTCCCCCCGGGCTGCGGCGAGCCGGTCGCGCTGGTCGGGGAGATCTGCCGGCAAGCCGAGCGACTCGACGATCTCACGCTCATGGGCGGGATCCATCTCGGCGAGTATCCGTTCGCTCGCCCGGAGACTTCGGCGCTGAGGATCGCCGTCTGGCACACGTCGCCGCGTCTCGAAGACGCGCGCCGCCGCGGCCGCGTGGACTTCGTTCCCGTGCGCTACTTCGACGCGGTGAGCGAGTTCGCCGCCGGTGGCGTGTGGGCGTCGGACGCCGTGCTGGTGCACTGCGCTCCGCCCGACGCCAACGGCTATCTGAGTCTCGGGGTGTCCGTCGGCATTGCGCTACCGGCGGCGCGCCGGGCCTCGCTCGTGATCGCCCAGGTCAATCCCAACATGCCGCGCGCGCGGGGCAACGGCTGCTTGCACCGGAGCCAGATCGACTTCTGGGTCGAGGTCGACGCGCCCCTGCTCGAATACCCGCCGCCGGCGATCACCGACGTCGAGCGTGCGATCGGCCGGCATGTGGCGAGCGTCGTTCCCGATCGCGCCACCGTCCAGGTCGGCGTCGGCGCCATCCCCCAGGCGGTCCTCGAAGCGCTCGGTGATCACCGCGAGCTCGGCATCCACTCGCTGCTCGTCGACGCGTCGGTGGGGCTGGTCGAGCGCGGTGTGGTCACCAACACCGCCAAGCGTGTCCACCGCGGGCGCATGGACATCGCCGAAGCGATGGGCACACGCCGTCTCTTCGACTTTCTCCACGACAACGCGCAGGTGAACATGGAGTCGTCGGCCTTCGTCCACGACCCGAGCGTCATCGCCCAGATCGATCGCTTCATCGCCGTGAATTCGGCGCTGGAGATCGATCTCACGGGTCAGGTGACGGCGGAGAGCCTGGGGCCGCGCCAGGTGGCGGGAATCGGCGGCCAGTTCGACTTCGTGCTGGGAGCCTCGCGCTCGCGTGGCGGCGCCTCGGTCATCGCCATGCCGTCGACCGGCCGCGACGGGACGGTCTCGCGCATCGTGCTGCACCTCTCCGCGGGCGCAGCGGTGACGACACCGCGCTACCTGACCGACAGAGTGGTGACCGAGTTCGGGATTGCCGAGCTACACGGAAAGGGAGAAAAAGCGCGGGCCGCAGCACTGATCGCCGTGGCCCATCCGCGATTTCGCGAAGAGCTGGAGCGCGGTGTTACTTCTTAGCGGCGTCGACCTGGGCGAAGATCTCCTCGTTCTCCGGGAAGCGGTACGTCGTCTGGTTCGAGTAGACGCTCTTGCCCTCGATGAACACCTCGAAGATCCCGCCCGCGCCCTCGATGAGCGTGGCGGTGATGCCGTACTTGTCCTTGATGGCGGCCTGCAAACTGGAGGCCTGGGGGAGGTAGTTTCACTCTCCGCAGTACATGATCCGAAGATCCATGGTGTCCCCCTCTCTCCCTCGAGATGTTCCGCGAGATGATTCTATCATCGCGTCTTGAGATGCCTCGGACGAAGGCAGCGATTCTTTGACGCTCCTCGTCATCGACACCGACCCCGGAGTAGATGATGCGCTCGCACTACTCCTGGCCTGGGGATCCCCCGGGGTGAGGGTGGAGGCCGTGACGACGGTCGCCGGCAACGTCGCGCTCGGCCAGTGCACGCTCAACCTGTTCCGCCTGCTGGCTCTCCGCCGGCCGGAGCCGTGGCCCGTAGTGGCGGCTGGCGCCGCCGCGCCACTGACTCGCCCGCTCAGGACTGCCGAGGGGTACCACGGCGTGGATGGCCTGGGCAACCTCGGCGACTGGCCCGAGGTCCAGGCCCGGCCGGTGGCCCGGCCCGCGGCCGATCTGATCGTGGAGATGGCGCGGAGGCTCGGCGAGCGCCTGACGCTGGTGGCCCTTGGCCCGCTGACCAATCTGGCGCTCGCGTGCGACGCCGATCTCGCGGCGATGCGACGGATCGGTCGCGTCGTCGCCATGGGCGGAGCGGTCGACGTGCCCGGCAACGTGACGCCGGCGGCCGAGTTCAACATCCTCGTCGACCCCGAGGCGGCGCAGCGCGTGCTGGATGCCGGTCTCCGCCTGGATCTCGTTCCTCTCGACGCGACCCAGCAGGCGACGGTGACGCGCGACCAGCTCGAGCGCGCGCTCGGCGCGAGGCCTGGCCCGGTGGCCGATCGCGTGCTGGCGTTCACGCGTCACGCCTTCGCGCGCGAGGGCGGCCACATGACCCTTCACGATCCGCTCGCCATCGGTGTTGCCGTCGATGAGTCGCTCGTCGACTGGGAGCCGGTTCGGCTTCGAATCGACCCTGACGGCGCGTCGCGGCGCGCTGCCGGGACTCCCAATTGCCGGTATGCCCGCGGCGTCGACACGAAGCGCTTCCTGAGCGTGCTAATGGAGCGCCTGTGAGCGTGCGTGTCCTGGTCGTCGGCTCGGCCAACGTCGATTTCATCGTCGCGCTCGCGCGCCTGCCGCGACCGGGCGAAACCGTCTCGGGCGGCACGCTCTCCGTCGCCCACGGCGGCAAGGGAGCGAATCAAGCTGTCGCCGCCCGCCGGCTCGGCGCCGACGTGAGATTCCTGGGCTGTCTCGGCGACGATGCATCGGGCCGGGCGGTGCTCGCCGCGCTCGACGCCGACGGCATCACCACCGACGGCGTCACCGTCACGCCCGATGCGGCGACGGGGACGGCGTTGATCGTCGTGGACAGCGAAGGGCGAAATCAAATCGCCGTCGCTCCCGGCGCCAACCGGTCGCTGACCGTCGAGCGACTGAAGGCACGAGCCGATGTCTTCGCGTGGGCTCACGTCGTCGCTTGCCAGCTCGAGACACCGGTGCCGACGGTCGCCTGGGTACTGGAGACGGCGCGCCGGCATGGAGCCATCACGATCCTCAACCCTGCGCCCGTTCCTGATGAGCCGATCGCGGCGTTGCTGCCGCTCGTCGATTACCTCACGCCCAACGCCGGGGAGGCCGCGCGACTCGGCGGCGTGGTCGGAGACGATCGAACCGCCGCCGAGCGCTCCGCCGCGGCTCTCCGCCTCAGGGGCGCCGGGACGGTGATCGTGACGCTCGGTGAAGACGGAGCCCTGGCGGTGAGCCGCGACGGCGTGAGCCACGTGGCCGGCCGTCGGGTGACCGTGGTCGACACGACCGGCGCTGGTGACGCGTTCAGCGGAGCGCTGGCGGTCGCCCTCGGAGAGCGGCGCGAGCTGTCGGCAGCGCTCGTCTTTGCCAACGCCGCGGCGGCGCTCGCGTGCACGGTGCGAGGCGCCCAGCCGTCGCTGCCACGGCGCGCCGACGTGGAGCGACTCGTGGGGAGTTGAGATACCATGGCCGACCTTGGACGCTGACGAGCGAGTCGCCGACGTCGACGTCGCGCGTTGATCGATCGAGTCGCTGACGGGGAGGCAGGCATGGAGCGGAAGATCACGTGGCCGAAGGACGCGCGCTGCGCGTTCGCGATCTCGTTCGACCTCGACGGGGAGAGCCCGTGGATCCATCGCGACCCCGCGCTGGCCGAGCGGCCGCTGCACATGGCCATGGGCGCCTACGGCCCACGGACCGGCGCGCCACGGATCCTGAACATCCTCGACCGCTACGACATCAAAGCCGGGTGGTTCATCCCGGGCTGGATCGTCGAGCGCTATCCCGACCTCTGCCAGGAGATCGTCCGTCGCGGCCACGAAGTCGGGCATCACGGCTACCTTCACGAGAAGCCGTTCTTCATGAAGAGCGCCGAGGAAGAGGAGGGGCTCCTGGTGAAGGCCCTCGACGTCTTCAAGAAGGTCCTCGACGTGCGCCCGCTCGGTTCGCGGGTGCCGTCGGCCGATCCATCCAAGCACTCGATGAGCCTGCTCAAGAAGCACGGCTTCGTCTACCACTCGAACTTCATGGACAGCGACCTGCCGTACTGCCACACGACGCCGCACGGCGAGCTGGTGGAGCTGCCGACGGCGTGGTGCAACAACGACTGGCCGTTCTTCGGCTTCAGCGCGGTGCCGCCGGTGGGCAACGGGATCTGGAGCCAGGAGGACGTGTTCGAGATCTGGAAAGAAGAGTTCGAGGGCGCCTACGAGGAGGGCGGCTTCTTCAACCTGATGGGCCATCCTCAAGTCATCGGGCGGCCGTCACGCATGCGGATGGTCGAGCGCCTGATCCAGCACATGCTCGGCAAGAAGGACGTGTGGATGGCGCGGCCGATCGAGATCGCGGAGCATTACCTGAGCCAGCGGTGATGCGCGGCGGGGCGGGGATGCGCTGATGCAGAAGCTCTTCGGCAGGGTCGCGCTGGTCACCGGCGCCGGACGCGGCTTCGGCCGCGCCATCGCGCTGGCCTTCGGTGAGGCAGGCGCCGACGTGGCCGTCAACTACCGCGCGAGCGAAGCGGGCGCCGCCGAGGTCGTGCAGGCGCTGGAGCGCCAGGGACGGCGCGCCATGACGGTCAAGGCCGACGTGGCCCGCGACGGCGACGTGAGGGCGATGATCGAGGCCGTGATCGACCGCTTCGGCCGTCTCGACATCCTCGTCAACAATGCGGGCATCATGACGCGGGGGGCGTTCCACGAGACGGCCGTGCAGAGCTACGACGAGATGTTCGCCATCAACGTAACGGGCACGATGCTCTGCACGCGGTACGCGCTGCCGACGATGATCGAGCGCCAGTACGGCCGGATCATCAACCTGTCGTCGCAGCTCGCCCAGCGCGCCGTCGCCTCCGTCGGCTTCGCCGCCTATGCGGCGACCAAGGGCGCGATCGAGAGCCTGACGCGATCGCTCGCCCACGAGCTGGGGCCGCACGGCATCACCGTCAATGCCATCTCGCCCGGCGGCATCGACACCGACATGAGCCGGGCCGTGATGACGCCGGAGTATCGCGAGCGCCGGCTGAGCGAGCTGCCGCTGCGGCGCTTCGGCAGCGTGGACGACGTGGGCTATTCGGCGGTGGTGCTGGCGTCGGAGGAAGCCGGCTATCTGACCGGCCAGATCCTGCACCCGAGCGGCGGATGGGTGATGGGGTGAGCGAGCGCGGACGTGAGCCCGGTGCGCGCGGAGTTTCCGGGCTGGTTCCGCACGAGCTGGACCGCGGCCGCCGTCATCGTCGGGGCCGGGCTGGTGCGCGTGATCGGTGGGGCCGCTCAAGGCCGCGTGGATCGCGAGACGGTGGCGACGGCGGGATTCCTTCTGCTCGTGTTCGCGCCGCTGGCCGCACTGGTGCCGCTGGTGGCCTCGTCGTACGTCGCGACTGAGGAAGGGCTGCGGCGTGAGCGGCGCGCGCGTATCGTGTGGTCGGTGGGGTGGCGGGACATCGTCGCCGTCGCGCCGGGAGTTTCGCTCGAGCTGACTCGTGTCCGACTGCGCGATGGCCGGGCCCTGACGCTGCTGAGCGCGATGCCGGGATATCGCGATCTCCTGCGCGGGATCCGCCAGCGGGTGTCGGTTCCGATGACGCCGGAAGTCGAGGACGCGGCGCGACGCTACTCGGTCATCGCGTCCGTCTGGCTGCTCGGTCTGCTGGTCGCGGCCTACGTCGTCATCGGCTTCCTGTATGGGCTCCCGACCTGATCGCGACGGCACCACCACGGCGCGAACCGTCTACGCACGACGGCCGGGTGGGCGGTGGAATCAGGGCAGCCGGGACTTGAGATCGCGGACGCGCGCCAGCGCAGACTCGACGCGCATCGGGTCGAGGCGGCCGTCGGCGAGCGCGGTCCGGATCGCGCCGAGCGCCACCGTCGAGGCCGAACGGCCGTCGGGCAGGCGGTCGCGGGCGATGAGCACCACATCCACGCCGGCGGCCAGCGTGAGCACGGTGGCGTCGTCCAGGCCGTAGTGCTGCTCGATGGCGCCCATCAGCATGTCGTCGCTCACCACGAGCCCGCGCCAGCCCAGCGTGCCCCGGAGCACGCCATCGATCGTGGCCAGCGACAGTGTGGCCGGCCGCCGGCCGTCGAGGGCGCGGTTGAAGACGTGCGCCGTCATGACCGTGTCCACCATGTGCTCGGCCATCAGGATCCGGTAGGGCTTCAGCTCGACGTCGAGGTTGGCCGTGCCGGTCACGTCCACGAAGCCTTTGTGCGAATCGGTGAAGGACGACCCGTGGCCGGGAAAGTGCTTGAGCGTGGTCAGCACGCCGACCTCGTGCATGCCGCGAATGAACGCGCGGGCGTGATCGGTGACCGTCACCGCGTTGTCGCCGTAGCTCCGGTTGCGTCCGACGATGACCGGATTGGCCGGATTGAATCCGACGTCGACCACGGGCGCCAGGTTCCAGGTGATCCCGGCTTCGCGAAGCGTGGTCCCGATGCGGCGGGCCTCCAGCTCGGTCAGCACGAGGTCGTTCCGCTGACCCAGCTCCTCGGCGGAGAGCGTCGGCGTGTACCCGACCTTGGGCCCGAGGCGCATCACCGATCCGCCCTCGGCGTCGACGGCGACGAGCAGCCGGCGGCCCGTGCAGGCCAGCGCCCGCTCGCTGGCGGCGCGGGTGAGTCGAGCGACCTGATCGTGGTCGACGATGTTGTGAGCGAAGAGGATGATGCCACCGATCCGCGCTTCGCAGAGCAAATGCTCGATCTCGGCGTCGCCGGCGACCTCGGTCGCGTGGAAGCCGACGAGCAGGAGCTGGCCGGCGTCAGCGGCGAGCGGGGCGATGCGGGCGGGATCCGGCGGAGTCAGCGTCCGGCACGCGCCCAGGCCGGCCGCCAGCCAGAGCGCAATGAGCGCGCCGCGGACGCGGCGGCTACCCACGAGCGGCGGCGCAGAGCCTCCGCACGCGCTCGGGATCCACGGGCTGGCGGACGCTGCCGTCGCGCTTGACGAACGTGCCGACGATCACGCCTTCGGCCACGGAGAGCAGCTCGGCCACGCTGTCGGCGGTGACACCACTGCCGACGAGAATGGGCACCGTCGGCACCGCGCTGCGCACGCGCTTGACGTCGCCGATGGAGGTGGCGTCACCCGTCACCTTGCCGGAGACGACGAGGGCGTCGGCCAGGCCGCGGTGCACGAGATCGCGCGCCTCCTGCTCGAGATCGACGGGCGCCACCGGCGCCGCGTGCTTGCCCTGGACGTCGGCGAAGATCTTGACGTCGGCGCCGAGCAGGCGGCGGTCGCGCAGCGTGTGATAGGCCTCGGACTGCACGATGCCCTGGTCGGCCACGACGGCGCCGGCATGCACGTTGACGCGGATGAACTGGGCACCACACGCGCTGGCGACTGCGAGCGCCGCGCGCGCGTCGTTCTTCAGCACGTTGACGCCGACGGCCACGCGGGGAAGGGCACGGCGGATGGCGGCCACGATGACGGCCATCGACGCGACCGTGCTGGGCTCGACGCGGCCGGGTGTGAACGGCGCATCCCCGTAGTTCTCGACGAGGAGGGCGTCCATCCCGCCCTCGATGAGCACGGTGGCGTCGGCCACCGCGGCCACCGTCGCGCGCTCCATCGATCCGTCCCAGCGCGGGCTGCCGGGCAGCGGGGTCAGGTGAACCATGCCGATGAGCGTGCGGGCCAGACGCATGCGGGCAGCGAAATTGTAACACGCGGTGTCGTTCGCTATAGTGGCGCTCCACCGATGTCTCGCACGCGCACTGACTGAGGAGACGACCATGGGCTATACGACGCTATTGCTGGAGCGCGCGGGTTCCATCGCCACCATCACACTCAACCGACCGGAGGCGCGCAACGCCCTCGACCTCGTCATGCGGCGTGAGTTGCTGGCCGCGCTCGATGAGGTGGAGGCGGATCCTCAGGCGCGCGTGCTGATCCTCACCGGGGCTGGTGGCCACTTCTGCGCCGGCGGTGACGTGAAGACGATGCGCACGCGGCGCCACAGCGCCGCCGAGGGCCGCCAGCGCGTGGAGTCACTCAACCGCATGGTCCTTCGCCTCGTCGAGTTCCCGCGGCCGACCATCGCCCAGGTGGACGGCTTCGCGGTCGGTGCCGGCTGCAATCTCGCCCTCTGCTGCGACCTCATCGTGGCCGCCGATCGGGCGCGCTTCGGGGAGGTCTTCGGCAAGATCGGGCTCGTGCCGGACGGCGGTGGCACCTGGTTGCTCTCGCGGGTGGTGGGTCTGGCCCGGGCCAAGGAGCTGATCTTCACCGCCGACATCATCGATGCGGGCGAGGCTCACCGCATCGGGCTCGTCAATCGCGTGGTGCCGGCGGCCGAGCTTCAGGGCGAAACGTGCCGGATCGCCGACCTGATCGCCGCCGGTCCGCCGCTGGCGCTTCGTCTGGCCAAGCAGATGGTGAATCGCGCGGCGATCTCCGACCTCGCGAGCGCGCTAGACGCCGAGGCCGGCGCCCAGGCGATCGCCATCACCACCGAGGACCACCAGGAAGGCCTCGCCGCGTTCTTCGACAAACGCGCTCCGCGGTTCACCGGCGCCTAGGGCGAGCCGCGGAGCGAGCCCTCACATTCCGGCGGGCTTGTCGAGCTCCACGGCGAGGGCCGGCGTGAACGTGAGCTGAACGAGATCGCCGGCCTTGATGCCCGTCAGGATCTTCGGGTCCCGCACCTTCACCGTCTCGGCCGTGCCCTCGAGACCCTTGATCGTGAGCACACCGTTCTTCCCGTCGACGGCGGCGACGGTCAGCGTCACCTGACTCTCGATGGGACCCGCGGCACGATCGCCCGGCTGCGCAGCGACGGCCGGCCGCACATCGATGAC
>Ga0066710_100002830_pt1 | contig 14315 bp, 7 predicted proteins | sample GraSoiAngelo_159_FD_79666 | JGI IMG/M metagenome (GOLD analysis project Ga0066710, IMG submission 79666) | Grasslands soil microbial communities from the Angelo Coastal Reserve, California, USA - 14_1009_16_40cm | ecosystem: Environmental > Terrestrial > Soil > Grasslands | place: USA...
CGCCCACTTCGCGTCGTGCGAGGACGCGATCGGGTACGTCGTGAACCCCGCGTACGACCCCGCCAACCCGACCGCGATCGAGGCGCACTTCCGGCTCACGGGCCCGAACCTCGCGCCGAACGCATCTGCGACGATCCGCGTCGGAAAGGGGTTCCCGCCGGGCGTCCGCTTCAAGCGCCTCCGCCTCGAGTTCGAGAAGGGCGCGGTCCTGGAGCTCGCGTTCACGGACACGGAGAAGGAGATCGAGACGGGGCAGAAGGGGAACTGGGTGTTCGACGACCAGGGCTCCGTGGAAAAAGGCCGTGCGACGGGGCCGTCCTCGTACGAGCTCCTCGTCGACGAGATGCTCGGGATGATCGAGAAGCGGAAGGCGCCCCTCTCGCTGGCGGAGATGCGGGAGATCTACCGCCCGGTGTGGCTCTGTCTGGCGGGGGTCGACCAGGTCGTGCGCGCGGACGCCTCGCAGGTCGACGACCTCATGCAGCGCGCGATCGCGATGAAGCCGTGAATCTCGTCCGCCGGAATCATCTCGGAACGTAGAAATACGTCGAAACCGCGTGGAACGGACGCGCGCATGCCGACCTGGGTCAAGTCGTTCAAAGCCGCGACCGCGGTCGTCGTCTTCGGCCTTTTGTGGGCCCTGATCGGGCTCGTCGTCCTCGTGGGCGGGTTGTACCTCATGGGCCTCCCCGTGCTCGGCGGCATCGGCCTCGCGCCCGCGACGCCCGGGATTGGCGGCTTCGTCCTCGGCGCCGTCGTGACGGTCGTGGGCCTCGCGATCATGCTCCTCGGCTTCCTCGCCTCCTTCCTCAAGGTCACGGTCGAGAGCGTCGTCGACGAGGTCAAAAGCCTCCGCATGTGATGATGCGCGTGATTATCGGACCACTATCTTTATTGTGCCAGACCGGGGTCGGCGCGCCGGGATGCACATGGCCTGGCGAAGGTCGCGCCGGGGCCGAGAAATCGCCGCGGCGTTGGTCGTCCTCGCGTGCGCGGGGACGGTGTTCGGAGCGACGGCCCAGCCCCGAGCCTTGGCGGGGGGCGGGTCGGGGCCCGATGCAGGGGCGACCGGGACGGGTTGGGTGCCCCACGTCCATGTGGCGGGCGGGGTCGATTCCACATACAATCCCGCGATCGCGACCGCGCCGAACGGCGACCTGTACGCCGTGTGGGTGTCCGTCAACGCCGGCCTGAGCGACCTCGTCTCCGCGAAGTCGTCCGATGGCGGGATGTCGTGGGGCACCTTCGGTCTTGTCGCCGGCTCAACGGAATCCGAAATCTGGCCGGCGCTGGCGGTGGATCCGTTCTCAGGGCGGGCCTTCGTCGCATACTACGCGAGCGCGTCCCAAGAGATCCGGGTCGCGTTGTCGGATGACGGAACGACGTGGACGCCGAGCTTCGTCCGCGCGTGCATCGGGGGGCCGTACGCGGCGTGCTCCCGCCCAAACATCGCGGTGGAGTATGCGAACGGGGGGGACAACCGGGTCTACGTCACGATGGATTCGCAGCGGGGATTCTCGCCCGATGACAGCGACGTCCTGGTGTACCGCTCCGACAACCATGGGTCGACGTGGACCCTCGTGCTCGATGACGGGGGGTCCTCGGCCGGAGCTCACGTGCAGCCTGCCGTGGCGGTGCAACGAGCCAAGGACGGCGTGGACCGCGTGCTCGTCGTGTACCGCCAAGGGGCCACACTCCAGGCCGCGACGAACGGACGGATCACCTGGTCAGACGACCGGGGCGTGAGCTGGTCCGGACCTGCGCTCTGGTCGAGCGCCGCCGCCCAGCCGCCGGCAATCGGGGCCGCCCACGACGGAAGCTCCCTCCTGGTGACGACCGGCACGGGCAACGGGCCGGACGTGGAGTGGTATCTCGACCTCGACCCGACGGACCCGTCGTCGTTCTCGGATGGAGGCGTGTGGTCCGGCTTCGGATACGCGACGCACATCGCGCCCGACGGCGCCGGAAGCGTCGATCCCTCGATCGGCGGCCGCTATCACCTCTTGGCGACCGCGCAACCCGGCCTCATGTATCGCTGGGTCGCGGAAGACTTCCAGGAGATCGGGCCGATGGAGTACGTCGCGAACTCCTCCGCGGCGTTCACGGGCGCGGACCGCGACTTCGCGATCACGACGCAGGCCCGCGGCGGCGCGTGGTGGCCCGCGATCACGTGGGCCGACTTCCACGAGGGCGTCGACCAAGTCTGGTACACGACGCCCGGCGCGCGCCTCACGTTCGACACAAGCCCGCCCGGGCTCGTCCTTCGCGTGGACGGCGACGAGCGGGTCGCCCCGATCGCCGCGACGTACGCCGCGGGTTCCGCAATCCTTGCGGACGCGCCCTCGCCCCAGGACGGGAACGGCGGCGTCCGGTACGCGTTCATGATGTGGTCGGACGGCGGCGAGCCCGCGCACGCGGTTCTCACCGGGACGACGGACGAGACGATCCTCGCCACCTTCGCAACCGCGTATCCGCTGACCGTGTACTCGACGCCCTCCGGCCGCCAGATCGTCCTCGGGGGCGAAACGGAGACGACCCCCGCCACGTTCTGGGTCCCCGCCGGCACGTATTCGCTCGAGGCGCCGACGCCGCAGGGAGCGACGGTCGGCACCCGATTCGCCTTCGCCTCGTGGTCCGACGGGGACGCGCGGGCCCACGCGGTGACCGTCACGGGCGCCACGACGTTGACCGTCACGTTCGACGTGCAGTACAAGCTCACGGTCACGAGCCCCCACGGGACCGCGACCGGGGACGGTTGGTACAACGCCGGCACCGTTGCCCCCTTCGCCGTCCCGGGTCGGGTCAACGACGGCGGCAAGACGTGGGACTTCGCGGGATGGAGCGCGGATTCGACATCGTCTGCCCCGAGCGCAGCGATCCGCATGGACGGGCCGAGAGCCGTCACCGCCACCTGGCGGGAACCCGCCAGCGCGCCCGTGACCACGAACTGGGTCCAGCTCATGTTCCTCGTGGCGGCCTTCCTCCTCCTGATCTTCGCCATCCTCTGGTGGCGGCGGAAGAAGGACGAAGACGCGGCCGCATCCTCCCCGCCAACGGGGACGGAGTAGGCGGCGCCCGCGAGGCCACGGGAACCTATTTAGGGCCTCGCGGTTTTGGCGCGCGCGATGGCCCGACTCCTGTCGCGGTTCCTCCCGGTGTTCGTCGGCGTCGGCATCCCGATCCTCCTTCTCCTCACGAACGCGATCTGGAACTACGCGAGCATCCTGCTCACAATGGTCGCGCTCGTCTGGCTCGGCTTCGCGATCATCTTCCTCGGGCCGAGCGGGACCGGGACCTAACCGCCCGATTCCTGCTTCCCGTACACGTCATCGGACGAGATGTCGAGGTCCACCCATTCGTCGATCGTCTTGATGTCCTCGAGGAGGACGGAGACCATCTCCCCGCCCTCGTCCTCGACGAGGAGGCTGTCGAGCACGTCCTCAGTCTCCATCGTGTCGCGCACGATGCCCAAGAACTCGCCCTGGTTGTCGACGACGTTGAGGCCCGCGAAGATCTCGCGCGCGGGGCCTCGCAGCAGCACCTTTTCTGCGGACGAAGCGATGAAGCGCCGGCCGAGTCGCAACTTGCCGACGGGGCCCTCCGCAATCGTCAGGAACTGGTCGTCCTCGGAGGAGACATATCCCATCTCCACGCCCTCCGAGTCCGCGACTTGCTTCCCGATGAGTCCGTGGGCGCCTTTGATCGGCATCGGCTCGGCGCAAGGGTGGGCCCCACATGAAGATTTCCACGCGCGGACTTCTCCCCGCCAAAATCGCGGATCCGCACCCCGTTGGACGGCTCGAAAAAACGGACCGACGCGGCCGCGGGGCCCACGATGCCCTATCGAGGCCCGACCTGTCCAGATAGGTATCGGCGGTGATACGGACGGCCACGGCTTTATACCCGGCCGGGGGAACTGCCGGCAAACTCCTATTAAGCGAGGTAGGATACCCGGGACGGTTTCATGCCTTCGTGTCCGGCGTGCGATGCTTCTCTCCCCGACGGCAGCCGAGCCTGCACCGGGTGTGGGACCTTGGCAACGTTCTCCTTCGACACCGCCAAGGGGACCGCAGGCCAGGCGAGCCGCGCCGCGAACCAGGCGCGCAAGGAACTCGGGCTCGTCCGGGCGACCGGCGTGGAGGCCGCGACCGCCGAACGCTTGCTCGACAAGGCGGATTCGGGGATCCGGCAATCCCAACACGCGCACGCACTCGTCTACGCGCAAGCGGCGCGGCGCGCGGTGACGATCGCGAAGACCCGGGCGCGCCTTCACGAGGACATCGCCCGCGCTGAGGAAGCGGTGCGGCTCGCGAAGGGGAGCGGAGCCGATACGGTTGCCGCGGAACGCGCGCTCCAGGAGGCATCCACCTCCCTCGATGCGGGGCGCCTCAAGTCCGTCCCCACGTGGCTGAAGAAGGCGTCCGTCCGTGCCGCGGAGGAGACGAAGGTCAAGTCCGCGGAGTCCGTGCTCGCGACCGCGGAGAAGGCGGTCCGGTACGCGAAGGAGCGAGGCGCGGACGTCACCGCCGCGGAGCAGGAACTCGCCCGCGCGAAAGAGGCCCTCCGCGGGAAAGCGTTCGACGCGGCGCGGGAAGCCGCTGCGAAAGCGCGCGACGCCGCGGAGCGGGCGCGGAAGTTCTCGCGCTATGAGAAGTTCGTCATCGGCGCGGAGCGCAGCCTGGAGCCCGCCCGGAAAGCGGGCGCGAACCTTGCGGACGCCCGCAAGATCCTGACTGAGGCGCGCCACGCCTTGCGCGACGGGTTGTTCGCGGAGGTGCAGGCGAAGTCGTCCACCGCCAAGGAGGCCGTTGCGGAAGCCAAGCGGTACCGCGCGGCCGAGGTCCTCGTCGAGCGCGGAGAGAAGGCCGCACGAAAAGAGGAACGACGCGGAATCGACATGGCGGGACCCGGCGGCGTCCTCGGCCAAGCCCGCCAATCCCTGGAGGCGCGCGAGTACAGGAAAGTGCGCGAATTCGCGCGCGACGGACGGGAAGCGATCAAGGACGCAATTATCGCCCGTCGCTTGCAAGGCACGCTCGGGACCCTCGCGACGGACATCCAGGACCTGAAGACGATCGGGGGCGACCCCGCCGAGGCCGAGGGCTTGCTCGTGGAGGCGAACGCGGCCCTCGCGGGGCAGGACTTCGACAAATGCACGCGGTTGGCGGCACGGTGCCGGCGGGCCGCGGACGACGCGCGGGAAATCCGCCGGCAAGAGATCGTCGTCAACACGATCCAGAAGATTGTGGCGGCCGCGGCGGCCTCGGGCCACGTCGACGTCCAGCAGGTGCGAGACCTCATCCAAGACGTCGAGGCGATGGTCGCGGGCGGCGAGGCCGTCGACGTCGATGCGCTCGTGAAGGCGCGCCTTACGGTCGTCGACGCGGAAAAACTGAAAGAGGTGACGCGGCGCCTCGGGGACGTCCGTCTCCTGCTCCTCGAACTGAAGCGGGCGGACATCGACATCGCGGGCTCCGATGACATCCTGCAATACGCGGGACTCGCACTCGACGAAGGTCGCTTCGAGGAAGCGGACAAGCAGATCGCCGAGCTCGAAGAGATGGCCCGCACGCTTATCCAGACGCTACAGGAGTCCGCCGCGGAGACCCTGCAGAACGCACGCGCGGCCGCGGAAAAAGCGCGCACCGCTGGGATCGCGATCCCGGATGCCGTGCGGATGCTGAACAGCGCAGAGAGCTCGATGGCAACCGGCAACGTCTACGAGGCCCTCGAGTTCAGCCGCATCGCGCTCGCCCGTGCCGAGACCGCATGGAAGCGCCATTTCGAAGAGGAATCGAAGCGGGACGTCGAGACGATGAAGGCGATCTCGGACCGCGTGAAGCGGGCCCGGGAGAAGGCGGACCTCCTCGTCTCTCACATCGAGTACCTGACGAGCATCGGCGTCGACGTCGAGCCCGCCAAGGATTCGCTCGCGAGCGCCCAACGCGCGCTCGAGGACAAGCGCGTGGACGACGTCGAGGCGCACCTCGACGCGACGGAACGGATCATCGAGGGGATGCGCGGCGCGCTCCGAAAGAGTGCGGAGGACGCTCTGCAACGGCTCCAGAAATCCGTCCTCGACGCGCGGGCGACGGGCCTGATGACCCCAGAGATGGAAGCGGTTCTGCTCCGCTCGGAAGAGGCGGTCCAGGAGGACCAGTACCGGGAGGCAATCGACGCGATCCGCGCGCTCGAAGAGACGATTGAGCGCGCGCGCGATGAAAAGGCGGCGGCCGTCCAGCGCAAAGACATGGAACGGGCGAAGAAGGCATCGGACCGGTTCGTCCGCGTGAGGCGGATGGTCGAGGAGCTCAAGAAAGCGAACATCGACATCCAGGGGTCGGACGAGGCGCTCGTCGATTCGGAGAGGGCGCTGCAGGGCCGGGACTTCGACCGCGTCGACCTCGTCCTGGGCGACCTCGAGGAGACGGCCCGCGAGATGCGCGCGGAACTGATCGCCGCCACGAAGTTCCTCATCTCCAAAGCACGCGAGGCGGTCCAGAACGGCGAGCGACAGGGCGTCGACGTCGCCGAGGCGAAGAGCCTCCTCGAGAGCGCGGACGGCTTCCTCGCGAAGGGGAAGCTCGACGACGCCGTCGAGTCCGCGAACACCGCCAAGCAGCGCGTGGACGCGGCCCTCCGCCTGCGGTCCGAGGACGACGCCCGGAAGGAGAAGCTCCGCGTGGAGACCGCGCGGCAGAAGATTGACCGCATGAAGCAGATCATGGCGGACCTGAACCGCGCGGATATCACGGTCGACGGGATGGTGCCCGCAATCGAGCAGGCGGAGGAGGCCCTCGCCGCCAAACGGTTCGAAGAAGTGCATGTGATCCTCGCGGAATCGGAGTCGCTCGCGGAGTCTCTGCACGACGGGCTGCGTATGGCGGCGGAGGAGCTCATCAAGAAGAGCCGCGACAGTGTCGAGGTCGCGAAGAAAGAGGGGCTGAACGTCAAACGCGCGGACATGGTACTGACGAACGCGGCGGAGGCGATCAAAGACCGCCGGTTCGTCGAGGCAATCGAGTACCACAAGGTCATCGACGACATCGTCGACGACGCGAAGCGGGTCCGCCAGTTCCGGGAGCTCGAGGCCGACGTCCAAGTCTTGCGCACGGACCTGCTCCGGATGGCGGCGCTCGGGGGCAACACGCAGGCGACGGAGGAGCTGCTCCAGAAGGCGCAGGCGGAGGTCGCCCTCGGCCGATACGACCGAGTCGCCGAATACACGGACCAGATCCGCGCGGGAATCAAGGACGCGCGCAAGCAGGTCCTCGAGGCGAAGCTCGACCGGGCGCGAATCGCGATCGGGAAGGCGGAGCTTCTCGGCGCAGTCGTCGATGACGCGAAGGCGCTGATGCCAGATGCGGAGAAGGCGCTCGCCGATGGGAACTACGAGGCGCTCGACGTCCTCGTGAAACGGATCGAGGAGAAGGCGGCCAAGGCGAGCGAGTCGTTCCTGGCCGCGAAAGCGGAAGAGGACTACCTCGGCCTCCAGGACCTCGCGAAGCAGGTTTCCGCGTCCGGCCTCGACGTCCCCCAGGCCCGGGAGTTTCTCGACGAAGCCCGGAAGCTCAAGGACGAGCGCCAGTTCGAGTCGATGGCGCAGATGATCACGGAGGCGCGGCGCGTCCTCGAGGCGTCGAGCCTGGAGCACGTCGTGGCGGAGCACCGCAAGAAGATGCGCGGGTTGGCGGCGATGCTGGAGGCCGCGAAGCGGATCGGGGCGAGCGTCGGAGAGGCGGAACGGATCCTCCTACAGGCCGAAGCCGCGATCGAGAGCAAGGACCTCGCCCTCGCGGACATCCTCGTGAAGCAGGCCGAGGTCTCAACCGGCCTCCAGATCCAGTCCTTCATCCAAAACAAGTACCCGAACCTCGTCGTGAAGATGCCTACGGGCGGGCTCCAGGCGAATGCCTGGAACAAGTACGTCGTCGAGATCGCGAACAAAGGCGCGATCGGCGCGAAGGACATCGACCTCAAGTTCGACGGCGATGTCGAGGTTCGGGGCGTCGAGCCAATTCCCGAGCTCGGCGTCGACGAGACGAAAGCGATTGAGCTCGGCGTGCGCCCGAAGCATGAGGGCGAGGTCCCCGTGAACGTCCGCGTGTTCTACAACCGCTACTTCGACGAAAACCGGTACGAAATCAAGGATGCCGCGTCGATCAAGGTCGAGAGGGCAGGCACGTACCTCGTCGAGGACGTGTTCCTCATCCACGTCGATGGGCGGCTCGTCGCCCACGAATCGCGGAAGTTCCGCCAGGAAATCGACGAGGACATCTTCTCGGGCATGCTCACCGTCGTCCAGGACTTCATCCGTGACTCCTTCAAGCAGCGGACCCACACCGGGATCAAGCGGCTCGACTTCGGGCAGAGCAAGATCCTGATTGAGCGCAGCCCGCACTGCTTCCTCGCCTCCGTCGTGCTCGGCTCTGAACCTGCGCTCCTGCCCCTGTACATGGCGGAGATCCTGCGGGAGATCGAGAAGAAGTTCGGGGACGTCCTCAACGGGTGGTCCGGCATGCTCCACGAGCTGCCGGGCATCGACGAGACGATCCGCAAGCTCGTCCTTGTGACGGAGGCGCCGGATGCGGAACATGGCGCTCTCGCGGAATCCGAGGTCGCGGAGCTCGAGCGGATGCTCAGCGAGGCAAAGGAATCTGGCGCCGAGACTTCCGATGTGGAAGAGCTCCTCTCGAAGGCGGAGAACTCCCTCGACTCGGACATGGAGCTGGCCTGGCAACTCCTGTCGAAGGCGAAGGTGCAGGTCAAGGAGAGCCAGGAGAAGCTCGTGGACCGGATGGAACTCCTCGTCGAGCAGACCGCCGAGGCCGTGGACCAGCTCCGTGGGCTCGGGGCCGACGCAGGGCCGGCAGAGATCCTACTCAAGGACGCCCGCGAGGCGTTCCTCGAGGGGCAGTACGAGAAGGTCGAAGAGATCGCGCAAAACGTGCGGGCGGCCCTGGACCGCGCCCAGGGCGACGCGATGTCGAAGAAGGTCGAGGAGGACCTCAGCGCGCTCATCCACGAGATCGAGCAGGCGCGGAACGAGGGCGTGGACCCGACGCGGGCCGAGGCGTTCCTCGTCAAGATCGAGGATGCCTTGCAGCGCCGGAACTTCCGCGCCGTGGACGACCACATGCGGCGCGCCCGCGACTCGCTGCGCGAGGGGCGGAAGAAGGCGCTCCTCAAGCGTTCGACGGAGGAGATGGAACGGCTCACGGCGATGCTCGTCGAGGCGAAGGCGTTCGGCGCGGAGGCGGGGGAGGCGGAAGGGCTGCTCCTCCGGGCACGGGAGGCGCTCGCGGACGGCCGCGCGGAGGACCTCGATGCGATCGTCCGCCAGGCGAGCGAGGTCGCAAAGCAGCGCGTGCAGACGTTCCTCGAGAATCGGTACCCAAAGCTGTTCCTGTCCCTGCCGACGGCGGGCTTCCAGGCGGAATCGTGGAACAAGTTCGTGTTCGAGCTCGCGAACAAGGGTACCATCGCGGCGAAGAACGTGGACCTGAAGTTCGCGGGGGACGTCGAGGTGCGCGGCCTCAAGCCCATCCCCCGGATCGACCCGAACGAGAAGAAGCGACTTGAGATCGGCGTGCGCCCGAAGGCGGCGGGCCAAGTCCCCGTCGACGTCGAGATCCGGTACTTCCGCCCCCTCGACGAGAGGGCCTACGAGCTCACGGACAGCAAGCACATCAAAGCCGAGCGGCCGGGCACGTACCAAGTCGAGGACGCGTTCCTGATCCACCGGGACGGGCGTCTGATCCACCACGAGTCCCGCCGGTTCCGGGACTCCATGGACGAGGACATCTTCTCGGGCATGCTCACGGTCGTCCTCAACCACGTGAAGGAGACGATGCAGTCGCGGGCGCAAGGTGGGCTCCGTCGCATCGACTTTGGCGGGAACAAGATCCTGTTCGAACGCGGGCCCAGCGTGTACCTCGCCGCGACCGTCGCTGGCGGGGAACCCGTCGTCCTGCCCATCTACATGGTCGACACCCTGCGGGAGATCGAGGAGCGGTTCGGCGAACGGCTCACGAAGTGGACGGGCTTCCTGACCGAGCTCGAGGGAATCGAGGAGCTCGTCCGACGGCTGCTCTACGTCACGGAGGCGCCTGAGGCGGACCTCGGGCCCTTGGCGGGCTCGCCGCTTGCGGAGACGATGCGCCTTGTCGCGGAGGCGGCCCCGGAGGACGAGGGCGCGGGCTTTGTGGAAGAGGCGCGGACGGTCATCGAATCGAAGGACTTCGCCGAGGCGTCGGAGTTCGTGCAGAAGGCCGTGGCGTCCTACAAGGTGGGACGGGAGGAATTGCACGCGCAGCTCCGCGAGGCCGTGATGACGCACGGGGAGATGACGGGCCTTCAGGTTTCGGACGACCAGATGCAGGTGTACATCGACACGGTGCGGCGCGTCGTCGAGGCCGTGTTCGCGGCGCGGGACGCGGCAGGCATGGACAAGGTGTGGCCGGTGAAGCGCGTGGCGGTGAAGGTCGACAAGCCTGAGACGCTCGACGCCGTCCAGTCGTTCCGGAAGATCATCGTGACGCAGGCGGGCGCGAAGGAGCTCGACATCGTGGCGCCCGGCGACACGTGGCGGGGACTCAAGCTGCACCTGAATCTGGACTCTGAGGCGATCTCGAAGGCGTACCGGGTGTGGGCGCGGAAGATCGAGATCCTCCTCCGATCCCAGGACGCGTGGAAGATCAAGCAGGGGCTCGACAAGGGCGAGTACCACGTCGGCGTCGAAGGCCAGAAGGTCAGGATCGATCCCTCGATGGTCTGGTTCACGGAGGCCGTGCCGGACCACGTCGTCGAGGAGCCGTTCGACGGCGGGAAGGTGTACGTCGACACGGAGATGACGGAGGACATCCTCGCGGAGGGGTACGCGCGCGAGCTCGTGAACATCATCCGCGACGTCCGCGGCGACCTCAAGCTCCCGCGGGACGTGTGGATCGAGACGAAGATCCGGGCGAGCGAGAACCTAAACAAGCTCCTCAAGAAGTGGAAGGACTTCATCTCGCACGAGACGAACACGCAGGCGCTCCGGTTCGTCCGCGGCGACATCACGGACGGATACGTCGTCGAATGCAACCTCGGCACGGAGAACTTCACCATCAGCGTGCGGCCGGCCGAGGCGGGCATGGCGGCGTGACCAACCCTTTTACGTCCCGCGCCCGTTCGGCCGGGCCGTGGGCGTCGATCTCTCCGACCTCATCCCCGCCACGCCGCGCTCCCTCGAGGACTTCGCGAACCGAGCGATCGCGATCGACGCGTTCAACACCCTGTACCAGTTCCTCAGCATCATCCGCCAGCCCGACGGCACGCCGCTGATGGATTCGCAAGGCCGCGTCACGTCCCACCTCAGCGGCATCGTCTACCGCACGACGAACCTTCTCGCGCTCGGAATCCGGCCGATCTTCGTGTTCGACGGGGAGCCGCCGAAGCTGAAGACCCGGACGATCGCCGTGCGCGGGGAGACGAAGGTGAGGGCGCAGCGCCAATGGGAAGACGCGCTCTTGAAGGGGGACCTCGCGACCGCGCGGACGAAGGCGATGCAGACCTCCCGGCTCACGCGCGAGATGGTCGAGCAGAGTCGGCGGCTCCTCGAGCTCCTCGGTGTGCCGTGGGTCCAAGCCCCCTCGGAGGGCGAGGCGCAGGCGGCGCGGATCGCGCAGAAGGGTGACGCGTGGGCGACCGCCAGCCAGGACTACGATTCGTTCCTGTTCGGTTCGCCCGTCCTCGTGCGGAACCTCGCGCTCAGTGGCAAGCGGAAGTTGCCACGTAAGGCCGCCTACGTGGACGTGACCCCGGAGCAGGCGGACTTGGCGGCGACACTCGCGAAGCTCGAGCTCACCCGGGAGCAGCTCGTCGACCTCGCGATCCTGATTGGGACCGACTTCAACTCCGGAATCAAAGGAATCGGCCCGAAAAAGGCACTCGCCCTCGTTCGGAAACACGGAACGCTCGAGACGATCTTCCAGGAGATCGGAACCGCCATCGAGAACGCCGATGCCATCCGCGACATCTTCCTCCACCCGAACGTGACCGACGAGTACCGCATCGAGTGGCGGGACCCCGACGTCGAGGGCGCGACACGGATGCTCGTCGACGGGCACACGTTCTCCGAGGAGCGGGTCGCCCCGGCGCTCGCAAAGGTCGTGGAGGCGCGGACGCGTGCGGGCCAAAAGAGCCTCGACCAGTGGTTTTGAACCCGGGAAACGAACGTTCTAATATCGAGGGCCGAATCCGCGGCCCCATGGCCCTGGCACCCCTGGTGTCGGTCGCCATCACGGTCCTCCTGTGCGTCGCGCTCTCCGGCCTTGCGTACTACCGCAAGGTCCTCACGTGGGACGGCACGATGGCCGCGTTCGGGATCGGCATCGTGATCGGCGTCTTCGGGGACGTGACCTGGCTCATCCTCCTCCTCGTGTTCCTCCTGAGCTCCTTCGCGGCGACGCGGTACCGGTTCGCGCTCAAGGAGGCGATGGGCGTCCAGGAGGGCGCGCGAGGCGAGCGCCGCGCATCGAACGTCCTCGCGAACGGGCTCGCCCCCGCGTTCGCCGCCGTCCTCGGCTACCCGGGGATTGGCGGGGCGGTCGTGAGCAAGGAGCTCAGCGGCCTCCTGTTCGTGAGCGCCCTCGCGGTCGCCGGCGCGGACACCCTCGCGAGCGAGATCGGCGTCCTCTCCCCGCGCGTCTATCTGATCACGGACTTGACGAAGGTGAAGCCCGGCACGGACGGGGGCGTCTCCGCGCTCGGGCAACTCGTGGCGCTCGGCGCGTCCCTCTACTCCGCACTCCTCGGGTTCGCCGTCCTCGTCCCGCTCTCCGAGTGGCTCGGGCTGCCCGTCTCCTTCCCGTCGAGCGCGGACTTCATCCTGATCCCCGCGGTCCTCGGGTTCGTCGGCTGCCAGATCGACAGCGTCTTCGGCGCGACGCTCGAGCAGCGCGGGATCTTCAACAAGCGGACGACGAACTTCGCGGCGACGAGCCTCGGCGCGCTCATCGCGTTCGTGCTCTACGAGATCGTCAGGTAGCGAGCGCCTCGCGGACGAGCTTCTCCCCGAGCGCCCGCATCGCCTCGGCCTGCTCCGGGGTCTTGCCCTCCGCGTACATCCGTAGGATCGCCTCGGTCCCGGACGGGCGGAGGAGGACCCACCCGCCCTCGCCGTACACCTTGACGCCGTCCGTCGCGTCGACCTTGCGGTCCGCCGCCAGAGACTTCAGACGGGCGAGCACGGCCTCTCGCCGGTCCCGCGGACAGGGGACGCTCGACTTCTTCAGATAGTATCGAGGAACCGATTTGAGGAGGGATGAGAACGTCTCGCCGCGGCGCGAGAGGAGCTCGACGACCTTCGCGGCCGTCATCCCGCCATCCCGCGCGAACAGGTGCTCCGGGAAGATCATCCCGCCGTTCTCCTCCCCGCCGAAGACCGCGCCTTTCCCGTAGATCGCGCGCGCGACGAGGGGAGCCCCGACCTTCGTGTACTCTACGCGCCCGCCCGCGGCTCTCACAACATCCTCGACGCAGCTCGAGGAGCTCACGGGTGTGACGACGAGGCCCGGGGTGCGCCGCACGACCTCCCCCGCCAACAAGGCGAGGAGCCGGTCCCCATCGACGAAGTCCCCCCGTTCGTCGATGATCGCCGCCCGGTCCGCGTCCCCGTCGTGCGCGATCCCGAGGTCGGCGGTGAGAGCGCGGACCATCGTGCGCAGGTGTTCGAGGTTCTCCGCCGTGGGCTCCGGCTTTCGCCCGGGGAACGCGCCATCGGGTTGCGCGTTCAGCGTGGTGACGCGGCATCCGAGGTCGCGGAGCAGGAAGGGCGTCGTGACGCACGCCGCCCCGTTGCCCGGGTCGACGACGACGTGCGGGTTCCGTTTCGCGATCGCCTCTCGATCGACTTTGGCGGCGATGCCCCGCATGTACAGGTCGGGCCCGTCCGTCGCAGCGGCGGTCCCTCCGATATCCTGCCACGCGGGCGCCGCGAACGCACCGGACTCCACGAGGCCCTCGATCGTCTCTTCGGTCTCCCGCGGGATCTCCATCCCGTTCCCGTCGACGACCTTGATCCCGTTCCACTCCGGCGGGTTGTGCGAGGCGGTGACGACGACGCCGCCCGCCAACTTGCGCTCCTTCACGTAGTATTGCTCGGCAGGCGTCGGCAGAATCCCGAGGTCGAGCACGTGCGCGCCCGAGGCGAGGAGGCCGGAGACGACCGCGCCGCGGAGCATCGGTCCGGAGGAACGGGTGTCGCGGCCCACCGCCAACGTGGACGGCCCCCACACCGTCGCGATCGCGCGCGCGACCCGCATCGCCAAACC
>Ga0066710_100002831_pt1 | contig 14314 bp, 15 predicted proteins | sample GraSoiAngelo_159_FD_79666 | JGI IMG/M metagenome (GOLD analysis project Ga0066710, IMG submission 79666) | Grasslands soil microbial communities from the Angelo Coastal Reserve, California, USA - 14_1009_16_40cm | ecosystem: Environmental > Terrestrial > Soil > Grasslands | place: USA...
ACGGCGGCTATGGCTGGATCGCGCTGCGCGGCCCGGCGCCGGGATTGTTCGATCACCCCATGAGCACGGCATCGGTGCTCGAGGACACGCTCGCGCGCGCTGCTGCGCTGGGACTGCGCGCCCGCACGCTCTCCGCGAGCTTCGACCTGGACACCGCCGCGGACCTCGCCTGGCTCGCGGCGGTCCGCGATCGCGGCGAGGCGCGCGAGTGCCCGCGCACGCTCGCGCTGCTCGACGAGCTAGCCCTGTGGCCGGCCTGAGCCCAGATTCGCGGCAATCGTGCCTTCGAACTGAGCAGCAAGGACCGACTTGGGCCGACGTAGGCGCAACGGAGCTTCCCCGCGCGGCATGCGGTTTGCTATGGGCTCACACGTCCCCACGACCGGATTATTCCCATGCCGACGGGCTGGTGGGGTACCTTGGCGACCCGCGAAGCCGCCCGGGGGGACAGCCGTTCCTCGGAGAAGAGCTCGGGGCGACTCAACATCGGCGGGAGCGAGGAGATCGGCGCAATGAAAAAGATCGAAGCGATCGTGAAGCCCTTCAAGCTCGACGAGGTCAAGGAGGCGCTCCAGGGCATCGGCATCCAGGGCATGACCGTGACCGAGGTGAAGGGCTTCGGCCGCCAGAAGGGCCACACCGAGCTCTACCGCGGCGCCGAGTACGTCGTCGACTTCCTGCCCAAGATCAAGATCGAGCTGGTCGTGCCGGACGAGCTCGCGGACAAGGCGGTCAGCGCGATCACCGAGGCGGCCAACACGGGCCGGATCGGCGACGGCAAGATCTTCGTGTTCCAGGTGGAAGAGGCGATCCGGATCCGCACCGGCGAGCGCGGTGCGAGCGCGGTCTAGTCCGTCGGAGAACGCCCCGTTAGAGTCCTTCCCGCCCGGCGTGCGCCGGCGCGGGAGTCGAACCCCAGACAGACAGAGGTGAGAAGCTTCGGATGAATGTCAAAGAGGTGCTCGAGTACGCCAAGAAGAACAACGTCAAGATCGTCGATTTGCGCTTCACGGATTGGCCGGGTCAGTGGCAGCACTGCTCCTACCCGATCAGCGAGATCGACGAGGGCGTCTTCGAAGATGGATTGGGCTTCGACGGCTCTTCGATTCGCGGTTGGCAGGCGATCAACGAGAGCGACATGCTGATGGTCCCGGATCCCGAGACCGCATTCATCGATCCGTTCTTCGAACACCCGACGCTGGTCCTGATCTGCAACATCGAGGACCCGATCACGCGCAAGCCCTACTCGCGCGACCCGCGCTGGATCGCCCGCAAGGCCGAGACCTATCTCAAGTCGACCGGGTTCGGCGACATCGCCTACTTCGGCCCCGAGGCGGAGTTCTTCATCTTCAACGAGGCCCGCTTCAGCTCGGGCCCCGACCACGGGTTCTACAGCATCGACTCGAACGAGGGCGCGTGGAACACGGGCCGCGACGAGAGCGGCCGAAACCTGGCCTACAAGCCCCGCCACAAGGAGGGCTACTTCCCGGTCCCGCCGATCGACAGCCTCCAGAACGTGCGCAGCGAGATGGTGCTCACGATGGAGCAGATCGGCATCCAGATCGAGGCGCACCACCACGAGGTGGCGACCGCGGGTCAGGCCGAGATCGACATGCGCTTCACGAGCCTGGTGAAGATGGCCGACCAGCTGCTCATGTACAAATACGTGACGAAGAACGTCGCGCGCAAGAACGGGCTGACGGTCACGTTCATGCCGAAGCCGATGTTCGGCGACAACGGCTCGGGCATGCACGTCCACCAGTCGATCTGGAAGGGCGGCAAGCCTCTGTTCGCGGGCGATGGTTACGCAGGGCTGTCCAAGATCGGCCTGCACTACATCGGCGGCGTGCTCAAGCACTCGCGCGCGATCGCGGCGATCACGAACCCGACGACGAATTCGTACAAGCGCCTGGTGCCGGGCTACGAGGCGCCGGTCAACCTCGCGCTGTCGTCGCGCAACCGCTCGGCCGCGTGTCGGATCCCGATGTACTCGCCGAACCCGAAGGCGAAGCGCGTCGAGGTCCGCTACCCCGACCCCGCGTGCAATCCCTACCTGGCATTCTCCGCGATGCTGATGGCCGGCATCGACGGGATCGAGAACAAGATCGATCCGGGCCCGCCGCTCGACAAGAACATCTACGCGCTCTCTCCCGAGGAGCTCAAGGACATCCCGACGATGCCGGGCAGCCTCGAAGAGTCGCTCGACGAGCTCCAGGCGGATCACGACTTCCTGCTCAAGGGCGACGTGTTCACCGAGGACGCGCTCACGACCTGGATCGAGTACAAGCGCTCGGCCGAGGTCGATCCGGTGCGGATGCGGCCGCACCCGCACGAGTTCGAGCTCTACTTCGACGTATGATCAGCGCAGCGTGACCTCGGGTCACGCGCGCCGTCGATCGAAACGCGGACCCCGTCGGCAAACCGCCGACGGGGTCCGCTATATTTCGGCCATCGACTCTCACCCCAATGAGAGTGACGCCAGCGCGGGACGACAAACCGTCGCCTGCAGCGTGCGTCGAGAACGGAGGGGCACGTGCAGCAGCGAGGCCGACCCGAGTGGGCGCTGCGCTGGAACGAGCTGCTCGAGTCGTTCGACTCCGAGTGGAGCGCGGCGCGCGAGGCGTTCTCCAGTGCCGGCCCGGACGCCTTCCGCAAGTGGCTCGGCTGGGCGCTCTACCGGATCGCGGCGCGCGTGAATCCGGAGATCCTCGACTAGCAGTTGGCCCGGCTCTTGCTAGAGCACGGATCGAGATGCGCGTCTACGTGCTGCACTTCGAGAACCTGGGTCGCCTGACCCGCGCGTTCGACCGCGTGCTCGAGCACGCGGAGGTCGAGAGCTCGATGATCGAGCCGGGCGGGATGCGCCTGCGCTTCCTCGGGCCGCGCGCGATGACCGAGCGCCTGGTCGAGCAGATCTACGAAGACGGCGGGCTGACGTGGTGCAGCCGGCACGACGTGGTGGAGAACGAGCAGGCCGGCAGAGCCGACGCGCTCAGCTAATTCAACGCCGTGTCGCCGCGCTCGCCGGTGCGGATGCGGATCGCGTCCGCGAGCGGGATCACGGTGATCTTGCCATCGCCGATCTTGCCCGTGCGCGCGGCCTGGCAGAGCGCGAGCGTGACCTTCTCGACCAGCTCGTCCGGAACCACCACCTCGATCTTGATCTTGGGCAGGAAGTCCACCACGTACTCGGCGCCGCGGTAGAGCTCGGTGTGGCCCTTTTGGCGGCCGAATCCCTTCACTTCGGAAACCGACATCCCGAGCACGCCGGCTTGTCCGAGCGCCTCCTTCGCATCGTCGAGCTTGAATGGCTTGATGATCGCTTCGATCTTCTTCATCGCTGGTGCTTCCTTGTGATCCGCCGCTCGGGCGCGGGCTCGTGAGCGGCGAGAGAGGTCACCGGGGGGCCGCGCGCGCAAGCTACGCGCGTGTCCCCCCGCGCGAAGCGCACGCCCAGAGCGCGCGGCCCCCGGTGTCGCCGCTCCCCAGCGCAACCTCCGTGCCAAGCCGCGCACAGCGAAGACCGCGGCCGACAAGGGTCCAAAGGACGCAAATTACGGCTGTTATGCGCCGATTTCGGCGCGATCGGGCCGTTTTCCGCCGCCGCGGCGCAGAGCCGGGGTGCCCACGGCCCGGGCACTCCGCCCAGAGCGCGGGCACTACCTAGCAGCGATCGACAACCTCCCTGAGCGCTATTCCCCGTCAAAATTTTGACACAGAAATATTTCGCGAGGCGTTGCCAAGCCGCTGGGAGGGTGCTTCCGTCCCCCGCTAGACCTGCTCCGTTCGCTTGCGCCCCCCGACTCCCGGGTTCCCGGGATGCTCGTAGGGGTGCGGTGCATCGGGGCAACAACGTGGTCTCAGGGAGGACACGATGAGGACGGTGGGAAGATGGGTCGGCCTAGCGGTGACGGGCTTGCTCGTCTCCGGGCCGGCGTATGCGAGCTCCGAGGTCGACAAAGAGCTGTCTGAAATGCGCGAGCTCGTCAAAGGGCTCGAGCAGAAGGTCGACGCTCAGCAGGAGCAGATCGAGCACCAGAGCGGGCTTCTCCAGGACGCCCAGAAGGTGGTGCGCGAGCAGCAGCAGGAGCAGAACGAGCAGGGCGCGCTCTCGGGCGTCGGCGAGTTCTGGCAGGCGATCGACGTGAACATGAGCGTCGCCAGCAGCTACTCCTACAACTTCCGCAACCCGACGGAGCACACGGGGACGGGGCATAACGGTCAGAATTTGAACCAGGGCGTTGACGGCGCGTTCTACCCGTTCCATGGCGACCACAACAGCTTCCAGGTCGACCAGGTGTGGCTGGACATCGGGAAGGCCGTCACGGACGAGAGCCGAGCGGGCTTCATGTTCTCGATCTTGTACGGCAACACCGCCGCCTTCGACGCACAGGGCTTCACCAACAACCTCAACACCGTCGGGACCAACCCCCTCAGCACCGGCGGCGGGCGGCGCGGGAACGCGAACGACTCGACGAGCGACTACTACGTGGCGCAGGCCTACGTGAAGTACCTGGCGCCGGTCGGCGAGGGCGTGGAGTTCGACTTCGGCAAGTTCAATACGTTGCTCGGAGCCGAGGTGGCCGACGCCTCGAAGAACTGGAACATCACGCGCGGCAACGAGTGGACGCTGCTCCAGTCGATCGATCACCTGGGTCTGCTCGCCAGCACCAAGGTCGGTCCGCTCAGCTTCGCCGCAGGCGTCGTCAACCAGAACTCGATCCTGCACAGCTCGCCCGACATCAACTCCGAGAAGAGCTACCTGGGCAAGATCGGGTTCACGCCGAACGACATGTTCAGCGTCGCGGCGAATGTCCTGTACGGGGCAGAAGGCAGCGAGTCGACGATTGGCGGATTCGGCGGGTTGTCGTGCGGGGTACTGCATAGCAACGGTACTTGCAGCACCGTGAACGGGCGCCGCACCGGTTTGGTCGACCTGCTCGCAACCTTCACCAGCGATTCGTTCTCCGCGTGGCTGGACGGCGATTACTCCTGGCTCGAGGGAACGGGCGCTGCGGCGTGGGGTATCGCGCTCGCCGGCAAGGTGCCGCTGACCGACGTGTTCTCGGCCGCGCTGCGGCTCGAGTACCTGGAAGACCAGGAGAACTGGTTCGGGCTACTCGGCTCGCGCCACAGCCAGATCTACGGGGCGACCGGCACGCTCGCGTACGAGCTCGCCGAGAACCTCACGCTGAAGGGTGAGGTTCGCTACGACTACGTGAACGAGGCCCTTGCCGGTGCCGGTGGCGTCCACGAGTTCGCCACCAACTCGGGCTCGGGCAACGGGGCCGAGGACCAGGTGGTTGGCGTCGCACAGGTCGTCTACGCGTTCTAAGGCCTAGCTGGATCCAAAACGAAGGGCGCGGCACCCGCTGGGTGTCGCGCCCTTCTTCCTTCAGGGGAGCACTTCAGATCCCGCGCGGGTCTCCGCCGTTGGGAGCCGGAGGGCCGAGCGTCCAGGTCGGCACGAGGCCGAGCTTCTCCATCTTCGTGTAGAGCGTGCGCCGGCCGATCCCGAGCGCGCGCGCGGCGGCCGAGCGGTTCCCGCGGTGGTCGCGCAGCGCGCGCGCGATCCGCCATGCCTCCGCGATCGCGAGGAAGTCGCGCAGCGGCAGGGCCTCCGCGCTGCGCGCCACCTCGTCGAGGCCGATCTCGGCGACCGGGCCGGCGCTGCGCGGCAGACGTTCCGAACGGAGTCCTGCGGCCATCGACCCTCGCCAAAGCAACCGGCGTACCATCGCGCGGCGGGCTGTGGCGCCCGCCGGGATCCGAATGCCGCGCCATTGGGCATTCGCTGCCTAGTGCCTGGTCGTCGGGCGAATTCACTCCAGGCCGAAGATCTGCTCGACGCGGTAGACCCCGGGTGCGCGACCCGCCAGCCACGCCGCCACCCGAACCGCACCCGCGGCGAAGTGATCGCGCGTGTTGGCGCGGTGGGCGAGCTCGAGCCGCTCGCCGCGGCCGAAGAACATCACCGTGTGCTCGCCCGCGTTGTCGCCGCCGCGCAGCGCCTGCACGCCGATCGCACCGCTGGGCCGCGCGCCGACGTCGCCGGCGCGCTCGAGCACGACCGGGCCCGAGGCCCCGGCGCCGCGTCCCTCCGCGATCGCGTCGGCGAGCCGCAGCGCGGTGCCGCTCGGCGCATCGCGTTTGGCCGCGTGGTGCAGCTCGACGATCTCGGCGTCGTAGCCCGTGCCGAGCCGCTGCGCCGCCGAGCGCACGAGCCAGACCAGCGTGTTCACCGCGACCGAGAAGTTGGCCGCGCGCACGACGGGGATCAGCGCGCCGAGCGCATCGAACTCCGCCGCTTCGGTCTTGGAGAATCCGGTCGTGCCGGTGACGTAGGCGACGCCCGCGTCCGCGGCCGCGCTTGCTGTCGCGAGCGTCGCCGAGGGAATGCTGAAATCGATCGCGACGTCGCACACGGCCAGGGCCGACGCCGCGTCGTCGCTCACCGGGACGCCGCGCTCGAGCCGCGCGCCCTGCTCGGGATGCTCCTTGCCCTCGAGCGCCGCCGCGAGCACGAGCGAGGGCTCCAGCTCGAGCGCCGCGCGCACGGCGCGGCCCATCCGGCCGAGCGCGCCGACCACGAGCACCTTGCTTACGTCGGTCATCCGATCAGCCCGAGCTCCTTCAGCACCACCTGGAGCCGCTCGCGATTCGGCGCCGTCAGCGGCGTGAGCGGCAGCCGGATCTCGGGTCCGATCGCGCCGGTGAGCTGGAGCGCGGCCTTGACCGGAATCGGGTTGGTCTCGGTAAACAGCGCCTCGAACAGCGGCACGAGGCGCAGGTGGCAGCGGCGCGCGGTGTCGGCGTCGCCGGCGCGGAACGACCGCACGAGCGACACCATCTCGCCGGGCGCGACGTTCGCGGTGGTCGAGATCACGCCCTTCCCGCCGATCGCGAGCATGGGCAGCGTGAGCACGTCGTCCCCGGACAGCACGCAGAAGCTCTCCGGACAGCGCTCGATCACCTCGGAGATCTGCCCGAGGCCGCCGCACGCCTCCTTGATCCCGACTACCTGCTCGAGGTCGGCGAGGCGCGCGACTGTCGCGGGCAGCATGTTGCTCGCCGTGCGCCCGGGGATGTTGTAGAGCACGAGCGGGAACGCGGTGCGGCGCGCGATCTCCGCATAATGCAAGTAGAGACCTTCCTGCGTCGGCTTGTTGTAGTAGGGCGAGATCAGGAGCGCGCCGTCCGCGCCGGCCTCCTTGGCGTACAGCGTGAGCTCGATCGCCTCGCGCGTGTTGTTCGAGCCCGTGCCCGCCACCACCGGCACGCGGCCGCGTGTGGCGTGCACGACGATCTCGACCACGCGGCGGTGCTCGGCGTGCGAGAGCGTCGCGGACTCGCCCGTGGATCCGCACGGCACCAGGCCGTCGACGCCAGCCTCGATCTGGCGGTCCACCAGCGCGCGCAGCGCGGCCTCGTCGATCTCGCCGTCGCGAAACGGAGTCACGAGTGCCGTCAGCATCCCTTCGAACATGGCGACTCCCTAGATCACGATCGTTCCAACGAACACTTCGACCGCGGGGCCCGTCATCTCCACGTGCGCGTCGTCCGCCGGCCAGGAGATCTCGAGCACACCCCCGCGCAGCTCGATGCGCACCGCGCGGTCGACGGCGCCCCGCAGCATGGATACCACGGCCACCGCGCAAGCACCGCTCCCGCAGGCGAGCGTCTCGCCGGCGCCGCGCTCCCAGGTGCGCTGTGCGATGCGGCCGCGATCGAGGACGCGCACGAACTCGACGTTGACGCGGTTGGGGAACGCGGGATGGTGCTCGATGGCGCGCCCCCAGCGCTCCACCGGTGTCGCGTCCGGATCGTCGACGTAGATCACCGCGTGCGGGTTGCCCATCGAGACCGACGACACGCGCAGCGTCTCGCCCTCGACCGCGAGCGGCACGTCGAGGACCGGGCCGGGGCCTGCAGCGATTGCAGTAGGGATCACCGCGGGCGCGAGGATCGGGCGTCCCATGTCGACCGTGACGCGGTCCGCGCCTGACCAGCGCGGCCGCACCACGCCCGAGAGCGTCTCGACGCTGATCGCGTCGCGATCGGTGTGGCCGCGATCGCGCAGGTACTTGTAGAACGCGCGGATCCCGTTCGCGCACATCTCCACCTGCGAGCCGTCGGCGTTCCAGATCTCCATCCGGAAGTCCGCACTCGCGCCGGGCCGCACCACGAGCAGCTGGTCGGCGCCGATCCCGTGGTGCCGATCGCACAGCCGCGCCGCAATCGGCTCGATCGGAGGCAGCGCGTCGCGCAGGCCGTCGAGCACGACGAAGTCGTTCCCGGCCCCGTGCATCTTCGTGAACGCGAGCTCACGGGCCATCGCGCTGCTCCTTCATCACGGGCCTGTCCTTGTGGTCGTGCGGGTGCTCGTCGGTCGCGGTGCCGGGCTCCTTGTGTTCCCGAACCGGCGGACCGTAGTGACCGCATGCCGCGAGCATGACGCAGGCCACTGCGCAGATCGCGATCCTACGAAGCGTCATCGCGCTGCCTCGAGCTCGCGGCGCGCGGCGGCGAGCTCGGCCTCCGCAGCGTCGAGCGCCTCGGCCACGCGCGGCCGCGCGGTCGCGCCGGGCAGCGACCGCCCCTCGAGCGCGCGCTCGAGCGAGAGCAGCTCGGACGCCGCGCTCGGAAACGCGGGATGGAATGCGCGCAGATCCTCGCGCGAGAGCGAGCGCAGGTCGGCGTCCTTCTCGACGCAGTGCGCGACGATCCGCCCGACCGCCTCGTGCGCCTCGCGGAACGCGACCCCCTCGCGCACGAGCGCCTCGGCGAGATCGGTGGCGAGCAGCATCGGATCGCTCGCCGCCTCGCGCATGCGCGCCTCGTTCACGCGCAGCGTCGCGATCGCTCCCGCCATCACCTCGAGCGAGTCGCGCAGCGTGCGCGCGGTGTCGAAGATGGGCTCCTTGTCCTCCTGGAGATCGCGGTTGTAGGTGAGCGGCAGGCCCTTCAACACTGTGAGCAGCGCCACCAGGTTGCCGATCGCGCGCCCCGCCTTGCCGCGCACGAGCTCCGGCACGTCGGGGTTCTTCTTCTGCGGCATCAGGCTCGAGCCGGTCGAGTAGGCGTCGGCGAGCTCGATGAAGCCGAACTCCGCGGTGGACCAGAGCACGAGCTCCTCGGCGAGCCGCGAGAGGTGCACCTGCGCGATCGCGCCCGCGGCGAGGAATTCGAGTCCGGCGTCGCGCGAGGCGACGGCGTCCATGCTGTTGCGCGAGGGTCCCGCGAAGCCGAGCGCGCGCGCAGTCGCCTCGGGGTCGAGCGGCAGCGTCGTGCCTGCGAGCGCGCCCGAGCCGAGCGGCGAGAGCGCCATGCGCGCCTCGAGGTCGCGGAAGCGCTGCGCGTCGCGCCCGAACATCTCGACGAACGCGAGCCAGTGATGGGCGAGCCGCACCGGCTGCGCGCGCTGGAGATGGGTGTAGCCCGGCAGCACCGTGTCGAGGTGCTCGCGCGCGCGCGCGAGCAGGACGAACTGGAGCTCGTGCAGACTCGCGCGCGCCGCGCGCGCCGCGTCGCGCAGGTAGAGCAAGAGGTCGGTGGCGACCTGGTCGTTGCGGCTGCGACCCGTGTGGAGCCGCGCGGCGACCGCGCCGGCGCGGTCGCGCAGCCGCGCCTCCACGTTCATGTGGATGTCCTCGAGCGCGGGGTCGAACGGGAATCGGTCCGACTCGATTTCCTCACCGATCTCGGCGAGCCCGCGCCGCAGCGCCGCAACGTCCTCCGCGGAGAGCAGCCCGACGCGGCCCAGCATCTCGGCGTGGGCGAGCGAGAGGCGCAGGTCGTAGCGCGCGAGCGCGCGGTCGAAGTCGATCGATGCCGAGAATCGCTCGACGCTCGGATCGGTGTCCTCGCGGAAGCGCCCCCCCCAGGGCTTGCGCGTCTGCGTGCCCGATTCCTGTGTAGGTGCGCTGCGGTTGCGGTCCCGGGTCATGGACCGAATCTCGGTGACGTCTCGTCAAGGCGCAAGCTACGTTCGCCGATCCAGGGGAGAGGATCTTGGTCTTGGGGATCGAACGGGCTGTTCGCGCCCTACGGCCGAGGCTGCGCCAGATCGGCTGGGCGGTCTTGGCCGCGGCGTTCGCGTGTGGCTTCGCGGTGGCCGCGATGCTGGCGTCGCTCGACCACCAGGTGCGCGCGCGCTTCGAGGGAACCCAGTTCCGCGTGCCGTCCCGGGTGTACTGCGCGCCTGCCATCCTATATCCGGGACTCGACTGGCGGCGCTTCGGGCTCCAGGACGCGCTGGCGCGGCTGGGCTACCGCGAGGCGCGGTCGAGCCGGGATCTGCCACCTGGGCAATATGTATGGGAAGGGTCGCGGCTGCGCGTGCACCTGCGCGCCTTCGAGCACCCGACGCGACCCGAGCCCGCGCGCGACATCGCGATCTGGCTCTCCGGCAGCACGATCAGCGACATCCGTGAGATTCCGGGCGGCAGCTCAGTGGGCGCGGTGCTGCTCGAGCCCGAGGCGGTCGGCGCCTATTACGGTCCGGTGCGCGAGCAGCGCGAGCTGGTGCGGCTCGCCGACGTGCCGCACCACCTCGTCGACGCAGTGCTCGCGGTCGAGGACCAGCGCTTCGAGACGCACTCGGGGATCGACTTCCGCCGCATCGCGGGCGCGATGCTCGCCAATCTGCGCGCGGGCCGGGTCGCACAGGGCGGCAGCACGCTCACACAGCAGCTCGTGAAGAATTTCTTCCTCACGCCCGAGCGCACGTGGCGCCGCAAGCTGCGCGAGGCGTGCATGGCCCTGATCGTCGAGGCCCGATATGACAAGCCCGCGATCCTCGAGGCGTACCTGAACGAGATCTATCTCGGGCAGCGCGGCGCCACCGCGGTGCACGGGGTCGGAGAGGCGGCCCATCTCTATTTCGGCAAGACGGTGAGCCGGCTCTCGGTCGCGGAGTCCGGGCTGCTCGCCGCGATCATCCAGAGCCCGAACGGGATCTCGCCCTATCACGATCCCGACCGCGCGCTCAAGCGCCGCAACCTCGTGCTCGAGCTGATGTTGGACCAGGGCCGGCTCGATCGGGCGACATTCGAGCAGGCGCGCGAAGAGCCGCTGCAGCTCGCGACCGTGACACCCGAGCCCGGCGACGCGCGCTTCTTCCTCGACTTCCTGCACCGGCAGCTCACCGACATCTACACGCCCGAGCAGCTCACCGAAGAGGGGCTGCGCATCTACTCGACGCTCGATCGCCGCCTGCAGCGGATCGCCGCGCAGGCACTCGACGAAGGTCTGCGCCAGATCGAGAAGCTGCGGCCCAAGCTCGCGAGCGACGATCCCGCGCACCAGCTCCAGGGTTGCCTCGTGGTGATGCGCCCGCAAACCGGCGAGCTGCTCGCACTGGTCGGCGGCCGCGCTTACGGCAAGTCGCAGTTCGACCGCTGCAGCCAGGCGCGTCGCCAGCCCGGCAGCGTGTTCAAGCCGTTCGTCTATATCGCCGGCCTCGAGCCGCGCGACGCACTGCCGACGATCACGCTCGCGTCCTTCCTCGACGATTCGCCGCTCGAGATCAGCACGCCGGCCGGCCCCTGGCGCCCGAAGAATTTCGACGGCCAGTTCCACGATCGCGTCACCGTGCGCGAGGCGATCGAGCGTTCGCTCAACGTCGCGACGGTGCGGCTGGCCCAGGAGGTCGGGCTGCGCAACGTGGTCGACGTCGCGGAGCGGCTCGGCATCGAGAGCCCGCTCCAGGCGGTGCCGAGCCTCGCGCTCGGCACCGCGGAGGTCTCGCCGCTCGAGCTCGCGCGCGCGTACGCGACGCTCGCGAGCGGAGGTGTGCGGCCCGAGACACAGGCGATCGAGGACGTCGTCGATCCGGTCGGCGGTGTGCTCGCGCGCCGCGAGCTGCGCTTCGTGCGCGTGCTCGACCCGGGCACCGCCTACCTCGCCACGTCGCTGCTCGAAGGAGTCGCCGAGCGCGGCACGGCAGCGGGCGTGCGCGCGGGAGGTCTGCGCGGACCGGTCGCCGCGAAGACCGGCACCACCGATGAAGAGCGAGACCTGTGGTTCATGGGCTTCACGCCCGACCTCGTCGCGGTGGTGTGGATCGGATTCGACGAGCCGCGCAGCGTCGGTCTCGCAGGTGCGGTCGGCGCGCTGCCGGTCTGGCGCCGCTTCGTCGAGGAGGAATCCGGCGGCACCGTGCGCGGCGCGTTTCCGCGCCCGGTCGCGCTCGAGCGCGCCGAGATCACACCCGACGGTGCGATCGCACTCACGGGCTGCCCCGAGCACCACACCGAGTACTTCCTGCCCGGCACGTTGCCCACTACGTTCTGCCCCGACGGGAATTTCCTCGGACGCAGGACGGATCGCGTGGATCGCGGAGAGCGAGGGTTCTTCCGGTGGCTGCGCGATCAATTCTGATCGCGGCGGCCGCGCTCGCGTTCGGCTGCGCGCAGCTGCAGCTTCCGGGTCAGCCTGCGCCGCGCGTATCGGACGTGACGAACGGCGACAACCAGTTTCGCGCGAGTCAGCGGCTCGTGATCGAGGGCCTCGAGGCAGACGAGCTCGGCGACGCGGCTCGCGCGCGCGGACGTTACGAGCGGGCACTCCAGATCGATGCGAACAATCCCTGGGTCTACATCGCGCTCGCGCGCCACTACGTGGAGGCCGGCGATCCCGGCCGCGCGCTCTCGTATCTCGACCGCGCCGAGGCACTGCTCGACGCGCAAGAGCCGGCCTCCCCCGGGGCCAAAGTGCATTGCGACGGATTGCGCGGAGCCGCGCTCGCGCTCGAGGGCGACCGCGCCGAGGCGCAGCCGCTGCTCGACTCCGCGGCGCGCAGTGCGCCCGGCGTGTGGGGCGACGGCGAGCTCTCCGCGTCCGAGCTCAAGTAGACGCAAACCTCGCGCAGCGAGCAGCAGGATGAGGTGAGGATCATGACGCCGAAGCAGACCTTCGCGCTAGGCGCGTTCGCAATCAGCTTGCCGCTCGACCTGCTCACCAAGTGGATCGTTGAAAAAAATCTCTCTTACGCCGATCACGTCCCGGTGATCGAGGGGTTCTTTTACCTCACCCATGTGCGCAATCCGGGCGCGGCGTTCGGATTGTTTGCCGACGGAGATCCGCGGACGCGCCTGTTCGTGTTCATCGCCGTCTCGATCGCCGCGGTGTTGATCATCCTCTCGTTCTTCCGTCAGCTGGCCCCGGGGGACCGACTCTCCGCGCTCGCACTCGGACTGATTCTCGGCGGTGCCGTCGGCAATCTACTCGACCGCATCTTTCGCGGAGAGGTCGTCGATTTTCTGCACTTCAAGCTCTGGCGCGGCTACACCTGGCCCGATTTCAACCTCGCCGACAGCTTCATCGTCGTCGGTGTGGGCCTGCTGATCCTCGAGCTGCTCGCGAGCGAAGGCGAAGATCGGGCCGCAGCCGAACCCGAAGAGCCAAGGTTGTAAAAAAAAGATTGCGCGGGGTGATCTGCCACGCGCGGCGGATTCCGTTTTCTTCGTCGGAGGCTGCGGCGCCCGCGGCTACACCGAATCGCGTTAGTTTCACGCCCTAGTCATTTTATCCTCACGTTCCCGTTGACATGCTCCGCGAGTCCAGATAACTACGAACCACCGTGACCCCCCCGCTCGCGGCTTCGTTCCGTGAGCCACTCCATTCCATTCCGAGTATTCGTGTCGATCTTTGAGCACCCCTCGGGACCGACGGTGTGATGGAAACCCCCTTGCCATGACAACCGATCCGAGGGGAATGATCTCGGGCTGAGGGGTCGGAGACTCAGTCGATGACAAAGAAGCCGAAGAGCGACTACGCCATCCAGGCAGTCGCCAATGCGCTGCGATTGCTGCGCGTGTTCCGCGACGAGGACGAGATCGGAGTCGCAGAGCTCGCCCGCCGTCTCGAGCTGCCGAAGAACAACGTGTTCCGGCTGCTCGCGACGATGGAGGAGCTCAGCTTCATCGAGCAGAGCTGCGTGTCGGGGCGTTACCGCCTCGGGCTAGCCTGCCACGCACTGGGGCAAGCGTTCACACGCGCGCGCCCGCTGATCGAGCGCGCGCGTCCGGTGCTCGATCGCCTGCTGCAGGAGACGGGCGAGACCGTCCACCTCGCCGTGCGCGATGGATTCGAGGTGGTGCACCTCGATGCGCGCGCTCCCGTGCGCGAGATCGCGATCGGTGTGCGCACCGGGCGCCGCGCGCCGATCCACTGCACGGCGCTCGGCAAGGTCCTGCTCGGATGCTCGTCCGAGCGGCTCTGGCGCGAGTTCGATGAGCAGGTGGTGAGGCGAGGCAAGCTACCCCAGCGAACCGAGCGCAGCATCGACAACCCGAGCAAATTCTTCGAGCAC
>Ga0066710_100002832_pt1 | contig 14314 bp, 12 predicted proteins | sample GraSoiAngelo_159_FD_79666 | JGI IMG/M metagenome (GOLD analysis project Ga0066710, IMG submission 79666) | Grasslands soil microbial communities from the Angelo Coastal Reserve, California, USA - 14_1009_16_40cm | ecosystem: Environmental > Terrestrial > Soil > Grasslands | place: USA...
CGGGCGGTCCCGGTACCCCTGACGGTGTTGCGGCTGGGCGCGAGCCTGAGCTGGCACGCGCGGCTGCAGCCGACGGAGCCGGGCTGGCTGCGTCTGGCGCAGAGCGCGCCGCTGCTGTCCACCGCGCGGGCCGAGAAGGAACTGGGCTGGCGGCCGCGGGTCGACGCGCTGGCCGCGCTGGACGAGCTGCTGGACGGGATGGGCCGCGGCACCGGCGCGGCGGCGCCCCCGCTACGCCCGCGTGGCCTGGCCGACCTGCGCGTGCCCGGCCACGGCAACCCCTACTGACGCCGCGCGCACCGGCCGTCGTCGTAGAGCGGACCGGGCGTGACCGGCAGGTTCGGCGGCGGGTTGACCAGCACCGCGCTCTGCCCGTCGCGGGTCAGCGAGTCCTCGCACCGCACGATGCCGGAGTCGGTGGCGGCGCCGGCCCACAGGTCGATGTGCGGCCGGCGCTGCGTCCAGTCCTGGTCGCATTCGGTGCAGTCGTCCTCCATGACGAAGTACCGGCGCAGCGGCGCGAAGTAGATGCGGGTGCCGACCGGTAGCTCGGTGCGGTCGGTGGCGAACGTGGTCGGGTCGGCCCAGGTGCCGCTGCCGCCGGCCTGCCGGTGCACGCTCGCGTAGGCGATGTCCCGGCTGCCCGGCGGGTCGTTGTCGGCGGCGCCGTAGAAGGTGACGGAGAAGTCGCGGCTGCGTCCGCCGGGCGCCGGTGCGGGGCGGCTCGGGCTGGTGCTCGGCCGGGGCTTGGCGGACGGGCTGGCGCCCGGTGTGGCGCCGGGTGCGTCGCTGCTCGGGGCCGGCGGCTGCGCCGGGGGCGCCGCGGCGGCGGCCTGCCCGCGTACCGCCGGCGGCGGGCCACCGGTGGTCAGCACGGCGAGCCCGGCCAGTGCGGCGAGGGTGACCGCGAGGGTACCCCCGACCATGTATTTCCACCGAGAGGAACCGGAACTGCCCGGACGGTGACGACTCACGGCGCCTCCGATAGTGTGACGGTCGTCAATCGAGCCGACTGCGGAGGATAGGCCATGCGAGTCCGGCGGGTAACCCTGGTAGCGGTGTCCCTGGCTCTGGCGGGCGGAACGCTGGCCGGTGTCGGGCCGGCGCTCGCCGCCCCGGCGTCCTCCGCGTACGCGGACATCGTTCCCGCGCCAGTGACCGCGACCGCGACCGCGGGCGTCACCTTCACGCTGCGCCCGGACACGGTCATCTCGACCGACACGCCGGCCGTCGGGGAGTACCTCGCCGCGGTACTGCGCCGCTCGACCGGGTTCGCGTTGCCGGTGCGGCCGGCGGGTGCCGGTACCCCGAACGGCATCGCGCTGCTGCTGTCCGGCGCGCCGGCCGCGACCGCTGACGAGGGGTACCAGCTCGACGTGACCGGCAAGGCCGTGGTGCTGCGCGCCCGCAAGGCCGCCGGCCTGTTCGAGGGCGTGCAGACACTGCGCCAGCTGCTGCCGCCGGCCATCGAGGCGCCGACCGTCCAACATGGACAGTGGACGGTACCCGGTGGGCACGTGCTGGACTTCTCCCGCTTCCCGTACCGCGGCGCGATGCTCGACGTGTCCCGGCACTTCTTCACCGTCGCGCAGGTGCAGCGGTACATCGACCAGGTGGCGCGGTACAAGGTGAACCGGTTCCACCTGCACCTGTCCGACGACCAGGGCTGGCGGATCGCCATCAACGGCTGGGAGCGGCTGGCCACGTTCGGCGGCGGTACCCAGGTCGGCGACCCGAACCACGGCGGCTTCTACACCCAGGCGGACTACCGGGCGCTCGTGACCTACGCGGCGGCCCGGTTCATCACCGTGGTACCCGAGATCGACATGCCGGGGCACACGAACGCCGCGCTCGCCTCCTACGCGCAGCTCAACTGCAACGGGGTGGCGCCGCCCCGGTACACCGGCACCGACGTGGGGTTCAGCTCGCTGTGCGTCAGCAAGGACGTCACGTACCAGTTCCTCGACGACGTGCTCGGCCAGCTCGCCGCGCTGACCCCCGGCGCGTACCTGCACATCGGCGGCGACGAGGCGCAGTCCACGACACCGGCGGACTACGCCATGTTCATCAACAAGGCGCAGGCCATCGTCGCCAAGCACGGCAAGGCGGTACAGGGCTGGCACGACGTCGTGCACGCCACGCCGCTGCCGTCGACCGTGGCGCAGTTCTGGGACACCACGACCAGCGACGCGGCCGTGGCCGCGGCGGCGCAGCACGGTACGAAGCTGGTGCTGTCGCCGGCCAACCACGCGTACCTCGACATGAAGTACACCGCGCAGACGCCGCTGGGCCAGGACTGGGCCGGGCTGACCGACGTGAAGAAGGCGTACGGCTGGAACCCGGGCGCGTACCTGTCCGGGGTACCCTCGTCGGCCGTCCTCGGCGTCGAGGCTCCACTGTGGACAGAGACGATCCTGACCTCGGCGAACATCGAGTTCATGGCCTTCCCACGGCTGCCGGCCATCGCCGAGCTCGGCTGGTCGCCGCAGTCCACCCACGCGTGGGGCGCGTTCAAGCTGCGGCTGGCGGCGCAGGGGCCGCGCTGGAAGGCCGCCGGCATGACGTACTACCACTCGACACAGGTACCGTGGCCCGCCGGCGCGTAAGTCACTGCGCGTAGCCGGCTAGCAACGTGCTGCCGGTTGCCGACCGTGACATCGGCGAATGTGGCACGGATGGGGCGCGAGCGGCAGGAACGCCCTCCGATTGATCGATGCATGTCGACACATAGTCGCGTTTTCCGGCGGTGTACCGGCAGCCTCCGGCGGCCGCCCGTGGGGTGCGCATCTCACTGCGCGTAGAAGGTAGGCGATATCCGCGAGCCGACCGGGGAGGCCCCATGTCCGACGATGAGTACGCCGACCGGTTGGCGGCCGACCGCGTGCTCTACGAGCGGCTCGCCGACCTGGACTTCGTGGGGTCCGCCTGGGACGAGTTCGCCGAGGCGCTCATCGGGTACGCCCTGCCGGTGTGCACCGGCTGGTTACGCAGCGGGCTGATCTTCAAGCTGTGCGCCGAGCGCAGCGTCCCGGTGGGTCCGACGCCGACCAACTGGACCGTCGAGGACCGGCACGAGCTTGCGCTGGAGACGGTGGCGCTGGCGCTGGCCCGGTTCCGCTCCGGCGCGCAGCTGGGCCGTGGCTGGGATCCCGCGGGTGGCGCCTCGCTGAAGACGTTCTTCATGGGCCGGTGCATCTACGCCTTCGTGCAGGTGTACCGCAACTGGCGGCGCAGCGACACGCTCGGCGGCGTCACGCTCGTCTTCGACCTGCGGGAGCTGCCGGAGGGCGGGACCGGCGATCCGGCCGACCTGGCCATCGCCGGGGAACAGGTGCGCGACGCCCTGGACGAGCTGGATCCGCGTACCCGCGCGATCCTCATCCTGGTGGCCGAGGGCTACAGCCACCGGGAGATCGGCGAGATCCTGCACATCACGCCGCGCGCCGTGGAGGGCGCCGTGCACCGCCACCGCCGGCGGATGGAAAGGAGCGTGCCGTAGCCATGCGCTTCGACAACAGCATGCCCCGGCCCGACGAGGTGCTGCGCGGACTGCTGGCCGAGTCGTCGCTGGGTACCGACGCCGCCGTTGCGCTGCGCGGCCGGGCGGCACTGCGCGACGTGCGCGACGTGCTGCGCCGGTCCGCGGCGCTGGGCAGCGAGCCGGCCGCCGATCCGGGTACCGTGCCGGAGCGCTGGCTGGCGGTCGCCGCCGAGATCGAGCGGCGGCAGCGCGAACTGCGGCCGTTCCTGCAGGACGCCCGGGCCGTGGGCGGCGGGCACGAGGCGACCGCCGACGAGGTGGACCGGCTGCTGCGCGAGGTCGGTGACCGGGCCCGGGCCGCGGCCGGTCCGGACGGGCCGGCCCGGGATCGCCACACCCCCGGCGTCCCCGGGCCCGCAGACGCCGGCGAGGCGGCCGACGAGTCGTGCCCGGCACCGGCCGGGGACGGCGACTTCACCGACGTGGTACACCGGCTGGACCGGCTGACCCGGCGGGGCCGGCGGCGACTGAGCGCTGATGCGCTGACGCGGGCGTACGTGGCGGCCGGTGCCCGGCTGCTGGTGCGCCGGCGGCTCGCGGCCGGGAACACCGGCGCCGAGCCGGATCCGGCGACCTGGCTGGCACCGGCCGCGGTACTGCGGGAACTGCGCAACGGCGCCCCGTACCTGCCCCGGCGCGGCAGCGAGGAGTCGCTGCGGCGGCGCTGGCGGCACCACACGGAGTACGTCGCCGACGTCCTCGGGTACCTGGAGTGGGTGGCCGGCGCCGCACCCGCGCCGGCCGGTACCCGGACCGCCGACTGGTTCAGGCAGCTGTCCGCCGGCCGCGACCCGCTGACCGGACTGCTCGACCGGGCCGGCTTCCTCGCCGCCGACCGGCCTGTCGGGGGTGGGCTGGTGCTGGTCGGTGTCGACGGGATCGGCCGGATCAACGGGGCGCTCGGGCTCGACGCCGGTGACGCGGCGCTGCGCGCGGCGGCCCGCCGGATCGCCGCGCTGGCACAGGACGGCGAGCCCGTCGGCCGGGTCGCCGGCACGGTGTTCGCGGTCGCGACGGCCTCGCCGGTCGAGCCGCGGGTCGCCGAGTTCGCCGGGGCGCTCGCCGAGCCGGTGCACCTGTCCGGGTACCGGCTGCCGCTGGTACCGACGATCGGCACCGCAACCGGTTCCGTGGCGGCGGCCGAGCTGCTGCGCCGGGCCGAGGTCGCCCGGTACCGCGCGCGGCGCACCGGTACCGGGTCGTGCCGGTACGACGAGCGGCTGGACGAGGGCGCGCTGGCCGGGATCACCCTCGACGCCGACGTCCGCCGGACGGTCGCCGACCGGGCGCTCGAACCGCTCGTCCAGCCGGTGTTCGACCTCGCGACCGGTGCGGCGATCGGCCTGCACGTCGGGCTGCGGCACGCCGATCCGGAGCGCGGCCGGCTGGCCGGAGACGAGCTGGACGGCGTCGTGAGCCGGGCCGGACTGGTCCGCCCGTTCACCCGGTACCTGCTGGATGCCGCGCTGGCCGTGCTCGCCCAGCGTGGCGAGTACCGGCGCGAGCTGCCGGTCACCGTCGACCTGCCGCCCGGCGCGCTGGCCGACCGCGAGCTGCCGGCGGCGCTCGCGGTGCTGCTGGAGCGGCACCGGGTACCCGGCCACCGCCTCGTGGTACCCGTCAGCGCGCCGGACCGGGCGCAGCCGGGCGACATCCAGGCGCAGCCGGGCGATATCGGGGCGCAGCCGGGCGACATCGAGGACGTCCTGCACGCGCTGCGGGCGCTGGACGTCCAGCTCGCCGCGAGCAGTGCGGCCGGTGACCTGCCACTGTCGCTGGTCGGCCGGCTGCCGCTGGACGAGCTGCGGCTGGGTACCGCCTTCGTGGCCGCGGCCACGACGACCACGCAGGCGGCGACGATGCTGCGCTACGTCGCGGACTTCGGGCGTACCCAGGGGATGCGCGTGGTCGCGACGGGCGTGCTGAGCGCCGGGCAGGCGGACCTGCTCGCCCGGCTGGGCTGTACCGCGGCCCGCGGCGGGTACTTCGGTCCGGCGCTACCGGTCGGCCAGGCGCTGGCGGCGCTGCAGCGACTGGCCCGCGACCCGGTACCCGGACAGCCGCGCGACACCTCCGCGGCGGTCGTCGACCTCAGCCGGCGGACGAAGGTACGCGCGGTCTGAGCACCCGGTCAGGCGCCCGGGTCGACGAGCGGGCCGCTGGACAGCACGAGGCCGTTGCCGTCCGGATCGTCGAAGGTGGCGTACCGTCCCCACTCCTCGTCCACCGGCCCGGTGATGTCGACCCCGGCCGCGCGCAGCCGCTCGGTCTCGGCGTCCACGTCGGGCGTCTGCAGCACCAGCCCCCGCAGGCTGCCCGGCGGCATGGTGGCGAACCAGGTGACCAGCGTGAGCGCGGTCTGGCCGCCCTTCGGCGCCACCTGGACCCACCGCTGGTCCGGACCCATCGGGTTGTCGGCGACCAGATCGAAGCCGAGCGTGTCCACGTAGAAGTCACGCGCGCGGTCCTGGTCGGTGACCGGCACGGACAGCAGCTGGATGTGTGTGATGGCCATGCCGGCAGCGTAGGCCGCTACCGCGACCCGAGCACCGCCGTGGCGACGAAACCGATGAGCAGCATGCCGAGGCTGGCCTGCAGGACCAGCCCGACGCCGAGGTGCGACATCAGGGTGGCCCGGCGGGGCCGCAGTACCCGGCTGGTGGTGAGGTTCTCGATCGGCCCGGCCAGCAGTGGCAGGTCGCCCTTCTGGCGGCGGGTGATGGTGCGGATCCGGTCCTTGCGGACCACCGCGGTGCGGTTGAGGTGACCGTGCACCTCGACCTCGACGAGCGAGCCGTCGGCGTCGCGCACCCACACCGGGGTCACCATGTACTCCGGTCCTTTGCGCAGCGTCCGGAACGGCCGGCGGGCGGTCGGTACCCCGATCCGGAACACGGCGCTGACGAGCAGCCCGACGAGATCTACGCACAGCGCGGCGAGCACCAGCGGGATGAGCACCGCGGGCGGTACCCCGACCTCCCGCGCGTACGAGTCCTCGACCTCGACGACCTGTCCCATGATCACGCGACGGCTGGGTACCTTGACGGGGGCTTGCGGGGGGCTGGTCATGTGGCGTCCCTCCTTTTATTCATGTTGTGCGATGCGTAGTGGTCCGACAACTCGGAGTAGGTGACATCGCGATTCATTCATGTCGCTCACCGGAAACCGTGCCGGCGTACGTCGCCGTCGGCGCGACCGTGCTGTCCGCCGTCGGGCTGGTGCTCGCCACCCGGGGCGGGCCGGGATTCGCCGGGTACGTCAGCGAGTCGGGGGTGGCCGGCGCGCCACACGCGGTCCTGTACCGGGCGACGCTGTTCCTGCTCGCGGTCGCCGCCGCGGCCGCCGTGCTGGCGTTGCGCCCCGTTGCCGTGGCCGCCGCCGGTGCGCTTGCCGTCGCGGTACCGTGCCTGCTCATCTCCGGTGTCGTGCAGTGCAGCGCGGGCTGCCCGCTGCCGCCGTACGAGCACCCGACCGCGGGCGATCTGGTACACGCCGGGGCGAGCATCGCCGCCGTGGCGCTGTGCGGGCTGGCGATGCTCGCCGCCGCGCTGTGGTCGGTGGACCTGCGGGTCCGCAGCCTGTCCCGCGCGATGCTCTGGTTGCTGGTGCCCGCCGGTACCGCGATGGCCGCTGCGCTGCTGTTCGCCGGCCGTACCGTGCTGACCGGCGTCCTCGAACGCGTCTGCCTGGCCGGCTGCCTGCTGTGGGTGGCCGCGGCCGCGGCGCTGCGGACCCGCCCGGCGGCACCGCGGACACGCCCGGGATCGCGCGACACGCATCGATGACCTTCGGGGTAGGCAGGCCGTGGCGATCCCGGGTATGGTCCCGGGCAATCCGGCGGAGTCGATGGGGTTCGCGATGCGGGATCGCGTGGGTGGGCGCGAACGGGTACTCGGCGACGCACTGGACGCCGCCCGGGTCGGTAATGCCGACGGCTTCGCCTGGCTGTGGCGGGCCTACCAACCGGGCCTGCTGCGCTACCTGCGCGTGCTGGTCGGCCCGGCCGCCGAGGACGTCGCGTCGGAGACCTGGCTGCGGGTGGCCCGCGACGTGTCCGCGTACCGCGGTAACGCCGACGGTTTCCGGGTCTGGCTGCTGCGCGTCGCGCGGAACCGCGCCATCGACGATCGCCGGTGGGTCCGGCGCCGCCCTCCGGAGGAGCTCGTGGAGCCCGGCTGGGTACCCGACACGGGCACCCCGGACGCCTGGGCCGGTGCCGTCGAGCAGCTGGACACCGAGTGGGCGCTGGCGGTCATCGGTACCCTGCCGCGCGACCAGGCCGAGGCGGTACTGCTGCGGGTCGTCGTCGGGCTCGACGTCACCGGTACCGCCAAGGTGCTGGGCAAGCGGCCCGGCGCGGTACGGGTGGCGACCCTGCGCGGGCTGCGCCGGCTCGCCGAGCACAGCGAGATCCGGCAGCGTGGTGCCGCAGTAGGGGCGACGGGTGTAACGCGCAGGAGCGCCGCGACGCCTGGGTAAGAGTCATGGGAACCTTCCGTTCCCGCGCCCGGCGGCTCACCGCGCGGGAGGCGGAGAAGCTGCTGACCGGCCAGCCGGTCCCGGCCGACCGGCGTGGGCTGGCCCGGCTGCTGGCCGCGGCCGCGGCGCCGGCCTGGCCGGGGGAGCTGGCCGGGGAGCGCGCCGCGGTCGAAGGTTTCCGGATCGCCTACCGGCTCCCGCCCGAGAGACCGCGCCGGATCGGTCCGGCCCTGGGACGCACCGCGCTGGTCAAGCTGGCCGCGGTCGCGGCCGTGGTGTTCCTCGGCGGCACGGCCCTGGCTGCCGGCACCGGCGAGCTGCCGGGGCCGGCCCAGCAGTCCGTGCACGACCTGTTCTCCCCGCTCGGCGTGCCGGCGCCGCCGCACGAGCCCGCCGGCTCCGGGCCGGGCCGGCACGGCGCCGGTCCGCCACCCTCCACGCCGGCCGCGCCGCCGGCCCGGCCCGCCGGGCCGGGAAACCCCGCCGGTGGCCCCACGCCGTCGCCGACCCCCGATCTGGTCGCGCTCTGCCGGGGGTACCTCGCCACGCTGGACGCGCACGGCCAGCCCGACCCGGCGGTCCGGCAGCAGCTGGCCGCCGTGGCCGGAGACGCGCACAAGATCCCGGAGTTCTGTACCCGGCTGCTGCGCGGCGGCGACGCCTCGGGCGGCGGCGACGCCTCGGGCGGCGGCGGCCACCACGCACATTCGGCAACCGGGCCGTCCAGCCCGCCATAGCTCACCTCACGGCCCCGGTCCCGGAACGCCCCCCACCCCACCCAGCCGGGACCGGCCCCGCAAGGGGCGGTACCGCCGGCTCTGCCAGCGGTACCGCCCCGGTCGCGGTACCGGGCCGGTCTGCATCTGTGAACTGACTAGACAGGCCCGTATGCTCGACGGGTCCGGTTGGCGGGCGGGGGCGCGCTGGGCTGGCGGAGTGGCGGCTTCCTGAGGGCGGGCGATGGAGCTTTCCAGCGGCGTACCTGACGACATCGACGTCACCCGGCCCAGTGCGGCCCGGGTCTACGACTACTTCCTCGGCGGCGCGCACAACTTCGAGGTCGACCGGCAGCTCGCCGCGCAGATCGCGAGCCTGACCCCCAACCTCGCGCAGACCATGCGGGCCAACCGCAGCTTCCTGCGCCGGGCGGTGCGGTACCTGGTCGCCGAGGGCATCGAGCAGTTTCTCGACCTCGGCTCCGGCATCCCGACCGTCGGCAACGTCCACGAGGTCGCGCAGGATGCCAACCCGCAGGCGCGGGTGGTCTACGTCGACGTCGACCCGGTCGCCGTCGCGCAGAGCCGGGCGATCCTGGACGGCAACAAGCGCACCGGGGTCATCCACGCCGACGTGCGTGAACCCGACCGCATCGTGGCCGAGGCGGTCGACCTCGGGCTGATCGACCTGAGCCGGCCGCTGGCGGTGCTGCTGGCCGGCGTGCTGCACTTCATCCCCGACGCGGACGACCCCACCGGCATCACCGCCCGGCTGCGGTCGCTCACCGCGCCGGGCAGCTTCCTGCTCGTCTCGCACGCCACCCAGGACGGCCAGCCGCCGGAGGTACTGGCGGCGCAGCGGCTGTCCGCGCGTACCGACACCGAGATCCACCTGCGCTCCCACGACCGCATCCTGGAGTACTTCGGCGACTTCACGCTCGTCGAACCGGGGCTGGTCTTCCTCACCCGATGGCGTCCGGAACAGGTCGGCGACTTCGACGAGCACCCCGAACAGGTCGGTGCGTACGGCGGTGTGGCCAGGAAGTGACCAATCCGGAGCGGACCCATCCCGGCGCGGCGGCCTACGCCCGCGTCTGGGCCGCGGCCGCGGCCGGTGCCAACGGGTACCTTCCGCTGAGCGCCGAGGAGACGCTGCGGTTGATGCACGGGCTGACGGTCCGCCTGGCCGACGCGATGCAGGCCCCGGAGTTCACCCTCAAGAGCGCGTACGACGTCGGGGTGGCCCTGGTCGACGCGCACCTGACCGACCCGAGCCTGCTCGACCGCACGCTGCGCCTGCTGGGTACCGACTTCCTGCGCTACATCGAGGCACCCGGCCGGGATCCCGGTGAACGGCTGGCCCGGATCCAGGGCGGGGTCGCGGCCGGGTACGTCGCCGCGCTGCGCCAGCGCACCCTGGCCGAGCAGGAGCGGCTGAGCATGGCGGTACTGGACACCCGCAAGCAGGTCGAGCAGGCGCTGCGGGCCAGCGAGAAGCGGTTCCGCGCGGTGTTCGCCGGCGCCGCCATCGGCATCGGCATCGCCACCATCGAGGGCCGGATCCTGCAGGTGAACCAGGCGTTCTGCGACATGTTCGGGTACACCGCCGAGGAGCTGTGCCGGATCAACGTCGGCGACCTGGTGATGCACCCGCAGGACGTCCCCGGTATGTGGGAGCTGTACGGCGAGCTGATCAGCGGCAAGCGCGACTTCGTCCGGGTGGACAAGCGGTACTACCGCAAGGACGGCGCGGTCATCCGGACCGACCTCAACGTCTCGCTGATCCGCGACGAGGCCGGGGCGCCGCAGTTCACCGTCGCGATGATCGCCGACAGCACCGAGCGGTACGCACTGGCCGAGCGGCTGCGCTTCCAGGCCGAGCACGACCCGCTGACCGGCCTGCCGAACCGGTCGCTGTTCTTCGAGCGGCTCACCGAGGCGCTGGGCCGGGCCGGTCCGGACGGCCGGGTCGGGCTGTGCTACCTCGACCTCGACGGCTTCAAGCTGGTCAACGACAGCCTCGGTCACGACGTCGGCGACGCGCTGCTGGTGATCGTGGCCGAGCGGCTGGCCAAGAGCGTGGCCCGCTGGGACCACCTGGTCGCCCGTACCGGCGGCGACGAGTTCGCCATCCTCATCGAGAACCCGGCCGACACCGGCGAGGTCATCGCGGTCACCGACGGGGCACTGGCGGCGGTCGCCGAGCCGGTGGAGCTGGCCGGGGTACCGCTGGTGGTCACGGCCAGCGCCGGGGTACTCGACGAGCCGACCGCGTTCAGCAGCGCCGCGGAGCTGATGAAGGCCGCCGACGTGACGCTGTACTGGGCCAAGGACGACGGACGGGCCCGCTGGGCGCTGTTCGATCCGGTCCGGCACGAGCGGGAGCAGGCACGGTACGCCCTGGCGGCGGCGATGCCGGCGGCGCTGGGCCGGGGCGAGTTCGCGGTCGAGTACCAGCCGATGATCCGGCTGCGCGACGGCCGGCTGATGGGTGTCGAGGCGCTGGTCCGCTGGCACCACCCGCGGCTGGGTACTCTGCTGCCCAAGCGTTTCGTCGACCTCGCCGAGGAGACCGGCCTGATCGTGCCGCTGGGCCGGTGGGTGCTCACCGAGGCGTGCACCCAGGCCGCCGCGTGGAACCGCGAGTACCCCGACGCCCGCCTGGTGCTCAGCGTCAACGTCGCCGCCCGGCAGGCCGGTGACGCGTCCATTGTGGACGACGTGGCGCGGATCCTGCAGGAGACCGGCCTGCCGGCCGAGCTGCTGCAGCTGGAGCTGACCGAGAGCGCGGTGATGGACGCCGGCGACCGGCCGCTGCCCTCCCTGCGCCGCCTCGCCGAGCTGGGCGTGCGGATCGCGATCGACGACTTCGGTACCGGGTACTCCAACCTCGCATACCTGCGCACCCTGCCGATCCAGGGCCTGAAGCTGGCCGGCCCGTTCCTGGCCGGGCTGCGCGACCAGCCGTCCGCCGAGCGGGACGAGCGGATCCTCGACGCGCTGGTACGGCTGGCGCACGCGCTCGGGTTGACCGTCACCGCCGAGGCCGTGGAGACCGACCACCAGGCCGATCTGCTCAAGGTGCTGGGCTGCGACCACGCCCAGGGCTGGTACTACGCCCCGGCCGCCCCGGCGGCGCGGCTGTTGGAGATGCTGGCCGAGAGGGACGGCGATGCCGCTTCCGCATGACGCACGCCGGTCTCGGCTGGCGGGAGGAGTGGCTAGTCGGTTGCCAGCCGGCCGGATTCCGCGAAACACGCTCCGGGCAGCGGCGACGCGGCCGCACCGGTACAGCGTCGTATGTCCACCGTGGTCGATACGTAGCGCTGGGTGTCGTCCGTACGGTATAGATACCTCAGCTATACGCTCTGTCGAACTGGTACGTGTTACGGGTGGGGAGGCCGGGTGACGTACGCCAACTACGGCAGCGTGCCCTCGCAACGACGTCGGTGGACTGAACCGGAGGCGACCTACGGCCAGCAGCCGTCACCGCCCCCGCCGCCGCCGACGTACGGCGGGAACGGTGGGCCGGAGTGGAACGAGCCCGTGCCGGAACAGCACGACCGGGTCGCCGCGGAGATCCGCAACCTGGTGGTCGACCGGCTGTCCCAGATGAACGCCCAGCACGCGCTCAACGCCTGGGAGTACCGGCGCAAGACGCCGATCGGCCCGCACGCGCTGGCGTTCTTCTACCTGGAGCAGATCGAGCCGGGCAACCCGCCGCGGTACGCCACGCCGATGGCGGCCCGGCTGTTCCTCGACGGCGAAGACGTGGCCTTCCTGCCGGAGCTGCTGTACAAGATGGTCGGCATCGGCCGGCGGCGGCTGGCCCGTGGCGACGACTTCGACCCGCTGACCTCGATGGCCCGCAGGCAGGACGAGATCTCGCCGCGGGCGCAGTACATCGGGGTGGGCGTGTCCTCGCTGGAGACACCGACCATGAGCTGGGCGGAGATCCAGGAGAACGCGTTCGGGCCGCTGGACATCCCGGGCCGGGGAATCGCGATACTCACCGACGGCACCCGGTTGGTGCTGGAGCGTGGCGACCGCTCGCACGGGCCGACCCACGTCCGCTCGTCGCACCAGCTCGACCTGGTACCCGGTATCCCGTCCCGGCGGTGGACCTGGCTGCGTGACAACGTCGAGCCCAACAGCGCCGAGTACTGGCTGCAGGAGCTGCACCAGGCGGTACTGGAGGGGCAGCGGCGGATGGAGGAGCGCTCCCGGCACCGCCGGCGGTAACAAAGATCGCGAGTTTCTTGACCGGACGGGCTACCGTAACCGGACAGGGACTCGCGTACGGGGAGCCGCGCAAAATGAGGGCCGCATGGCACTGCTGACCGCACCCGCCTCCAGCGTCCGGCCGGAGGCGCGGGTCCGCTCCGGCGGCCGGCTCGCCGCCCGCGCGCGCAGCACCCCGGGCCGGTTGACCGCGCTGATGCTGCTGCTGGTCGTGCTCGGGCTGCTCGCCGGCATCGCCGCCGCGGTCGGCATCATGCAGCGCTCGGCACTGGTCGGCGGGGTACGCAACGGCAGCGGCGCGCTGACCATCCAGGCCCAGCAACTGTACCGGTCGCTGTCCGACGCCGATGCCACCGCGGCCACCGCGTTCCTGTCCGGCGGAGTCGAGCCGGTCGCGCTGCGCCAGCGGTACCTGGACGACATCAGCGACGCGAGCGCGGCGCTGGCCGCGGTGACCGCCGGCGCGGGCACCGACCGGGCGCTGGTCGACCAGCTCTCCGCGCAGCTGCCGGTCTACACCGGCCTGGTGGACACCGCGCGCACCTACAACCGGCTGGGCATCCCGCTGGGCGCCGCCTACCTGCGCGAGGCGTCCGGGTTGATGCGCACCCAGCTGCTGCCCGCCGCGCAGGGCCTGTACAGGTCCGAGCGCAACCGGCTGTCCGGCGACCTGTCCGGCGGCGCCGCCTTCCCGTGGCTGGCCGTCCCGCTGCTGCTGGTGACGATCGCGGGTCTGGTGCTCGCGTCGCGGTACCTGACCCGGCGCACCCAACGGCTGCTCAACGTCGGGCTGGTCGTGGCCATCGGGGCGGCGGCACTGATGCTGGGCTGGACGATGCTGTCCTGGGTCGTCGTCCAGGGCGACCTGGACAAGGCCCGCACCGCCGGCTCCGACCAGGTCGACCGGCTCGCCTCGGCCCGGATCGCCGCGCTGACCGCCCGTGCCGACGAAGCGCTGACCCTGGTGGCCCGGGGCAGCGGCGGCGACTTCGACAAGGACTTCAACCAGCAGATGATCACGCTCATCGGCGACCGCCCGACCGGCCTGCTCCACCAGAACCCGGACGGATCCGACGACGCGGTCCGCTCGGCCCTGACCGGCGCCGCCGACCAGGCCACGAAATGGAACACGGCCCACAAGAACCTGCGCGACCAGGACAACGGCGGCAACTACCCGACCGCGGTGAAGCTGGCCATCAGCGGCGGCGCCGGCAGCACCCTCGACGCGTTCAGCCAGCTCGACCGGGACCTCGCCACCGGCATCGACGCCGCCAACGACTCGTTCGACACGCGGGCCCGGGCGGCGGCCGACGGGTTCACCTTCGCCAGCCCCGGC
>Ga0066710_100002833_pt1 | contig 14313 bp, 15 predicted proteins | sample GraSoiAngelo_159_FD_79666 | JGI IMG/M metagenome (GOLD analysis project Ga0066710, IMG submission 79666) | Grasslands soil microbial communities from the Angelo Coastal Reserve, California, USA - 14_1009_16_40cm | ecosystem: Environmental > Terrestrial > Soil > Grasslands | place: USA...
GATCTCGGCGACGATGCGGTCGATCACCTCGCGGTTGATGCCGTAGGGATCCTCGCCCATCAGCGCCTCGCCCGAGAGCTTGAGCAGGATGCGCTTGTAGGCCGGTTCGGTCCGCGGCGGAGCTGCGGCCGCGGGCAACGTGGCGACGATCGGTGCATTCATGAGTTCCGCTCCCGGGGCGATCTATCGCAAGTCAGCAAGGTTTGAGCATAGGTGCCGAATCAGCCGGTCTTGGCCATTGCCGCCACTTCGGCCGCAAAGTCATCCTTCTTCCTGTCGATCCCTTCTCCGACGACGTACAGCTCGAAGCTCCTGACCGTCGCGCCGTGCGCCTTCAGATATTTCTCGACCGATTCGTCGGGGTTCTTGACGAACGGCTGGCCGAGCAGCGTCACCTCGGAAAGGAACTTGTTGAGACGACCATCTACCATGCGCGCGACGATCTCCGCCGGCTTGCCCGATTCGGCTGCCTGTGCAGTGTAGATCGCCCGCTCGCGTTCGATCACCTCAGGCGGCACTTCGTTGCGCGACACCGCGATCGGACGCGCGGCGCCCGGTGCGGCACTTGCCGCCACGTGCATCGCCACGTCCTTGCCAGTCGGCTCGTCGCCGCCCTCGTAGGCAACCAACACGCCGATGCGCCCGCCGCCGTGCAGGTACTGTGCGAGTCTTCCCGGCGAGCTGGGGCGAACGAAACGGCGGACCGACACGTTCTCGCCGAGCTTCTGCACCAATCCCTGCCGGGCGGACTCCACCGTCCCGCCAGCGTAAGCCAGCGCGGAGAGCGCGGCGACGTCCGCCGGATTCTTCTCTGCAACGAGCTGCGCCAGCGCGCGCGCGAACGCGACGAAGTCGACGTTGCGCGCGACGAAATCGGTCTCGCAGTTGAGCTCGACCATCCCGCCAGTCTTCCCATCGGCCGCGATGAACGCGCCGATCACGCCTTCCGCGGCGACGCGATCGGCGGCTTTCGACGCCTTGACGCCGCTGCGGATCCGCAACAACTCCTCTGCCTTGCCCAGGTCGCCTGCGGCCTCGGTCAGCGCCTTCTTGCACTCCATCATCGGGAGCCCGGTGCGGCTGCGCAGATCCATCACCATGCTTGCGGTTATTTCCGCCATGCTGCTTTTCTCCAGTTCCTTCGACCGTCGCGCTGGCCCGCATTCACCGCCGCGCGGCGACATTGTGTTATCCATCCCGCTGGTCGAACCAACGTCGGGCAGCCGGCGGGCAAAAAAAAGGGGCCGTGGCCCCTGGGTCCGGCCGGCTCACGCCGTGGCTTCGTCCGCCGAGACCTCGACGAATTCGTCGGGCTGGACGATCTCCTGGATCACCTGGCTGCGACCCTCGAGGATCGCGTCGGCGACCCCGCGAGCGTAGAGGCGGATCGCACGGCTGGAATCGTCGTTGCCCGGGATCACGTAGGCGATGCCGTCGGGCGAATGATTGGTATCGACCACGCCGATGATCGGAATGCTGAGCTTGGTGGCCTCGGTCACCGCGATCTTCTGATAACCCACGTCGATGATGAACAGCGCGTCGGGCAACGCGTTCATCTCCTTGATCCCGCCAAGACTCCGATTGAGCTTTTCCATCTCGCGCTGCAGCGTGAGCGCTTCGCGCTTGCTCATCTTCTCGAACGTGCCGTCCTGGCCCATGGCCTCGAGGTCCTTCAGGCGCTTGATCGATGCCTTGACGGTCTTGAAGTTGGTGAGCATGCCGCCGAGCCAGCGATGATCGACGTAGGGCATGCCGGCGCGCCGAGCCTCTTCGGCGACGATTTCCCGCGCCTGGCGCTTGGTGCCGACAAACAGGATCGTGCCGCGATTGGCGGCCAGTCGGCCAACATACTTGATCGCCTCCTGGTACATCGCCATCGTCTTTTCGAGGTTGACGATGTGAATCTTGTTGCGCTGGCCGAAGATGTAGTCCGCCATCTTCGGGTTCCAGTAACGCGTCTGGTGGCCGAAGTGGACTCCGGCTTCCAGCATTTGACGCATCGTGACCGACATCACTACACTCCTTGTCAGGGTTGAGCCTCGATCCGCCGCCGCACCCCGGACGACGAGTTGTCGATCCCGGGCACCCTGAACGGGCGGATCTGTGAATTACCTGGCCGATGGCCGCGGCGCGCGGGAAACGCTCCTGTCCTGAAATCGCTCGCCCGCCACACGCCTGCCAACCCGACCAAGCTAACTTGCAATTTTAGCACAGTTTCCCCCGACTCCTGCAGCGCGTCCCTCGTCCCGCCTCTTCCATCCTGAGCCCGCCGTTCCCATGACTCCCTGGACCGATTTCCTCCGTGCCCGCGGTGCGTCGTTTGACGGCGCCGCCGTCACCGAGTTCGGCGATCCGGCGGGCGAGCTCGCGGCCGCGCGCGACGCCGCCGTCCTGTGCGATTTGTCGCCTCTGGGCTCACTCGCGGTCACCGGCACCGACGCCGCGGCGTTCCTGCAGGGCCAGCTCACCAATGACGTGGAGATACTCGCCGTCGGAGCGTCGCATTTTTCGGCGTGGTGCTCGCCCAAGGGCCGCGTGCTTGCGAATCTGCTGCTTCGTCGTATCGCGACGGAGAGCTTCGAGCTGCTGTTGCCTGCGTCGCTTTGCGAGGCCGTGAAGAAACGCTTGGGCATGTTCGTGCTGCGTTCGCGCGTGAAGATCGACGATGTCAGCACCACCGCGGTCCGCTTGGGCTTGGGCGGGCCCGCAGCCGCGGCGCGCGTCGCAGCCGCATTCGGCGTGACGCCCGCCCTGCACCGCTCGACGGTGATCGACGGCGGGATGCTCATCGCGCTCCCCGGCCGGCGCTTCATCGCGTGGGTCGCGCCCGAGGGCGCCGCGGCGGCGTGGGCGCGACTCTCCCCGGCCGGGCTGCGTGCCGCCGGATTTCCCTGCTGGCAGTGGCTCACCGTGCGCGCCGGCGTGCCGGTGATCACGCCGCCAACGCAGGGCCAGTTCATCCCCCAGATGCTCAACCTCGACGCGCTCGACGGCATAAGCTTTCGCAAAGGCTGCTACACCGGGCAGGAGATCGTCGCCCGCACGCAATACCTCGGCCGGCTCAAGGAACGGCTCGTGCTCTCGCATGTCGATGCTCCGCCGCCCGGCGCCGGTGACAGAATCTTCGCCAGCGCATTCGGCGACCAGCCTTGCGGCACCGTCGTGAACGCGGCAATTGCACCCGGCGGCGGCGCCGACCTGCTCGCCGTCGTGCAGACCGCCGCGATCGCCGGCGACGCCTTGCGGCTGGGCGCCATCGATGGGCCTGCGGCGTCGTTGCTGCCGCTGCCCTATGCGCTTCCCGAGGCGGGCGACGCGCGGGGCCGCACCGGGTGATGGCTGAACTGGTCCATTGCTACTGCTATTACCGCATCGCGCCACCGCACGCGGACATCGCGCGCGACGCGGTTGGTCTCGCATTCCGAGCTCTCGAAGAGCGTCTGGGCATCGTTGGGCGGTTGCTCCAGGGAGAGTACGAGCCATCGCTGTGGATGGAGGTCTACGAGAACGTCCGCGACGCGGATCGCCTCGAAGCCACGCTCGCCGATCTGCTCGCAGAGCATCGGTTCTCCGCATGCCTCGCGCCCGGATCGGAACGCCGCATGGAGCGGTTCGTCGCAGCGGCGCCGTGACGTCGCGCGACACCGGTCGGGACCGACGATTTCCGATGTGCCTTGCTCTGATCGCGCTCAACGCGCATCCACGACTGCCGCTCGTCATCGCCGCCAATCGCGACGAGTTCCATGCGCGCGAGGCGGCGCCCGCGCATTGGTGGCCGGACGGCATCCTCGCCGGCGTCGATCGCGTCGGCGGCGGCACTTGGTTCGGTGTGGACCGGCATGGCCGCTGGGCACTGGTTACCAATTTCCGCGAAGGGGTGCCGCGCGATCCCAACGCGCCGTCGCGCGGAATGCTGGTTACACGCGCGCTCGCCGAGCGCGCGCCGCCCATCGCCTGCGCAGCGGCGATCGCGGTCGACGCCTCGCGCTATCACGGCTTCAACCTGCTGGTGGGCGAGCTCGCACAGGCTGCGTACAGCTCGAACCGCGCCAGCGGCGCGATCGCGCTCACCTCCGGCATCCACGGATTATCCAATCATCTGCTCGACACGCCGTGGCCGAAGGTCCGGCACAGCAAAGCGCGGCTGGTGGCGCATCTGAAAACCGGCGACGAGCGCCTCGAGCCGCTGTTCGAACTGCTCGCCGATCGCACGCAGGCCGAGCCCGTTAGCCTGCCGTCGACCGGTGTATCGCCCGAATGGGAGCGGTTGTTATCGAGCGCGTTTATCGTCGATCCGCGCTACGGCACGCGCTGCTCGACGGTGCTCGCCATCGGCCGCGACGGCACCGCTCGCTTTGCCGAGCGCAGCTTCGATGCCGGGGGATCGCTGACCGGGGAAGTCGCGTTCGACTATGCGATCAAGCCGTGAGCTGATTGGAAACTTCGATCAGGTTCCGGTCCGGATCGCGGAAGTACACCGACAGGATCGGGCCGGTCGCTCCGGTGCGCCGCACCGGCCCTTCGATGATCGCCACAGATTCGCTGTTCAAGTGCGCCACGACTTCCGCGAGCGGTGCCGCGGTGATGAAGCACAAGTCGGCCGACCCCGGCGTCGGACGGTCGGCCTTGGGCTCGAACTCGCGTCCTAACGCGTGCAGATTGATCTTCTGACGGCCGAACGCAAGTGCAATCCGCCCGTCGCCGAACGCAACCATCTCCATTCCCAGCACACGGCTGTAGAAGGCGCACGTCGCGTGGATGTCTGCGACGGTCAGCACCAGGTGATCGAGATGATCGATGTGCGGTTGCACCTTCCGACCCTCAGCGGGCGGTGGTCGTCGCGCGTTCGCGCATCCGCCCGCCCGCGGAATCGAGAACACCGGAGAGCTCGCCGTCGATGCGCCCGGTCATTCGTTCGGTATGGATTCGGGTCATGGTGTCGGTTTCGTGTCTCCATATCCCGACAGCGTGAGGCGCGCGTCACCGCCGCGCACCGACAGGGTGCAGCGCGCGCCCACCGGAAGCGTCAGCTTGTCGCGACGGTGTCCGAAAGGCAGGCCGGTGAATACGGGGAGGCCAAAGGCGCGTCGGCATTGGTCCACCATCGCTGCCATATCGTAGCCATTGTCGTTGGCGCTCGGCGGGTAGCCGTTGAACTCCCCCAACAGCAGCGCTCGCTGGCGACCGAGGATGCCGGCGTGGTGCAGCTGATAGAGCATTCGCTCGATCCGGTATGGATGTTCGCCGACGTCCTCGACGAACAGAATGCCGCCATCGACGCGCGGCAGGTACGGTGTTCCGATCAGATGCGTGAGCATCGACAGGTTGCCGCCCCATAGCGTGCCTTCGGCCGCGAGCTCCGGCGGGCCCGCCAGCACGAATTCGACTACGTACTCTGCGCTCCCGAGCAGCCCCCAGCAATGCTGGAGTGTAAATTCCGACGGCGTCGCGGCGCCGAAGTCGTACGCAGCGAGCGGCCCCGCGAAGGTGACCATGCGCCCCGCGGCGAGCGCGGCGAGCTGGAACGCGGTGAAGTCGCTGTGACCGAGCCAGCGCTTGTTCGCTGCCGCGATCGAGGCGAAATCGAGTCGATCGAGCAACCGCGACCAGCCGTAGCCTCCGCGCACGGCGATTGCGAGCTCAACTCGTGGATCCTCTGTCATGCGCGTCACCGCGGCCAGGCGCTCGGTGTCGGGCGCCGAGAAGCGCTGCCAGCGCGTCGTCACCGTGGGATCGACGACCACACGATGGCCGGCGGCCTCGAGCCTGCCGATCGCGCGCGCGATCGCCTCCGGCTCGACCACGAAGCCCGCCGGCGCATACAGACCGATGCCGTAGGTGCGCGTCGTCATTCCGGAAGGTTGCGGCGCGAGGCGAAAAATGCGGAGAGGAGCGCTCCGCATTCGGGCGCGAGGATTTCGGCGGTCACACGGGTGTGGTGATTGAGCCGCGCTTCCCCGAACAGATCGACGACACTGCCGCAGGCTCCCGTTTTGGGATCTCGCGCGCCGAACACGAGCCGGCGCACGCGGGCATGCATGATCGCCCCGGCGCACATCGCGCAGGGCTCCAGCGTCACGTAGAGATCGCAATCGGGCAGTCGATAATTCCCGAGGCTCGAGGCGGCATCGCGTAGCGCCGCGATCTCGGCGTGCGCGGTCGGATCGTTCGCTGCGATCGGGGCATTCCCGCCGCGGCCGACAATCGCACCGTCGCGGACGACGACCGCGCCGACGGGCACTTCGCCGCGAGCCTCCGCGGCGCGCGCCAGCGCGAGCGCCTCGCGCATCCAGTGCTCGGCCTCCGCACCGGCCGGCACGTGGTACGGCGCTGAAGTCTCGTTGCGCACGTTGTTCACCGCGTCACTCTCGCGCTTCGCCGTCGGCGACAACCGCGTCGGCTTCGATCTCGACCACGAGCTGCGGATCGATCAACCGGCTCACCTCGACCATCGCGCACGCCGGCCGGATGTCGCCGAAGGCCTCACCGTGCGCGCGGCCGACGGCTTCCCACTGCCCGATATCGGTCACGTAGATCCGTGTCCGCACCACGTCTGAAAGCCGTGCGCCGGCGCGCGCCAACGCGCCCTGGATGTTGGCGATCGCCTGCCGGGCCTGCACGTAGGGGTCGCCCCGGCCGACGATGGCCCCGGTGCTGTCCGTCGCCGTCGTGCCCGAGACCCAGATCTGGTTGCCGACCCGGACCGCACGCGAATAGCCGACGATCGGCTCCCAGTGGGTACCGGAGGAGATGAGTTCGCGCTTCATCGCTTGGCCCTTCCTATTCCCATTCGATGGTCGCCGGAGGCTTCCCCGAAATATCGTAGACCACACGGTTGACCCCGCGCACCTCGTTGGTGATACGCGTCGACACGCGCGCGAGCAGGTCGTGCGGCAGCGGCGCCCAGTGCGCGGTCATGAAATCGGTCGTCTGTACAGCGCGTAAGCAGACCGCATGCTCGTAGGTGCGGCCGTCGCCCATCACACCGACCGAGCGCACCGGCAGGAACACCGCGAACGCCTGCGCGACCTGATCGTACCAGCCGGCGCGCCGCAGCTCGTCGATGAAGATCGCATCGGCGCGGCGCAAGATGTCGGCGCGCGCGCGAGTCACCTCGCCGAGGATGCGCACGCCCAGTCCCGGACCGGGGAACGGATGACGATAGACCAGCTCGCGCGGCAAGCCGAGGCTGAGCCCCAGCTCGCGCACCTCGTCCTTGAAGAGCTCCCGCAACGGCTCGAGAAGCTTCAGATGCAGCGTCTCGGGCAACCCCCCGACGTTGTGATGCGATTTGATCGTGTGCGCCTTGTTGGTCCTGGCCGCAGCCGACTCGATGACGTCCGGGTAGATCGTTCCCTGCGCGAGCCACTTGGCGTTCTTGAGCTTGGCGGCTTCGGCCTGGAACACGTGTACGAATTCCCGGCCGATGATCTTGCGCTTCTCTTCCGGATCGGCGACGCCACGAAGCGCGTGCAGGAACGTCTCGCTCGCATCGACATGGTCGACCCGGGCGCCGAGATGCTGCGCGAACGTCTCCATCACCTGGGTGGCTTCGTCCTGCCGCAGAAGCCCCGTGTCGACAAAGATGCAGACAAGCTGGTCGCCGATCGCACGATGGACCAGCGCCGCCGCCACGGAAGAATCCACTCCGCCGGATAGCCCGAGGATCACCTCGTCGGAGCCGACGCTGGCTCGAATCCGTGCCACGGCCTCCTCGGCGTAGCCGGGCATCGTCCAGTCGCCTTTGCAGCCGCAGATATCCCTGACGAAGCGTTCGAGGATCGCTCGGCCCTGCCGCGTGTGCGTGACTTCGGGATGGAACTGCACCGCGTAGAAACGTCGCGACTCGTCCATCATCGCCGCGATCGGCGTGGCGGGGTTGCTCGCCATCACCGAGAATCCGGGCGGCAGCGTGGTCACCTTGTCGCCGTGGCTCATCCACACGTCGAGCAGACCGTGGCCGTGAGGATTGGCCCGATCCTGGATCCCGGACAGAAGCCGCCCGTGCCCATGCGCGCGCACTTCCGCGTAGCCGAACTCGCGTACCAGGCCGCTCTCTACGGCGCCGCCCAGCTGCGCAGCCATCGTCTGCATTCCATAACAGATGCCCAGCACCGGCGCCCCTGCCCTCCAAGTCGAATCCGGCGCGCGCGGCGTGTCGCCCTCGGTCACACTCTCCGGTCCGCCGGAAAGGATGATGCCGGCCGGCGCGAACTCGTGGATGAACGCGTCGTCGACGTCGAAGGGCTGGATCTCGCAGTAGACGTGCATTTCGCGGACACGGCGCGCGATCAGTTGCGTGTATTGCGCTCCGAAATCGAGGATCAGGATCTTGCAGTGCATCGGCGACTCGCTCACGTGGCTCGCGCGATGCGCTGATAGGCGAAATGCCGCCGCGCCAGGAGCAACGCGATGCATTGCAGCGCCGCGCTGACGAAAAATGTGGCGCCGACCCGCCAATCCGAGGCGGGCAGCCGGCTCACCTGTGCCAGAAGCGGCGTTCCAATCGCCGGCGCGACCACGAACATGATGCTCTGTATGGAATTGAGCGCGCCCATCGTGACACCCTGCTCGCGTGCGCCCACTGCGTTGGATACGATCCCCTGCAGCGCAGGCCCGGCCGCGAAGGAGACGAAGTTGCCGATGATGATCGCGTACATCATCCAGCTCTGCTGCGCGAGGCCGTAGAGCAGGTAGGCGATGGCACCGACGGTGAGGCCGGTGAGCGAAAGCCGTACGTCGCCGAACCTGCGCAAAAGTGGACCGAGCAGCGCGCCCTGCACGACGGCCGCGACGAGTCCCACACAGAACAGCGCGAAACCGTTCTCGCGCGGACCCCAGCCGAAGCGAAAATGCGTAAACAGCACCCATGTCGTCTGCAGGATCAACTGCGCCAGAACGACCAGCGCGAAGACCGCGACCAGCCGCCCGATCTCCGGATGCCGCGACAGTGCGAGCAGCGCGGCGAAGGGATTGGCGCGGCGAAGCGCGAACGGGGCGCGCCGGTCGCGCGGGAGTGACTCCGGAACGACGAACACGCCGTAGAGCCCGTTGACCAGGGCCAATCCTGCTGCGACGTAGAACGGCAGGTGCAGGTCGATGCTGCCAAGCAGTCCGCCGAGCATCGGCCCGCCGATGAAGCCGAGCCCGAATGCCGCTCCGATCAATCCAAAGCTCCGGGCGCGCGCCTCTGCCGAGCTGACATCGGACGCGTACGCGTTCGCCACCGAGAAGCTCGCGCCTGTGATGCCGCCGATCACGCGCGCCAGCAGCATGAACCACAGCGACGGCGCGAGCGCGAGCAGCAGATAGTGCAGGCCAAGCCCGAAGATCGATGCCAGGATCACCGGCCGCCGTCCGAAACGATCGGACAACGCTCCGAGCAGCGGCGCGCACACGAACTGCATCACCCCATAGACGATAACCAAGGCACCGTACCAGTATGATTGCAGCTCGCGGCTTGCGGTAAAGTCGCCGATCAGCATCGGCAGAACCGGCATCGCAAGCCCGATGCCGAGCACGTCGAAGAAGACGACGACGAGGATGAACGGCAGCGCAGCGGGACGGCCAGCGGCGGCGGGTGATTCAGACAAGGGCAGGTTCTGCCGGCTTCATTCGGCTCTGTAGTTTGGAGCTTCCTTGGTGATCTGCACGTCGTGCACGTGCGATTCGCGCATGCCGGCGGCGGTGATCTCGACAAACTCAGCGCGAGTGCGCAGCGCATCGATGGTGGGACATCCGCAATAGCCCATCGCGGCGCGGACTCCGCCCATGAGCTGATGGATCACGGCGGCCAGTGCGCCTTTGTAGGGCACCCGTCCTTCGATGCCCTCGGGGACGAGCTTTTCGGCGGCGTCTTCGCCTTCGGCATCCTGGAAATAGCGATCGCTCGAGCCTTCCTGCATCGCGCCGAGCGAACCCATGCCGCGATAGCTCTTGTACGAGCGGCCCTGATAGAGCTCGGTCTCACCCGGCGACTCCTCGGTGCCAGCGAAGAGACTTCCCAGCATGACGCAGGAAGCGCCGGCCGCTATCGCTTTGGCGATGTCCCCGGAGAAGCGGATTCCGCCGTCGGCGATGATCGGCACCTCGAGGTTGGCCACACCCTCGAGCGCGTTTTGCACCGCGGAGATCTGCGGCACGCCCACGCCCGCCACAATCCGCGTCGTGCAGATCGATCCCGGGCCGATCCCGACCTTGATCGCGTCGGCACCATGATCGACAAGCGCCCTCGCGCCCACCGCGGTCGCGACATTGCCGCCAACGACCTGCACCTGCGGGTAGCTTTTCTTGACCCGGCGCACGCGTTCGAGCACGCCCTGCGAATGGCCGTGGGAGGTGTCGACCACGATGACGTCGACACCGGCGGCGACCAGCGCTTCGATGCGCTCGTCGGTGTCGCCCGCGGTGCCGACCGCTGCCCCCACGCGCAGCCGCCCGAGCTGGTCCTTGCATGCCAGCGGGTGCTCGGTCGCCTTGAGGATGTCCTTGACGGTGATCAGCCCCTTCAATTCGAAACGGTCATCGACGACCAGTACGCGCTCGAGCCGGTGCCGGTGCATCAGGGCCTTGGCGTGCTCGAGATCCGTCCCCTCGGGTACCGTGACCAGCCGCTCACCCTTGGTCATGATGTTGGAGACGGGCTGGTCGAGGTTGGTCTCGAAACGCAGGTCGCGATTGGTCACGATGCCGACAACCTTGCGGCCGTCGACGACCGGCAGGCCCGAGATCCGGTGCAGCTGGGTGAGCGCAAGCACTTCGCGCACCGACATGTTTGGCGGCACGGTGATCGGCTCCTTGACGACACCGCTCTCGAAGCGTTTCACGCGTGCCACCTCGGCAGCCTGCGCCCTGGGCGACATGTTCTTGTGAATGACCCCGAGACCGCCTTCCTGTGCGATTGCGATGGCGAGCCTCGCTTCGGTGACGCTGTCCATCGCCGCCGAAAGCAGGGGAATGTTCAGGGTGATGCTCCGCGTGAGGCGAGTCTGCAAGCTGACGTCGCGCGGAACGACGGTGGAATGAGCGGGAAGCAGCAGGACGTCGTCGAAAGTCAGCGCCTTCTGGACGACACGCATGGTGCATTTCTCCTATGCGCAAAAGCGGATTATACGCGGGTCGTCGAGGTCGGTAAACGCTCGCGGTACCGGGCGTGATCAGGAGCGACGTGTTTGACGCCAGCGCATCGTTTGCATTACCGTGTCACCATCTGTCAATCGAGGAAGTCCGCCATGAAGCGCCGAGCATCGCTTTGCGTCGCTGTTCTTGCGCTGGCTTTGGCGGCCCTGCCGGCCGCCGCCGCGCTTTACAAGTGGAGCGACGAGAACGGTCGGGTCGTCTACGGCGACACGCCGCCCGCCGGCGTCAAGGCGGAACGGGTCAACGCCGCCGTGCCACCCGCCGACCCGAACGCTGTCCGCGACATGGCCTCCAAGGACGCGCAGATCAAGGCGCGCCAGCAAGCGCGAGCGGAAGACGAAGTCAAGGCGGAAAAAACGCAGGCTGAAGCCAAGGCCAAGCTGGAGCGCTGCGCGCAGGTCCGCGGCAATATCCAGAACATGCGCTCGAATGCGGCCGTCTACCGCTTCAACGACAAGGGCGAGAAGGTGTACCTGGAATCAGCCGAGCGCGAGAAGAGCATCGCCGACTCGCAAAAGCTCCTGCGCGATCTCAATTGCGCCGGTGCACCGGCAAGCTAAGGACGCTTGCGTCCGGGCGGGCGCGGCGAAGGCGAGGCGCGCTCGCCGGATTGATCCTTCTCCAGCGCGGCCTCGTTGATCTTCACCTCGGCCTTGGCTCTGAGGCTCGCCAGATACGCCGTCGCCAGTTCGCGCCCGACCTGATCGCCCACCCGGGTGGTAAACGCGGCAACCTTGGTGGCGTCGGCGGTGGGCGGGGTGATCACCCGCTGCACGCGATAGATCGAATACCCGCCACGCTCGTTCCCGGATCCTGTATACGCCGGTAGCTTGGACGCGTCGGCCTGGAAGATGCCAGTCAGCGCGGCCGGAGGAACTCCGGGCTGCGGCTGATTGCGCGACACCGTCACCGGCTTGCCGAAAGTTACGCCCGCGTCCTTGCCCTGCTGCAGAAGGGCGAGCTTCGCCTTTCCCGCTTGCTGCGCGAGCTCGCCCGCGGCCTTGCGCTCGAGCTGGCGACGAATCTCGGCGCTGACCTCGTCGAACGGTCGTGCGCGGGCGGGCTTGTATTCGATCACGCGCGCCGCCATCAATGTATTCGGCGCGACCTCGATTGCTTCGGTGTTTCTCTTAGCTTGCAGCGAGTCAGGATTGAATATCGCCTCCACGAACTTCTGGCTGTTCTGCGCCAGCCCCTGGACTTGTGCGCGCGACAGAAACGATGTGGTCTGCACCCTGACGTTGAGCGCCTTGGCCACCGGCTCGAGGGAGTCGGCCTGCTCGTAGACGAGATTCTGCATCTGATCGGCGGCCTCTGCGAACTTGCGCGTCGCCTTCTGCCGCTTCAGATCCTGCTCGATCTGCGCCTTCACTTCCTCGAAGCTCTGCTGCTTCGCCGGCCGCACCGTGACGAGCTTGATGATGTGCCACCCGAAATCGGTCTGGACTGGCCCAATGATGTCTCCAGCCTTTGCTGAGAACACCGCGTCTTCGAACGGTTTCACCATCGAACCGTCCCGGGCGAAGAAGCCGAGGTCGCCACCCTGGGCCGCGGAGCCCGGGTCCTGCGAGAATTTCTTCGCGAGCTCGGCGAACTGCGCGGGATTCTTGTTCGCCTGAAGCGCGATCTCCTCCGCTTTCTTCTTCGCGGCCGCCTTGTCATCGGCGCTCGCGTCCAGCTTGACCCCGATCAGGATATGTTGAGCCTGCCGCTCCTCGGCCTTGCCGTATGCCTTCACATTGGCGTCGTACTGCTTCTTCGCCTCGTCGGGATCCAAAGCGATCTGCGCGCCAAGCGTGTCCGGTGTCAACAGCACATATTCCAGCTTCACCTCGTCGGGCACCTGAAGCGCGGCCTGATTGGCGTCGTAGAATGCCTTGACCGCTGCATCGTCGATCTTGACGCCCTTGAGAAACGACTCGGCGTCCGTTGCTGCAACCGCGACCTCGCGTTGCTGGTCGAGCAAGCCGAGGTAGCGCTCGACGCTGCTCTTGGCGATGATGCCAGCGCCGGCGACCGGTTCCTGCAGCGGCGCAAGCATCAGCTCCCGCCTCACGTCCTCGGCGAACTCGACCGGGCTCTTGCGCGGAGTCTGCATCTCGAGCAACTGCTCGTATCGGGCCTGCGAGAACTTGCCGTTCTCCTGAAAGGCGGGAATTTCGGAGATGAATTGACGTACCTGGTCATCGGAGACCGTCAAGCGGCTGCCTCGCGCCTCCTTATGCAGCAGGCGCTGGCCGATCAGCTGGTCGAGCACCGAATAGCGGACTTCCGGGTTGTCGAAGATAGTCGGGTCGAAGTTCCCGCGCATCGCCTGGCGCAGTCGCTCCTGCTGGCTGCGCAAGCTCTCGGCGAATTCGGCCTGTGTAATGCGCTCGCCAGCGACCGTCGCCACCTCGCCGGTGCGCCCGGTGTCGCCGCGAAAATAATAGTCGACGCCGAAGAACGCGAACGGAAGCGAGATCCCCACCAGCATCAACTGGACGAAGCGCTTGCGCTTGTAGACGAAGTCGTACATCAAACGATCCCTAAGATTAAGAAAGGGCGAACTCGCGTTCGCCCTTCGGTTGTCGGTGGCGGAGTGGACGGGACTCGAACCCGCGACCCCCGGCGTGACAGGCCGGTATTCTAACCAACTGAACTACCACTCCCGGATCTGGATCGCCTCAATTTGGTGGGTGCTGAGAGGCTCGTACTCCCGACATTCGCCTTGTAAGTGCGACGCTCTACCAACTGAGCTAAGCACCCGCTCGCTTGAGCCGGGCGCCGGGTTCGCTGGAGCCTTGCTGTAGCGCCGGCCGGCGGCGAACTGCGAAAGTGGTCAGTTTACAGATTCCTTGAGTGCTTTGCCAGCCCGGAACTTCGGCACCCGCGCAGCTTTGATCTTGATGGCCGCACCGGTGCGGGGATTGCGTCCCTGTCGAGCGGTTCGCTTGCCGACGTAGAACGACCCGAAACCGACCAGTGTCACGATGTCGCCTTTCTTGAGCGAGCCTCTGATCGAATTGACCGTCGCGTCCAACGCGCGTCCCGCAGCCGCCTTCGAAATGTCGGCATGCTTGGCAATCGCGTCGATCAGCTCTGACTTGTTCACGGGGTCCCCTTTCGGTGCGCAGTGTCTGGACGAATGACGGCAGCGGATTGAAACCGGCCGGCGGAAATCTGCGAACGTGC
>Ga0066710_100002834_pt1 | contig 14313 bp, 14 predicted proteins | sample GraSoiAngelo_159_FD_79666 | JGI IMG/M metagenome (GOLD analysis project Ga0066710, IMG submission 79666) | Grasslands soil microbial communities from the Angelo Coastal Reserve, California, USA - 14_1009_16_40cm | ecosystem: Environmental > Terrestrial > Soil > Grasslands | place: USA...
CCGCCGAAGCCGGAGTTGTTCACCGTCTGGCCGAAGACGTACGAGATCGAGCGGTGGTGATCCGGGACGATGGCGAGGATGAAAACGATCAGCACGACGCCGACCATGTGCCACCAGGCGGAAATGCCGTTCAGGAGCGCCGTGATCCTGACGCGGAACATGTTGATCAGCGCCGCGCCCAGCAGGATGATCCCGTACAGGAAGTAGATCCAGCCGAACGAGTTCGGGTATCCCCAAAGCAGGTTCAGCAGCGAGGTCATGAAGAACGCGCACCCGTAGGCGATGGCCGCGGTGACGGCGATCTGGCCAACGAGGTTGAACCAGCCGGTGAACCAGCCCCAGGCCGGGCTGCCGAGCTTCGACGCCCAGAAGTAAAGGCCGCCGGCGGTGGGATACGTCGAGGCGATCTCGCCCAGCGCGAGCGCTACCAACGTGCAGAAGAGGCCGACGATCAGCCAGCCCCACGTGATCGCCACCGGACCGCCCTGGTTGAACGCGATCGAGTAGGACGTGAGACAGCCGGCGAGGATCGAGATGATCGTGAAGGAGATGGCGAAGTTCGAGAACCCGCCCATCTCGCGGTAGAGCACCTGCGCGTAGCCGAGCCGGTGCAGGATGCTCTCGTCGTCGTCGGGTGGCCGTGTGGCCGTTGCCTGCTCGCTCATTCACCCTCCTTCGAACGCCGGATTGCGTGGATTGTCTCGCATCGGCCGGTCGGCGAGAAACTAGGATCGCCGGGATGCTGAGCCTCGAAGAACTGACCGCCGACGTCGAGAGCGGCGCGATCGACACGGTCGTGACGGCCTTCACCGACATGCAGGGGCGGCTGATGGGCAAGCGGGAGCAGGGGCAGTTCTTCCTCGAGGAGTCGGCCGGGCACGGGCTCGAGGGCTGCAACTACCTGCTCGCGCTGGACATGGAGATGGATCCCCAGCCCGGCTACGCGATGGCGAGCTGGGAGCGTGGGTACGGCGACTTCCACCTCCTCCCGGACCTCGCGACGCTCCGCCGCGTGCCCTGGCTCGAGGGCACGGCGTTCGTCCTCTGCGACGTCCAGTGGGAGGACGGCTCGCCGGTCGTCGCGTCGCCGCGCCAGGTGCTTCGCGGCCAGGTCGAGCGCGCACGGGCCGCCGGCTACGAGCCGATGTTCGGCACCGAGCTCGAGTTCTATCTCCTCAGGGAGACGTACGCCGCGGCGCATGCGAAGCATTACCGCGACCTGACGCCGTCCGTCCCGTACATCCTCGACTACCACGTGCTCGCGACGACGTACGACGAGCCCCTGATGCGGCAGATCCGAAACGGGATGCAGGCCGCGGGCATCGCGGTCGAGAGCTCCAAGGGCGAGGCGTGGCCGGGGCAGCAGGAGATCAACTTCCGCTACTCCGACGCGCTGACGACGGCCGACAACCACGTCGTCTACAAGAACGGCGCGAAGGAGATCGCGCATCTGAACGGCTGCTCGATCACGTTCATGGCGAAGCCGGATCACACGTGGATCGGCAACTCGTGCCACATCCACGGCTCGCTCTGGCGCGACGGCGAGAATGCGTTCGCCGGCGGGAGCGAGGTGTTCGAGCAGTGGCTCGCCGGCTGGATCGCGTGCGCGAAGGAGCTCGCGCTCTTCCTTGCGCCGAACATCAACTCGTACAAGCGCTACGCGGCCGGTTCGTGGGCTCCGACGACGCTCGCGTGGGCGCACGACAACCGGACGTGCGGTTTCCGCGTCGTCGGGCACGGAAAGGGTGCGCGCGTCGAGACGCGCATTCCGGGCGGCGACGTCAATCCATACCTCGCGATCGCGGCGCTGATCGCCGCCGGGCTGCACGGGATCGAGCGCGGCCTCGAGCTGCCGCCGGCGCTCGCGGGCAACGCGTACGAATCGGACGCAGAGCGCTTCCCGTCCTCGTTGCGCGAGGCGATCGCAGAGCTGGAGGCCGGCAGCGTGGCCCGGGTTGCGTTCGGCGACGAGGTCGTCGAGCACTACCTGAACTACGGGCGGACGGAGCAGCGTTTGTTCGATCAGGTGGTGACCAGCTGGGAGCGTGAGCGGTTGTACGAGCGTGGCTAGGAAGCCGGTCGTCGGGATCACGACGTACCTGACGCCCGCCCGCTGGGGCGTCTGGGAGATGGCGGCCGCCCTGATCCCGTACGACTACGTACGCGCCGTCGAGGAGGCGGGCGGCAGGGCGCTGCTCGTCCCGCCGAGCGAGGACGGCGTGGAGGAGACGCTCGACGCCGTCGACGCGCTCGTGTTCTCCGGGGGCTCTGACCTCGACCCCACGCTGTATGGCCAGCAGCCGCATCCGCAGACGGACGGCGTCGTCGTCGAGCGCGACCGCGCGGAGCTCGAGCTCCTGCAGGGCGCGCTCGCGCGCGACATGCCGGTGCTCGCGATCTGCCGTGGTTCGCAGGTGCTGAACGTCGCCCGCGGCGGCGATCTGGTCCAGCACCTCCCGGACGTCGTCGGCGACGAGAAGCACAAGCACACGCCGGGCGCGTGGGCCGACCACGACGTCGAGATCGACGACGGCACCCGCCTCGGTGAGCTGCTCGGCGGCGACCGCGCGCCGGTAAAGTCGCATCACCACCAGGGCTTCGGCCGGCTCGGCGAGGGCCTGCGCGTCTCTGCGCACGCCGACGACGGGACGATCGAGGCGCTCGAGGATCCGGACGCGCGGTTCGCGGTCGGCGTCCTCTGGCATCCCGAGGCCGGCGAGGACCGGAAGCTCTTCGAGGGGCTCGTGCGCGAAGCCGCCGCGTACCGCGCCGGACGCAGCTAGCTGATGCTCCGGCCGACCCTCAGACAACTCGTCTCGGCGGCGGGCGTCGCAGGTGCCGCGGCCGCGCTCGCCCTGCCCGCGGGAGCCGCGCGGCCGAGCGACGAGCGGCAGCTGCAGCGTTCACTCGACCGGTTGGTCGCGTCAGGCGTCCCCGGAGCCGTTCTTCTCGTGCGGCGCGGAAACCGGACCGTCCGCCTCACGAGCGGTTACGGCGACCTCCGGCAGAAGACGCCGATGCGTCCCGGCGACCTCTTCCGCGTCGGCAGCATCACGAAGGCGTTCGTCGCGACCGTCGTGCTTCAGCTCGTCGCCGAGCAAAAGCTCGCGCTCGACGACACCGTCGAGCGGTGGCTGCCCGGATTGCTGCAGGACGGCCGGCGCATCACGCTTCGGCAGCTCCTCGGGCACCGGAGCGGCCTCTTCGACTACGGGGGCGACGACAAGTTCCTCGCGGCGGCGTTCGGCAATCCGGCGCGGCGGTGGGCTCCGCGCGAGCTCGTCGCGATCGCGTCGGCGCACCGGCCGTACTTCCCCCCCGGAGCTGGCTGGGCGTACTCGAACACGAACTATGTCGTCGTCGGCCTGATCGTCGAAGCGGCGACGCACCGCCCGCTCGCCGGCGAGCTCGCGAGGCGGATCTTCGTGCCGTTGGGGCTCCGTGCGACACGCTTCGACGACGCGTATCGCATGGCCGGACCGCACGCGCACGGCTACTTCCTCGCGCCGCTCCTCGACGTCAGCGACGGCAGGCCGTCGTACGTCTGGGCCGCGGGCGCTCTGGTGTCGAACGCCGACGACCTCGCGCGGTTCTTCCGAGCGCTGCTTGGCGGACGCCTCGTCCGGGCAGATCTGCTGAAGGCGATGGAGACGCCGGTCGGCCGGACCTCCGAGTTCGCGTACGGGCTCGGCCTCGAGAAGATGCCCGGCCCGTGCGGTGTCCTCTGGGGCCATACCGGCGGCAGCCCGGGTTACGTGGCGGATGCACTCAACAGCAAGGACGGGAGACGTCAGGTCGTCGTCCTCGTCAATGCCACGGCGTCGCTTTCCCGGAGCACGAAGCACTTCCGCTCGTTCGCGTTGCCCGGCCGCGCGCTGCCGGCGTACGATCGGCTCGTCCGGGCGGCGTACTGCGGGTAGCGCGGGACCTAGAGCAGCGCCTCGATCCGGCTCCCCGAGAGCTCCGACTTCGGGATGAAGCCACGCGCGCTGCTGCCGCGGATCAGCGACGCGAAGTCGGTGTGCTCGCGGCTGGACGTGAGGACGACCGCCGGCGCCGGGTCGAGCTGCGCGAGCCGCTCGGCGACCTCGAAGCCGTCGAAGTCCGGCAGGCCGACGTCCAGCAGCACCACCTCCGGGGCGAGGTCGCGCGCGCAACGCAGGGCCCGCACGCCGCTGTCCGCTTCGCCGACGATCTCGAAGCCCTCCGAGGCGAGGAGCTGGGCCGCCGAAGCGCGGAATCCGGCATGGTCGTCGACGATCAGGAGCCGGCGCACCGCGGCATCCTGACACGCCGTACGCGGCCGATCGTGTTGAATCGCCGCGTGAGCTTCGCCGTTCTGAATCCGGCCACCGAGGAGACGATCGCGGAGCTCGACCAGGCCGGAGTCGAGGAGACGGACGCGGCGGTCGCGCGCGCCAAAGAGGCGTTCCCGGCCTGGCGCGCGGTGGCGCCGGCTGATCGGGCGAGGCTGCTGCGGCGGCTCGCGACGCTCGTCGAGGAGCATGGAGAGGAGCTCGCGGGGATCGAGTCCCGCAACGTCGGCAAGCCGATCGGCGGCGCGCGCGCCGAGGTCGCGATGGTCGCCGCCGTGTTCCACTTCTACGCCGGGGCGGTCGAGAAGCAGTACGGCGAGACGATTCCCGTCGGGGGCGGCATCGACATGACCTTCCGCGAGCCGCTCGGCGTCGTCGGGTTGATCGTCCCGTGGAACTTCCCGCTCAACATCGCGAGCTGGAAGCTTGGACCCGCGCTCGCCTGCGCGAACACGGTCGTGCTCAAGCCGGCCGAGTTGACGCCGCTCTCGGCGCTACGGCTTGAGGAGCTCATCCTCGAGGCCGGGATCCCGGAGGGCGTCGTCAACGTGCTCGCCGGGCCGGGCCGCGTCGTCGGACAGCGGCTCGTCGAGCATCCGGACGTTGCGAAGATCGGCTTCACCGGCTCGACCGAGGTCGGCCGGAGCGTCATGGCCGGCGCCGCCGCGACGATCAAGCGCGTCACGCTCGAGCTCGGCGGCAAGTCCGCGAACGTCGTCTTCGCCGACGCCGACCTCGAGAAAGCTGCGGCCGCCGCGCCGTACGCCGTGTTCGACAACGCCGGCCAGGACTGCTGCGCGCGCTCGCGCATCCTGGTCCAGAAATCCGTCCACGACGAATTTCTGGACTACCTGGTGGAGGCGACACGTCGCGTCAAGGTCGGCGATCCACAGCTCGAAGAGACGGAGATGGGTCCGCTCATCAGCGCGGCGCACCGCGAGACCGTCGCGAGCTTCGTCGACGGCGAGCCGCTCTTCCGCGGCGACGTTCCCGAGGGCCGGGGCTTCTGGTACCCATGCACGATCATCGAGGCCTCGAACGACGACCGGATCGCGCGCGAAGAGGTCTTCGGCCCGGTCGCCGCGGTGATCCCGTTCGACGACGAGGCGGAGGCGATCCGGATCGCGAACGACACGCCGTACGGTCTCTCCGGATCGATCTGGACGCGCGACGGCGCCCGCGCGCTGCGCGTAACGCGCGCGCTCGAGACTGGCGTCCTCTCGATCAACTCGAACAGCTCGGTGCGGCCGACGACGCCGTTCGGCGGCTTCAAGCAGTCCGGCTTCGGCCGCGAGCTCGGCATGCACGGGCTGGCCGGCTACTCGGAAGTGAAGAACGTCTACTACGCAACGGAGGACTGATGGGTAGGTTGGACGGCAAAGTTTGCGTGATCACGGGCGCCGGCGGCGGGATGGGCCGCGAGGCGGCGATCCTCTTCACGGGTGAGGGCGCGAAGGTCTGCGCTGCTGATGTCGACGGGGCCGCGGCGGAGGAGACCGTCGGCCTCTGCTCCGGCGACGCGTTCGCGTTCACCGTCGACGTCGCGAACGAGGGGCAGGTGCAGGCGATGATGGACGCGACGGCCGAGCGGTACGGCGGCATCGACGTCCTCTACAACAACGCCGGCATCTCACCGGACGACGACGCGTCGATCCTCGACACGAACGTCGAGGCGTGGCAGCGGGTCCAGGACGTGAACACGAAGGGCGTCTTCCTCTGCTGCAAGCATGGTATCCCGCACCTGCAGCGACGCGGCGGAGGCTCGGTGATCAACGTCGCGTCGTTCGTCGCGATCCTCGGCGCAGCGACGTCGCAGATCTCCTACGCGGCGTCCAAGGGCGCGGTGCTCTCGATGAGCCGCGAGCTCGCGGTGCAGTTCGCACGCGACCGGATCCGCGTGAACGCACTCTGCCCGGGGCCGGTCGAGACGCCGCTCCTCCTGAACATCTTCGGCGGCGACCCGGCGGCGCTCGAGCGGCGGCGGATCCACTGGCCGATGGGCCGCCTCGCGAAGCCGCGTGAGATCGTCATGGGCGCCCTCTTCCTCGCGAGCGACGAGTCGTCCTACGTGAACGGCTCGACGTTCCTCGTCGACGGTGGCCTGACCGCCGCGTACGTGACGCCCGAGTAAGAGGCCGGGTTAGGGCGACAGGCGCCGGGGATACGCGGCGCCGGTTGCAGCCGGGCGGCTCGCGAACGGACCGCGGTAGACGACCCAGTAACCGGGTATGAGACCGGGATAATCGTCGGAGCGGAGGACGTCGGCGCCGAGCCTTCGCGCCGCGGCGCGGGCCGAGTCGCCGGAGGGATCGGAGGCGAGCACGAGGATCCAGCCGCTGAGCCGAGCGGGCGCGGGCGGCGCTGCCGTGCCGGCCGCCGTCGTCGTCTTGGCGCCGGCGACGCGGAACCACGTCGACGGCAGGCCGAGCTCCGACTGGAACGTCCTGCCCGCGATCGACGTCGTCCCGCCGCGCCAGCGTACCCAGACCTCTGCGACGCGGCCCGAGGCGTTGCTCTGAAGCTCGATCCGCTGTACGCCCGGGAGATGGAGGAGCTGTCCTAAGCGCGGCCGCGTGAAGGTGAGGCGCCACGCATGGTGCGGCGAGAGGCCGTCGTACGGATCGGCGACCGAGACGAGGTACGGCACGCGCGGCGCCCACGGCAGGACGTCGATCGCCGCCGCAGTCCGCCCACCCGATGTCGAGAAGTAGTACGTCAGCGCCGGCCGTCCCGCGTACGTGAGCACCTGGCCCGCCGTCGCGCCGATCGCCGCGTTCGTCGCGTCGGACTCGGCGCGGATTCCGCCGTAAACCTGGTCGCGGGTGTCCGCGAAGAGGTCGAACGGCCGGCCGCGCTTCAGCGTCGCGAGTGCGTAGGAGCGGGCGGCGACTGCCTGCGTCTTCAGCGCCTCCGGGTTCCAGCGGTGCGGCATCTCCCACGGGACGACGCCGCGGAGATAGCGCTCGAGCGGCAGGACGTTGACGACCGTGCCGCCATGCAGGACGAGCCGCCCGCGGTAGCCGGCGCCGTCGAGCGAGAGCGGCGCTGCGCCGGGGATCACGGTGAGCCGGCCGTGGAGCGGGTGGCGTCCGGCGCCCAGGGTCCGCGTCCGGCCGCGCGCGTCGCGGACGCGGAACGGCGCCTTCGAGCCGACGACGACGGTCCGCCTGCCCTCCGCGATCAGTACGCGCACGTCGATTCCCGGCTCCCGCCGCAGCTCCGTTCCCGGGTAGTAGTGCCCGAGAATCCGCCGGTAGCTCCAGCCGTGCTCGGCGAATCCGCGCGCGCCCCACTGGCTCATCCCGACCCCGTGGCCCCAGCCGCGCCCGGCGATCGTGACCGGGCCGGCAAGCGCGTTTGCAGGCCAGAGGGCCGCGCAGCAGCCGATGAGCGGCGCAACATTCCGCACGAGCCAGAGAGGCTAGCGCACCGAATCGGTGCTACGGTTCGCTGGTAATCAGAGCGCGGTTCGATGGCACTTTCGCCTTCCCACCCGTTCGTTCACGTTGGGTAGGAGGTGAAATAGTTATGGCAACAGGAACCGTGAAGTGGTTCAACGACGCCAAGGGGTACGGCTTCATCGCCCCGGAGGACGGCGGCAAGGATCTCTTTGTCCACCACACCGCGATCGCCGGCGATGGCTTCCGCTCGCTCGTCGAAGGTGCGAAGGTGGAGTACGAGGCCGCCGAGGGGCAGAAGGGCCCGGAGGCGAAGAACGTCGTGCAGATCGCCTAGTCAAGGAGGCGACATCTCCACCAAGGAAGAGAAGATCGAAGTCGAAGGCACGGTCGTCGAGGCGTTCCGCAGCGGTATGTATCGGATCGCCCTCGACAACGGGCACGAGACGCTCGGCTACACGTCGGGAAAGATGCGGCGCTACCGCATCAGGATTCTTCCCGGCGATCGGATCAAGGTCGAGCTCTCACCGTACGACCTGTCGCGCGGCCGGATCGTCTACCGCGAGCGCTAGCGGCTAGACCGAGGCGAGAGCCCGGTCGAGCCGCTGGCGGCCGCCCAGCACCGGCGCGTAGAGATCGCCCTCGCGGCGTGCCCGCTCGAGGACGACGTCCATCGTGAAGTGCCGCGGGTCGAGTTCGTCGCCGACCTCGTCCCAGCGGAGCGGCGCGGCCACGGGAGCGTGGGGGAGCGGCCGCACTGAATACGGGGCCACGATCTGCTGTCCGTGGCCGTTCACCTTCGTGTCGAGGAAGACGCCGCGGCGCCGTTCTCTGTCGCGCTCCAGGGTGATCAGACCCTTGGAGGTGTCGCGGAGCGCGCCGGCGATCACCTCGGCGAACCAGCGCGCGTCGGCGTGCGTATGGCGGCGCTCGATCGGGACGCGCACGTGCATCCCCTCGCCGCCGGTCGTCATCGGGTACGAGCGGAGGCCCACTGCCGCGAGCGCGTCGCGACTGAGCAGCGCTGCCCGGGCGACGTCGCGGAAGTCGACGCCCGCGGGATCGAGGTCGACGAGCACGAAGTCAGGGCGGTCGGGCGCGTCGACGCGCGAGGGCCAGACGTGCAGGTCGACGACGCCGAAGTCGACCATCCACGACAGCGACTCGACGTCGTTGACGAGCGGGTAGCGGACGAGCTCGCCGCCGCGCGACTTCGCCGGCTGGGGCGAGACGGGAATCCATTCCGGCAGCTCGGGCGGCGCGTCCTTGATCCAGCGAAACGGCCCGCGTGGGACCGTGTAGTGCTGCTTGATCGTGAACGGCCGGTCGCGCAGGTGCGCCAGCAGCACAGGCGCGATCTCGCGGTAGTAATCCGCAAGGTCGCCCTTCGTCAGCGCCTCCTCGCGCCAGTAGACCCGGTCAGCGTGCGAGATCTCCACGCCGGCCGTGTTCCCCACCCGGACATGGCCGCAACGGCCACGACGGGGCCAGCCCCTGTCGTGTCCCGTTTGGACTAGTCGATCTTGGCCGCTACGTGCTTCAGTTGCGTGTACTCCTCCATGGAGTAGATGGACATGTCCTTGCCGTAGCCGGACTGCTTGTAGCCGCCGTGCGGGAGCTCGCTCGAGATCGGGAGCAGGTGGTCGTTGATCCACACCGTTCCGAACTGGAGCTTCCGCGCGGCGTTGAGCGCCCGGCCGACGTCGCGCGTCCACACCGATGCGGCGAGGCCGTACTTGACGTCGTTCGCCCAGCGGATCGCCTCGTCGTCGTCCGCGAACTTCTGCACCGTGACGACGGGCCCGAAGACCTCCTTCTGGACGATCTCGTCGTCCTGCTTCACGTCGGTGACGATCGTCGGCTGGACGAAGAAGCCGCGGTCGCCGTTCCTCATTCCTAGAGCACCGCCGGTGAGGACGGTCGCACCCTTGGCGCGCTCGAGGAAGCCGAGGATGCGCTCCTGCTGCGACTGCGAGATCACGGAGCCCATCTCGATCTCGTCGCTTTCCATCGGGTCGCCGACCTTCAGCGACTCGACCTGCGGCACGAGCGCCTCGAGCAGCGCGTCGTAGATCTTCGGGCCGGCGATGACGCGCGAGCCGGCGGTGCAGTCCTGTCCCGAGTTCCAGTAGCCCGCGAGCCGGATTCCAGCCGCGACCGCCTCCGGGTCGGCGTCGTCGAAGACGACCATCGGCGCCTTGCCGCCGAGCTCGAGGTGGACGCGCTTCAGCGTGTCCGCCGCCGCGCGGGCGATCGCCTTCCCCGTCTCGACGTCGCCTGTCAGCGAGACGAGCCGCACCGACGGATGCGTGACGATTCGCTCGCCGGCGGGAACGCCGTCGCCGGTGACGACGTTCAGGACGCCCGGCGGGATGACGTCCTCGGCGAGCTGCACGAAGCGCAGCAGCGAGAGCGGCGTCTGCTCCGCCGGCTTGAGGATCTGGACGTTCCCCGCGGCCAGCGCAGGGCCGATCTTCCAGACCGCCATCATCAGCGGGTAGTTCCAGGGGCAGATGCCGCCGACGATCCCGAGCGGCTCGCGCCGGAGCATCGACGTGTAGCCCTTGATGTACTCACCCGCCGACTTGCCCTCGAGGATCCGGGCCGCGCCGGCGAAGAAGCGGAGGTTGTCCGCCGAGAACGGCATCTCGTCGCGTGAGGCCATCAGGGGCTTGCCGACGTTGACCGACTCGAGCTGCGCGAGCTCCTCTGCGTTCTGCTCGAGCACGTCGGCGAGCTTGTGGATGAGCTCCGAGCGCTCTTTCGGCGTCGCCTCGAGCCAGTCCGGCAGCGCCTGCTCGGCGGCCTCGACGGCCCGGTCGACGTCGGCGGCGGTCGCGCGCGGCACCTCGGCGATCGTCTCGCCGGTGGCCGGGTTGATCACCTCCATCGTCCCGCCCTCGGCCTCCACCCACTTGCCGCCGACGAAATTTTTGAACTGCTGAACGGTGGTGCTCATCGAACCCTCCTAGACCGTCGTTACTGCTGCCGTACGTCGTAGCACACCAGTGTCGCGCATCAGCCGCTGGGCCAGCGCCACTGGGATCACCGTGAAGAGGATGATCACGAACGCGACCGCGTTGACGACCGGGAGCTGCTGGCCGAGTCGAATGTAGCCGAGGATCAGCAGCGGCAGCGTGTTCTGCGCCCCGGCCGTGAAGTACGTCACGACAACCTCGTCGAACGAGAGTGCGAACGCAAGCAGTCCGCCGGCGACCAGAGCCGTCGAGAGGACGGGCCAGGTCACGAACCGGAACGTCTGCCAGCCGTCGGCGCCGAGATCCATCGACGCCTCGATCAGCGACGCCTGCGTCCGCCGCAGCCGCGCGAGGACGTTGTTGTAGACGATCACGACGCAGAACGTCGCGTGTCCGATCACGATCGTCCACAGCGACAGGTTGATGTGGTTGAACGTGAAGAACGAGTTGAGCGCCATCCCGGTGATGATCCCGGGCAGGGCGATCGGCAGCACGAGCAGAAACGAGACCGACTCCCGGCCGAAGAAGCGGAAGCGCGCGATGGCGAACGCCGCCGCCGAGCCGAGCACGAGCGCGACGCCGGTCGCGAGGAGGCCCGCGCGCACCGAGAGCCAGATCGCGTCGCGCACCTCGCCGCTCCGCCATGCGACCCCGAACCAGTGCGTGGTGAAGCCCGTGATCGGCCAGCTCTGCACGTTCGACTTGTTGAACGCGTAGACCATGATCAGCGCGAGCGGGATCCAGAGGAAGAGGATCACGAGCGCGACCCACGCGCCGAGCGCCCAGCGGGTGCGACGGGATTCCATCTACATCGCCTCGAAGGCGCCGAGGCGGCGCGCGATCAGCAGGTAGACGGCCATGACCGCGAGCGGCACGGTCGCGAAGGCCGCGGCGAAAGGGACGTTGTTCGAGACGCCGACGCTCGAGTAGACGACGTTGCCGATGAACTGCGAGCTCGAGCCCCCCGCGAGCAGCGGTGTCACGTAGTCGCCGAGCGTGAGCGAGAACGTGAAGATCGAGCCCGCAACGAGCCCCGGCAGCGCCAGCGGGAGCACGATCTTGCGCAGCGTCAGGAAACCGCGCGCCCCGAGGTCGCGCGAGGCCTCCAGCAGCGAGTCCGGGATCCGCTCCAGCGCGCCGTAGACCGGCAGGATCATGAACGGCAGCCAGACATACGAGAAGACGATCCAGACCGCTACGTTCGTGTACGCGATGTGCGCATCCGGGAGCCCGACCTTGCCGAGCGCCCAGTTCAGCACCCCGTCCTGGTTGAGGATCAGCCGCCAGACGTAGACGCGCACGAGGTAGCTCGACCAGAGCGGCAGCAGCACGAGCACGAAGAGCAGCGCGCGCCGGCGCGGCCCCGCCACGCGCGCCATGAAGTACGCGAACGGGAACGCGAGCACGGCGTCCGTCACCGTCACCGCGGCGGCGATGCCGATCGTCCGCAGCGCGATCGTCCGGTATGCGCTCTCGTCCCAGAGCGTGCGGAAATTGTCGACGTTCCAGATGTGGACGATCTCGGTCGTGAACGCGTCGACCGACCAGAACGCCGAGACGAGCAGCGCGACGAGCGACGCGAGATAGACGAGCCCGAACGCGAACAGCGGCGGCGCGAGCAGCAGCACCGCCTTCGCCCAGCGGTGCCGCCAGAAGAAGGAGGAGACACGAAGGCGGGCGCTCCGCAGGGGAGCGCCCGCCCGCCGAGGGCTCAGCCCTTGAGCTGAGTCCAGGCCTGCTGCCACTTCGTGTAGTCCATGCAGTCCTTCTTGCCGTTACCGCAGTCGGCAACGGGGGTCTTCCAGAACCTGATCGAGTTGAAGTAGGCCGTCGGCGCGTTCGCGTGGTACTGGGCACACGTGCCCTTCGCGAGCTTGTCCATCCACGCGCAGGCCTTCAGATTCGCCGGCGTCTCGCCGAACGAGATCGCCTGCTGCGCCTGCACCTTCGGCGTCGAGACCCACTGCATCCACTTGTACGCGCAGTTCGGGTGCTTCGCCTTCGCGGACAGCATCCAGGTGTCGGCCCAGCCGGTCGCGCCCTCCTTAGGGATCACGTCGGCGACCGGCACCTTCGCCGCCTTGAGCGTGTTCGTCTGGTACGGCCAGGACGCGCCGATCACCGCGTCGCCGTTCTTGAACAGGTCGATCTCGTCGGACGCGAGCGCCCAATACTTCTTGATCAGCGGCTTCTGTTTCTTCAGCAGCGCGACCGCGGCGGCGAACTGCTTCTCGTTCAGCTCATACGGGTCCTTGATCCCGAGCCCGGCCTGCGCCTTCGAGAGGTAGAGGGCCGCGTCCGCGATCTGGATCGGGTTGTCCGGAACCGTGACCTTGCCCTTGTACTTCGCGTCGTAGATCGCGGCCCAGCTCGTCGGCTTCGACTTCACCTTCGCGGTGTTGTAGAGGAGCGTGTTCGGCCCCCACTGCAGCGAGATCCCGTAATGCTTGCCGCCGACCGTGTTGTGCGGCGGCGATTTCAGCGCCGGGATGAAGTTCTTGTAATCGGGAATCAGCGCGGGGTTGACAGGCTGGACGTCCTTCCCGTAGATCAGGCGGAGGCTGGCGTCGCCGGACGCGGAGACCATGTCGTACTGGCTGCCGCCGCCGGACCGCATCAGCGTCACCATCTCGTCCGACGAGCCGGCGTACTTGGCGTGCACCGTGCAGCCCGTCGACTTCTGGAACGGCTTCACCCACTGCGGCTGCGTGTAGCCCTCCCACGCGATCAGGTTCAGCTGTCCTTCGCCCTTGCCGATCGACGTCGGCAACCCCTGGCCGCTCCCGACGCCGGCCGCAGGCACGCACAGCGCCGCGGTCACCGCCGCGGCGAGTACGCGTGTCCTTCGAATCCCTCTCACGACTCGTTTCCCTCCTTGATCTCGTACGTGTGCTCCGGCCGCCATTCGAGCCGGACGCGCTTGCCACGCGCCTCGAGCGCCTCCTGCGAGGACGTCTCGAGGTTCTGCCGGACGACGACGAGCTCGCCGCCCGAGTCGAGCTCGACGATGTAGCGAGTGACCATCCCGACGTAGACGACGTCGCGGATCCGCCCCCGCTCGCCGGGGCCGTTCTCGTCGTTGACGCGGATCTTCTCCGGGCGGACGGTGAAGCGGCGGCCGTCGCGCTCGAGCACGTTCGAGACGCCGACGAAGCCGGCGACGAACTCCGTGGCGGGATGCTCGTAGACCTCGGCCGGCGTGCCGACCTGCTCGATGCGCCCGTCGTTGAAGACCGCGAGGCGGTCGCTCATCGTCAGCGCCTCCTCCTGGTCGTGCGTGACGTAGATGAACGTCATGCCGACGTCGCTCATCTCGCGCTGGATCCGCTTCAGCTCGATCTGCATCTCCTGGCGCAGCTTCAGGTCGAGCGCGCCGAGCGGCTCGTCCAGCAGGAGCACGGCCGGGCTGTTCACGAGCGCGCGCGCGAGCGCAACGCGCTGCCGCTGGCCGCCCGAGAGCTGCACCGGTCGCCGTGAGCCCAGCCCGGGCAGGCGCACCATCTTCAGCGCCTCCTCGACCTTCGAGCGGCGAACGCGGCGCGGCACGCCCTTGACCCGCAGCCCGTACTCGACGTTCTCCGCGACGGTCATGTGCGGGAAGAGCGCGTAGTCCTGGAAGAC
>Ga0066710_100002835_pt1 | contig 14312 bp, 12 predicted proteins | sample GraSoiAngelo_159_FD_79666 | JGI IMG/M metagenome (GOLD analysis project Ga0066710, IMG submission 79666) | Grasslands soil microbial communities from the Angelo Coastal Reserve, California, USA - 14_1009_16_40cm | ecosystem: Environmental > Terrestrial > Soil > Grasslands | place: USA...
CTTTGAGTACCGCGAGCGAATTACTTTCTCGGCCTCGTCTTCGTTAACCAACATCATCAGTCTGCACGCACTCCTTTACATGGGGCATGCAGCTCATCGACGCCATCGAGGCGGCAAAAGATGGGACCGGGGAGACTGAGTACTTAAGGTTCAGATGTTTTCGGAACCGGAACCTGCGTCTGGAGTTCAAGCGCCTGGACCTGGTGGCAAAACTCAATGCGATTTCGGCCGGAATGAGGCTGCGAAGTGAACCCAAGGACCAAAGGTCAACGCAGGCTGAGGTGTCACTGAAGCCGGTTCAGCAACATTCATTGTCAACACATCTCCAGGCTCATCCAACACCTCGGTGACAGTCTCCGCGACCGCGGGGGGCGTCACGAAAAGCGCCACTTTATCCATCCGCAAGCGCCGGCGGTAGCTGCGCCATAGCCACACTAGCTTGACTTCCACACCCAGCTCTACGTTGCAACCAATCCCGCTGGTCGAGCAACTGGATTGGATTGCCCCAACTCGCCCCATTCCAACGGAACAGATATCAATTGCCGCTCCGCGGCACGGTTGAGGGGCTTAGACCTGGCGCAGACGCCGGGATCGGCTAATCCACCAATGCTTCCGACAGCTCCTCCCGAATGGGGAAGAGTTTGTCGAAGCCGCTCACGGTCAGGATTTGCCGGACCGCCGGTGTCAGGCCGCACAAGGTCAGCCGACACTGGCGCGACTTGGCGAGCTTGGCGAGATTAAGCAAAGCGCAAAGCCCCGCTGAACTCAGGTACTGAACCGCGCTTAAATTGAGCACCAGCTTCAGATCGTCCTTCACCAGGATAGCGCGGCCTGCTTGCTCCAGCTCAGGTGCTCGTTCCGCATCAACACGGCCGGAGACGTTCAGCACGTCCACACCCCACTGGTTTGTGTGCCGAATCTGGAAGCTCGCACTCGCTTTCTTCGCGGCCTCTTCCACCGTCGCGCAGAGCGGAAAGATTTTGTCAAATCCAGCCACCTCGACGATCTGGCGCACCGGGCCGCTAGCAGCAACGAGCAGGAGCTTCCCTGCGTTGTTTTGTAGTTTCTTGCCGGCGCCGAGAAGGGTCCGCAGCCCCGCGGAGCTCAAGTAGTCGAGGGTGCCCACGTTGATGATCAGCATCCGGGTTTCGCGGGTGATCAATCGCTCGCATTGCTGTTCCAGTTCCAGGGCCGATTCGGCATCCAGCCGGCCCGTCAGGGTCAGGAGTTGAGCATCACCGAGATCGCTTTGAACCGCGCGCATGGTTGAGTTAACCCCGCCTGACGATAAGCCGTCAAACGCATTTCTGTTGATTCGGCATGTTCCGGGCACGCCGTTACCACCTCAAATCTTCCAGCAAGTGGGCGCTGCTGCCGTCAATCTCCATTTACGCCCGCGCATTTCCATTGTTTGGGTTCAGTCCCCGGCCTAACTTGGATGCACCTTGAACGATCCATCAGAAATGCACCCCCCTGCGCCTTCGGCTCAATCGTGGGAACGAACCTTTCCAAACTCTCTGCCGGCTCTGATGCGGACGATTGAAAGCATGAGTGAATTTCTCGGCCAGCACCCTTCCAATCCACAAGCGCTTTATCACGCCCAACTGGCAGTTGAGGAAATAGGCACCAACATCATCAAGTACGGCTACGACGATCAACTCAATCATCGCATTACCCTCCGCGTCGAGTGCTTGGCAGAATGCTTTCGCCTGCGGATTCTCGACGATGGACACCCGTTCGACGTGCGCCAGGTTCCCGAGCCGGATGCCGAGCAAGGCCTGGATGAGCGGAATCCCGGTGGCTGGGGCACCAGTCTGGTCCGCCGTCTGGCGCACCGGATTGATTACGAACGTCGTGACGGCATCAACGTTCTCACGATCGAAATTCCACGAGACTCATGAACGAACAGATTCTCAAGCAACTGCCACTTTTTGCATCGCTCCCTGCCAGCGAAGTAAAATACCTCGCGGAAATTTTGCACCTCCGTGAATTGAGCGCGGGCACCGTCTTCATTCAAGAGAGCGAAATCGCGGATCACTTCTTTATTCTCCTCGAGGGCCGGATTGAAGTCGTCAAGGCATTGGGCACGGCCAACGAGCGCGTGCTCGGCGTGGACGAAGCGGGATCGTTCATCGGGGAGATGGGCTTGATCAATCCGGGCAGCCGGCGGACAGCCAGTGTGCGCGCACGGACGCCGGCGCGAGTGCTGGAAATGACCCGCGCCGACTTTGACGCGTTGTTACATCGCCAGCCCGGGCTGGTTTATGAGATGGTGCGGGTGCTCAGCCTGCGCCTCGAGCAGCAGCACAACCGGACCATTCGCGATCTCCAGGAAAAGAACCTGCAACTCACCCAGGCGTACGAGCAGTTGAAAGCAGCACAGGCGCATTTGATCGAAAAGGAGAAGCTGGAACGAGAGCTGGAGGTCGCCCGCGGAATTCAGCAGAGCATGGTTCCGCGCAACCTGCCGCACCTGCCCGGCTTCGACTTTGGAGCGCGGATGATGCCGGCGCGGGCGGTGGGCGGGGACTTCTTTGACTTCATTCCCTTAAGCGAAAGCACCCTCGGCATTGTGATTGGCGACGTCTCAGGCAAGGGCGTGCCCGCAGCGCTGTTCATGGCACTGACCTCCAATCTGCTCCGCGCGGTAGCCTGGCGCGCGAGTTCGGTCAGCGACGCTCTGCGCCATGTCCACCAGCAGTTGCTCGGGATCAATGATGCGGGAATGTTCGTTACTCTGTTGTATGGCGTGCTCAACGCAGCGACGCGGGAGTTTCACTACGCGCGCGCGGGCCATGAGCTTCCTCTTCTCTATGATGCGCGGGGGGAATTGGTCGCGCTGTCGTTCACCGACGGCCAGCCGCTGGGGGCGATGGATGAGATTCTGCTCGACGAGCAAACGGTTGTGTTGCCCTCCGGCAGCACGGTATTGCTCTATACGGACGGTGTGACGGACGTGCTGGATTCCCAGGACAATCCGTTTGGCCTTGAACGGCTGCACCAGGCTCTCCTGACCCAGCGTAGCGCTCCGGCGCAGGTTCTGTGCGAGACACTTTTGGAAATGATCTCGGCCCATCGCGCCGCAACACCGCAGTATGACGACATCACGCTGGTGGCCGTGCAGGCCAAATCCTAAACGTAATTGAGCCTCAGCATATCGGCGGTGGCGGCGTCGAGTTGTTCTCGTCGCCGGACCTCTTCGAAGCGGCCCAGCAAATCCTCGGGACGCACCCGCGCGCGTTCCGTGCCGCGCAAGTCATGCAATACTTCGCCGCGGTGCATCATGATGATCCGGTCGCCGAGGTGGACGGCCTGTTGCATGGAGTGGGTGACCATGAGCGTGGTGAGTTTGTGGCGCTGGATGATTTCGTGGCTGATGCGGATGACCTGATCGGCGCTCTTCGGATCCAGCGCGGCCGTGTGTTCGTCCAGCAGCAATAACTCCGGTTTGAGCCAGGTGGCCATCAACAGCGTCAGCGCCTGCCGCTGGCCGCCGGACAGGCTTCCGATGGCGTTATCCAGCCGGTTCTCCAGCCCCATGTTCAATGCCCGCACACGGTCGCGCAGTTCGCTCCGCAGACGCTTGGGCAAAGCCCAACCCAAGCCGCGCGGCCGGCCGCGCCTTGCCGCCAGCGCCAGGTTTTCGGCAATCGACATGGCGGGGGCGGTGCCGCTGAAGGGGTTCTGAAACACCCGCCCAATGAGCCGCGCGCGCTTGTGTTCGCTCCAGCGCGTGATGTCGCGCCCGGCCAGATTGATTCGGCCCGTGTCCACGAGGAAGGTTCCGGCCACGGCATTGAGCAGCGTGGATTTTCCCGATCCGTTCGTGCCGATGATGATGAGGAATGAGCCAGGATCCAACCCGAGCGAGACATCGCGCAGCGCGCGGACCTCATTGGGTGTGCCAGGATGGAAAACTTTGAAGAGGTTATCTAGTCTCAGCATGGTCAAGCCGTATCACTGCGGTTGAAAACCACGAATGACCCCAACGAAGTCGAATTAACGGGAGAGATTCGTGTTCATTCGTACTACTATCTGTCGAAATCGTCGCAAGACGCGCTGTTTTTCTGCCGCGCATTATTCTGCTTCCTTTCCCCGCGACGGAGGAGTGGGAGTGTTTGGTTGTGGTTTTGCCGCTCTGGGTCCATTCGTGGTTGAGATGGAGTGTTCCGCCTATGCAGTCGGGGTTGTGGCTACTTTGGGCCGCCCGAGATGACGCAGTAATTGCGGTCCGACCAGGGCCACAAAAACAAACAGCGCGGTGATCAGTTTCAAATCGTTCGGGTTTAACCCCCAGCGCAGGGCGATGGCTACCAGCAAGCGGAACAGGACGGAGCCCATGACCGCTCCCGTGATGAGTAAGCCCAGGCTGCTGGTGCCTACCAGCGCCTCGCCGATAATGACGCTCGCCAGTCCCCACACGACCATGCCGATGCCCATCTGCACATCCGCGAAGCCTTGATACTGTGCGAGCAGGGCGCCGCTTAGCGCGATCAGCCCGTTGGAAAGCGCCAGACCCAGGATGAGGATGAAGTCCACGCTCACACCCAGCGCGCGAATCATCTGCGGATTGTCGCCGGTGGCGCGAATCGCGGTGCCAAGATTGGTGCGGAAGAAAATGTAGAGCACCGCACCCAGGACCGAAATAAACAGCAGCACCGCCAGCAACATCGAGGCGTCCCGCACGCCCACCGCCCAGCCAAACACATTCAGATCCTTCGAACTGCCGGCGAGACGGGTGCCGAGTTGCTCCGCCTTCGTCGCCAGCGTTACCTCGTTGAGCAGCGGCACATTGCTTTTGCCCATAACGTGCAAATTGATCGAGTAAAGCGCGGTCATCACGAGGATGCCGCTCAAGAGGCCGTTGATGCGGCACTTGGTGTGCAGCAGGCCTGTAATGGCTCCCGCTACCAATCCGCCCACAAAGCCTGCGGCCGTCGCCAATCCCGGCCCGCTACCTCGCACCAGCAACGTGGCAGTGATGGTCGCGCCAAACGTGATCGATCCCTCGGCCGTGATGTCCGGAAAGTTGAAAATGCGGAAGCTCAGGTAAACGCCGAGCGCCAGCAACGCGAGGATCAAACCCATTGTGAATGCGCCGAGAAGCAACGTCATAATTTGTCTCCCTTGATTTCGGCGGCGGTCTGAAAATCCGCAATCGGCCCGATCCAGCACGCGCCGCGCATAAGCTCGCTCTGACCCAAGCCCTCGAATTCGCGATCGTCATTTAGAAGGTGCAGCAGCGTCTGCGCCCTGTCGGTGGCCATCAATCCCCCAATCGCCTTTTCCAAAAGCAACTCGCCGCGCTGCACCGGCCTGTAAGGAAATAGCGCCGCATGAATATGCCCCTGCACGCGGGCATCCGGCGAAAGCAGCCGCACGAAGGGGGCCGCGCGTGCCGGCGGTTCGCGCAGGGCGATACCCACAAGGAGAGTGAGGTTTCGCTCGTGCGTTCGCTCCGTCGTGAACGATAGCCAATCGCGGATGCCGGGAAACTCCAGCGGTGATTGGGCATCCGCCCGTCCCGGGGATCGGCGGAGCGCCGCTCCAATCAGTCCGGCGCATTCAGCGAGGAGCACGACGCCGGCGGCATTGGCACCCGAGATTTCCATGGCGGCTTCGACCAGATTGCTCAAACTGATGACTCCTGGCGGCTCCGGCCCGGCGTCAAACCTCATCATTTGTGCAAACTGGCCTTTTCCAGTCACGGCATACAGAACCTTCAGCTCAGGCACGAGCGATTCCTCGGTCACCACGAAGTCCGGAACGCTGCTCCCGTCGGTCGGCAACGCCGCAGCCATCCCGGCCACCGCCACGAATTCACCGAAACGCTCGCGACAATCTTCAAAGCCGCTGCCGAACGCGCCGAGGCCCAGACCAAACGTGCCCGGAGGCAGGGAGACGCTGGTGCAATCCCCTTCCTGAAAACCCCCGTCGAAAAACTTCTCCGGCTGGCCGATCAGCGAACATTGCAGTTGCGCGCCCGGTGATTGGTCGAAGACTTGAAAGGTCGCGCCGCTCTTCTCAACGGAACGAGGCTCGGCTTGGGCGGGCGCGGGGGCCGTCGCCGCGGGGGCGGCAACCATCATCCCGGCGAAACCTGCCATCTTCAGAACCGCATAGGCGCCCCCGCTTGGTTCGGTAATGGTCAGACTTCCCTGGACCGCCTTTAGTTCCTTGTAAAATTTGAGGAGCACACGTAGGCCGGCGGAACTGAGATACTCCACCTGGCTGAAATTCAGTTCAATCCGATGGCTGCCTGCGCGAATAGCGTCGTCGATGGCCTTGCCGACATGATCGGCCCAGTAGGCGTCGAGCCGGCCGCGCAACCGCAATTCGAGCGCCTCCGGGCGCTGGGTTCTGGTGATTTCCATGGTTTGCGTTGCCAGTTGAATTGGCGATTAGTGCCAGGGCAGATTCGGTGCGCGATGTCCTGGAGGGACCTGGATTGCTTTCATTGTGTCGGCTCAGCGGATGACTTCATCGGCGCTCTTTATCAGGCTCTCGGGAATGGTGATTCCCAATAGACTTGCCGCGGCCAGGTTGACGGTGAACCGCGTCTTGAACACCGGCTCGAAGGGAATGTTCGCCGGATTCTCGCCGTTCAACACCCGCATCGCCAGACGGGCCGAGGCGACGCCGTTGTCGTAATAGTCCGTCGATAGGGTCATGAAAGCGCCTTTGCGAGTCTGGCCCGAGGCGAAAGCGATGAGCGGAATTCGTGACTGCCTGGCCACCTGCGCAATGCTGGCGAAACTCGAGCCGGTGAGGTTGTCGGAGATCTGGCAAAACACGTCGATGTGGCGTCCGCACAGGGCGAGCGCCCCGTCCGGCACTTCCCCGCTCGAACTGACGCCGAGAGTTTCGATCTCGAGATTGAGTTTTTTGGCGGTTGCTACGAGCTGTTCTTTGTAATAAACGGAATTAACTTCCGCGGGCACATAGAGCGTCCCGATGCGTTTGGTGCCGGGCAAACAGGCTTTGAGCCGGCGCAACCCCTCTTCGAACGGCGAGTTGACATAAGATCCTGTGACAAAGGGCAGGTGGTCATTGTCGCTCTGGCCTGCACCCGCGAGGACGGGGTTGGCGACGAGGGTGAACACCAGCGGCTTTCCTCGCCCACGCCGCAAGGCGCCCTGCAAGGCCGGAGTCGTTGAAGCGAGGATCAAGTCGGTGTTGTCGGTTAAGGCCGCGTCCACCATGCTGCTGAGGGTCGCCATGTCACCCTGGGCATTGTGCAGGCGCAGGTCAAAATTGACGTCGCGCAGCCAACCCGCCGTTTTGAACCCATCAAGCACTCCCTCGCGCGCCAATTCCGCGTTCGGTGTCTCCACATATTCAATGAGGTCAACACGAAATCTCTGCGCGGGAGGTTTGATTTCCACACTCGCCTTGGCGGGGGTTGCGGCGGCTTTTTCTTTCGCCGCCTCGGCCACGATTTCTGGCGGAAAGGTGAGCCCGAGTTTCTTCGCGAGGGCTTCGTTCAAAATCACCCGCTTCCGGGAAACATTTTCAATCGGGATGCTCGCGGGGGATTCGCCTGACAACACGCGCACGATGGGAGGAGCGGCCGCCAACCCACTTTCGTAATAACCAACCCCAACGCACGCCACCGCTCCGCGGGCAGCGAAATCCGGATCGTCGTTGAACAGCGGCAGGCGGGCGTCGTTGGCGGCCTTCACCACGACGTCGAAAGCCTGGGCCACGGTGTTGTCGCCCTGAATGTAAAACGCCTGCACGCCGCGGCTGACCAGCGCCTGGGCGGCCTGCAGGACATCGCCCGAACCGGTGACCGTGGCTTCTTCCAGTTTGATGCCGGCTTTGGCAAACAGATCCCGGGCGACCTCGACCACTTTGCGCGAGTTGGCTTCCGAAGCATTGTAAATGGTGCCGACCGATTTGATTCCCGTAATGGTGCCACGGATGACGTCCACCATTTCCTGGACTGGCGGAAATGTACCAATACCCGTCATGTGAGCGAGATGGTTCGTAAAACTCTGCCCCGCTCCCGCGGCAACGGGATCAGAACAGTAAGTCAGCACCACGGGTTTGCGCTTGACCAGACTGCTGGCGCCGCTGATGACCGGCGTTGTCATCGCTACAATCAGGTCCACATCTGAGCCGTCGAAGTTTTGGAGCACAGCCGGGATATTGGGAATCTCGGCCTGCGCGTGGGCGCGGCGGACTTCAAGATTTTTCCCCTCTTCAAGCCCTAATTTGCGCAGCCCGTCGAACAGACCCTTGACGCAAATCTCCCAGCCCGGTTCGGGCGCGAAGTAGGCGAGGCCGATTTTGAATTTTCGGCCAGTCGGGGCGCGCAGAAGCGCCTCCGCCACGCGTGAATGCGTCCCGGTCGCGTCGATGAACACCGACGCCCGCTGCACGACGGGCTCGGGCAACTGCCAGGCGTCCTTCAATCCTTCGAGCGCCAACCGATTCACGGCGAGCGATTCCGGAACGAGATTTTCAACCGGGATTTCGGCAGGTCGCCGTCCATCAAGAACGTCCGCGGCCAGATTGCCGACGGCTCGGCCAATCTCAGGATAGTTGGCGCCGACATCGAAGAGCGTGCCCTTTTTGACCGTGGGCGGAATCACCGAGAACGCAGGGATCCTGGCGCGCTTGGCGGCAGCGATCACCGCATCGGCAGCCACCATCACCGTGACGTCGCCACTCAACCAGATTGCTTCCACACCACGTGCGGTGAGCGAGTTGGCCGCCTCCGAAACGGCACTGGAGCTTTCCGCATTGGCCTCTACCAGAGTCATGCCGAGCACGGGGCAAATGGCGCGCGCCAGTCGAGTCTGCGCCTCGGAATTGGATTCCGTTGGATTCCAGACCAATCCGATCGTCTTGAGTTCCGGCCGCATCTGTTTGGCCATTCGGAACGCTTCCTTCACGGGTTGCATCGTGCCGTAGCCCGTGAGGTAGGGCGGGTGATCCAGGTGATTGGTCCGATTGATGCCGACCCCGGCGCCGTACGGGTCGGTAACCAGTCCGAACACGTGCGGGATCTGCGAACCGAATTTGTTGGCATTGGCCACAGTCTGCAGTGAAACGGTGCTGGCGGTAATGATCAGGTCGTTGCCGCCACTGACGACTTCCTTGGCGATCGAATTGGCGGTGGGCATGTCGCCTTCCGCGTTGTAGCGGCGAAGCAACAACCTGCCTCCCTCTTGGTAGCCGCGCTCTGCCAACGCCTCGATGATGCCCCGCACGCTGTCATCGAGTACTTCCTGTGAAGCATGCTGGACCAAAGCGACTCGAAATTGTTTCACGCCCGCGGCTGCCTGGCCGAGTCGTTGCGGGGAACGGTTTCGGGAACGGAGGTCGGAATAGAGCAAAACGCCAGAAGCGACGGCAATCAGGGCCAAGCCAAGAGAAAGGCGCTTAACACTCTCAAGCATTCGATGCACCGTACACTAGTGTGGCGTCCCAAAAATAGCTAGTGTGATGTCTCCGAAATAACTATACATTCGCGGCAATGGATTTTGGGCGGAGGCTAGGCTCTACCCTGTTTATGACTCGGCCCGCGCGCTCAATGCGCTGGAGTCCTGCCTGCGCGGGCGATGGCAAGCTCGAGCCTGCCGGCTGGTCGAAGATTGCACCGAAACCTCCCGAACCCGAGTCGTCTGACCCCGGTGAAACCGATTCTCCTCCCCCGTTCCATCCCAACCCTGTCCCGTCCGGGCCTATGACTGGGCAGCGCGGGCGGCAGATCATGGTCCGACGTGCGCGAAACGGCGCCACAATCACCCGGACCGCCGACGGTCAGGTGGAAATGTGGTCACCGCAATGAACGCCGATTCGCTCTGATGCCCGAACGCCGATCTCCGACCCGGCGCGCTCTCTCCTGACGGTACCGTGAAGCTCACTTCCACGCTGATTTCAAACGAACGAGTTTGAGGCGTTGGATCGCCAGTTTCGTATGGAAGCGCCACACTGAACTCAGAATTTGAGGTAAATGCATTTGAGATAATACGCTTCCGGAAACGTGGCAGGATGATCCGTCGCGTGGCTTTTTGTCTGCAATTCCGTGAACTTTCTTAGCGATTCCTTCGCCGCCTGGCGCACCGCGGTGAAGAACTCTTCGGCAGAGACGTGCGCCGAACAGGACGCCGCCGCCAGGATGCCGCGGCGTTTGAGGCGCTGGATGCCGGCGCTCGCCAGTTTGCGATAAGCCTGAATCGCGCGGGAACGCTCCGACTCGCGCTTTGCCAGCGAAGGCGGATCAAGAATGACCAAATCGAATCCGCGCCTCGGACTTTGCCCAATCCATTCAATGGCGTCGGCCTGAATCAACTCGTGGCGACAGGAGGCAATGCTGGAGACGTGACTATTCAAGGCGAAGTTACGCTTCGAGCCGGCCAGCGCGTATCGGCTGATGTCCAGATCCGTGACGGAACGGGCGCCGCCCCGGGCCGCGTAAACCGAGAAGCCGCCCGTAAAGCTGAATGCGTTCAACACGTCGCGATCATGCGCGAGCGATTCAACGGTGCGGCGGTTTTCGCGCTGATCGAGAAAGAAACCGGTCTTTTGCCCCCGCACGACATCGGCCTCAAACCGCAGTCCGTTCTCAAGAAAAGTAGGACAGGCGTCCTGCCTGTCTCCGAGCAGCCACTGCCCGTCGGCCAGGTTGAACCTGCCCCGTGCTGTGTCCTGAATGTTCCGGCTGAGACGCAGCACCAATCTGCTGCCAGCGTCGTGCTGGCAGAAACCACCCATAGATTTTCTGTCAGGTGCCGTCGCTGAAGCCGGTCGTTCCTGCCGGCAAGAACCGTCCTCCGTATTAGTACGGCGTCCACGCTCCGTAGCAGAGCTACTGCGGAGGACGTGGAGGGTGGATGCCGGCAGCGCGCTGTTAATCAAACCAACAACCTGCTTCAATCGTGGGAGCCAGGCCGCCGTGTACAGTTTCAGGACGAGCGTCGTGTCGTAGCGGTCGAGAACCAGGCCCGGCCAGCCGTCACTTTCACCATTAATCCACCGATAACCAGTCGTCTGTTTGTCGAACAAGCCGTCGCGACGTGCGATGGCCTGTCGCAATCGTTCCCGCCACCAGGCCGCGTCAATCGTCACCGGATTGCCGGCGTGCAGCACGCGCACGCGCAGCGGTGAGTCCGGGTCGAACAAACCGATTGCCAGGAAGCGATCCTTGCGATCGTAAATCGCCGCCAGTTCGCCGAGTCGGCCTTGCCGATTCTGCTCGCGGATGCTCTCGGCGAACACCCACGGATGGCCGGAACGGATGGCCGTTTCCGCCCCGGCGGTGACCCGGAACCGCAGCATCGTTTTGACGAGCGCTTTGCCTATCGTTGGACTCATGCGTCATGCTTCGCAGAAGCGGAACGCATGTCCGCCAGGAACGGCAAGCCGCGGCGATATTCGAGCAAAGCCGCTAAATCCAGTTCCGCGCTCAGGCAACACTCGCGGTCCCCGGCGTCGGCGAGTATCTCACCGTGTGGATCAACTATGACCGAGCGTCCATTATAGTCGAATTGCGGATCGCTTCCGACGCGGTTGACTCCCACGACGTAGGCCTGGTTCTCAATCGCGCGCGCTTGCAGTAACCGCACCCAATGATGAATGCGTCGCGGCTGCCAGTTGGCGATGACCAGGAAGAGGTGCGGCTGATGCACCGCGGTCGCTTCGCGGAAGATTTCGGGAAAGCGCAAGTCGTAACAAACGAACGGCGAGATCATCCAATCGGACCAGCGAAACGCGATGGCTCGTTCGCCCGCCGTGTAACGTTCGGACTCGCCGCCGAGGCTGAAGGGGCGCATCTTCGCGTAAAAGGCCAACAATTCGCCCCCAGACGAGAAAACCAGCGCCTTGTTTCGCGCGCGGCCGTCGCGTCCCCGCATGGCCGCGCCGGCAACCAGGCAAACGCCGAACTCTTTCGCTGTGCTCGCAAGAAACTGCTCCGTCGGTCCGCCATACGGCTCCGCGACGGCGTCCGTGTTCATGCTGAAGCCGGTGGCGAACATTTCGGGCAATACCACGAGAGAATCTTTTCGGGGCGCAGCCGCGGCCAGCAGGCTACTGACTCGGTCGAAGTTCGCCTGTTTATTTTCCCACGCGATGTCGAGTTGAAGGGCGATGACGTTCACCTGGCCATCTTAAGCCGACCCAAGGCCGGTGGCGAGGCTTGTTCGCCCTGTCGGTTGGGTCCGGCTCCGCGGATGTTCGTTTGCCAAAGCCGTACGGTTTGACTATTACAGCCGAGGCGAACCAGCGACCACTTATGTTTTGGACGCGGAAGAGCAAAGCAGAACATCGCTACTACCTTTTGCCGGGCATGGGCCGGTCCAATCGACGACGCCACCAGCAGTTTCTGCGCTGGTCCATCGTCGTGGGCCTCATCGCCTCGGCGGCGTTTGCGTATCTGCTCTACCTCCTCAGCCAGTCGCATTGACGGCCAACCGGGCCATGCGTCCGCCGTTTTTGGCTGGATCTCACCATGAACCGACCTCTCCCAGGAGGGGAACCGTTTCTAAAGGTGTTCTCGTGAGTTCAAAAGTCACGCTTGAGTTCCACCGCCTTGGCCAAGCGTTGCAGATATTTCTCACGCGGAATCGTAACGGCGCCGAGTCGTTGCGTGATGGGCGTCAACAACTGGATGTCGAACAAATCGAAGCCTCGCTCGCGCAAATGCCGGTGCAAGTGGAACAAGGCAACTTTCGAAGCGTTGTTCGCGTGATGGAACATTGATTCGCCGGCGAAGAACCCGCCGATCGACACGCCGTAAATGCCGCCCGCCAACCGGCCGTTTTGCCAGCATTCGACGCTATGCGCGTGGCCGCGGTCGTGGAGCGCCGTGTAGGCCTCGATAAACTCAGGACTGATCCAGGTGCTCTCGCGGCCGGGCGCCGGCCCGGCGCAACCCTCCATGACCTGGCGGAAGGCGCGGTCGGTTGTAATTTCAAAAACGCCTTTGCGAATGACGCGCGCCAGACTTTCCGAAGTGTGGAAACGATCCAGCTCAAAAATCGCGCGCGGATCGGGAGACCACCACGTGACTGGATCGTCGGTCCAGGGAAACATCCCTTTGCGATACGCCAAGAGGAGTCGCGACGCGGACAAGTCTGCGCCCACAGCGACCAAACCGTCGTGCGGTCCGCTGTGCTGCGCCGTGCGCGGGTCGGGGAACCAGAGACGCTTGGTGAGGAGAACGGGCAAAGGGCGTGAAAGCGTGGAGCGAGTGTTCAACTCGATTGTTGTAAGGCGTCGAGCAGCGTCATTTGAAAGAGGCCGCAAAACTCCATCGCCGCGTAATAACGGGCATTTTCGTCGTTCAGTTCGATCGGTTTGCCCTTCTTTTCGTCCGGCTCGCCCAGGATCAGCCAACTGCCGACGCGAATGTCGTTCAACACCTGGAGCAGCCATTCCATCTGCGGCAGGCTGAGCGTGAGGCGATGAGCGCCGTCGGTCTCCTGCAGGCGCGCCTCCTGGGTCAACATCGCGAGCAGTTGGCGTTTGTTTTCCCGGGTGCGGTCGGCGAGCGCGCTTTCGAGCAGTTTCTGACTTTCCGTCACGCGCGGCGCGGCGGCGGTCTGGCTGACGCGATGGTGTGCGATGGGAATCAGCGGATACAGCTTGAGCACTTCAAAGAGCAGTCCCTTTTCGCGTTTACTGATGTGGAAGAGGAAGCTCTCTCCGTCTCGCTGGATGAGTTTCACGCGTCGCGCTCCATTGTGGCGTGCAGGCTGTAACTCTGCAATTGATGCACATAATGCTCCGCTCGCTCCATGCTTTCGCGGGTCAGCACGCTCTTGCCCTGATTGTGAACCTGCAGCATGTGGAATTCCGCTTTCGGCTTCGGCCACCCGAACACAACCTGGAAAACGTGCGTGACGTAGGCCATGAGATTGACCGGGTCGTCCCAGCAGATGACCAGGTAACCGGGCTCCAGCTCGCCTTGGTCGCCAGTCTGTTCTTCTTTCTCGATGTCCGGCAATACCACCGGTTCAACCGTTTCAGCCATGCTGGGAAAGTATTCGAGAATGGACCGAATTTCAATTTCGGCCAGTAAATCGTTAAGACGTTGAAATGTTAACCGTTGAAGCGTTGAAACGCTCAGAGTTTGCGCAAGAACAAGTGCCGGACAGGCCGGCCTCTCCTCGCTTCGACGTCTTTCCGACGGCCGGGGATAAGCGCTCGCTAATCCTTGTTGGTGGCAGGGAATCCCGCTAGGTTTGAGCCATGAGAATCATTAAGGCCGTTTTCCGAGTCGGACGCGTCTTGCGCCGGCCGCTGTGGGTCACGCTGTTGTCTTTGCCGCTGTTCCTCGAATCTTTTCCGGCGCTGGCGGC
>Ga0066710_100002836_pt1 | contig 14311 bp, 13 predicted proteins | sample GraSoiAngelo_159_FD_79666 | JGI IMG/M metagenome (GOLD analysis project Ga0066710, IMG submission 79666) | Grasslands soil microbial communities from the Angelo Coastal Reserve, California, USA - 14_1009_16_40cm | ecosystem: Environmental > Terrestrial > Soil > Grasslands | place: USA...
GGTAGCGGCTTTGTCGTCTGTGTTGGACTGTTCGTCTCGACGTCGTCGCGTATCCGAATGCGGGCCAGGGCCTCGCCAAGTATGAACTCGCTGGCCTGTTCTGGCAGGCTCGACACGCGGTCAAGAATTCGTTTTATCGTGGCGATCGGCAGCGTCACGACCATCGGCGCCTAGCCTTTCTTCTTCGCCCACCGCGCCCGCGCCGCCTTGCGCGCGATGTCGCGCCACTCCTCGGAGGTCATGGTCTCTAACCGGGGCTCACCGCCGTTGCGGCCGAGCGCGACAACGCGCCGATTCTTCTTCCGGGCGGGCATTGCCAGCAATGGTAGCGCAATCGGCTGGAGCTGCTCGGTCATTCCGGAAATGGCAACGCCTTCGTATATCAAAATAGCTGACGCTGAACTTCGAGTGCCCGAAGGACCAGCGGAATTATTTTCTGGTCCCTGACGGCAGGGTGAGCCCCGACAAACAAAACGCGCGAGCCTGACCCCCAGCAGAGGGGCCCGAGTGTCTTTACCTATGTGCGCTGCATCGCCGAGTCCCCATTCCAGAAACACAAATGGCACGCGTGATACCACTTTGGTGGTCGCGCAGCTCTTTACTAGTGGAGGGGCGCCGAACAAAAACGCGCGAGCCGGACCGCCGAAAATCGGTCTCGATACTCTTTTATTAGTGAAGGGCCGACGAAATGAGCGCGAGCATGGCCACACTATCCGGGCCTCGGCGCCCTTTATTTATGTCGGCAGCATCGCCGAATCCCGATTCCGGAAACAAAAGTGGCACGCGTGACAACACTTTGGGGGTCTCGGCGCTCTTTCCTAATGAAAGACCGACAAACAAAACGCGTGAGCCTGAAGGAGGCCGACTTGCAGCCGACCCATGAGACCAGTGCAGTGCCCGAGCCGACCGAGCGGTTCGTGCTCTTGTCTCTGGACACCCTGAACACGGCGGCGGGCACCGTGACTACGACGCCGATCATCGACACGCTCTGGCCTGACGGCTCGCTCGGCTTTCTCGGCGGACCCGCCAAGGCGGGCAAGTCAAGCTATGCCTTGGAGGAAGCACTCTGCCTCGCGATGGGCTGGCCGGTCCTTGGCCATTACCCCGTGCCCGCGGCGAAGCGCGTGCTCTTCATCGAGGAAGAGGACGAGGCCGCCAAGGTGAACGAACGTGCGCGGGCGCTCATCAGGCAGCACGGCGCGGACCCTGACGCGCTGGCCGGGCACCCCGGCATCCATTTCCTGATTCAGCAGGGCTTCAAGATGGACAACGAGACCGACCTCGACTCGCTCCGACGCACAATCGGGGAGCACCAAATCGACGTGATCTACCAGCGGAAGCTATTCAAGGCGATCCCGGAACCGTACTGGTCCCTCTGCCGCGTGGGACTTTACACGGGCTGCCGGAAGTCCGAGTTGCTCGCGGCCCGGTGGGACCTCATAGATTGGGGGCGGCGAATCCTGACGCTCCCCACGTCCAAGAGCGGCAAGCCGAGATTCGTAGAACTGGGGAGCAACGTGCTTGACACCCTTCGCAAGATCCCGGGGCGCGGAGAGCAACCGCTGATCTTCCCCGGCTGCCGGAAGGTCTCGCATTGCTTCCCCGGCTGGGCGGAGGAAGCCAAGCTACTGGGCAAGGTGACGTTCCACACCCTCCGCCACACTTTCGCCTCGCGCCTCGTCATGGCCGGGGTGGATCTCCTGACTGTAAAGGCGTTGGGCGGCTGGAATCGATTGGAGATGGTCGAGCGATATTCGCATCTTGCCCCGGCGCATAAGCGGGCGGCGGTTGGACGGCTAGCCCAGTCGGACCCGCTTCGGACTTCGGACTCCGCTAATGGCACCTATACTGGCACCAGCCCATCGGAGGTGAAAGCTGGCTGTGAAGCCACTACGGCGTAACTACCCGTGAAGATTTGGTGCCGAAGCGGGGACTCGAACCCCGACACCCTTGCGGGCACTAGACCCTGAATCTAGCGCGTCTGCCAATTCCGCCACTTCGGCCCGAAAAGCGTGAGTCATAATACCTTTCGGCCATGCCAAGTCAAGCCAAGGAGACGTCCGGGGACCGGCCCATCGCGACCAACCGCCGCGCCCGGCACGAGTACGAGATCCTCGAGACCGTCGAGGCGGGCCTGGTGCTCCGGGGCACCGAGGTCAAGTCCCTCCGCGCGGGGCAGGTGAACTTCAAGGACAGCTATGCGTCCGTCCGCAACGGGGAAGGCTGGCTCCTCGGCTGCCACATCAGCCCCTACAGCCACGGCACCGACGCCAACCACGACCCGGAGCGGGACCGGAAGCTCCTGCTCCACAAGCGGGAAATTTCCCGTCTCTCCGGAAAGATCAGCGAGCGTGGGTTGACGCTCGTTCCCCTGCGACTCTATTTCAAGGACGGCAGGGCCAAAGTCGAGCTCGGCCTGGCGCGCGGCAAGAAGCTGCACGACAAGCGATCTGCCCTGCGCGAGCGGGAAGTGCGGCGCGAGATGGACAAGACCGCCCGCGCCGCTCGCCGCGGCGCGTGGTAGTGCGTGCTATACTTATGAAAAATCGAGCGCTTCAAGGGGGGCGACAGGTTTCGACGGGGATCAGCGAGGTCCAGGCTGCGTCTCGAGGTTTCTCTCCCCTCGTTAATAAGAGAGAACGGTATAGCTGCCGACACACAGCTAGCTCTGGCGGCCTAACACCCGTCAGCGTCCGCCGGTTCGAGCCATCAGGGACCGGGAACGGACGTCATATTCTGGTGGCTGGCTCCGAACCTGGCCTCAGGGGAGGGGCGAGACTTTTGAGGCTGGCTGCGCGGTGATCCGGCCGATCGGAGTGCCGCGCGGCGAGAAGCAGTAGAGTAGATCGGCTATCGACGTAGACGCCTGCGGCTGAGGGTTTCCGGACGTGGGTTCGATTCCCACCGCCTCCACCATACTCGACAGCGGCACTCTTTCGTGACCGCGAACGACCCGGCTGCGGTGCTGTTCGACTTCGGGGGAACGCTGGACGCCGACGGGCTCCCTTGGAAGGAACGCGTGTTCCGGCTGTTCCGCGCGGAGGGAGCGGTCGTGACCCGCGAGCGGTTCGACCCGCTGTTCTACGGGGCCGACGACGCGCTCGTCGGTACGCTGCCGTCGACGACCTCGTTCGAGGACACCGTCGCGCGGCTCGTCGACGGCGTGGCAGCCGCCCTCCAGCTCCCCGATCCCTCGATCGCCCACCGTGTGGCGCGCCGCTTCCTCGCCGACGCGCTGACCACGCTGACCTCGAACACGCCGCTTCTGCGCGAGCTGGCGCAACGCTACCGGCTCGGGATCGTCTCCAACTTCTACGGAAACCTGGCGCGAGTGTGCGACGATGCCGGTATTCATTCCTTCTTCGATGCTCTCGTCGATTCGGCCGAGGTCGGGTGCGAGAAGCCGGACCCTCGGATCTTCCAGCACGCCCTGCAGGCACTCGGCGTCACGGCGTCGGCGGCCACGTTCGTCGGCGACTCGTTGCCTCGCGACATGGCCGGCGCACGCGGCGTCGGCATGCGCCACATCTGGCTCGCGGGGGCGGAAGAGCCCACGGCGAACCCGTGCTGTCGAGACGACCGTCGAATTCGCTCCCTGGGGGAGCTGGAGGCGATCCTCTTGTGATGGCGCCGCTCAGGGGCGGCATCATTGCCGCGGGTGAGGGCAGCCGCTTGCGCCGGGCCGGCTTCACGATGCCCAAGCCGATGGTGCCGATCGCCGGTGTGCCGCTGATCGAGTCGGTGATCCGGAACTTTCGCGCCGCGCGCATCGCGCCGCTCGCGATCATCGTCAACGAGCAAGAGCAGGAGTGCGTGGACTGGGTGCGCGCCCGCTTCCCAGGCCTCGCCGTCGACTTCATCGTCAAGACGACGCGGTCGTCGCTCGAGAGCTTCGTCGAGGTGATCGCGCGCCATTCCGGCGGTCGGATGCTCGTCTCGACGGTGGACGCCTGGTGCGTCGAGGCGGACTTCGTGCGCTTCGTCGACGCCGCGGCGCGGCGACCGGCCGAGGCGACCGTGCTCGCGGTGACGCCGCTGATCGCCGACGAGAACCCGCTACGCGTCGCGGTGGCGCCCGACGGCCGCGTGACCGACGTGGGTGGCGCCGCCGGCGAGCTCGTCACGGCCGGGATGTATCTGGTGCCCGAGCGCGTGCGCGCGGAGACGCCGCCGGCCGGGCTCGATCGGCTGCGCGACTTCTTGCAATGGCTCGCCCGCTCGGGCGCGCCGGTGTACGGCGAGGTCATCGAGCGGGTGGTCGACGTGGATCGGGCCGACGATGTGGCACTTGCTGAAACGCTGGCCTTGGCGGGGCGGGTATCATAGATCGGTTGAGGAGGATCGCGTGAGCAACTCGTGCTGGGGTATCTTTCGCGAATCGACCCACTCGCCGGGCCGCGAGTCCGACGACACCGAGATCTTGCGGCTGACCGGCAAGCATCTGGAGGCCAAGGGGTTCCAGGTCAAGCTCAAGACCGCGGACGAGGTCCACGAGATCGACGACGCGCGGCCGCGCTTCGTGTTTCTCATGTGCGAGCGGGTCGAGGTGCTCCATCGCCTACGCGCCCTCGAAGCGGGCGGCGTGCCGCACGTGAACAGCCCGCGCGCGGTCCACAACACCTATCGCGACCGGATGATCGCGGTCCTCGACGAAGCGAACGTCCCGTTCATCCAGAGCCGCATCGTCTCGACTGCCGAGCCGGCCGCGCCGGGCGCGCTGCCGGTCTGGGTGAAGCGGGCAGACGTCCACAACACGCAGGACGGAGACGTCGTGTTTGCGCCGACAGAGGCGGTCGTGGCAACCGCGCTCCAGGGACTCGCCGAGCGCGGGATCGCGCGCGCCGTCCTGCAGCCGCACGTCGCCGGCGATCTGATCAAGTTCTACGGAATCGGCGCCGGCGGCGGCCCGCACCGCGAGCCGCCGTGGTTCCGCTGGTTCTACCACAAGGACCAGCAGCTGGTGGGCCACCCGCTGGACCCGCGACAACTCGCGCGCCTCGTGCGCCGCGCCGCGACGGCCCTCGGCCTCGAGGTGTACGGCGGTGACGCGATCGCGACGGCGACGGGCGAGCTCGTGCTGCTGGACGTGAACGCCTGGCCGAGCTTCGCGCTCTACCGCGACGAGGCCTCCGCCGGCATCGCGGCGTACCTGGCCCTTCGATTCGCGGGAGGCCGGCGGTGACGGAGCGACGCGAGGTCGGTCCACGCTCGCAGAAGATCGTCGCCCAGGAGCGGCGCTACCTCTCGCCGGGCTCGCAGGGCTTTTCGCTCTACGCCGGCCTCGCGATGGCGCGCGGCGTCGATTGCACCCTGATCGACGAGGACGGCAACGAGTACATCGACTTCATCGCCGGCATCGCGGTGGGCAGCGTCGGTCACTGCCATCCCCACTACGTGGAGGCGCTCAAGCGCCAGGTCGAGCGACTCACGTTCGGCAGCTTCACGACGGAGACGCGCGCGAAGTTTCTCGACCTGGTGGCCTCCGTCACGCCCGAGGGCCTGACGCGCATCCAGATGTTCTCCGGCGGCGCCGAGGCGGTCGAGGCCGCGCTACGGCTCGCGCACGCGGCGAGCGGCAAGTCCGAGGTGCTCGGGTTCTGGGGCGGCTTCCACGGCAAGACCGCCGGCGTGTTGCCGCTGCTCGGCAGCGAGTTCAAGCACCACCTCGGGCCGTTCGTCCCGGGCCGCTATCTCGCTCCGTACGCCGACTGCTATCGCTGCCCGCTCAAGCTCCGGTATCCGGACTGCGGCATCGCGTGCGCGGAGTTCGTGCGCGACGTCATCCGCTACCAGACCGCCGGCGAGATCGGCGCGATCATCGTCGAGCCCATGCAGGGCACCGCCGGGAACATCATCCCGCCCGATGGGTTTCTGCGCGCGGTCCAGGCGATCGCCAGGGAGCACGGAGCTCTGCTGATCAGCGACGAAATGATCTCGGGATTCGGCCGCACCGGCGCCATGTGGGGCTGCGATCACGACGGCGTCGTGCCGGACATCATAACGGTCGGCAAGGGGATGGGCGGCGGCTTCCCGCTCGCGGCCGTGATCTCCTCCGACACGATCACCGCGGCCAAGCCCTGGTCCAACCCGAGCGCCGCCTCGTCCAGCTACGGGGGGAACCCGCTCGCGGCCGCCGCCGGCCTCGCCTCGCTCGAGATCATCCTGAAGCAGGACCTGGTCAAGAACGCCGAGCGCGTGGGCAAGGTGATGCTCGGCCGCCTCGAGGCGCTGAAGGAGAAGTACCGGTGCGTGGGCGAGGTCCGGGGCCGGGGCCTGATGCTCGGCATCGAGCTGGTCCGCGACCGGACGACGAAGGAGCCGCTCTCGAAGACCGTGACGCAGGCGCTCTACCAGGAATGTCTCCGCCGCGGGCTCGTCTCGATGACCTACGCGCCCTCGGTCCGCATCAACCCGCCGCTCACCATCCGCGAGGATACGGCGCTGGCGGGGCTCGCCATCCTGGACGAGGCGCTGGAGGCGGTCGTGCGAGACCACGGGCTCCAGTAGCATGCTGCGCGGCGCGATCATCGGCCTGGGCAACGTCGCCCTTCACGGTCACCTGCCCGGCTGGCGCCGCCGGCGTGACGTCGAGATCGTCGGCGTCACCGACTCGCGGCCCGAGCAGCGAGCCTTCCTGGACGCGCATGCGCCCGGCGCGCGCTGGTACGCGACGCCGGCCGAGCTCCTCGCCGAGGCCGCGCTGGACTTCGTCGACATCTGCACGCCCCCCCGGAGCCACGCGCCGCTGATTCGGAGCGCGCTCGAGCGCGGCCTGCACGTGCTCTGCGAGAAGCCGCTGGTCGGCGACCTCGACGACCTGGCGCCGCTCGCGCGCCTGGCGGCGAAGATGGAGCGCGCGCTCTACACCGTCCACAACTGGCACCACGCGCCGATCGTGCACCGAACGGCGGAGCTGATCCGTGAAGGTCGCATCGGGCGGGTCAACCACGTGGTCTGGCACACCCTCCGCACCCGCCCCGCGTCGGCGGGCGACGAGCGCAACGGGAACTGGCGGGTCGATCCTGCCGTCGCCGGCGGCGGGGTCCTCACCGATCACGGCTGGCACGTGTTCTACGTCGTCAATCGATGGGTCGGCGAGTCGCCGCTGTCGGTGAGCGCCAGGCTGGAGCGGCGACGCCACGTCTCGTGGGACGTGGAAGACACGGCGAGTGTCCGTGTGACCTTCGCCGAAGCGACCGCCGAGATCTTGTTGACCTGGGCGTCGGACGTCAGGCGGAATTGGGCCGAGGTCCGTGGGACCACGGGCGTGCTCGAGCTGCGGGACGACACCCTGGTCTTGAAGGGTGACGGACGGGGCGTCGATCGCGCTTGGCCGTGCCCGCCGGCCATGTCCGACGGCTCGCATCACCCGGATTGGTTCGACGCAGTGGCGCGCCAGTTCCTCGCCGAAGCGACGGGGGCGGGCCCGCGTGGGGCGAACCTCGCCGAGGCGACGCTCTGCGTCGCGCTCGAGCACGGCGCCCGCGAGTCGAGCCGGCAAGGGGGGCGCGACGTCGCGGTCTCCGGAGTCCTGACCTGACGACTGCGGTCGCCGTCTCCGCGCGGTCGGTGGAAAGCCTGCTCCTCGTCGTCCCACCCGAGCCCGGCGTGAGCGCCAGCGTGTCGCCGGACGCGGTGGTCGCGGGGCTCCCGTTGCTGCGGCGGATTGTCCTCGCCGGCACCCGCGCGGGGTTCGCGCGCGTGATCGTGCAGGATCCCGACGCTGGCGCCGGCCTCCCCGGCGGGACCGCGGCGACCGCGCTGACCGACGCCTCCCCGGCGCCCGACTCGCGACGGCGGATCGTGATCCTCCCCGCCAACGTCGTGCCCCAGCCACGATGGCTCCTGGCACTCCGCGACGCGGAGATCGAGACCGAGCGGCTCTACGTCGACGCGTCGATGACCGCGATGATCGACACCGAGGATCCGGCAGCCGTGCTCGCCGCGGCGGCGCGCTGCCGCGGCGTTGGGGAGCTCGTGGCGGCGCTGCGCGCTCGGTTCGGCTGGGCGAGCCTCGAGGCCGACGGTACGGGGCGCTTCCCGCTCACGGCGTCGTCCGACACGAAGCTGGCCGAGACCTGGCTCCTCCGGAGCCTGATCAAGCAGCGCGAGGGGTTCATGTCGCGCCACGTCGAGCGGAAGATCTCGCTGGCGCTCACGCGCCGGCTGGCCGCCACGCACGTGACGCCCGACGCCATGACGCTCGTGAGCCTCGCGGTCGGGCTCCTGGGCGCGCCGTTCTTCCTGTCGTCGTCGCCCGCGTATCAGCTGGCCGGCGCGCTCCTGTTCCTGGCGCATTCGATCCTCGACGGCTGCGACGGCGAGCTGGCGCGGCTCAAGTTCATGGAGTCGCCGCACGGCGCCATCCTCGACTTCTGGGGCGACAACGTCGTGCACGTCGCGGTGTTCGTGTGCATGGCGGTCGGCTTGGCCCTCGCCCAGGAAGCGACGTGGCCGCTGGCGCTCGGCGCGCTCGCGGTCGTCGGGACTCTCGGGGCCGCGGCCTGTGCGTCGCGCCGGACCATGCTGGACACCGCGCTTGGCGGCGACGCCACGTGGACGGCGCGCCTGACGGAGGCATTCTCCCATCGCGACTTCATCTATCTAGTGATCGCGCTGGCGGCCGTCGGGAAGGCCCACTGGGTTCTGATCCTCGCGTCCGCCGGCACGCCGATCTTCTTCCTCCTGCTCCTGTGGGTCGGCGCGCGGCGGCGCGCCTGAGGCGCCGTGGCCGGATTCGTCGACGTGCTGCTCCGAGGGCTCGCCCTGTGCGGCCAGGCGCTCGCCGTCGGCGGTGTGCTGTTCGCGGCGCTGCTGCTCCGTCCGGCCCTCCGCGAGAGCGCGGCGGCGCGCGGGCACCTCGTGAAAAGCCTTGCGCTGACGGCCGCGGGCGCCATGGTCGTGGCCGGAGCGCAAGCGCTGTCCCTCGCCGTCCAGCTCTCCGTCCTGGGCGACGCGACTGCCGGCTGGCCTCTCGCGGAGATCGTGGGCACGAGCTACTTCCGCGCGGGCCTGGCGAGGATTCTGGCGTGCGCCGGGCTGGTCGCCGGCTGCATGGCCCTGTGGAGGCGCCCGGAGCGGTTGGGGTGGTGGGTGGCGCTCGCCGGATTCGCGGTGCTCCTTGGCGCGGGGAGCGCCTGGACGAGTCACGCGGCGGGTCGCCTCGGGCCCCGGGCGGTGCTCCTGATCCTCGATGCGCTCCACCAGCTCGCGGCGGGGGCCTGGATCGGCGGGCTGCTCCATCTCACGGTCAGCGCTCTGTCGCGCGCTGAGGTCGCGTGGTCGGTGCCGCTGCTCAAGCGGTTCTCCACGGTCTCCCTGGTCGCCGTCGCGACGCTGGTCGTCGCCGGCGTCGGGCTCACGCTGTCGTACGTGGATGGTCCGCAGGCGTTCCTCGGCACGTCCTACGGCGTGATGATCCTCACGAAAGTCACCGTCCTCGGCGGGCTCCTCGTGCTCGGCGCGGCGAACTTCTTCGCTGTGCGCCGGCTGTCGGAGGGGTCGCCCGTCTTGCTCGCGCGATTGCGGCGCTTCGTCGAGGTCGAGTTCGGCCTCGGCGCGACGGTGCTGTTCGTCGCCGCGTCGCTGACCTCGTTGCCGCCCGCGCGGGACGTCGTCGTCGAGCGTGCCCCGCTCGCCGAGGTCGGCGTACGGTTCACGCCCCGGTGGCCCGCGCTGACGTCGCCGAAGATCACGGAGATGCCGGTGGACGATCGCAACGCGCCGCGCACGGCCGCCGACCGGGCGTGGTCGGAGTTCAACCACCACGTCGCCGGCCTCTTCGTGCTCGGCATGGGATTGCTGGCCGTCGTGCACGTGATAGGCCGGGTGACCTGGGCGCGTCACTGGCCGCTGGTGTTCCTGGGCCTCGCGGGCTTCCTGCTCGTCCGCAACGACCCCGGCGCCTGGCCGCTCGGACCGCTCGGCTTCTGGGAGAGCATGTGGTATCCCGAGGTCCTCCAGCACCGCGTGTTCGTCCTCCTGGTCGTCGCCTTCGGCGTCTTCGAGTGGCTGGTCCGCACGGATCGGCTCCGGGTCCCCGGCGCCGCGCTCATCTTTCCTCTGCTGTGCGCCGTCGGCGGCGGGCTCCTCCTCACCCATTCGCACGCCGGGCTGAATCTCAAGGAGGAGTTCCTGATCGAGGTCACGCACGTTCCTCTGGGCATGCTGGCCATGACCGCGGGATGGGGACGCTGGCTCGAGCTGCGGCTGCCGGCGCCCGCCGGCCGGCTTCCGCGTCGTATCTGGCCGCTGGCGTTCACGCTGGTGGGCGTCGTCCTCGTCTTCTATCGGGAAAGCTGAGCTGAGATACCTTCGCGTCGCCCTCCTGGTGCTCGGTGTGGCGCTGCTCGCCACGCTGGTCGCCCAGAACGATCCCGCGACCGTCCTGGCTTCGATCACGGACCTTTCCTGGCGGCTGGGGATCATCCTCTGTTTTCCGGTCGCGCTCGTGATGCTGTTCGACACGCTCGGCTGGCGCTTCGCCTTCCTGCGCGAGGCCGTCGACTTCCGAGCGCTGGTCGTGGCGCGGCTCGCTGGGGAGGCCTTCAACCTGACGACGCCGACCGCCGCGCTCGGAGGTGAGGCCGTCAAGGCCTGGCTCCTGCGCGGTCACGCGCCGATCGATGCAAGCCTCGCCTCGGTCATCGTCGCGAAGACCACGATCACGCTGGCTCAGGGACTCTATCTCCTCCTGGGAGTCGTGGTGGCGTGGCGAACCGTCCTGAGCGGCTCGCTCCTGCTCTACGGCATGCTCTGGCTCCTGGCCATCGAGGCGGTCGCCCTCGCGGTGTTCGTCCTGGTGCAGACGCGCGGCATGCTCGGGTGGGCGTGGCGGCTGCTCGAGCGCTGCGGCGTCCGCGCCGTACGGGGGCGCGCGACGCTCGGGCGCGTCGACGACGCGCTCGGCGAGTTCTACCGGACCGCGCCTCGGCGATTGGTGCTCTCGATCGGCTTCCACTTCGTTGCCTGGCTCCTGGGCTCGGTCGAGACGTGGCTCATCCTGAAGTTCCTCGGCAGCGAAGTGTCGCTCGCGACCGCCACCGTGATCGAAGCATTCGGCACGGCGATCAAGGTCGCGACGTTTCTGATTCCGGCGAGCCTCGGGGTGCTCGAGGGCGGCTTCCTGGCGACCTTCGTGGCGCTCGGGCTCTCGTCGACTACGGCGATCTCCTTCAGCCTCGTGAGACGCATTCGCGAGGTGGTCTGGATCGCCGTCGGCCTCATCGCGTTCGCCGTCATGCGACCCCGCGCCGTGTCCTCGTCCTAGGCTCACTTAAAGAGCCCGGCGCGAGGTTTCCGTTGTTAGAATTGGCATCCGATGAGCGTCAGAGGCCTGGCCGGCGCTGTGGTCGCGCTCTTGCTCGCCTGGGCGGGTAGCGCGGGCGCCGTCTTGCCCATGGTCACTCACGACGGCCGCCCGTACGTCGAGCTCACCAAGGTGGCCGCCTCCCTGCAGACCAGGGTCGACGCGACCCCCGTGAGCACGCGGGCCCGTCTGCGCTCGGGCGACAACGTCGTCACTCTCACGCGGAACTGGTCGCAGGTGCTCGTCAACGGGAAGCCCGTCGTGCTGGACGCGCCGGTGCGGGTCAAGCGCGGGGTCTGGCTGGTGCCGCGGTCTTTCGTCGGTCGCGTTCTTCCCACGCTCGTGGCCGGGGCGCCGGCCGCCGCGGCCCCCGTGCGGCTCGTCGCCGCGGCGGCGGAGGTCGCCCTGGCGGATCTGCGGGTCCGGTCGTATCCGTCGTTCACGCGTATCGTCGTCGAAACGTCGGCGGCCGTCGCCCATCGCGTCGAATCGAGCGGACCCAAGGAAGCGCGCGTCCGACTGATCGGCCTCACGAGCGGCGCGCAGGCCGACGACGTCCGCGACGGGTTCATCGCGGAGGTCCGTCTGGAGCGGGCGGGGCCTGACGGCCTCCTCCGCGTGGTCTTCGAGGGCACGGCCGGGACGATCCGTGCCACCACCCTGGCCGACCCCCCGCGCCTCGTGCTCGACGTCACCCGACCGACCGAGCCAGCCGTGCGGGAGGGCCGCGAGCAGCTGGCGCCGCTCAAGATGATCGTGTTCGACGCCGGCCACGGCGGCCACGACTCCGGCGCCACGGGACCGACCGGGCTCATGGAGAAAGACCTGGTGCTGGACGTCACGCGTCGCGTGACGAAGCTCGTCGAGGAACGGCTCAGCCTCAAAGTTCGCCTCACGCGAGACGCCGACTACTTCGTCACCCTGCGCGACCGCACGAGCTTCGCCAATCGCGAGCGTGCGGACCTGTTCGTGTCGATCCACGCCAACGCCCACCGCGAGTCGGCGACGGACGGGGTCGAGACATACTTCCTCTCGTCGGAGGCGACAGACAGCGCCGCGCGCCAGGTCGCGGCGCTCGAGAACGGCGTCGTTCAGCTCGAGCAGCCGGGCGGGCGCCCCACGGGGCGTGTGGACATCGTGAAGGCGATCCTCTGGGACCTGGCCCAGTCGGAGTTCCAGGCCGAGTCCTCGCGCCTAGCCGAGGTGGTCCACGATTCGATGACCCAGTCGCTTCGCATCTCCAACCGGGGCGTCAAGCAGGCGGGCTTCTACGTCCTCGGCGGCGCGGCGATGCCGGCGATCCTGATCGAGATCGGCTTCGTCACCAACCCCCGCGAGGAGCGGCGCCTCAAGGACACGAAGTACCGCGACGAGATCGCGCGCGCGATCTTCGCCGGCCTCGCCGAGTACAAGCGCGCCTGGGACCAGCGGGCGCGGGCGGCCGTCGAGTCGCCGTCGCTCACGCGGACGCGCTGAGGCGATGCCGCGGCGCGACGGACGCGGCCCCGACCAGCTCCGGCCGGTCACCGTGACGCGCGACTTTCTCTTGCACCCGGAGGGCTCGGTGCTCGTGGAGTTCGGCGCAACCAAGGTCATCTGCACGGCGTCGGTGGAGGACAAGGTCCCGCCCTTTCTCAAGGGGCAGGGCCAGGGGTGGGTCACCGCCGAGTACGCGATGCTGCCCCGGTCGACGAACACGCGGACGCCCCGGGAGAACCGCGGCCCGAGCGGCCGGTCGCAGGAGATCCAGCGGCTCGTCGGACGAGCGCTGCGGGCGGTCATCGATCGAAGCAAGCTCGGCGAGCGGACGGTGTGGGTCGACTGCGACGTGATCCAGGCCGATGGCGGCACACGCACCGCGGCCATCACCGGCGGCTTCATCGCGGTGGCCGACGCCATCACGCGCATCCCCGGGCTGCAACCGACGGCCGCGATCCGCGACTGCGTCGGCGCGATCAGTGTCGGCGTCGTCCAGGGTCAGGCGGTGCTCGACCTGAACTACGTCGAGGACTCGACTGCCGAGGTCGACATGAACGTCGTCATGACCGGCGCCGGCGAGTTCGTCGAGGTGCAGGGCACGGCGGAGCAGGTGCCCTTTGGCCGAGCCCGACTGGACGCGCTCCTGGCGGTCGCCGAGGCGGGCATCCGCCGTCTCGTCGGGCTCCAGCGCCGCGCCCTCGAAGCGCGTGCCGAGCGCACCTTCACCCTCTAGCGCCGTTCTCGTCCTCGCCACGCTCAATCCCGCCAAGGGACGCGAGCTGGTGGCGCTCCTCGGCGCCGTACCGTTCGAGGTCCGGCTGCTCGCGGAGGTTCCCGGCGCCCGGCTCCCCGAAGAGAAGGGACTGACTTACGCTGAAAACGCACTCGAGAAAGCCCGCGCCGCCGTCGCGCTGACGGGCGAGCTGGCGCACGGCGACGACTCCGGGCTGGAGGTGGACGCGCTCGAAGGTGCGCCGGGCCTCCATACGGCGCGGTTCGGCGGCCCGGGGCTCGACGACCGTGCGCGATGGGGCCTCTTGCTCGAACGGCTCCGCGGCGTGGAGCCGGCGCGGCGGACCGCCCGCTTCCGGTGCGTGATCGCTGTGGCGGGCCCGGCGCGGGCCGAGAAGGTCGTGGAGGGAGTTGCCGAAGGGCTGATTGCGGAGGCCCCGGGCGGCGCCGGGGGCTTCGGCTACGACCCGGTCTTCTTCTACCCGCCCCTCGGCCGCACGTTCGCGGAGCTCTCCGAGGAAGAGAAAGCCCGCGTCAGCCATCGCGGCCTGGCGCTCGCGGCGGTCCGGCGCCTCCTCACCGGATGATATAGTCGGATTCGGATCGACTCGACAGATCGACTCGACACGTCATGCAGCCGGGGTGTGGCGCAGCCTGGTAGCGCACCTGCTTTGGGAGCAGGGGGCCGGAGGTTCAAATCCTCTCACCCCGACCACTTTCCTCCTCGCCGCACTTGAGGACGAGCGCGGCGTCATCAGCGATACACCACGACGCGGCGACCATCGGGAAAAC
>Ga0066710_100002837_pt1 | contig 14311 bp, 13 predicted proteins | sample GraSoiAngelo_159_FD_79666 | JGI IMG/M metagenome (GOLD analysis project Ga0066710, IMG submission 79666) | Grasslands soil microbial communities from the Angelo Coastal Reserve, California, USA - 14_1009_16_40cm | ecosystem: Environmental > Terrestrial > Soil > Grasslands | place: USA...
GGATTTCCTGCGCTCGCAAGCGAAGTTGATTCGCGAAAAATATATTCGTCCGCCTTACACGACCGATTTCGCGATCTTGTTTCTTCCGACCGAGGCGCTTTACGCGGAAATGCTCTCGCGGCCGGGATTTGTGGACGCGCTGCAGCGGGAATTTCGAATTGTGCTGACCGGTCCGACGATTCTTGCCGCGTTATTGAACAGTCTTCAGATGGGATTCCGAACGTTGGCGATCGAGCAACGATCGAGCGAGGTCTGGAAGATACTCGGCCAGATCAAAGGCGAGTTCGCGAAGTTCGGCGAGATCCTGATGCGCACGCGCAAGAAGCTCGAGGAGGCGACGAACACGATCGACGAGGCGCGCGGCAAGTCGACGACGATCGAACGGCGGCTGAAGGACGTCGAAACGCTGCCCGAGCCGGAAGGCCCGCAGCTGTTCGACGACGCCATCGCACCGTTCACGCTCTCCGCGCCACCCGAAGAAAAATAATCGATATCGTGTTCGACGCGATCCGCAAATGGCGCGAGCGGCGCGTGCTTCGTACCGCGGCGATTCCCGACGACCTCTGGCGGGAGGCGGTCAACGCGCAGCCGTTCCTCGCGATCTATTCGGAAGACGAGCTCGCGCGACTGCGGCAAAAAGTCATCCTGTTCTTGAGCTCGAAGGGCATCTTTGGCGTGCGCGGCCACGAAGTCACGCCGTTACAGCGAACGGTCATCGCGGCGCAGGCGTGCGTGCTCGTCCTCAATCTCGATCTCTCGCTCTACGATGATTTCGAGAATGTCATCGTCTATCCCGGAGAGTTCGTTCCCGGACATGAATGGGAGGACGAGTACGGCGTCGTGCACCGTGACGACGAGCCGCTGGCCGGCGAGGCGATGCCGCGCGGTCCCGTCGTATTGTCCTGGCCCGACGTCGAAGCGTCGGCCGATTGGGAGAGCGAGGGAATAAATCTCGTCCTGCATGAGTTTGCGCACAAGATCGACATGCGCGACGGCGTGGCGAACGGTTGTCCGCCGCTGCCCGCCGACATTTCGCCGTTGCGCTGGCAGCGAACGTTGCAGGAGGCATTCGACGACTTCGAGCGCCGCGTGGCGGGCGACGAAGAAACGGCGATCGATCCCTACGCCGCCGAGGATCCGGCGGAGTTTTTCGCGGTGTTATCGGAGGTTTTTTTCGCAGATCCGAGGGTGCTGCATGCGGAATACCCTTCCGTGTATCAATTGCTGCGCATGTTTTATCGTCAGGATCCGATTTCGCGCGTCGATCTTTTGCGCGAGCGGAGCCCTTAGAGCCATTGATCTTTGGCGCCTGCAGCGTATGCTACGCGCCAGGCGGTTGCCGGCATTTCCAGAGGGCCGCGTGCGCCGCCTTACCCGTCAAGGAGGTTTAATGAAGAATGGAATAATTGCGCTTGCCGCCGCCTCGGTTTTTGCGACCGGAAGCGCGTTTGCATTTCACTGCCCGGCTGATATGGCGAAGATCGATGCAGCGCTCGCCAAGAATCCGCAGCTCTCGGCGGCGCAGTTGGACGAAGTGAAGAAGCAACGCGCCGACGGAGAAGCATTCCACAAAGCCGGCAAGCATCAAGAAGCAGTGGATACGCTTGGCAAGGCGATGAAGACGCTGAACGTGCAATAGCGCTTCGACCAAACCGCAGTTCATCTCGAGCCACGCCGTGTTGCGTGGCTTTTTTTCGTCTTGCTCTAATCGTTTCGAAGCGCGGTGAGCCGCTGCGCGAAGGGCTTCGGGTGGCGCAAACCGTGTCGGCGAGCGGGCACCCCGCGCGGCTTCGTCGTCGACCAACGACTCCTCGCCGCGTGACCCGCCTTTTCGCCGACTGCGCCATGGGCGCCCTTCGCGCCGCGGCTCACCCCGCTTCGACGCGCCGCTGTGATTCGAAGCGTTCAATTCGATCGAATCGTCACAGCTCGCGTCAAATCGGCACCGACGCATCGAAGCCAGCGGGCAGGGCGCGGCGAGCGCGGGAACGCTCGCGCGTCGCCGTGCATCCAATGTCACAACCTACTCGTAAAGGTCAGCAATGCCTGGGACACAGCTCGCAGCGAGCGCACGCGCGGACGATATTGACCTCGCCGGTCGAATAGCGGCGGGCGATTCCCACGCGTTCGAAACGCTGATGCGGCGCCACAACCGGATGCTGTACCGGCTCGCGCGGTCGATCCTCCGCAATGATGCGGACGCTGAGGACGCGCTGCAAGATGCGTATGTCGCAGCCTATCGGAATATTCGCAGCTTCCACGCGCGATCGAGGATCTCGACCTGGCTCGCCCGCATTGTGATCAACGAGGCCTACGGGCGCCTGCGCGCACAAAAAAGCCGCGACGTCGTCGTGCCGATTGCCGCATACGGTGGTGCCGGGCAACCCATGGGGGAATCAGCGACGATGGACACGACGACTGAAATGCCCGAGGACGCGGCGTCGCGCTCCGAGTTGCGGCGCGCGCTGGAACGCAAGGTCGACGAGTTGCCGGAGCAATTTCGCGCCGTCTTCATACTGCGAGAGGTCGAGGAAATGTCGGCGGAGGAGGCAGCGGAGTGTCTCGGCATTCCCGTCGCCACCGTACGTACACGTGCATTCCGTGCGCGCGCATTGTTACGCGAATCGCTGGCGCGCGAAATGGATATCGCCACGATAAATGCGTTCGGATTTGCGGGCGATCGCTGCGACCGGATTGTCGCTCGGGTGTTGGCACGCCTGGAAACGATTCGCTCAAGCGGAAGTTGCTAGCGTCGGTTCACCGACTTTGAATATTCACGTTAGAGGAGCCAAGCATGAAATTCGCACAGGCCGTTCTGATAAGTCTGTTATCGATCGCGCCCATCGGCGCGTCCGCGCAGGGCGCTGCTCCCACCGACCCCCAGATCGCGCACATCGTCGTGACGGCGAATCAGGTCGACATCGACGCCGGCAGGCTGGCGGAATCCAAGGGCGCAAGCAAGGAGGTGAAAGACTTCGGGAAACAGATGGTCACCGACCACACCGGCGTCAATCAACAAGCCGCGGCGTTGGTCAAAAAACTCAACGTCACCCCTGAGGATAATCCAACAAGTCAGAGCCTGAAGACGGGAGGCGCGGAGAACGTCAAAAAGCTGGAGGCTCTCAAGGGCGCAGACTTCGACAAGGCCTACATCGCACATGAAGTGGCCTATCACCAGCAAGTGCTGGAAGCGATCGACAATACCTTGGTGCCCAACGCCAAGAACGCAGAGCTGAAAGGGCTCATCGTCAAGGTACGGCCGGCTTTCGTCGGACATCTCGAGCATGCGAAGCAGATCCAGTCGAAGCTCGGCAAGGCGGCCTGATGTCAATTACGCGCCTGCGCGCGTGCTTGCCGGGACCCGTCGGTGAGCATTCGATTCGAGTCGCCGTTGCGCTTGCCTGCGCTGGCTTGCTTTCGCTATGCGGCGATGCGCTGGGCGCCGAAAGGCCCGCGATCCATCGCGTGATCATCGAAGGGACGACTTATCAGCCGGCTGCATTGACCATCAGGCGCGGCGATACTGTCGAGTGGATCAACAAGGATCCGTTTCCGCACACAGTCACCGCCGCGCCGGCTTTTGATTCAGGCAGTATCGCTGCGGGGCAATCCTGGCGCTACACGGCGAAGACCGTGGGCGAATATTCGTACGTCTGTCTGTTGCACCCGAACATGAAGGGCGTGCTCGAAGTCAGATAGTCGAAATCCTGCGCTTTCTTCATGCGCCACTCGCGCGCCGGATCAGCGCGGCAGTGTCCATGTCTTTCGGTAGCGTGCCGAACGCCGCGCCAGAGAACGCAGCATCGGCACGCAACCGCGATGCGCAAAACGCGTCGGCGACGAACGCCGGCGCGTGACGAACGAGCAGCGACGCGGTGAACGCAACGGCGATCGCTTGCGCGAAGCGGCGCGCACTCGCTTGATCATCAGCGGCAGTCGACAGGTCGCGCAGCAGCGCCGCGTGTGCATCGAGATCGCGATTGCCACCGCGGGTTTGGTCGAGCTCCGCGAATAGCGCGTCGATCGTTGCCGGCTCGCGCCGTGCCGCGCGCATCACATCGAGGCAGATGACATTGCCCGAGCCTTCCCAAATTGAGTTGACCGGCGCCTCGCGATAGATGCGCGCCAGCGGCGTTTCCTCGACATAGCCGTTTCCACCGAGCACTTCCATTGCCTCGAGCGCGACCATCGGAGCGCGTTTGCAAATCCAGTATTTCGCCGCAGGGGTCATGATCCGGGCGAGGGCGCGGTCACGCCCATTCGATGTCGGATCGAAGGCACGCGCCAAGCGCAGCGCCAGCGCCGTCGCGCCTTCGACTTCGAGCGCTATATCGGCGAGCACGGCCATCATCAGCGGTTGCGCGGACAGCATCCGGCCGAACGCGATTCGATGCGCAGCATAATGCAGCGCGTACGCGAGCGCACCCCTCATCATCCCGGCGCTGCCGATCACGCAATCGAGCCGCGTGTGCTGAACCATCTCCAGGATCGTTGCGATGCCTCGTCCTGGTTCGCCCAGCGGCCACGCCACCGCATCGTGGAACTCCACTTCCGACGACGCATTCGAACGGTTGCCGAGCTTGTCTTTGAGCCGATTGATCTGGACGGCGTTGCGCGTTCCATCGGCGAGAAAGCGCGGCAGCAGAAAACAAGACAGGCCTTCCGAGGCTTGCGCAAGAACAAGATGTCCATCGCATTGCGGCGCCGAGAAGAACCATTTGTGGCCTCGCAACCGCCACGTGCCATCGCTGTGCGGTTGGGCACGGGTGAGATTCGCGCGAACGTCCGAGCCGCCTTGCCGTTCGGTCATCCCCATGCCGATCAACACTGCGCGCTTCGACGCGATCGGGAGCGGTCGCGGATCGTAATCGCGGACCACTAGGCGCGGTAGCCAATCACCAAGTGCTGCATTCGACGCGGCGTGCTGCCGCAGCACTGGCACGCACGCGTAGGTCATCGTCAACGGACATTGCGTGCCGTTTTCCACTTGCGCGTGGAGGAAATACATCGCCGCGCGCGCCACGTGAGCGCTCGTCGCAGTGTCGACCCAAGGCGCGCAATGCTCGCCTGCCGCTGTCGCGAGATGCATCAACGTATGCCATGCGAGATGAAATTCGACGGCATCGATCCGTTCGCCGCGCGAATCATGCGTTCGAAGTTGCGGCGGATTGCGGTTGGCGGCGTCGGCGAGCGCGAACGTCTCAGCGCTTCCCAGCGTCTCGCCCCAGTGCTCGAGCTCGGTCGTCGCGAGTCCACCTTCACGCGCAACGGCTTCCTGCAGCGCGACGTCGGTCAAATAGAGATTGCGGCCCTCGTAAGGCGGCGGCTGATTGGGAAACGGCGTCGCGATCAACGGTGTGATCAAGCCGGCGGTGGTCGGATCGCGCTCTTCGGCCGGAACGCTTTGCAGATTTCATCGTGTGTTTCGATGTACGGTCCGCCGATCAAGTCGATGCAATAGGGGACCGCGGGGAAGATGCCGTCGAGTGTTTCCTTGATGGCCTTCGGCTGGCCCGGCAAATTGATGATCAGCGCAACACCGCGCACGACGGCGACTTGCCGCGAAAGAATCGCCGTCGGAACATATTTGAGGCTGACCTGCCGCATCTGCTCACCGAATCCAGGCATCACCTTGTGCGCAACCGCGAGCGTTGCCTCCGGCGTGACGTCGCGCGGCGCTGGCCCGGTGCCGCCAGTGGTGAGCACAAGATGGCAGCCCACGGTATCGACCAACTCGACCAGCGTTCGCTCGATCACCGCTTGATCGTCCGGAATCAATCGAGCTTCCGTGCGCCACGGCGTCTTGAGCGCAGTGGCGAACCATTCGTTGAGACCGGGGATCCCCTTGTCGTCGTAGACTCCGGCCGACGCGCGATCGGAGATCGAGACGAGGCCGATCAAAAGTTCAGACATGAGATGCGTTCGCGTCGTCGACAATGCGAGTGAGCGCGCGAAAGAGTGCGCGTGATTTGTGCGGCGGCCCTCCGCGCGCGCGTTCCGCTCGCGTATCGTTGACCAATGCCGTCAACGTTGCGCGGTCGGCACTCGGATAAGCGGCGAGGAAGTGCGCGAGCCCGTCGGGTTCCGCGAGCATGCGGTCACGCCATTGCTCGACCCGCGCGAACCGCGCGCGCTCCGTGTTCGAGCCGCGCTGCCATTGCATGAGTGTCGCCTTGATCGGCGCTGCGTTGACGTCGCGCATCAGCTTCCCGACGAACTGCAGTTGACGCCGCCGGCCCTCGTGTTGCGTGATCCCGCGTGCCTGCGCAATGGCATCCGCTAGACGCTCGGGCAAATCAAGCGCGGCCAACCGGTCCGGGTCCAGCGCAATCAGCGCTTCGCCCAGCGCCTGCAGCTCGTGCATGGCGCGCTTGCGCTCCGATTTGGAGGGTGCCTGCGGAACGTCGTTGGCGCTGTTTTGTCGCTTTTCGGATGGAAACATGATCGGTGGTGCAAAAGTATGCAGGCGAAGCGGGCTTGATCAAGGCGCTTTGCTATCATACCGATAGGCGCTCCGCACTGCTTGTGACGTAGGCGTGGAGCGCACGCACGGCGCGACATTCGCTCGCAAAGGCCATCGATGACCTCGTCATTAAGCATCACGCGTCGGGCACCGAAGTCAGGCGGCGCGGAAACGTCTGTCGATGGACAATTTCCCGTTTCAACGGCCGCGCTCGACCGTATCGCGCAAACCATTCTCGATACCGCGAAGTCTGGCGGCGCGACCGCCGCCGAAACAGACGTTTCGCAGGCGATTGGTCTTTCCGTGACGGTCCGTAAAGGCGAGGTCGAAACGATTGCTTACAACCGTGACAAAGGCATCGCCCTCACGGTTTTCATCGGACAGCGGCGCGGACATGCAAGTACCGCGGACTTCGCGGACGAGTCGATTCGCGCGACGGTCGAAAAGGCGATTGCCATCGCGCGTTTCACTGCCGACGACCCCTTTGCCGGCCTTGCCGATCCAGCGCGACTCGCCCACGATCCGCCCGATCTCGATCTTTATCATCCGTGGCCGCTTTCGGTCGAGCACGCAATCGAGCTAGGCCGTGCAACGGAAGCGGCGGCGTTTGCGGTCGATCATCGACTCAGCAACAGCGAAGGTTCGACGGTCGCGCGCGGTGAAGCCGAATTCGTTTACGCCAATTCGAACGGCTTTCGCGGCGGTTACCGGAGCTCGCGTCACCACATCGACTGCGCCGTCGTCGGCGAAGAAGGCGGCGCGATGCAACGCGACTACTGGTACACGGCTGCCCGGGCGCCGGAGGAAATGTTGTCCGCGGAAGAAGTGGGGCGGCAAGCAGGGTTGCGCACGGCGCGTCGCTTGAACGCGCGCCAGTTGTCAACGCTCGAATGCCCGGTGATCTTCGAGGCGCCGGAGGCCGCCGATCTGCTGGGATTCTTCGTCAACGCGGTGTCCGGGGGCAGCCTCTATCGCAAATCGTCGTTCTTGCTCGATTCGCTGGGCGATCAAGTTTTTTCGCCGATCGTGAATATTCGTGAAGAACCCCATTTGCCGCGCGCGCGTGGCAGCGCGCCATTCGACAACGAAGGCGTCGCAACGGTCCGGCGCGATCTCGTCACGGGTGGTGTTCTAAACGGGTATTTTCTGGGAAGCTATTCGGGGCGCAAGCTCGGGCTGGCCACGACGGGCAACGCCGGCGGCGCACACAACCTCGCGGTTACGCCTGGAGCACTCGATCTCGATGGCCTTTGCCAACAGATGGATCGAGGATTGTTGATCACCGAGCAGCTCGGCCATGGCGTCAATCCGGTAACCGGCGACTACTCGCGCGGCGCCGCCGGATTCTGGATCGAAAACGGGGGCATCGCCTATCCAGTCGAAGAGATTACGATCGCAGGCAATCTGAAGCAGATGTTTCGCGACATTGTCGCGGTCGGCCGCGACGTCGATCGCAGGGGATCGCGACATACTGGCTCGATCCTCATCGCAAAAATGACGGTTGCCGGGCAGTAACGCGCGGGCTGCCGCGAATGCAAGGTGCGATCCGACCCGCCGGCGTGATGATTGAAACGGTCTTCACGTGGGTCAAGTCGCTCGCGGATCCGCTGCGCAACCCTGCTCACGCGGACCGCTGGATCGCGCAACTTCCGACCGGCGACGCAATGGCGATCCAGAAGGACGCGCTCGAGCTCGTCGCGAAGTTTCCCGGCGCACGCAAGGACGTAGCGGCCGCGCAAGTCGAAGCGCTCCTCAAGATCGACGCGCGCCTCGAGCCGATCATCGCGCAACTCACGCAGCAGTACGTCACGAACTATCAAAAAAGCTCAGCGGTCGAATCGCGGCTGTGGCACTCGGTGTTCGATCTCGTCAAGGCATTCGTCGCGGCCTACCACGCGTCGCTCATGTCGGGATTTCCGCGTGCGGAGAGCAAGCGCTGGCGCGCGATCCTGCCGTGGGTGCTCGTGCGGCTCGTCCATTACAAGGGGCTCGACGGCAAGTTTCGGCTCTTTCGCTACAGTCACTGGATACCCGCGCAGTGGCGCGATTTTCACGAGCTCTACGAGTTCGGCCGCATTCGCAGCTGGCAGCGCGAGCAACTGGTGTTCGGGGCGGGCGCGTTCGCGAAGCCCGGCGTTTCACTCGAACAGGTGTACCTGAATTCGTTGATGCTGATGCGGCTCGACTCCGGCAACTTCACGCCCGATCAGGTCGAATGGGCAGCGCGTCAGCTCGAGGACTGGACGCCGTCGTTGTCGCTCGTGCCACCGCCAGGCGAGGGCGCCGGATTCTTCGTCGACCTGACCGGCGCGCAGGGGTTGCGCCGGCGCGACAAACCCCATGTCGGCGGTCGCAATCTGTTCCTCGACGCCGGACCGATTTATGCACGCGTCGTCGAAAGAATGCGCTGGCTTCCCGAGCACGATGATGACGTGCCTCAACCCGGCGACCTGCCGCCCCGGGAACAACGGCTGCTGCTGATGCGTCTAGCGGCGTTGTTCGGGCCGGAAGCAATTGCGCATGCGCCGCGCGCGGCGCGTCATGTAACCGATGGCGAGGTGCGCGTTGTTGTCGGATTGCAGGCGTTGACGCGCGCGGTCGCCGAGATCGAACGGCTGCCGGACGCCGCGCGTACGCCGGGTGTTTCGACGAGCTTCGACGAAGTGACGCAAGTCATGCCCGGCACGAATCCGGAATCGATCACCCGGCGTATTAAAGGTACAACGTGGAAGATCGTCGATCGCAGCGACACGGGCTGCCGGCTGATCGCGCCGGTCAAGGACGCGCCCGCGCGTCTTGGCGAGCTGGTCGCGATCAAGGAGGGTGATCACTGGGTCCTGGCAGTCGTCCGGCGGATGCAGCGCCAGCAGGTCGACGAAGTGACCGTCGGCGTCGAAGTCGTTGCCCGCCGGATCGTGCGCGTGCTGATGCGGAGCTGGATGGCGCCGGCCGATACCGGTCGCGGCGAGGATGAGCGGCCGTTCTTCGGGATCTATCTTCCGGCGCATTCAGCGAATCGCCAGGGCTCGCAGCGGAGCCTGATCGGTCCCGATGACAAGTTTCCCTCCGGCGGGATGGTCGAGCTGGATACCGGCAATGGTCGCTACCTCATACGCTTCAGCCAAACGCTCGAGCGCCAGGCGGGCTGGACCTGGGCGCTCTTCAATGCGGTGCGAAAGCTTTCCGCATAAAACGAACCTGGCACACGGAACCGCTGCCTAAGACAACCTTAAGGTAACGGCGGCAAAATCCGCTAGAATCCGCGCCAGCCCGGCGGCGCTCGCGCGCATCATGACGGCATGTGACAAGGCGCGAGCCGCGCTGCTCTAGACCGGATCTACGTCGTCGGCCCGGCCGACATTTACGAGGAGATTTGGATGGAACGTCGTTCGTTCATCAAGAACACGGGACTGGCGGGTATTCTGGCGGCGGGTTCCGCACCGGCATTTGCGCAAGCGCCTGCGCAGCCGGAAGTCAAATGGCGGCTGGCGTCGAGCTTTCCGAAGAGCTTGGATACGATCTACGGCGGCGCGGAGACGATTTCAAAGCGCGTCGCCGCGGTGACCAACAATAAGTTCCAGATCCAATTGTTCGCGGCCGGCGAGATCGTTCCAGCATTTGGCGTCGTCGACGCGGTGCAGAACGGCACGGTCGAATGCTGCCATACCGCGCCGTATTATTTCTTCGGCAAGGACCCGACGTTCGCCTTCGCCTGCGCGGTCCCGTTCGGTATGAGCGCGCGCCAGCAGAACGCCTGGATGTACCACGGCGGCGGGTTGCAGCTGATGCGCGAGTTCTTCAAGGGCTACAACATCATCAACTTCCCGGCGGGCAACACCGGCGCGCAAATGGGCGGCTTCTTCCGCAAGGAGCTGAAAAGCGTAGCCGATATGAAGGGTTTGAAGATGCGCATCGGCGGCTTCGCCGGTACGGTGTTGCAGAAGCTCGGTCTCGTCCCGCAGCAAATTCCCGGCGGCGACATCTATCCGGCGCTGGAAAAGGGGACGATCGACGCTGCCGAATGGGTCGGACCCTACGATGACGAAAAACTTGGTCTCTACAAAGTTGCGAAGTTTTACTACTACCCGGGTTGGTGGGAAGGCGGTCCCGAGCTAGACCTCTTCGTCAACATCGCCGCGTACGAAAAGCTGCCGAAGGACTATCAGGCCGCGCTCGAAGGCGCCTGTTACGAGGCCAACGTCGACATGGTCGCGAAGTACGATGCGGTCAATCCGCCGGCGTTGCGGCGATTGGTTGCGGCGGGCGTGCAGCTTCGCCCGTTCCCGCGCGAGATCATGCAAGCGTCATACAAGGCCGCGACCGAAGTGTTCGACGAAACGTCGGCCAAGAACGCGGCGTTCAAGAAAGTGTTCGAGCCGTGGCGCAAGTTCCGCGACGAGGAAATCCTGTGGTTCCGTGTGGCGGAGCAGAACTTCGACCAGTTCATGGCGACGGCGAACGCACAGCCTGCCGCGAAGAAAACGTAGACGACAACGACCGTCGCTCGAAGAGCCCCGCGGGAAAAGCGGGGCTTTTTTGTTGGTGCGCCAGGCATGGCGCGCAGCGCCGTGACTGGCGCTGTTCGACTCGCTGTGGTGGCGGGTCGAATGACTTGAGGGTGAAAGTCCCTTACACACCTGGCAAGGGAAGTGTTAGCTGAACGGCAAGGGTGTCCGGAGTGATTCGGAATCTGAAGGAAGCTTAAGGCGGAACCGCATGTATGTGGGAGGGTGGCGGGAGTAATCCCGCCCCCTATCCCATCCGCAGCGGCCGCTATTTTCCAGGCGGCGGACTTGGCGGCGGCGCGCCGGGCGCCGGAGCTTTGAACAAATCCTCGATCGATTGCGCGTCGCGATTCTGCTCCTTCTCCTCGCGCTGCTCCGTTTGCTCCTGCGTTTCCGGCTGGCCTGGCTGGGCACCGGGCGGCGCTCCCGATTGGCTCGGCGGCAGCTCGATCTCGATCTTCGTCGGATCGACGTTGGATTCGATGCCCTTGTAGACCATCACCATTTTCGGGAACAGGATCACGAGCGCGATCATGACGACCTGGATAAGGACGAACGGCACGGCGCCCGAGTAAATCTGGCCCGTCGTCTCCTGCGGCATTCTCTTGCGCGTCAGCTTGTCGAGATATTCTTTGTTGGGTGCAACGCTCCGTAGATAAAACAACGCGAAGCCGAATGGCGGATGCATGAACGACGTCTGCATGTTGACGCCGAGCAGCACGCCGAACCAGATCAAATCGATGCCGAGCTTTTCCGCGACGGGTCCGACCAGCGGTACGACGATGAACGACAACTCGAAGAAGTCGAGGAAAAACGCAAGGAAAAAGATCAGCACGTTGACGACGATCAGGAAGCCGAGCTGGCCTCCCGGGAGGCTCGTCAGCAAATGCTCGACCCACACGTGGCCGTTGACGCCATAAAACGTGAGACTGAACACGCGCGCGCCGATCAGGATGAACACGACGAACGTCGAGAGCTTAGCGGTCGCATCCATCGCCTGTCTCAACAGCTTCCATGACAGTCGGCGTCGTGCAAGCGCCATGATTAGCGCGCCGGTCGCGCCCATCGCACCGCCCTCCGTCGGCGTTGCAACGCCCAGAAAGATCGTGCCGAGAACGAGAAATATCAGCGCGAGCGGCGGAATCATCACGAACGTCGCGCGCTCGGCGATCTTCGACAACAGGCCGAGCTTCAGGAAGCGATTGATCACCGCAGCGAAAAACGCGACCGCCGTGCCGACGCAGGTCGCGATGACGATCGTTTCGTCGAGCGCCGTTTCCTTAAGGCGAAGCTTGGCGTAGACAACCGCGGCAACTGCGGAAAGCAACACCAGGACAATCACCGAAACGATCCCGCTTTTGCCATTCGGCTCGCGCAGCGAACGCGCTTCGAGCGGAAGCGCCGGCGCCCAATTCGGCTTGACGATCGTCGCGCCCAGCGTGTACAGCGCATAGAGACCTGCCAGCACGATGCCCGGAATAAACGCGCCGGCATACATGTCGCCTACCGAGCGGCCGAGCTGGTCGGCCATGATGATAAGCACGAGCGAAGGCGGAATGATCTGGGCCAGCGTGCCCGACGCGGCGATGACGCCTGATGCGAGCCGGCGATCATAGCCATAGCGCAGCATGATCGGCAAGGAAATGAGCCCCATCGAGATCACGCTCGCCGCGACGACGCCGGTAGTCGCAGCCAGCAGCGCGCCGACGAAGATGACCGCATAAGCGAGGCCGCCGCGCAACGGCCCGAACAACTGGCCGATGGTGTCGAGCAGGTCTTCGGCCATACCGGAACGTTCGAGGATCAGTCCCATGAATGTGAAGAACGGCACGCAGAGCAACGTGTCGTTCGACATCACCCCCCAGATCCGGTCGGGTAGCGCCTGCAGCAGCGACGTGCCGAGCAGGCCAAGCTGGATCCCCAGAAGCCCGAACGCGATGCCGACGGCGCCGAGCGAAAACGCGACCGGAAATCCCAACAGCAGCGTGATCACGAGCGCGCAGAACATCAGCGGCGCGATGTTGGCGATGACCCAGGCGGTCATGGCTTCGCCCCGGTCGGCGTCTGCGCTTGCTCGCGGGCCATTTCCTCGAGCAACTCCTCCTCTGCGCTCTTGTCGTGCCGTTCCAGCGGATTGGGGATCAAGCCCATCAGAAATGCGACGCGCTTGATGAGCTCGGAGATGCCCTGCATGATCAGCAGGAAAAACCCGATAGGCACCATCAGACGAGCGGGCCAAATCACGAGACCGCCCGCGTTGGTCGACACTTCATTGCGCGTGTACGAATCCATGAACAGCGGCCAGGACAGCCACATGATCGTGATCGCCATCGGAAAGAGAAACAGCACGATGCCGACAATGTCGATCCAGTTTTGCGCGCGCGCCGATAGTCGTCCAGAAACGATGTCGATCCGTACGTGCGCATTGTGCAAAAGCACGTAACCGGCGCCGAACAGGAAGATCACCGAGAACAAGTACCACTGGATCTCGAGGTACGCGTTGGAGCTGTAGTTGAACAGTTTGCGAACCGTGGCGTTCGCAGCACTGATCAGCACGACGGCCAGAATGAGCCAGTAGATGAGGCGGCCGATACGCTCGCTCAGCGCATCAATCGCCCGCGACAGCGCGAGCAAGGCGTTCAACGGACCTCCCTTCGGGCGCACTTGCCGCAGCGTCGCGCCTCGAGACTCGTTTAGGCGGGCAATCGTGGGCTTTGGGTTTCGCCCGGCAGCGGATTATATGCGCAATTGCGCCCAGGCCAATCATGGAGAAAGGCATCGTCGCGAACGGCGCTTACCCGACCGAATGCTAAACTCTATCTCCCCTTCGACACGAATTAGCACGCCACATCATGTTCCACCGCACGCTCACACTCGCGAAATCCGATCCGGAGCTGTGGGAGGCGATCACGGCCGAAAACCGGCGCCAGGAAGAGCATATCGAGCTGATCGCTTCCGAGAATTACACCAGCATGGCCGTGCTGCAGGCGCAGGGATCGCAGCTCACCAACAAATACGCCGAAGGCTATCCCGGCAAGCGTTACTACGGCGGCTGCGAATTCGTCGACATCGCCGAGCGTCTGGCGATCGATCGCGTAAAGAAGCTGTTTCGCGCCGATGCCGCGAACGTCCAGCCCCATTCCGGTGCGCAGGCGAACCAGGCCGTGTTCTTCGCGGCGATGAAGCCCGGCGACACGATTCTCGGAATGAGTCTTCCGCACGGCGGTCACTTGACGCACGGCTCGCCGGTCAACCTCTCCGGCAAATGGTTCAACGTCGTTGCGTATGGCCTCGACCTTCAAACCGAGCTCATCGACTACGACGCGGTCGAGCGTTTGGCGCA
>Ga0066710_100002839_pt1 | contig 14307 bp, 9 predicted proteins | sample GraSoiAngelo_159_FD_79666 | JGI IMG/M metagenome (GOLD analysis project Ga0066710, IMG submission 79666) | Grasslands soil microbial communities from the Angelo Coastal Reserve, California, USA - 14_1009_16_40cm | ecosystem: Environmental > Terrestrial > Soil > Grasslands | place: USA...
GTCTCGCGGCTCATCGGCGCGCCGCCCGGCTACGTCGGCTACGACGAGGGCGGCCAGCTCACCGAGGCCATCCGCCGCCGGCCGTACGCGGTCGTGCTCTTCGACGAGATCGAGAAGGCGCACCCCGACGTGTTCAACATCCTGCTGCAGGTGCTGGAGGATGGGCGGCTCACCGACGGCAAGGGCCGAACGGTCGACTTCCGCAACACCGTGCTCATTATGACCAGCAACGTGGCCAGCGACCTCGTCCAGGAGATGGCCCGCGACGAGCGGGACAGCAAGCAGATGAAGGACCGGCTCATGGACGCTCTGCGCCGCACGTTCCGGCCCGAGTTCCTGAACCGCATCGACGAGATCGTCGTGTTCCGCTCACTCGGCGCGGAGGAGCTCGAGAAGATCGTGGAGATCCAGCTCCGCGACCTGCAGAAGCGGCTGGCGGAGCGGAAGATCACGATCGAGCTGACGCCCGAGGCCAAGAAGACGCTGGCCGAGCGCGGCTTCGATCCGGTCTTCGGCGCACGGCCGCTCAAGCGCACGATCCAGCGCATGGTCGAGAACCCGCTGGCGCTGGAGATCCTGGCCGGGAAGTTCAAGGACGGCGACCACATCGTCGTCGACCTGTCCCGCGACCGGGAGACGTTCGCGTTCAGCAAGCAGGCCGCGGTCGCCCAGCCCGCGTAACGTGAGGGGGGGACGCCGTCGGTGATAGGCTCCCCTCCATGCAAAACCCCTCTCGGCGCCTGTTGTTGTTGGTGGCCGCGCTCGCGGCCCCTGCGCTCTTCCTCCTCGCCGGCTCGGGACAGACGGCCGTCGAGCCCGCGACCCTCGTGCTGCGCAACGGGCGGATCGCCACCGTCGACGACGCGAAGCCGGAGGCGCAGGCGCTGGCCGCCCGCGGCGACACGCTGGTCGCGGTGGGCACCGACGCGGAGATCGCACCCTACATCGGCCCCCGGACACGGGTGATCGACCTGCAGGGACGGCGAGCCATCCCCGGCTTCATCGAGGCCCACGGCCATTTCACCGGCGTGGGCGACGCGCGGATCGTGCTGAACCTCACCCGGGTCAAGAACTGGGACGAGATCGTGGCCATGGTCAGGGAGGCCGCGGCCAGGGCCCGACCCGGCGAGTGGATCCGCGGGCGCGGCTGGCACCAGGAGAAGTGGGACCGGCCGCCCGCGCCGGCCGTCGAGGGCTTCCCCACGCATCAGTCCCTGAGCGCCGCTTCGCCGAACAACCCGGTCGTCCTCGAGCACGCGAGCGGCCATGCCTCTTTCGCGAACGCCAAGGCCATGGAGCTGGCGGGCGTTAGCCGAAGCACGACGAGCCCGGCCGGAGGCGAGATCCTGAAGGACGCCCACGGCGAGCCGACCGGCCTCTTCCGCGAGACCGCGGACCGGCTGCTCGACGCCGCCTACGCCCGCGCCCGGCAGGGACTGAAGCCGGAGGAGCGCGAGGCCGAGGTCCGCCGGCAGATCCAGCTCGCGGACGAGGAGGCGGTGGCCAAGGGCGTCACCAGCTTCCAGGACGCGGGCTCCAGCTTCGACACGATCGACGTGTTCAAGAAGGTGGCCTCCGAGGGCAAGCTCGGGCTGCGGCTCTGGGTCATGATCCGCGACTCGAACGAGCGTATGGCGCCGCGGCTGGCCGCGTATCGCCTGGTGGACGGCTACGAGAAGCACCTGACGGTCCGCGCCATCAAGCACACGCTCGACGGCGCGCTGGGCTCGCGGGGGGCATGGCTGCTCGAACCGTACTCGGACCTTCCCTCGAGCACCGGGCTCGAGACCACACCGCTGGCCACCGTCGAGGCGACGGCGCGCATGGCGATGGAGCACGACTACCAGCTCTGCGTCCACGCCATCGGCGACCGCGCCAACCGCGAGATCCTGAACCTGTTCGAGGCGGCATTCCGGGCGCACCCGGAGAAGAAGGACGTGCGCTGGCGGGTCGAGCACGCGCAGCACCTGAACGCCGCCGACATTCCCCGCTTCGGCCGCCTCGGCGTCATCGCGTCGATGCAGGGGATCCACTGCACCTCCGACGCGGTCTTCGTCCCCGCCCGGCTGGGCGCGAAGCGGTCGGAGGAAGGGGCCTACGTCTGGCAGAAGCTCATGAAGAGCGGAGCCGTGATCGCCAACGGCACCGACGCGCCGGTGGAGGACGTCGACCCCATCGCGAACTTCTACGCCACCGTGACGCGCCGGCTCGCGGACGGCTCGACCTTCTATCCCGACCAGCGCATGAGCCGGCAGGAGGCGCTGCGGTCCTACACGCGAAACGCGGCCTACGCCGCCTTCGAGGAGGGCGAGAAGGGCTCGCTGGCCGCGGGCAAGCTGGCCGACGTCACGGTCCTGTCGAAGGACATCCTCACCGTCCCCGACGACGAGATCCGGAGCGCCCGCGTGGACTTCACGATCGTGGGCGGAAAGGTCCTGCACGAGCGAAAGTAGCTTCAAGCTCGAGGGTCGATGGCCGGCGGCGATCGACGAGCGCCAGGCGTCAGCTCTTGCCCGCGACCTGTTCGGCTTCCACGCCGCGGCGCGGGCGCTGCCGGGGGAGTACGACGACAACTTCCATCTGATCGCCGCCGACGAGAGCCAGCGCGTCCTCAAGGTCATGCATCCCGCCCGCGACCGCTCTCTCGTCGAGGTGCAGTGCGCGGCGTTGGAGCACGTCGCCGCGCGGGCGCCACATCTGACCCTGCCCCGCGTCTGCCGCACGAGCGCCGGGACCGCGATCGCCCGCGCCCGGGTCGCCGGTGTCGACCGCCTGGTGTGGATGCTCACGTACGTCCCGGGCCGGCCGCTCGCGGAGGCGCGGCCGCACACGGCGGAGCTCCTCGGCAGCCTGGGCCGACTGCTCGGCGAGATGGACCGGGCCCTCCTCGACTTCTCGCACCCGGCGGCGGAACGGCCGGACCTGAAGTGGGACCTCGCGCGCGCGGGCGGGATCCGCGACCAGGTGGGCGCGATCTCCGACCGGCCTCGCCGGGCGCTCGTGGAGCGCGCCCTCGACCGATACGCGGCCGAGGTTGTGCCCGCGCTGCCCCGCCTGCGACGCAGCGTGATCTACGGCGACGCCAACGACTACAACGTCATCGTGGGCGATCCGCTCCGCCCGCCCCGCGAGGTGTGCGTGATCGACTTCGGCGACATGCACCGCGGCCTGATCGTCTCCGAGCCGGCGATCGCGGCCGCCTACGCGCTGCTGGGAAAGCCGGACCCGCTCGCCGCCGCCGCCGAGCTCGTGCGCGGGTACCACGGCGCGTTGCCTCTCGACGAGACGGAGATCGCGCTGCTCCATACCCTGATCGCCGCGCGCCTCGCGGTCAGCGTCACGAACTCGGCCTGGATGAAGACGAAGACGAAGCGGCCGCCCGACCCGTACGTGACGATCAGCGAGGCGCCGGCCTGGGAGGCGCTCGAGAGCTGGCTCGCGCTTCACCCCCGCCTGGCCCACTACCGATTCCGGGACGCCTGCGGATCGAGCCCGGTGCCGCACGCCGCCCGCGTCGTCGCATGGCTCGGGACGCCGACGAGCGCGCCGCTGCTGCCGGGGATCGACCTGCGAACGGCACCGAGCCTCGTTCTGGACCTGAGCGTCTCCAGCCGGCTCCTCGGCGCCGATCCGGCCGCCGCCGAAACGGCGGCGCTCACGCGCACGATCGTCGGGGCAATGGAGCGAGCCGGGGCGCCGGTGGCCGTCGGCCGCTATGACGAGCCGCGGCTGCTCTACTCGTCGGCCCTGTTCGGCGGCGACGTCCCGATCGACGAGCGGCGCACCGTCCACCTCGGCGTCGATCTGTTCGTCGCGCCGGGCACGACCATCCAGGCGCCGCTCGACGGCGTCGTGCACCTCCTCGCGAACAACGCCGCGCCGCTCGACTACGGGCCGCTCGTCGTCCTGCGCCATGCGACCGGGGGCGGCGACGAGTTCTTCACGCTCTACGGCCATCTGGGCCGCGACACGCTCGCGGGGCTCGCCGTCGGCCAGCGCATCCGGCGCGGCGAGCCGTTCGCGCGCGTCGGCACCCCCGGCGAGAACGGGGGCTGGCCGCCGCACGTCCACTTCCAGGTCATCCTCGACCTGCTGGGTCTGGACGCCGACTTCCCCGGCGTCGCGTACGCGAGCGAGCGCACGCTCTGGACGGGGCTGTCGCCCGACCCCAACCTCCTGCTCGGAATTCCGGCCGGCCGCTTTCCGCCGCGCGAGGCGACCCCCGAGGCGACTCTCGCCGCCCGGCGCGAGCACCTCGGCGCGAGCGTACGGCCCTCGTATCGCCGGCCGGTCAAGATCGTCCGCGGCTTCATGCAGTACCTGTACGACGAGACCGGCCGCGCCTTCCTCGACGTCTACAACAACGTGCCGCTCGTCGGCCACGGCCATCCGCGCGTCGTGCGGGCGGCCCAGGCGCAGCTCGGCCTGCTCAACACGAACACGCGCTACCTGCACGACAACATCGCGGCGTACTCGGAACGGCTGACGCGCCGGCTGCCCGATCCTCTCCGTGTCTGCTTCTTCGTCAACTCCGGGAGCGAGGCCAACGAGCTGGCCCTGCGCCTGGCCCGGACGCGCACGGGGCGCGAGGACGTGATCGTGCTCGAGCACTCCTACCACGGCCACACGTCCGCGCTCGTCGACGTGAGCCCCTACAAGTTCGCCGGCCCCGGCGGGCGCGGGCGCAAGCCGTGGGTCCACGTGGCGCCGCTGCCGGACGGCTACCGCGGACGCTATCGGCGCTCGGACCCGGAGGCGGGACACCGGTACGCGGCCGAGGTCGGCGCGATCATCGACGGGCTGGGCGCGGAAGGCCGAGGCCTCGCCGCGTTCCTGGCCGAGTCGATGCCCAGCACGGCCGGCCAGATCGTGTTCCCGCCGGGCTATCTGGCGGAGGCCTATCGCCACGTGCGCGCGGCCGGCGGCCTCTGCATCGCCGACGAGGTCCAGACCGGCTTCGCCCGGCTGGGCACCCATTTCTGGGGCTTCGAGACGCAGGGCGTGGTGCCGGACGTCGTCGTGCTCGGCAAGCCGATCGGCAACGGTTTCCCGCTCGGGGCCGTGGTCACGACCCGCGAGATCGCGGCCGCGTTCGACAACGGCATGGAGTTCTTCAGCACGTTCGGCGGCAACCCGGTGGCGTGCGCGGCCGGTCTGGCCGTGCTCGAGGTGCTCGAGGAGGAGAGACTGCAGGAGCGCGCCCGTCGGGTGGGCGACCACCTGCTCGGCGCCTTGCGCGATCTGCAGCCGCGCCGCCCGCTCATCGGCGACGTGCGGGGCTCGGGCCTCTTCCTCGGCGTCGAGCTGGTCCGCGACCGCGCGACGCTCGAGCCCGCCACGGAAGAAGCCGGTTACGTCGTGGAGCGCCTGCGAGAGCTCGGTGTTCTCTGCGGCACCGACGGACCCTTCGCCAACGTCCTCAAGATACGCCCGCCGCTGATCTTCTCCGCGGGCGACGCCGACCTCTTCGTGCGCCGGCTCGACGAGGTCCTCGGCGAGGACGGCGCCTCGCGGCCGTGATACCGTCCCGGACTGGAGGTGATGGATGCGCAGCTTTGCCGCCAAGGCGTTCCTCGTCGTCCTGATCGTCGCGACCGCGGGCACGGCGATCGCGCAGCCGCGGCGACACGTGCGGCTGAAGTCGCGCGACGCGGCGGACGCCCGCCCCTTCGACGACGCGGTGCGCGTGGGCAACACGCTCTACCTGGCGGGCCGTATCGGTACCGACACCACCGGCAAGGTGCCGGCCGACGCGGCCGCCGAGGTCCGCAACGTGATGGACCAGATCAAGGCGGTGCTCGCGCAGGAGGGTATGACGATGGACGACCTGGTCACGGTGACCGTCTACTGCACGGACCTGTCGCTGTACGGGACCTTCAACGACGTCTATCGCACGTACTTCACGAAGGGGTTCCCGGCGCGGGCCTTTCTCGGCACCGGTTCGCTCCTGGCCGGCGGCCGCTTCGAGGTGCAGGCCATCGCGGTCAAGCCTTAGCGGGATCCGGATGGGCACGGCCGTCGCAAAACAGTCGTGGATGGTGATGACGCTCGGGAGGCTACTCTTCTGGGTGGGTGACGTTCTGATCGTGCCGGCCTTTCACCTCCTGTGGTATTACTCGCCCGACACCTGGTACCGCAATTCGTTCCTGGGCTACAAGATCCAGCAGTGCCCGTTGGATCTCCAGTTGTATCAGGAGCTGATCCATCGCTTGCGGCCGGGCTTCATACTGCAGACGGGTGTGGCCGGCGGCGGTTCGATCCTCTACTTCGCCACCCTCCTCGACCTGATTGGAGCACCCGCGAGCGCGGTCGTGGCCGGCATCGACATTCAACTGACGGCGGCAGCCCGGAGCTTATCGCATCCCCGGATCCGGCTCTTCGAGGGAAACTCGACCGATGTCGAATTGGTCGAGCGGGTCAAGCTGAGCCTGCCCCCGGGCGGGGGGTTGGTGATCCTGGATTCCGACCACACGAAAGAGCATGTGCTGGCCGAGCTCAACGCCTACAAGGATCTCGTCGGCGCCGGTTCCTATCTCGTGGTTGAGGACACCAACATCAATGGGCACCCCGTCTATCCCCGGTTCGGGCCGGGTCCGTACGAGGCGGTGGGTGATTTCCTGAAAGAGAACCCGAGCTTCACCCGGGACGACGCCCTGTGGCGACGGAACAAGTTTTCGTTCCATCAGGGAGGATGGTTGCGACGCACAGGATGAAGCGACGTCGGGCCGTCAGCGGGCGGCGGCGCTACCGCGAAGCGGGAGGCTCGAGCCGCACCGTCACGTCGGGGTCGTAGACGATCGCCCCCAGTCCGTAGCCGTCCTGCGTCCAGGAGTCGACGAACTCGCGGTGCTCGCCGTACTGGGCCCGGATTTGCCGCCACAGCGCGGGCACCTCGCCGACGTAGGTGCGGGTACGGTGCCCGCTGCGGGTGAAGGAATCCTCGACGATGTCGTGAAAGGCGATGATCCCGCCGCGGCGGACCAGTCGGCGATAGAGCTGGAAGTCCCGCGCGGCCCCTGCGAACGAGTGGTCGCCATCGATGAAGAGCACATCGAGCGGCTGGTCGCCGAGGGCCTTTGCCACTCGGGCGAAGGTCTTCGGATCGTAGGACGAGCCATCGATCAACACCGACTCCTGCCCCGGAGGAGCGAAGTAGCGCAGGTGCTGCTTGTGCCGCACGTAGAGATCGACGCCGATCGTCAGCTCGACCTGCGGAAGCGCGCGCTTGAACAGCAGGTGGGTGCCGCCGCCCTCGACCCCGATCTCGCACAGGCGGCGCGGTGTGAAGCCACGTGTCCACTCGAGGAAGCCGACGATCTCGGCGCGCTTCTGGTTGAACGAGAGGACGCGCGCGACCGCGTCGATGCACGCCTCGACCGAAGTCGCCGCGGCCAGGTCGGCGTTCCCACGCTCGCGCCAGGATCGACGCCGCCCGACGATCGCCGACGAGAGCTGGTCCGACAGCAGCACGAGCGGCCGCCCGAGCGGCCCGTAGGCGACCAGGCGCTCGGCCGCCCGCTGCTCGAGGCGGCGGAGCAGGCCCTCGAACCAGTCCTCGAAACCAACAGAATTCATCGATGGGAAGAGGGTGTCCGGTTCCTGTCGAACGAACGGTAAGTCTCAAGCTCTGCCCGGTTGAAAGGGCGATAACCGCCCATCCTCTGCCAAGCCCGCACCTGCTTCCAATACTGCCGCACATTGAGCCCGTGGCTATGCCGGACGCTGAAGTCCAGGTCGCAGATGATCTGGTAGCCTTGCTCGAGCGCCCACATCGCCCAGTGCGAGTCTTCGCCGCCAGAGCCAAAGCCCTCATCAAACGTATGTTGCGCCCACAGCTCACGCCTTATGGCGATGTTCGTGGCGCCGAAGACGCCGACACCGACCTTCTTCTCCGCCCGGGGAGAACCCTTGAATCGAGAGAGCTGATAGCCGAACTCGTACATCAGCCCCTCCACGGTGCCGGCGCCTCTGTCGGGGCGGACGTGGGCGTAGACGCCCGCCACCTCAGGACGGTCGAAGTGACGAACGGCCAACTCCGCCCACCGAGGGCCGATCGGGATCGCGTGGCCGACCAGCATTATCACGACCGGGCACGAGGTGGTCGCCATCCCGAGATTCATCGACTTTGGGTGGCTGAACGCGTTGCGCGCAATGCTAACCAGCTCGTACCTGCCGGCGGGCCCCACTACACGAGACGACCGATCCCGGGCGAGCTCGAACGTGCCATCGGTTGACTCGTTGTCGACGATGATCAGCTCGCTGGGCGCGATCGACTGCTCCTCGAGGGCATCGAGGACGCGCTCGATATTGTGGCCTTCATTGAAGGTGCGGATTACAACCGCGAACGGCAACATTGAATTCCTTCTCCTACTTCACGTTGTTCGCATCGATTTCGGCACCCGAGCCTCCTACGCCGTGCGCCGCCAGAATGCGCCCGACCAGTCAATCTGCTGGATGGGGTCGACGATGCCGTTCTGCTCACGGTATTCAGTAACCGCCTGGCGTGCCCCACTATGGCTGTAGTAATCGTCAATGATGCAATAGCCACCGCCGGAGAGCTTTGGGTAGAGCGAGCCAATCGCAACCTGCGTCGATTCGTACATATCGCCGTCCAGCCGCATCAGGGCCAATCGTTCGATGGGCGCCGTCGGCAGCGTATCCTTGAACCAACCGGGGAGAAATCGAACCCGATCGTCCAGCAGCTCGTATCGTTCGAAATTCGCGCGCACCTGCTCGAGGGGCACCGCGAGCGTGCGTGCAAATTTCACCAGGGGAATGCGCTCATCATCCCGCCACACGCCCGGTCGCGGGGCGGGCAGTCCCTGGAACGAGTCGGCCACCCAGACCAGCCGGGTCGGATCGCCGTACGCCTTGAGGACGCCGCGCATGAAGATGGATGCGCCTCCCCGCCACACACCGGCTTCGATGAGATCGCCTCGCACGCCGTCCTCGAGGATGCGCTCAACACAGAATTGGAGATTGTCCAGGCGTTTGAGACCGATCATCGTCTCGGCATCGACCGGCCAGTCGCGCCCTTCGCTGCGCATCGTCGAATCGAGCGGCTCGCGCCGGACGACGGTCCAACCGCGAGCCAGAAGAAACGCCTGCACCGGCAGGAACCACCAGCGCATGAGGCGAAACCAGGGCTCCGCCGCGGAAAACGTCTCCGGGGCGATACTCCGGGTAAGGCACTTCTTGAGCAGAGCGAGATACATCTCTTCCACGCGCACCTCGGTGACGAGCCCGGCGCTCATGCGATCGCGGTGGTGGATCGTCCGATGGCAGGCCCATCCAACCGATTCGGTTCACGCCGTACTCCCATGTGACGCTCAAAGGCGGTCACGGCCCGCGCGACGCCATTCTCGGCCAGGATTCGCTCGCCCACGGCGGCGGCGCGGCGGCGCATGTCGGGGTCGGTGACGGCGGACCGGATGGCGTTGGCCAATGTCTCCGCGTCGAGGCGCTTTCGCGGGATCGGCCGCGGGCCCGCGCCCAGCTCGAACACGCGCCTTCCCCAGAAGAACTGGTCGAAAAAGAACGGGACGACAACCGTCGGCACTCCCGCGCACAGGCTGTCGGCGGTGGTGCCCGCGCCACCGTGGTGCACGACCGCCGCCATCCGCGGGAACAGCCGATTCAACGGAACCCAGTCGAGCGTGATCATGTTGCGCGGCAGCTCGGGCGGACGCAGGCCACCCCATCCCGTGAGCAGTACGGCCCGTTGACCGGTCAAGTCCAAGGCCCGCGCCACAACTCGTACGAGCTCGTTGCGGTCGAAGGTCATACTCCCGAATCCGATGCATACCGGGGGAGGCCCATCGTCGAGAAAAGCGCCCAGCGCGGGGGGCGGCGTCCAGTTCGTCGGTTGATCGAGAAACCAGTAACCCGTGACCTCGATCCACGTTCCCCAGTCGGGTGCGGGCGGTGCCACCGCCGCGCTGTAGGCATAGAGCAGGAGCTGTTGCTTCCGGTCGAGTTCTCCAAAGGGCTCGAGACGTGGCAGCCTCCTGATGCCGAGCACGTCGCGACACGCGCCGGCCAGCCATGGCCGGGCGATTTGCCAGAGAAAGTGACGCTGCGCGTGATAGCTCGCGAGATTCAGGCGCTCGCCGAGCCGCACCCATTGGGGCAGGAAATCGATCGGATGCGAACGCGTCGGCGAGACAGGGAAATAAAATGCCCGCACCAGCGGAACTTGCAGCTTCATGGCGATGGCGTACGCAAAGAGATACGGCAGCGCCGATGCGACGATGACGTCCGCGTCCTGGCACGCCTCCCAGCAATCCCGCAGCCGCTGGCGCATCAGAGGCGCGTCAACCTCGTTGAATGTGCGGACCCACCGAAACAGGCTGCGACCGCGATCGTGCAATTCGCGCAACTGGCGATTCTCGCCGACCGCGAGCTCGCGTGGATCACCGGCCACCGGCGCGAAATCCAGACCGCGCCGGCGCACCAGAGCCTCGAACCCGGGATGCGCGACGATCCGTACGTCATGGCCGGCGGCTTTCAATCCGGCACCCAGCGCCACGCACGGACGCACGTCACCCTGGGAGCCGATGGTGATCACCCTAACGCGCATCGTGGCGATGGATCTCGAGGTCGGGCTTCGGGATCAAGGAGACACTTCGACGCGCTTCGCGGGTTGAGCGCCCTGGGAACCGACCGTGATCAGCCTAACGTCCACGTAGATGTCCCACCGGGTTCGCGGTCACCGTCTGCGTGCAGAATTCATCCGAGCTCACGTCCTGCGGCAGGCGCTCGAACAACTCGAGCCGCCGCACGAGCTTGGCCATGACGATTTCCAGGTCGGCCGCGTCGGGCTTCCGGGCAATCGTGGATGCCTTCTCCGGGTCGAGGTTCTGGAGCGCGGCGGTGATCTGGCACTCCGCGGCCAACGTCTGGGCATCGGCAAGCTGCTGGCGCACCTTCGTGATCCGGATGACGGGGCCATGGAGCCGGTGGCGCTCGTCCAGGCGGTCGACGTCTTGCAAGAGCCGCGCAAACGTCATCGGGGGGCTGAGCAGCGGGAAAGTGACCAGGTTCGATTGATCGGAGACCTCGCCTCGTGCCTCCACGAGGACGTAGTACATGTACCTCTTGCCCGTTTGCACGGTCGAGTCGATGAAGATCGGGTCCTGGCTCGACCCGATCTGCTCGTAGTCACCGACGTACGTGTCGGGAATCTTGTTGCCGAACACCCCGTTCCAGGCCTCGAAGTTCGTGTCATCGCGCACCAGGAGGGGAATGATCTCCGCGCGCCAGATCTGGTAGCTCGTCGCCCCTGGCGACGCCTGCCACGAGAGCAGTGCGCCGCCGCTCCGGGTCGGCTCGATCTCCAGGCGACCCGGGGGATCCGGCCGGGCGGACTTGTGGGGGCGGGCGCGAAAGACGGCCAGTCCGTAGAAGTCGTTCGTGGTGCCGAAGAAAGCGCCGTACGGCGTGACCGCCATGGTACGGATGCCGTAGTCGAAGCGGCCGCCGTGAGGGTCGTCCGGGTTGGCGAAGCCGTTGGTCGTGACCGCAGTGTGGTACCAGCCGTCCTTCGTCCGGTACAGGTGGGCCCCCATGTTGTGTAGAAGCAATGGCCCATACACAGGGTCGTTCTTCGACGCGACGCTCGCGTTGTAGGTGCCGATATAGAGCTGCCCGTAGGGAGCGTCCATCTGCCACGCGTGGTCGTTCAGGGTATGGCCGAATCCGGCGTCCAGATTGCTGGTTGGATACTTCCACTCGGAGCCACCACCGCGCAATGGAACGCGGCGGGGCGGCCCCACCACCAGGTCCCAGGTGTCATCCGGGTTGATGCGGATGACTTCGGTCTGCGTGGCCGTGCCCACCCACAGACGGCCGTGATACACGTGCATGCTGACGACGGAGCGGCTGGGACGGGACGCCAGATACGCGCCGCGCGGCACGACGGTGACCAGATGGTAAGGAGGCTTTCCTTCCGCGCGCGTCTTGACGACCTCGTAGCCGAACTGCGGGTCGAAGGTCCCCAGGTACAGCCAGCCGTTGAACTCCGCCATCTCGTAGAACAGCATGCTCGCGGGCGCGGCCAGGAACCACGCGTTGTCGCCTTGCGCGGGGTCGGCGGAGGCGATGAGAGAGCCCTGGCCGAAGACCGGACCGCACAGGACGAAGAGCTTCCCCTTGTACGACACCGGTGATCGGAAGCTGGAATGGTCGGCATTGAAGGGAAGGTCACCGAAGAAGGTCCCGGGGGTCTGCGGAACAGGCTCCCAACTGAGACCGTCCGTACTGCGCAGGATGCGCGGCGGTGGCAGCTTCGCTCGATCCCATATGATGGTGGTGTTCACGCCGAAGGCATACAGCGCCTCCGTGCCATCGGGATCCGTATGCGCCGCGAGGCCGCGAAAGGCCATCTCGTACGGCAACTTCTTCCCCGTGCGGGGCGGCCCGGGGCCGGGGTTGTCGAGGACATTGGGCGATTGGAACACTCGCTGCCAGCTGTCGGTGTCCGGTGTCCAGCGCCAGAGCTCGGCCTGAAGGGAGAGGTCCGCGCCGTCGGGTGCGCACGACACATCGGGATCAGGGGGAGGATAGGGAAACCAGAAGTCGGCAAATTCCTTGCTGATGCCCAAGGCGAAGTACTGCCAAATGGCGAACAGGCTCGTGCACAACGCTTCGCGATTCGTGCCGACGTAGAGGTGGTTGCCCCACCACAGCATGGATTGGGCCCAGCTGTTGTTCCGGTCGCCGAAGCCCCGCGGCGCGGCCTGCTCGAAATCTTCGGCCTTGAGAGACCGGTCGCTGGACCGCCGCGCCGACGCCGCCGGAGCCGCAAGCGCGAGGCAGATGACGATCAATCCGGAGGCGACAACTGCTGAGCGTCTGTGCCATCCCGTTCGCACTGGATTACCTCGTCGTGGTGGCGGGCGCAGCTCTGTGGAGAGAACGCGGCTAACTGGAAGAGGGAGGCTGATCTTTTACCGCAGGCACGGCGCGATTGTCAAGAAGAAAGCGGGTTTGCGCCGCAGCAGGCGGTGACCTTTTCGTCCCCGACGTCCGGCGAGACCCGGCCGTGAAAGGCGCGCGACGAGAGACCAGATCCGCGCCACGTCAGGCCGTCGCCGCCCGCGCGGACGCCTCCATCGCGAGCCTTTCCAGCAGCTCCGCCGCCCGGCGCGGTCCCGCCGCCTCCGCGATCCGGCGCGCCATGCGCCGGGCGTTCTCGCGGAACGCCGGCTCCTGGAGCAGCCGCATGACCGCGGCGCGCACGCGATCGGGCGTGCAGTGCCGAGGCGCCAGACGAAGCCCGACCCCCGCCTCGACCACCCGCTGGGCGTTGTCGTTCTTGTCCCAGAAGGTGGGCACCACGACCAGCGGCACCCCCGCCTTGAGCGAGGCCAGCACCGTGGCGGCGCCGCCCGTCGTCACGAGGGCCGCGCACCGAGGGAGCAGGTCCTCGTGACTCACCCAGCGCCGCACGTGGACGTTCGCCGGCAGGTCGCGCAGGCCGAGCGCCGCGGGATCACGGGAGAACTGGCCGGTCGTCAGGATGACCTCCAGCCGCTCTCCGGCCAGCCCCTGGGCCGCGGCACGGAGCACGAACGGCTCCTGGTACTGCGCGGTCCCTTCCGTCACATGGACCCACGGCCGGTCGACGGGCAGCTCCTCCAGCCACTCCAGCGACGCGGCGCCGGGATTGGTCCAGACGCACGGGCCGATGTAATGCACGTTGGGGGGCTGGTCGCGGCGGTTGTAATCGAGCTCGGGTACGCTGGGGATGAGGTAGAGTGGCAGGCGTCCGGTGAAGGCGTTCACCGAGCAGCCCATCGGGCGTAGCCCGTACCGTGACCTGATCCGATTGACGTGGCGGCGCACGCCGTGGGCGACGACGTCGACCCCGAGTTGCGTCGCGCGCGCGAGGAGCCGCGTTCCGAGGGTCCGCGGCGGGGGCAGGCCGGGTCCCCACGGAGGCGCATGGGGCCCCGGGATCAGGGACCCTATCATCTGGGACAGGAGCGCCACCGGGATGCCCGTCACCTCCCACAGCACCAGGATGGATGCCCACATGGCCGGGTCGGTGACGACGACGTCGGGCCGCCACCGGCCGACGATCGGCTGCAGGTCCGCCATCTGCTCCGGGATCGCGTCGGCCAGCATGTCGCGATAGGCTCGCAGGGCGACGGACAGCGTTCGATGCATCGACTGCGTCGCCGGTACCTGGCCCATGAGGACGTGGATTCGCTCGTAACGTCGATCGTCGACGTGGACGAACGGGAAGAGCGTGAAGCCCTGGCCCTCCACGGTCGCCCGCGCGGACTCGTGGCTGTAGAAGGCAAC